>WBZL01001099.1_pt2 | contig 23778 bp, 22 predicted proteins | sample 5204291 | NCBI WGS metagenome assembly WBZL01 (sample SAMN12344345, study PRJNA552823) | activated sludge metagenome | biome: Activated sludge suspended growth; feature: Nitrification reactor; material: Wastewater; isolation source: activated sludge from nitrification reactor of wastewater...
ATGCTCGACTGGCGTCTGAAGGCCTATCGCCATTGGCTGACGATGGAGATGCCGGACTGGGCCAAGCTCAATATCGAGCCAATCGACTATCAGGACGCCTATTATTACGCTGCGCCCAAGACCAAGCCAAAGCTGGCAAGTCTCGACGAAGTCGACCCCGAGATCCTTGAGGTGTACAAGAAGCTTGGCATTCCGATCGAGGAACAGAAGGTGCTTGCGGGCGTAGAGGGCGCGCGCAAGGTTGCCGTTGACGCGGTGTTCGACAGCGTGAGCGTTGCGACGACGTTTCGTGAGGAGTTGAAACGCGCCGGCGTCATCTTCCTGTCCATCTCCGAGGCGATCCGCGAGTATCCCGAACTGGTGAAGGCATGGCTGGGCAAGGTCGTGCCGATGCACGACAATTATTTTGCGGCCCTGAACTGCGCTGTCTTTTCGGACGGAACCTTCGTCTACATCCCTGAAGGCGTGCGGTGCCCGATGGAGCTTTCGACCTATTTCCGGATCAATGCCGAAAATACCGGCCAGTTCGAGCGCACCCTGATCGTGGCGGACAAGGGCGCCTATGTGTCCTACCTCGAGGGATGCACGGCGCCGATGCGGGACGAAAACCAGCTCCACGCCGCGGTGGTCGAGCTGGTCGCGCTCGATGATGCCGAAATCAAATATTCGACCGTGCAGAACTGGTATCCCGGCGACAAGGACGGCAAGGGCGGCATCTACAATTTCGTGACGAAGCGCGCGCTGTGCCAGGGCAAGCGGTCCAAGGTGAGCTGGACGCAGGTCGAGACAGGCAGTGCCGTTACCTGGAAATATCCTTCCTGCGTGCTTTCCGGAGAGAATAGCGTCGGCGAATTCTACTCGGTCGCGGTCACCAACAATCACCAGCAGGCCGATACCGGCACGAAGATGATTCACCTGGGCAAGGGCTCCCGCTCGACGATCGTGTCGAAGGGGATCAGCGCGGGCCAATCGAACAACACCTATCGCGGGCTCGTGCGCGTTTCGCCAACGGCAGACGGCGTTCGCAACTTTACCCAGTGCGATTCCCTTCTTCTGGGAGACCAGTGTGGCGCTCACACGGTCCCCTATATCGAAGTGCGGAATCCTTCGGCCCAGATCGAGCACGAAGCAACCACCAGCAAGATATCGGACGACCAGCTGTTCTACGCGATGCAGCGCGGGCTTGGCCAGGAAGAAGCGGTCGCGCTGATCGTCAACGGCTTTGCGAAGGAAGTGCTCCAGCAACTGCCAATGGAATTTGCGGTCGAGGCGCAGAAGCTGCTGGGGATCTCGCTTGAAGGGAGTGTCGGATGAGCACAGTCCTTGACACTGTCGAAGTCCGGGACGTGCGGGCAGAGGATGCGGCCGAGCTTGCCGAGTTGCTCAACGCGATCATCGCGCAGGGTGGCACGACTGCCCTTGAAGTGCCGTTCACGCCGGAGCGGCTTGCGGACTCCTATCTGACGGGTCCCGCTGTGCTCTGCTGTTTTGTTGCCCTGGATCCGGCCAGTCAGGAAATCCTCGGATTCCAGACGTTGGGCCGTTATCCCGATTTGCCCGATGATGTCGGCGACATCGGCACGTTCGCGCGAATCGGCAATACCCAGAGCGGTGTCGGGTCCTACCTGTTTCGCGCCACCCGTGAACGCGCGCTTGCACTCGGGCTGACCGCGATCAACGCGACAATCCGCGCGGACAATGCCGGCGGGCTGGCCTTTTATTCGCGGCAAGGCTTTCGCGATCATTCGGTGGCCAAGGCCGTGCCGCTTTCGGACGGCACACCGGTCGATCGCATCAGCAAACGATATTCCCTCATGACCGGCAGGAACGGCTGACAATGCTCCAAATCAATAACCTTCACGCGATGGTCGGCGGGACGGAGATCCTCAAGGGTCTCACGCTTTCCCTCAATCCGGGCGAAATCCATGCGATCATGGGGCCGAACGGCGCGGGCAAGTCGACGCTGTCCTATGTGCTTGGCGGGCGTCCCGGATATGAGGTGACGGACGGTTCGGTGACATTCAACGGCGCTGATCTGCTGGCGATGGACCCGCATGAACGGGCCGCAGCCGGCCTTTTCCTTGGCTTTCAGTATCCTGTCGAGATTCCCGGCGTGTCCAATGTGCAGTTCCTGCGCGAGGCCCTGAATGCCCAGCGCAAGGCGCGCGGCGAAGAGCCGCTTTCTGGCGGGGAGTTTCTGAAACTTGCCCGGGCGCAAGCGGATGCGATGGGCATGGACATGGACATGCTCAAGCGGCCGGTGAATGTCGGCTTTTCAGGGGGCGAGAAGAAGCGCAACGAAATGGTGCAGATGGGCATCCTCGATCCGAGCCTCGCGATCCTCGATGAAACCGATTCCGGTCTCGACATCGATGCCTTGCGCGTGGTCGGAGAAGGCATCAACCGGATCATGCGAAGGCCAGACAGGGCCGTGCTCCTCATTACGCATTACCAGCGCCTGCTTGATTATGTGAAGCCTGACGTCGTCCATGTGCTCGCAGCCGGACGGATCGTTCGCAGCGGCGGGCCGGATCTGGCGCTTGAGCTTGAGCGCGAGGGTTACAGGGATCTGGCCGCTTGAACCTTCCGTCTGCCCTTCCGACGCGCCGCAACGAGGCCTGGCGTTACAGCGATCTTGATGCGCTCGCTGGCCTTTGGCCGCTTGGGGATGCAGAGCATGTTCTGGTTCCCGCAGGCGGTAGCCTGAACCGTTCGATCCTGCAGGACGCAGGCGGCGTCCGGCAGGTCCGGCTTGTGCTGGGTTCCGGAGCCCGCGCGCGGATGGACGTGCTCAGCCTTGGCGGAGGCTATGGGCGGATCGAACTGGATGTCACGCTCCATGAAGGCGCGCAGTTCGAACTGCGGGGCGTGATCCTCAGCTCCGGTGAACAGACGCACGAAATCGTCAGCACGGTCACGCACGCTGAACCTGCTGCCACAAGCAGCCAGAGCATTCGCACTGTCGTCGGGGGCCGCGCCACCGGCTCCTATCTTGGCAAGGTCGCCGTCGCCCGGGCGGCCCAGAAGACGGATGCATCGCAATCGGTGAAGGCACTGCTGCTCGACCGAACAGCAACGGCCAACGCGAAGCCGGAGCTCGAGATTTTTGCAGACGATGTCAGATGCGCCCATGGTGCGACCGTGGGCGAACTCGACAAGGCGGCGCTGTTCTACCTCGCCTCGCGCGGCCTGCCGCCTGCAGAGGCAAAGCAGCTCCTGCTCCAGGCCTTCGTTGCCGGCGTCTTTGATGGTGCAGTCGATGAAGCGGCGTTGACCAGTGCCGCCCTTGCCCGGCTGGGTTCGATGGTATGACAGTGGCCACGCTCTCCCGCGCACCGGACTGCAGGGCCGATTTTCCCGGCATGGGTGACTGGCACTATCTGGACACCGCGGCCACGGCTCAGAAACCGCAGGTCGTGATCGATGCCATGGTGCGCGCGCTGGGCACCGACTATGCAACGGTCCATCGGGGGGTCTACCGGCGATCGGCAGACATGACGCTCGCCTTCGAGGCCGCACGGCGAAGGGTTGCCGCATTTGTCGGTGCACGCTCCGAACAGGAGATCGTCTTTGTGCGCGGCGCGACCGAAGCGATCAATCTTGTTGCCCAGAGCTGGGGCCAGCAGCTCAAAGCGGGAGACCGGATCCTGCTCTCGGTCCTCGAGCATCATTCGAATATCGTGCCCTGGCAACTTCTGGCGGAGCGGACGGGCATTGTGATCGACGTCTGCCCGCTGACGGAGGATGGCCGCATTGATCTCGATGCCGCCGAAGCGATCCTGACGCCTGCGCACAGGCTGGTCGCTTTTGCACATGTCTCGAACGTGCTTGGTTCGGTCCTGGATGCACGGCGGGCGGCGGCGCTTGCCCATCGTGTGGGCGCAAAGCTTCTGCTTGACGGGTGCCAGGCGGTTCCCCGCATGGCCGTGGATGTGACGGCGCTTGACTGCGACTTCTACGTCTTTTCGGCCCACAAGCTGTATGGCCCAACCGGAATCGGGGCCCTTTGGGCGCGTGCAGAGCTTCTTGAGGGCATGCCGCCCTGGCAGGGTGGCGGCGCAATGATAGACCGCGTGACCTTTTCGCAGACGACCTTTGCGCCTGCGCCGCAGCGATTCGAGGCGGGGACGCCTGCGATTGTCGAGGCGATCGGGCTCCACGCCGCGATCGACTATGTCGAAGCCATGGGGCTCGAGGCGATCGAGGCGCATGAAGGCCGCCTTGTGGGCGCGGCGCGTGCGGCATTGCGCAGCTTCAATTCGGTCCGTCTGTTTGGCCCGGAAGATGCTGCGGGCATCGTGTCCTTCTCGGTGGATGGGGTTCACCCCCACGATATCGGCACCATATTGGATGAGGAAGGCGTTGCCGTTCGCGCAGGGCATCACTGTGCCCAGCCCCTGATGGACCATCTTGGCGTTCAGGCGACGGTGCGGGCAAGCTTTGGGGTTTACAGTCGGGAAAGCGATATTGCGGCACTTGTCCGCGGGATTGAGCGAGTGCAAAGGATCTTTGGCGCATGACAGAGGGCATCAGGACAGAAGAGGTGACCAGCGTTGAAACGCCGCGGCGCGCGCGCGTGGAAGACGCGGAGGGTGCGGCCGAGAAACTCAATCGCAAGAAGGACTATCTCGATGGCTTCCTCAATCAGAAGCCGCCAGCCATTCCAGCCGACGAAGCGGGCGGGGACCTGCATGAGGCCGTCGTTGCCGCGCTCAAGGAAATCTATGACCCGGAAATTCCCGTCAACATCTATGACCTTGGCCTCATCTACAATGTGGAGATCAACGAGGGCCATGCCCTTGTGACCATGACCCTCACGACACCGCACTGCCCGGTTGCCGAATCAATGCCGGGCGAAGTGGAATTGCGGGTTGGCGCCGTGCCCGGGATCGGCGATGCCGAAGTCAATCTGGTCTGGGATCCGCCCTGGTCTCCAGCCTCCATGAGCGATGAAGCCCGACTGGAGCTTGGAATGCTATGAGCACGATTGCAAAGGCGCGCCCTGCCGCGCTCACCCTGACTGCAGCAGCCGAGGCCCGGATTGCGGAGTTGATGAAAGCCGCGCCCGCCGGGGTGATTGGGGTCAAGCTGTCGACACCGCGTCGCGGCTGTTCCGGTCTTGCCTATTCGGTCGACTATGTGAGCGAGGCTGCGGCCTTTGATGAGCGGATCGAAACGCCCGGGGGCCTGTTTTTCGTGGATGGCGCGTCGGTGCTCTACCTGATCGGATCAACGATGGACTGGAAGGAAGACGATTTTTCTGCGGGCTTCGTGTTCGAAAATCCCAACGCCAAGGGGGCGTGCGGCTGCGGGGAAAGCTTTACAGTCTAAAGCCCGAAGCTGAAGCGGATCGCCGCGCCGAGATCATCCGGGTGTCTGGACAGATTGCCCGGCTGGCGCCGCGCAAACGCATTGGCGGAAACCCGGCCGCCCCAAAGCAGCCGTGAATAGGCTGCCTCGACGTCCCGTTCGCGACCGGATGGAGCCAGATTGAAGCGCGACGTCGAAAATCCCGCCGTGCCGCTGGCATAGTCATATTGCGTCGGCAGGGTCAGGTCGAACCCTCCGCGCGAGACGCGCAGGGGCTGTGCCAGACGCAATGAAAGCCGATCGGATGGGGTGATGAGGTTGCTGCGCGCGACATCAACCGACCACGCATTCGTGCGCAGCCGGTCGGACCCCAATCGCAAACCGCCGGGCGCAAGCCGTGTCCAGCCCTGCCGCCATGCCGCCGCCATTGCCCAGGTTCGGGACGGCATCCAGCGCGCTTCAAGATCAGCGAACCAACTGCGCGCACCCTTGTTTCCGAAGGCGCCATCGAACCGGGCCCCGAGAACGGTTTCATGCTCAACCAGGTTTGTTGCGCGTGCGGACAGGGCAATGGGCCCGAGGAGCTTTGTCGCGCCAAGGCTGAGCGCGCCATAGCCGTGTTCGCGGTATCCCCGTCGCAATTCCGGGGACAGGCCATTTTCCCAAAGGCGTACTTCGCCTGTTTCCGCGCTTGCATGCAGGGACAGGCTGCCGATCCGGTGGTGCAGCGCCATGCCGGACTTCGGACGCGCCACAAACCCGAAACCATCTCCGGCTGATCCGCCGACAAGAAAGTCGCCCGAGTCCTTCTGATCCAGCTGGCTGGCGAGCGCCAGGCCGCTGCGGGAAATGCCCAGAGCCAGAGCCGAGTTGCGACCCAGTTTCCGAATGATCGAGCCCGCCAATGCACGGGCGTGCCTTTCATCGCTTCCAGACAGCAGCAGGTGGTCCACCGACGAACCAACGGCACTGGAGGTTACGGAAAGGGCGATGGCGGTTGAGCCGCCCCCAAACGAACGGCTGCGCGCGCCAATGCCAAGCGCAGGCGCAAGCCTTGCCTGCACGGGCGCAACTGTGAGACCGGACGAAATGTCGGCCAGATAGGCTCGCTGATACCCGTCGAGGACGACGCTGGAAAGGCCTTGCTGGCCCCCGTCACCCATGGACGAGGATGTCACACCGGTCGTGGTCGATAGCGCAATGCTGGACCCGGCAAATGTGAGCGGCCCTTGCGGGCCAAAGGCCTTTGACAGGTCAAGCGCACCCTGCCCGAACACCGGGTCAACACCTGGCGCACCCAGATCGACGGCGGACCGCATCAGCAAGTCGACGATCTGGGCGCCGGTAAGGTTGGGAAAGGCCTGCGCCAGAAGGGCCACAGCTCCAGACACGATGGGCGCCGAAAAGGATGTTCCGCTCCACAGGAAGCTTGCCCCGGTATGATCGATGGCGCGCACGCCTTCACCCAGTGCGCCGAGATAATGGGCAGCGCCATTGCCTGCCTGGTTCGAAAATCCGGCAAGGGCCGCGTTGCTTGCATCGAGCGCCCCGGCAATGATGATCAGGTTGCGTGCCAGAGGGTCATTGGCGATCTGCGCGAACGGATCGGGATTGGCGCCGCTGTCGTTCCCTGCGGAAAAGACAATGACAATCCCGGCTGCTGTGGCGCGGTCAAGTGCAGCCCGCAAGGTCGCGTTCGGTGGCGATCCGCCGAGCGAAATATTGATCACGCGGGCATTGTTCGCAACCGCCAGGTCAACGCCCCGCGCAATGGCATTGTCATCATGCGAACAGTCCTTGGCGGGATCGGGATTTGTGCAGCTGCCCGGCGTGTCGGTTCGGGCCACAAGCAACGTCGCCCCAAAGGCCACGCCGTGGATTCCACTGTCGTTCTTGGCTCCAAGCAGGACATCCGAAACAGCTGTGCCATGGCCGTCTTCGTCCGCTATCCCCCGCGTCCCGGCAAGATCTGCGGATGCGGGATGGATGCGCCCGGCAAATTCGGAGCTGGACTGGGCAACGCCGGAATCGATCACCGCCGCTGTCACGCCTGTGCCGGTCGCGCCGGCATTGTATCCGGAAATCGCCTTCGCCTGCACGGCCCCGTTCGAGCGTCGATACTCGGCTGTGTCAAAGCTTGAGGCCGGCGGTGGAGGCGGCGGTGGCGGAGGCGGAGGAGGAGGGGTTACGACCGGCGGTGGCGCGGGCGTGGAATTGACTCCGCTTCCCCCTCCGCCACCACACGCACTGAGCGCGGCAAGCGCAATCAGGGCGCAACCGGTGCGGAACGCACTGTGTCTCCACGGCTTGTGCATAGGCCCCCTCCTACAGGAGAAGACTTAACCGATGATTGAATGGCCGCCAAGAAGGGTGAGCCTTCTGGAGCGCTGGATTGTCCGCAAAGGCGAGTGTTGAATTTGCTAGCCGCTGCACAGCCCGCTAGAGGCGCGACCATGCCGCCCGCACTTGGTATGATTGACAGCTGGATCTTTGATCTGGACAACACGCTCTATCCCGCGCGTGTGGATCTGTTTGCGCTCATTGACGAGAAGATGGGGCAGTTCATCCAGACTTTGCTTGGCGTCGATCCCGTTGAGGCCCGGCGAGTCCAGAAGCGCTATTTCGTGGATCATGGGACAACGCTGGCCGGTCTGATGGCCCATGAAGGCATTGATCCCCATGAATTCCTCGATTTTGTCCATGACATTGACATGAGCCGGCTTGCACCGGATCCTGCGTTGAATGCGGCACTGGCGAAGCTCCCGGGGCGCAAGCTCATCTTCACAAACGGAGATGCTGCCTATGCCTCGCGCGTCCTGGACGGGCTGGGTCTTGCATCGTCATTCGACGGCCTGTTCGATATTCACGGAGCGCGTTACCGCCCAAAGCCGCATCCCGGGACCTATGACGATATGTGCCGCGCGCTGAAGGTGGAGCCGACCCGTGCCCTGTTCGTTGAGGATATGGCTCGAAACCTGAAACCGGCCAAGGCGATTGGCATGAAGACTGTCTGGGTCAATAATGGCTCGGAACACGGCAGCGCAGAAGCAAGCCCGGACTTCATCGATTTTGAAACGCACGACCTTGGCCACTGGCTGGCAGAACTGATGGAGAATGGTGGACAATGACTGGACAGTTGGAAGCAGTGATCAATGCGGCCTGGGACGCGCGCGACACGATTGGCACGGGGACGGTTGGGGAAGTGCGTGACGCTGTCGAAGCCGCGCTTGCACTGCTGGATCGCGGCGAACGGCGCGTGGCCGAAAAGGTGGACGGAGCGTGGACGGTCAATCAATGGCTCAAGAAAGCGGTTCTGCTTTCCTTTCGCCTGAACGACAATGCGGTCATTCCCGGGCCGGGCGGCGCAAACTGGTTTGACAAAGTGCCCAGCAAATTTGCGGACTGGGGGGAGAACCGCTTTCGCGAAGCCGGTTTCCGGGCCGTACCGGGGTCGATCGTGCGGGCGGGCGCCCATATCGGCAGGAATGTCGTGCTGATGCCGAGCTTTGTAAACATTGGAGCGAGTGTCGGGGACGGATCAATGGTCGATGCGTGGGCGACGGTCGGCAGCTGCGCCCAGATTGGCAGGAATGTCCATCTTTCGGGCGGAGTCGGGATCGGCGGGGTGCTGGAGCCGCTGCAGGCCGGTCCGGTCATCATCGAGGATAATTGCTTCATTGGCGCCCGGTCGGAAGTGGTTGAAGGCGTGGTTGTCGAAGAAGGCGCCGTGCTGGGCATGGGCGTGTTCATTTCCTCGACCAGCAAGATTGTCGACCGCGCAACGGGAGAGGTCTTTGTGGGACGCGTGCCTGCCTATTCCGTGGTGGTGCCCGGCGCGATGCCCGGCAAGGCGCTGCCGGATGGGTCTGCCGGACCGAGCCTTGGCTGCGCGGTCATCGTCAAGCGCGTGGATGCGCAGACGCGCAGCAAGACTGCCATCAACGACCTGCTGCGCGACTAGCCGGGGTTTGGCTGAAGCCTTGGGATCTCGATCTTCGGGCAGCGGTTCATGACAACCTTCAGCCCGGCGGCTTCGGCGCGGGCGGCTGCGGCGGCGTTGATGACGCCTAGCTGCATCCAGACCGCTTTTGCTCCTGCCGCAATGGCTTCGTCCACTGCCTCTCCGGCGGCTTCGCTGTTGCGGAAAATGTCGACCATGTCGATCTGGCCTTCGATGTCCGAGAGTCGCGCAACGACCGTTTCGCCCAGCAATTCCTGGCCTGCCAGCATGGGATTGACGGGTCTTACGCGATAGCCCTGTCGCTGGAGGAAGGCCATGACGCCATGGCTGTCGCGGGATGGATTGGCGGATGCTCCCACAAGGGCGATCGTCCCTGTGTCCCTGAGCAGAGTGCGAATGGCAGCGTCTGACTCGAGCGGCATGCTATCGAGCCTGATTGTCGAGCCAGGTCATCAGGCTTTGCGCAATGGCATTGAACGCGGCAGCAGCCGGGCCGTCGCCAGCGGCGGGCGGGGCACCTTCGTCCGATGCGGTGCGGATCGCCATGTCCAGCGGTATCCGGCCGAGAAAGGCATGGCCCATTTGCCTTGCTGCGGCTTCTGCGCCGCCATGGCCGAACGGGTCGGACACCTCACCACAATGGGGGCACTGATACCCCGCCATATTCTCGACAAGCCCGATGATCGGGACGGAGGACTGCTGGAACAGGTCTATGGCCCGCGCCGCATCGATCAGGGCAAGATCCTGCGGGGTAGACACGATGATGGCGCCAACCGGCTTGTGTTTCTGGATCATCGAAAGCTGCACATCGCCGGTTCCGGGTGGAAGGTCGACAATCAAGAGGTCGCATTGGCCCCAGTCGGCATCGATCAGCTGGCCAAGGGCATTGCCCGCCATCGGGCCTCGCCAGGCAACAGCCTGACCGGGCTTCACCAGATGGCCCATGGACAGCATCGGCACGCCAAATCGCGTGGGCACGGGATCAAGCTTCTGGTCTTTCGCGGTGGGCCGGGATCCTTCACTGTCCATGAGCCGGGGCTGGGACGGGCCATAAATGTCTGCATCGATCAGCCCGACACGACGGCCGAGCCGGGCCAGCGCCACGGCAAGGTTGGCAGACAGCGTCGATTTTCCAACGCCGCCTTTTCCGCTTCCCACCGCGACAAGCCTGCGACCGACCTTCTCTTGTGTCATTGCGATGCGGATTTCGGTCACGCCCGGCAAGGATTCAAGCGCGGCATGAATGGCCCTGTCCAGCGCATCGCGCTCAGCGGCAGCAAGGCCTGTGACATCAAGCACCAGGCTGGCCTTTCCGTCGCTGATGCGCGGGGCGGATGCCCGTCCGCTCGAATGGAGGCCGCCGCGGCCAGCGGGATCCGCAATGGTATCGAGAAGGGCAACAAGGTCTTTGGTTTCAGGCATAATGACGCTTTACGCACAGATTCTTCTCTCGCCACTGTTTTTCGCGGCTTTGGCTCCCTATAATGGCATTCATGGACATTGTTTCGGCATTGCGGGCGCGTGCAGGCGCCCTTTTCAATGAGGGCGGCCCGTGGGGCGGGCGTGGCAAAGGCGGCGGCGGCGATTCGGGCGGCGGTGGCCCGCGCAATCCCTGGAGCCAGCCTCCCGGAGGGGGAAAACCCCGCGGTCCCCGCGGAATGTCGGCATTCGATCAGCTGGCCGAACAGCTGCGTGGTCTCTATGGTGGCGGCGGGCCATTGCCCGGTGGCAGCAACGGAGCGTCGCTCATCCGGCTCGGGTTGATCGCGTTTGTTGTTCTCTGGTTCCTCTTCACCAGTTTTCATCGGATCGAGCCGCAGCAGGAAGGCGTGATCACGCGCTTCGGCAAATATGCCGGCAAGCTGGAACCGGGCATCGGCCTGACGCTGCCGGCGCCGATTGATCGCGTGGAAAAGGTCAACATCCGGGGAATCAAGTCGATCGACGTGCCCGATGGCGCGGGTCAGAACCTGATCCTGACCGGAGATCAGAACGTCATCGACCTTGCCTATCAGGTCCGCTGGAGCGTCCGTCAGCCCGAAAATTATCTGTTCGAACTGGCCCAACCCGAAGCCACGATCCGCGAAGTCGCGGAAAGCGCAATGCGAGAGGTGATGAGTACAGTCACGCTCAATGATGCCTTCGGCCCCCGGCGCAGCCAGATCGAAACGCGTGTGGCCCAGAGGATGCAGGTGCTGCTCAACGATTACAAGGCGGGGATCACGATCCGTGGTGTCGCCATCAAGCAGGCCGACCCGCCGTCCCAGGTCAATGACGCGTTCAAGCAAGTGACTGTCGCGCAGCAGCAAAAGCAGGCAAACATCAATAATGCCAACACCTATGCGCAGCAGGTCATTGCGCGCGCGGAAGGTGAAGCGGCGGCGTTCGACAAGGTCTATGCGCAGTACAAGCTGGCACCCGGCGTCACGCGCAAGCGCATGTATTATGAAACAATGGAAGCCGTGCTTTCGAACACGGACAAGACGATCGTGGAACCCGGGAGCATCGCTCCCTATCTTCCGCTTGGATCGACACGACCGCGTGTGACGGTTGAGGAGGCTGGACGATGAGCTACGACAGCCCCAGCGCCCTGGCCCGCTTTGCTGCCAACCCCCTTGCCCTTCTGGTTTCGGCGCTGGCCGCGCTTGTCCTGCTCATCAGCACGGTTTCGATCGTGCCGGAGACGAAGCAGGGCGTTGTCCTGCGGCTCAGCAAGATTGACCGCGTCGTCAACCGCTACAAGCACGGGGAACCGTTCGGCAGCACCGGCGCTGGTCTTGTTGCGAAGATCCCGTTCATCGAGGAAGTTGTCTGGATCGACAAGCGCATCCTTGATGTGGACATGGACCCCCAGCAGGTGCTTTCGACGGACCAGCTGCGGCTGAATGTTGATGCCTATGCCCGCTATCGCATCGTGGATCCGGTGCGGATGTACAGTGCGGCACGGACCGTGGAAAATGTATCCGATGCCCTGCGCCCGATCCTGGGTTCGGCACTGCGCAACGAGTTGGGCAAGCGCAAATTTGCCGAACTGCTCAGCCCGGAACGCGACAAGGTCATGGACAATATCCAGGCAGGCCTTGAACGTGTCGCCCAGCAATATGGCGCGGAAATCGTCGATGTGCGCATCAAGCGGGCCGACCTGCCCGAAGGCACCCCGCTCGATTCCGCCTATGAACGCATGCGGACGGCGCGTACGCAGGAAGCGCTGACGATCGAAGCCGATGGTCTCCGTCAGGCACAGATCATCCGTGCGGAGGCTGACGCCAAATCGGCGGAAATCTATGCCGCGGCGTTCGGCAAGGATCCGGAGTTCTATGACTTTTACCGGGCCATGCAGTCCTATCGGCAGACGTTTGGCGTGAACGGCAAGACAAACGGGTCCACCAACATCATTCTTTCACCCGGGAATGACTATCTCAGCGAGTTCCGGGGAGGAAAGTGAACGCGGGAGCATGTTCAATTCCGGTTAAGCCTCAAGCTTGCATGTCGAATAGTGAAAAAGGGGATGACTCATTTTTTCAATCAGGAGGTTTGAATCTGTGCGTTACGCCTATGCAATAACATCCGCCCTTCTTCTTGGTGGCACGGCCGCGACTCTCGCGCTACAGTCGCCCGGCGGGGCGCAGACCGCCCAGAACGAACCCGGCAGCATGGTCGCAACAACTGCGCCGCGCCCCGGTGCTCCCATGAGCTTTGCCGATCTTGCCGCGCGGCTGCAGCCGGCCGTGGTCAATATTTCGACAACGCAGCGTGTGCAGGTCAACACCAACCCCTTCGCGGGCACGCCCTTTGGCGATCTGTTCGGCGGGGATGCCAATGGTGGTCGGCCAGTCACGCGTGAGGCGCAATCGCTGGGATCGGGCTTCATCATTTCGCCAGACGGCTACATCGTCACCAACAATCATGTGATTTCGGGGGGTGAAGGCCCCGGAGCGGCGGCAGTCAGCTCGATCAAGGTCACGCTTCCAGACCGCACAGAATATGATGCGACGCTGGTTGGCAGGGACCCGACATCCGATCTGGCGGTGCTGAAGATCAAGGCCAGCAACCTGCCTTTCGTGAAGTTCGGCGATTCGACCAAGACGCGCGTGGGTGACTGGGTCGTGGCCATTGGGAACCCCTTTGGCCTGGGCGGCACAGTGACGGCGGGTATCGTCTCCGCCCTTCATCGCGTGACCGGGCAGGGCGGCGCCTATGATCGCTACATCCAGACGGATGCGTCGATCAACCAGGGCAACTCCGGCGGCCCGATGTTCGACGTCAACGGCAATGTGATCGGCATCAACACGATGATCTTTTCACCCACCGGCGGCAATGTGGGTATCGGCTTCGCGATTCCCGCGGAACAGGCCTATCCGATTGTGGAGAAGCTGAAGGGCGGGGCAAAGATCGCGCGCGGCTATCTTGGCGTCGGCATTCAGCCTCTCGATGAAGGCATTGCGGATTCCCTCGGGATCGAAAAGAACCACGGGGAACTGATCGCTCGTGTCGAACCGGGGCAGGCCGCGGACAAGGCCGGGATCAAGCAGGGCGATGTGGTGGTCAAGGTCAATGGCCGCGATGTCACGCCAGACCAGACATTGTCCTATCTTGTTGCGAACCAGACCGTGGGATCTCGTGTTCCGATCGAAGTCATCCGCGATGGGCGGCGCCAGACCGTGACAGCCGTCATTGGCGAGCGTCCGTCAGAGGAAAAGCTTGCAAGCCTTGGCGCAGGCGGCAACCCGGGGCTTGATCCGGAAGATGAAAAGACGAGCCAGACCGCCACGCGTGCGTCGCTTGGCCTTGCACTGCAAACCTTGACTCCAGACATTTCGCGCCAGCTTGGCCTCAATGCGGCTGTTCGGGGCGTTGTGATCGGGGCGGTTGATCCGTCTAGCGACGCGGCTGCAAAGGGGCTCCAGCGCGGTGACGTCATCATTTCGGTCAATTACAAGCAGGCCAATTCGCCGGCGGATGTGGCGGCGGCAGCCAATGCTGCCAAATCGGCCGGGCGCTCGAACGTGCTGCTTTTCGTGCAACGCGGGCAGGGGCCTGCCCGATATCTTGCCATCAAGCTGAAACAGGGCTGATCTTAACGTTATTTCCCGCTTTGCTGTTGCGCTTGGGCTCGGCTATGTCGCTGCGCTCAAGCACAACAGCCGGGAAGCCTGCTCCTTCATGCAACATCCGATGCGGTTACTGGGGCAAAGGCGCTTCCTCCCCCTCTTCGTCACGCAGTTCCTGGGGGCCTTCAACGACAATCTGTTCAAGACGGCCATGGTCGTCCTGGTCATTTACAGGATCTACAGCGATCCATCGAAAGAAGCCGACTTTGCGGCGCTGGCGAGCGGCCTTTTCATCCTGCCCTTCTTTCTTTTCTCGGCGCTGTCGGGCCAACTGGCGGATGGTCGGGACAAGGCACCGCTGATCCGCATCATCAAGACGGCCGAAATTGCCATCATGCTCTTCGGTGCGGCTGGCCTGATGCTCCATACAGTGCATGAGGGCCTTTCCATCGCCCTGATGCTCTTGGCTCTGTTTGCCATGGGCGTCCATTCGACCTTCTTTGGCCCGATCAAATATGCCATCTTGCCACAGCATCTCGGCAAGGACGATGTTCTGGGCGGCACTGGGCTCGTTGAAGCCGGGACCTATATCGCCATCCTTCTCGGAACGATCATCGGGGGTATCATTCCCTACCAATGGGCGGCGGCAGGAGTCCTGCTGACGGCCATCGCCGGCCGGATTGCCGGCCAGAAAGTCCCGCCCGCTCCGCCGCAGGACGATGCGCCGCCCTTCAAGTTCGACTGGCATATCATTCGCGCCTCGAATCGGCTGGTCAGTGCCACGATGCACATTCCGCGCCTCTACCTTGCCATTGTCGCGATCAGCTTCTTCTGGGCGATCGGTGCTGTGCTGGCAGCGCTCTTTCCTCCGCTTGTCAAGAATGCGCTGGGGGCCGACCAGACCGTGGCGACGCTGTTCATGGCCATTTTTTCAATCGGCATTGCCATTGGCTCAGTTGCCGTCAACAGGCTGCTCAAGGGGCGAGTGTCGGCACGCTATTCGCCTGTTTCGGCCATCGTCATGGGTGGCTTCGTCGCTATCCTATGGTGGGCCGTGAAGACCTGGCCGGAGACGCCGGATCATCTGATGGGCGTGGCCGAATTCATTTCATGGAAACAGGCGGACCTGGTTCTGCTCGCCCTGCTGGGGATTGCGATTGCAGGCGGAATGTTCGTCGTGCCGCTCTACGCCTTTTTGACGACAACCGTCTCGCAGGCCGAAACGGCGCGCACCGTTGCGGCGAACAACATCGTCAATTCCGGCGCCATGGTTGTATCCTCATTGCTGCTGATGGTCCTGAACACCCTGAACGTGACCATCGCAGACATGATCCTGACAGTCGCCATCGGCAGCCTTGTCGCTGCCTGGATTGCCCAGAGGCTGCACCTGGCCTGCGACTAGTGGTGGCGATCAGGCGTCGACCTTTTCGACCCACTCCGGAAAGAAGACCGGCTCGCGCGTCGACCATCCCGGCGCAGTAGCCGCGGCTTCGCTGATCGATTGCAGCAAGGCGCGCCGCCGGTGCGGGTGGAGATGCGGAAGCGAGGCCGCCGCGCAAAAGGCCGCCGGAAACCAGGGTCGGGCGGCCGCGCCGATCAGCCGTTCATAGAGAAAGCGATAGGCGCCAAAGGATGAGATGCGGTCCTGCCCCAGGTCAAATGCGGATACCTGGATGAGCAGGCCCAGAAAGCCTTCGATCTGGCTCAGGCCGCTGTCTTCGGGAATGGACTGGCGCAATCCGGGAAGCGCCTCATAGACTTTCGTCTGGGCACGGATGCTTGCTGCTTCGACCACGTCGCGCGACCAGAGCGTAAGCGCATCGCTTCGGCAATAGGCAACGTCAAGCGAGCGTCGGATGTAGCGCTGCCCCGCTGCGTCAAAACTCGCGAACTCCTTGATCTCGGCGAGCGTGAGGCTGCCATCGGCGGGCTTCATGCTGGTTCCCATGCGCAAGACTCCATATCCCTGTCTCCTGCATGATCACCGAAGTTGGTTATCAAGCGGTTAATCAGAGCGATCAATCGACAAGCCAGAGCCAGATTTCGACAAAGGAACAGGCCAAGGGGGTGCACATTTCTGCGGCCACGCTATGAAGGGTGCGATGAACGAAAACCATGAACTGTCCGAAGGGCGCACGCTCGACAGCCGGGCCGTGCTGTTTTCCATTCTTGGATTCTGGCTGTTTTATGTCGTGATTGTCACCTTGCGGGCGACGATCATGGATTTTCCGGCGCAGGGTGAAATGGCTCTGCGACGCGGATTTGTGACAGGCGTCGGCATCTTCATCACCATTGGCCTCTGGCTGCTTTTGCGCCTGCTGGATCGCAAGCCGTTCTGGACCCGTGTCGTCGCAGTGAGCCTGCTGTCGATCCCCTGCGCCGTCGCGATTTCGGCGGTCAACTACTATTTCTTCAATGTCTATGATCCGGCTGGGCTCATGGATATCGAGCGCGCCTTTCCCGACAAGGATCACCCGGTGATCATGGAAATCGCCGAAGTTGCCATTTCGCGCTACTTCTTCCTGATTGCCTGGGCTTCCCTCTATCTCGCACTCGGCTTTTCCCAGGATGTGCGGGAGGCAGAACGCCGCACGGCGCGCTTCGCCCGGGCCGCTCAATCTGCGGAACTGCGGGCACTGCGGTATCAGGTCAATCCGCACTTCCTGTTCAACACGCTGAATTCGCTGTCAGCGCTGGTCATGCGGGGCCGCCGTGATGAGGCGGAAACCATGATCATGAACCTTTCGACCTTTTACCGGACCAGCCTGTCCGGCGAACCGAGCGAGGATGTCGAACTGGCAGAAGAGATCGAGCTTCAGAAACTCTATCTCGACATTGAGGCTGTCCGTTTTCCCGAGCGGCTGCAGGTCGAGATCAGTCTTCCGCCCGATCTTGCCAATGCCGCAGTGCCTGGCCTTATTCTTCAGCCGCTCGTGGAAAACGCGATCAAGCATGGCGTATCGCAAACCAACCGGCCGGTGCGGATCGAAATCAGTGCAACGCAAGCCGATGGCAAGCTGATCCTGACTGTGTCTGATGACGGGCCCGGGCTTGCACAGCCGGAGCGCGCCGAAGATGGCCCCCGGGGCATCGGTCTCGCCAATGTGCGGGACAGGCTATTCGCGCGGTTTGGTGAACGGGCGAGCCTTGCCCATGGGCCGGGTCCTCAAGGCGGATATCGCGCCTGCCTGACCTTGCCGATGGTGCGCCATGCACGATAGCGCGCCCTTGCGGACCCTGATTGTCGATGATGAGCCACTGGCCATCGAGCGCATGCAGATCCTGTGTGCAGAAATGACGGGGATCACGCTCGTCGGCACCGCAGCTGATGGCGCGTCGGCCCTGCGCATGATCGAAAGCCTCGGTCCTGATCTTGTCCTGCTTGATATCGCGATGCCAGAGCTTGATGGCATGGCTGTCGCCAAGACACTTGGCCGTCAGCCCGGCGACTCGCCCCCGGCCATCATCTTTGTGACTGCGTTTGACAGTTTTGCCATTGAGGCTTTTGACTTGGCGGCTGTCGATTACCTGCTCAAGCCGGTCTCCGCAGATCGGCTGCGGCGTGCCATTGATCGCGTGGCAGAACGGCGCCGTTCGTCCCCCATCGAAACAAGCATGCCGGCCACAGTGGATGAATTCTGGGTCCCCCATCGGTCAGAACTCATTCGCATTGCAGCGAACGATATCGACAGGATCGATGCGGAGCGCGATTATATGCGTCTGCACCTTGGTCCGCGCAGTTACCTGCTGCACCAGACGATCGGGGCTTTGGAGGCGCGCCTTGACCCGGCCCGGTTTATCCGGCTGCACCGGTCCGTGATTGTCCGGAAAGACAGGATCATCCGGCTTGGCCACGACAGGGCTGGGGCATGGCACGCGGAGCTTGTGGATGGCGATCAGGTCAGGATTGGCCGAACCTATCTGGCCCATGTCAAGGCCATGGCAGGCCGCTAGATCAGCGTCGACTGCATTCACTGCGCATTCAGGAAAGATATAACATCACACTGACAATGTTGTGGGAGTGTGCTCATGCTTGTCCGTGCCAACCGCGTTCGTCCCCTCCAGCTGATCCCGCTTGCGGCCCTTGTCATGGGCCCAGCCACGCCTCTTGAATCGCGGACCGTTTCGCATGCCCGACACGGCCCGGCATACAGCCCGGTGCGTTGCAACCGGGACGTGAAGGATCTGCGTGCAGCGGGTGGTGGCCTGCGCATTCGTCAGGCACCCGTTTATCCTCAGCTGCCCGCTCCGCCACCGCCGCCCAGCGTAATAGCCTCGCAGGAAATCGCGGTTACGGCGGCAAAGGCGAATGGGCCATACCAGACCGCGCCAGTCTCGATCTCGCCAGTGGGGCCGCCGCAGGACGAAGGCCGTGAGCGGTACGCCGGCAAGGATGTATCCGGCATCTTTGCCGTGGCGCAGCAGCCCGTTTCAACCTTTTCCGTGGACGTCGATACAGGATCCTATGCCAATGTCCGCCGCTTTCTCGTGCGGGGGCAAACGCCTCCTGTGGCTGCGGTCAGGACCGAAGAGATGCTCAATTATTTCCGCTACGGCTATCCTCTTCCCGATGATCGAAGCCGCCCGTTCAGCGTCTCGACCGATCTCGCCGTCACGCCCTGGAATCCGGACACACGCGTGCTGCGTATTGGGATCAGGGGCTATGACCTCAAGCGCGAACAACGCCCCGCGGCCAACCTTGTCTTCCTCGTCGATGTTTCCGGTTCAATGTATGATGACGACAAATTGCCGCTCGTAAAGTCGGCTCTCTCCCTGCTTGCGGACCGGCTTTCGCCGCGCGACAGGGTTTCGATCGTTGTCTACGCCGGAGCGGCGGGGATTGTCCTTGAGCCCACGAGCAACGCGTCAGATGTCAAGGCAGCATTGGAGTGCCTCGAGGCGGGCGGTTCGACGGCTGGCGGCCAAGGCATGGAACTGGCCTATGCCACGGCGCGTGAGCATTTCATAAAGGGAGGCGTCAATCGCGTCATCATGGCCACGGATGGGGATTTCAACGTCGGGATCTCTTCTGATGACGGCATAGAGGCCATTGTCAGGAAGAACCGCGAAGCGGGGATCACCCTCACCACGCTTGGCTTTGGCCAAGGCAATTACAATGAAGCGATGATGGAGCGCGTGGCTGACGTCGGGAACGGCAACTATGCCTATATCGACAGCATTATCGAAGCGCAGAAGGTGCTGGATGAGGAAATAGCGGCAACGCTGTTCACCATCGCCAAGGATGTGAAGATCCAGATCGAGTTCAACCCATCCCAGATCAAGGAATACCGGCTTATTGGCTATGAGAACCGGGCGCTTGCCGAAGAGGATTTTGACAATGACAGGGTCGATGCGGGAGAGATCGGTTCCGGCCATCAGGTTACCGCCCTGTATGAACTTGTGCCGGCCAATGCGAAGGGCTGGCTCCCGGCTCGGCATTTCGAAGGGAATCGCAACTCTTCAGGCGCGCCGGTCGGCAAGGCGGATCTTGCCTGGCTCAAACTTCGCTACAAGCTGCCAGATGGGGATGAATCCCGTTTGATCGAACAGCCGGTTCCAGCGCCCCTTGCCAGTGCGGCCCGGCTGCCGCAGGGTGATATGGCCTTTGCCTGCGCCGTTGCGGCCTTTGGGCAGAAGCTGCGGGGTGACAAGTATCTTGGCGCCTTTTCCTTTGCCGACATCCGGCAGCTGGCCGGAAGGCAGAATGGTGATCAACGCGAAGAGTTTCTGAAACTCGCAAGCCTGGCAGACAGCAACACGGCAGCGCCACAGCACTGATCCACGCTGGACTTGGCGCGTCGTGTCGCTAGTGTCCCGGAACAATGGAAACGGTTTCGGGAGGTTGAGGGTTGGACAACGGCATCATCATTGCGGTGCTGGCAGCGTTGGCTATTGTCGTGCTGCTCTGGATCCTGCTGGGCAATCGGGCGAGCAACCCGGTCCTGCCTGAGGCAAAAGAAGCCAAACCTGCCGCGGAGCCCTCCGCACCGCCCGCCGAAGCTGAGGCACCCGCAGCTGCCCCTTCCGCTCAGGTGGACAAGCCGGACGCAAAGCCTCCCGCAAAGGCCGCCGCCCGAAAGACCACTGCGCGCAAGGCTGAGCCCAAGCCGAAGGCAGCCGGGGGGGCGTCTGCAAAGGCTCCGGCGGCAACGAAGGCCGGCAAGGCCAAAGCCAAGGGTGCCGCCGCACCGGCTGCGCCTCCGGCGATGACCGCTATCGGCATCCCGGCCGCGGTTGGGATGCCGGACAATCTCCGGCTTCTCAAGGGCGTGGGTCCCAAGCTCAACACCCTGCTTGCCGGGCTCGGGATCAGCCGGTTTGATCAGATTGGCGCTTGGACGGCCGAGGATGCAGCAAAGGTTGATGCCCATCTTGGCGCATTCAAAGGTCGGATCGAACGTGATGCCTGGATCGAACAGGCGGGCCTTCTGGCCAAGGGAGAGATAGCAGCGTTTGAAAGCCGCTTTGGAAAACTCGATAGCGAGAACTGATCGACTTTGGCCTGACTGGCTGCGCACGGGTCGGGTACTCCTTCTTGCGCTGGCGCTCGTTGGCTCGATGGCCGGTGCCCAGTCACTTGAAGAAGAAAGGCGGGCAATGTCGCTTGCACGGGCGCAGGCTGTTGCGGCCGATGCGCGGGCCAGCCGCCTTGAATCCAGGGCGGCGGCTGCGCGTGATCGCGGCGAACAGGCCCTTGCGGAATCGGCTGCCCTCGCCTCCCGAATTCAGGCAACCGAAGCCGATATGGCGGCCGCGGAAGCGCGCATTCGCCTGATCGAGCGGATGAGGGCAGATCGCCGGGCACGGCTCGCTGCGAAACAGGAACCTGCGGTCCGGCTGCTGGCGGCGCTCCAGACACTGGCACGGCGCCCGCCCGCGCTGGCCCTTGTGCAGCCGGGTTCGACACAGGACTTTGTCCATGCGCAGGCTGTGCTGTCGTCCGTTTTGCCCGTGTTGAACCAGCGCACAGCCGGATTGCGGCGCGAAGTCGAGGAGGGTCGGCGGCTGCGGGCCGAGGCGGATCGGGCCGTCGCTGCCTTGGCGGCAAGCAGGGAACGGGTTGAAGCCCAGAGGCTGAAGCTGATGCAACTCGCCGCAGTCCATCGGCGCGACGCTGCTCGCCTTGCGACAAGCGCCATGTTCGAACAGGACCGGGCCATGGCCATGGGAGAGAAGGCGCGTGATATTGCCGATCTGATGAACCAGTTGGGCGTTGATGCCCAACAGCGCCAGCAGCTCGAAACCTTGCCTGGACCGGTGCTGAGGCCAGCGCTTCCCGGAACGGCCCGCGCCGCTCCGGCTGAAGCGCGCGTCCCGCAAGGCAACCGCCTGGCCTATCGCCTTCCGGTGCTGGGGCGCATTGTCTCTGGTCTGGGAGAAGTATCAGGAAGCGGCGTGCGTGCGCGTGGGTTGACGATTGCCACACGTCCGTCGGCACAGGTCGTTGCGCCCAATGATGGCCGCATCGTGTTTGCAGGGCCGTATCGCGGATTTGGCAGGATCGTCATCATCGACCATGGGCAAGGTTGGACAACGCTGTTGACCGGCCTTGCCACACTCGATGTTGCCGTGGGCGATGCCGTGGTTCAGGGAAGCCCGATCGGTCGCGCCGCGGCGGTTGATCCGAAAATCACCGTTGAACTGAGGCGAGGGGCCCGGCCCATCGACATCGCACATCTGGTTGGGTGACGAATGGCGCGGTGAGCACGCACAGAAATGGCGGCTGGTGTTGCCACCAGCCGCCACTATGTCGAACCTTGCTCGTCCGGTCTTGCGGCCGTCTTTGCCGATTCTGACATCAACAGGCCTTTCCACAAGGGATCGATCCTGCTGCGGGTTTGCTCCGGCGTGTCGCAATGGCTTTGGGTTGCCCCTCTGCTGTGCGGCCCGCCTTCGCTGACCCTGCCTGCGTCGTCTCCACTATCAGCCTTGCGGCGTCCTGTGGCCCGTTTCACCGGCCTGTCCCTTTGGAAGTCTCTTTGGTTGCCCTTGGATCCTTGCCTCAGCGACAGTTGAAAGGTCTCATGAAGAGCCGAGTCGTGCCAGCGAATTCGTGTCCTCCGACTCTGTGGATAACGAGGATAACGGGGGTGGAATTGCCGGGCCGTCGCTGGGCGCGATCAGCCAGCCCAATCGACAACGGCACCATGCGGATGGACGTGCCCAAGCAGGCGGTTTTCGCCACCTGGCCAAAGGGAGAGACGCAGTTCCGCAGCTGGCGCTACCGAAGGAAATTCGTAGCTCAGCCAGGCAAGAGGCCGCTCTCCAGTTGCCGAAGCGCCAGCACGCTCCATGGCTGCGGTGATCCGCGCCCGGCTTTCTGGTGCCACGTACTGGAGAACAATGCTGTGATAGACAAGGCGGGTCACACCCGGAAGTTGCGGCTGAGCCAGCCTGTCCTCGAGCCAATCTGCTGCGTCGGCCCTGGTTATCGGGGGAGGATGCTTCTGCGCCAGCGCGATGGCTGCACTGATGCGTTCGACGCGTGCATCCTGGTCCGGCCACACAAAGGCCATCAGGCGTTCGACAACTTCCGGCTTCGACACGTCGAGCGGATTCTGATCGACACCTGCGCGGGAGACCACCGATACAGGCGCAAAGACAGGCGGCTTGCCCTGCCAGTCCGGCTTGAGCTGCACACCGGACTCGGGATCTCCTGCAGACACTGGGCCCAGCGCATAACCAAAACGATCGAGGTTGAGGTTGAGGCCAGCGCTGGCGCCGAGCTCAAGCAGCTCCACATTTGGCCCAAATCTGGCGGCAACCGTCATGATGCCGGGCCAGAGCGCACCAGCGCGGGCCACTTCATTGGTCTGTGGCGGGCCATCCAGCCAAGGCAGGAGCCAGTCATCCCATTCGGCAAGCACGCGGGAAATTTGCCCCGCGACGTCGCCGCTGCGTGCGTGGTAGAGGGCTGATAGCGCCGGATCGGCTCCGGATCGCGCCAGTGCATTCAGCCCGCCGGTAATGCGCATCATCAGCGCATCGGCCATGGGATCGCCTTGCCAGTCGAGAATTGCCGCACCTGTCCGCGTCTTGCGGTCCATGCGCTCTGCAAGCGCTGCACACACCTCTCCGGTCAGAGGCGATCCCGACGCAATACAGAAGGATGCCTGCATCCGGAACGCATCTCGAATCGCGTTTTCTTCGACGGCGGTCATGTGCTCAAGCTTGCCCTTACTGCGGTGCACAAGTAAAGGCCGCGCCACTATGCCATCGCCCATAATCCTTGCCGTTCCCAAAGGGCGCATCCTTGAAGAGGCGCTGCCGCTTCTTGCGCGGGCAGGCATTGAGCCGGAAACGGCCTTTGGCGATGAAAGCAGCCGTGCGCTGAGATTTGATACCAATTGCCCGGACATCAGCCTGATCCGCGTGCGCGCCTTTGACGTGGCGACCTTTGTGGCCCATGGCGCGGCACAACTCGGCATTGTCGGATCAGACGTGATTGACGAATTT
>WBZL01001556.1_pt1 | contig 23770 bp, 17 predicted proteins | sample 5204291 | NCBI WGS metagenome assembly WBZL01 (sample SAMN12344345, study PRJNA552823) | activated sludge metagenome | biome: Activated sludge suspended growth; feature: Nitrification reactor; material: Wastewater; isolation source: activated sludge from nitrification reactor of wastewater...
GGAATGCTTTCCGTGAATCCGCTCCTCCAGACCAAGGGCATCGGCAAACGATTGCTGGCCGCAGCCGAAGAACATGCCCGGCTTCAGGGTTGCACTTCCGTTTTCATGCAGGTCATCAATGCGCGGACCGAGCTGATGGACTGGTATATCCGGCACGGCTACCAGCGTACCGGGGAGGTTTTTCCATTCAACGGCGATCACCGGTTCGGGGCGCCCAACCGGCCTCTTTTCTTCGAGATCCTGGAAAAAAGGCTGCCCTGATACCCGTAAAGGGTAACGCGGGTTTGATTTTGGGGATAAAATGGTGTAACTTTGAACAAAGACACCTGGCGGAAAGGCTTTTGATCTCCGCTGAAAAACCCAATAATCATGACCATCTTCCGCATGTATTCCCGGGTCCTTTTTCCGGGTCTGATCATTTCCATCTTTAATTTTTGCACGGCACAGTCAACGGCTATTTCAGGGAAAACAGCCCCGATGACGGCTGCCGCTCCCATCCGGACCGTCAGTCCCAATGCTGACTGCCCGTTGAACGACAACCGCCCCGCTTTTACCTGGCAACCCGGAAGGGAAGTTCCCAACGGGAGCACTTACGCATTGGTTCTGGTTGAACTCAGTGAAAAACAGGATGCGGCCAAAGCGCTGGCCGCCAATCCCAGGCTCATTGACCTGAAAAGCATCCGGGGAAATTCGCTTTCCTTTCCCCGGAACCTCAAACCGCTTGTCCCCGGCCGGGTATATGCCTATCAGATAACTTCGGAGCCGCCGAAATCGGCGCCGAATGCAAAACCGGTCAAAAGCGAAATCGCCGTTTTTTTCCTGCAGCCGGCCCTTCCGTTTGACCTTCAGTCGATCACCTGCTGTGAATCGAACCTGCTCAAAGACGGCGCCGCCGCCTGGACCACTGCCTACGGCACGCCGCATATCTCGCCCAAACAAGCCGGATGCTTCAACAGCGGAGGCCTGATCGAGATGAGCGGCAACCGGCAGGCGGGTACGGCCGTACAGCAAGCCTTACCGGCGGCCCATAAGATCAGAAAAGGAGAAAAATACCTGGTTTCGTTCTGCGTTGAAGCCTTTCCCAAGCAGCTGGACTATGTGCGCCTGCGGGTATTGGCCTTCAACGGCGCCTTGCCCGGTACGGGCGCCCACCCCGAACCCGGCCAGCAGATCGCGGTGATCGGTGAAACCGGCAATATTGCGGATACGGAGTGGAATCGTTATTTCCTGGCATCCTGGACCGCGCCCCGCGACTTTGAAAAAATAGCCGTCCTGGCCGTTGCGGACGAAAATGCGCCCCAGGGCGTTGTCGCCTCCGGCGCCGTTTCCGGGATCTGTCTGCAAATGACCGATGATTGCGGGTTTACGGCCGCAGACCTGGGGATAACCGATCCGGATAAAATCCCGGCTGCCGTCAGCAAATTGTTGGATCCTGACAACAAGCCGGCTTCCCTTGAAATCGGTTTTGACCAGGGCCGGATGGTCGACCTGTTCGGACAGCCGTTCGACGCTGCCGGCCACAACAACTGGTATCAGCCCGGAGAGGATTGCCTGTCGTTCGGCGGCGAGCTGCCGCCCCAGGCAGGACAAGACCTCAAAAAGTGGCAGGATTATACCTTCCCGGGCGGCGTAAAACCGGATGACCTGTATGCGGCCATGAAGATCATCCAGGAAAAGATCGGCAACGAGATCAAGTTTCCGGACTGGAAACCCATACCGCCGGCCAAAGACGAGGAATGCCGCATACCGTATGACAAGAATAAGCCTTTCAGCGGTCGGGACATCGTTTATGTCCATGGTTTCCGGCCGGACCATGTATATCAGAACATCATCAAAAGCGATCCGACGGGATACCTGGCCGGAGCGGCGTCAGCTACCGGTTTTCTGGATCCCGCTGCGCTGGACAACGCACTGACCCGCCGCTGGCCGGATTCCCCGGGCGACTTCTTCGGCGAAGGCTTCTACAAAAAACAAGGTGAAGGCTATTGGAACGAACATATCCGGCACTTCCTCGGAGATGTCGACGAGCCGAGCAACCGCTACCTGGTGATCGCCTACAACTCATCCCAGCGGTTGGTTGACAATGTGCATTCCATGCTGACCCAGATCAGTCTGGCCATGAACGAAGGGACCGGCGTGGTGGCCTCCTCCAAGGATCCGCGCGGCAAAGCCTGCTTCGGGCGGGATTACGTGATCGTCATCCATTCCACCGGCGCATTGGTGACGGATGCCGCCATGGCCATGTCGGCCCTTTCCGCCACCGACCCCGCCATCGGCGCTTTTCTGGGAGACGCCGGGTACATTGCCGACCGGGCCAAGGCCCATATTTCCCTTCACGGCGCCGTCGCCGGAAGCGAATTGGCGGGGTTGGCCGTTGTCGGCGCCAATGTAGCCGCCATGGGCGCCGGCAGCGCCGATCTGGCAGTGGATGTGGGGAATGCCGTCAATGCCAATCCGCCCGCAGGTATCCAAATGATGAAAATGGGGCTGTCCGCTTTCGGCATCAGTACGGACGCCATCGGCGCTTTTCTGGATGCGGCCACCGACGACATGGTCACACTGGCCAATACGGCAGCAGCCGTTACGAATAACAGCATTTTGGTGGACCTCACCCCACCGGTATCCAAGATGCTCTGGGGTCCGCTCTTCAACCAGACGCCGGTGCCTGTCCTCACCGTTGCGGGCGGGCATCCCGGCGGACTGGGCATATCGCTCGGTACGCGCCGCATTTTGCCGGGACTGGACGACGGAGTGGTCTGCACCAACAGCCAAAGCGGCAGCCCGTCGCTCCTGTATCCGGATCCGTACGGGTATATTCCGCCGGCCACCCGGATATACGACCTGGGCATATCGGCCAAAAGAGCCTTACCTTTCTACATCGATCAGTATTTGACCCCGGCATTGGCCGGATACGGCAGCATTCCGTTTCTGGCGCCCGACGGCATGGTGCAGCCCGTTGCGGTATTGCCGGTGTCGGCGCCGAGGTATGCCAATCATTTTCCGTTTCTTCAAAGTACATCCGAACACAACCATCCGATGCAGCCCGACAGCGTGTATGTGTCCACGTTCGGCGCTTCCAATACGGAGGAAAGCCTGGTGGTGGAAAACAGTTTCCTTTTCAGCCAGCAACTCGTCAATACCGGCATTATTTCCTCCATGCGGCAAACCGTCCGGGGGCAGGATCTGGTGGTTTCTTTCCGGATCAGTTATCCCGTATTCAACCTGATTCCGCCGTCGTATACCTGGCGAACCATGCGCTTCTCCGTAACGGCGCCCTTGTGGCGGCGCACTTACCGCAAGTTGTCTGACGGGTGGAAGGAGACGGATTATGTCTACCGGTTTGTACTGAGATAAACAGGGGTCGGCATGGGGGTGAACCGGCAATGTAGCTATCTTTACGGGGAAACACCCTTTATATGACCGTGAAATCCTTTTTCAAAGAGAACACCTTACTGGTCGGGCTGGCCCTGATAAAATTGCTGATCCATTTCACGACCAATACCGGTTACGGCTTCCACCGGGATGAATTTTTGTACCTGGACGAGAGCCGGCACCTGGGTTGGGGCTTTCTGGAGGTGCCGCCGCTGACTCCGCTGATCGGGAGGATCGTTACGGCGCTGTTCGGCGACAGCCTTTTTGCGGTCCGGCTGTTCCCCGCCCTGGCCGGAGCGGCGATGGTCATTCTCATCGGGCTGATGGTAAAGGAGATGGGCGGAAAAAAATGGGCGACCCTGCTCGCCTGTGCCGCGTATATCCTGTCTCCGTCCTTTTTGCGGAGCGGTACGCTCTTTCAGCCTGTTTGTTTTGATCAATTCTGGTGGTTTTTATCCGCTTTTCTGCTGGTAAAGGCTGTGCGGCGGGATGACCGGAAATACTGGGTCGGCCTGGGTATTGCCGCCGGTTTGGGCTGGATGAACAAATACGCCATCGCCTTCTGGATCTTTTCCCTTTTTATCGGACTGCTTATCAGTCCCGGGCGCAGGGTACTGCTGTCGAAGAATCCGTTGATCGCTTTCGGTATTGCGTTGGCGATTGCCTTGCCCAATTTGTTCTGGCAGTACAGCTACCGGTTTCCGGTGGTTCACCATATGACCGATCTGGCGGCCACCCAACTGGTGCATGTCGAGCCGACCGGATTTTTGATGAGCCAGCTGCTGATGCAATTTGCGGGTTTCCTGGTCTGGATTCCCGGGGTGATCTGGTTGCTGGCGGCCAGGTCAGGGCCCGATTTCCGGTACCTCGGGTACGGCTACCCGATCTTGCTGGCCCTATTGCTGTTTTTGAGCGGGAAGGACTATTATGCCCTGGGGGCGTACCCGGCGCTGATGGCAGCCGGCGGGGTAGCCGTGGAGCAATGGACTTCCGGCAGGATGGCCTTCCTGCGTTATGCGATCTTGCTGTTGGTGGTCGGCCTGGATCTGACGGCTTTGCCAATGGGGGTGCCGATCCTTTCCATTGAAAGAATGGAGAAATACTGCGACCGGCTGGCCAAATACGGCGTAGAGCAGCGCTGGGAGGACGGCAGGCTCTACCCGGTTCCCCAGGATTATGCCGACATGCAGGGTTGGGAGGAAATGGCGGCGAACGTATCCAAAAAATACCACGCACTAAGCCGCGACCAGCAATCAACCTGTCTGATCTACGGCGGCGGCTACCACCACGCAGGCACCCTGAACTATTACCGGAAAAAATACGACCTGCCGGAGGCTTACAGCATGAACAGCAGCTATTTGTTATGGATTCCGGACCATATCCATTTTGACAATATGATCCTGCTGGATAATGTATGGGAAGACAGTTCGGCCTATTTCAGTTACCACGAATTCATCGACAGCACCCATCATCCCTACGCCAGGGATAACGGGTATGTTTTTTACCGGTCGCAACCCAAAGTCAATGCCGATTCCGTGATTGCGAACTTGATCCGGCGGGAACGGGAGAAAATCGGGCACTGATTAAAAAAACGTCAGATCCGTTCGAGCAGCCACCAGGCCGGGCGCCTTTTCTGCCGGACCCTGTAGTTATCGCGGATGTATTCCCGGATATGATCCAGGGCTTCGTCGGTATTGTCGGTGCAAAGGACCAGCTTGAGGTCTTTCGGGGAAATGGTTTCGTTTTCCACCATATGCTCAATAAAGGACATCAGGCCTGCGTAGTAGTCTTTGCCGATCAATACGACCGGGAATCGCTGAATGACGCCGGTCTGCACCAGCGTCAGGGTTTCGAAAAGCTCATCCATGGTGCCCCAGCCGCCGGGCAGTACGATGAAGGCGTAAGAATATTTCAGCAGGAGCACTTTCCGGACAAAGAAGTACCGGATGGAGATCCAGGTATCCATGAAAGGATTGGGTTTTTGCTCGAAAGGCAGGATCACATTGCAACCCACCGACCGGCCTCCGGCTTCGCGCGCACCGCGATTGGCCGCTTCCATGACGCCGGGGCCGCCGCCGGTCATCACCGTAAAGCCCATGTCAGCGACGGCCTTGCCGATTTCCCGGGCTTTCTCGTAATTGGGGTGCCCCTCCCTGAATCGGGCCGACCCGAAAACCGTGATGCAGGGACCTACAAAATGCAGGGTCCGGAACCCTTTGATGAACTGGAAAAAGACCCGAACGGCAAACCACAATTCCGAGCTCCTGCTCTTTGGGCCTTCCAGATATTCGTATTCCGGCGACTGAATGATCTTTTCTTCAGCGTTATTCATCGGATTGTTTTCAGGTTCGTTTGCGTTATCAATCCGGATAGGCGGCGTCCAGCTTTTCTGCCAGCGCCGTTATGTCTTCCAGCCGGGCCAGTGCGGATAACCAGTCTGCGGGGATGCCTTCCTTGCCGTAATAAATGCCGGCCATGCCGCCTGCAATGGCGGCCGTGGTATCGGTATCCAGGCCGAGGTTGACGGCGGCCAGCACGGTTCTCTCGTAGTTGTCCTGGCGGAGGAAACACCAGAAAGCGGCTTCCAGCGAGTCGACGACATAGCCGCCGGATTTGATCTGATCTTCATCCAACCGGCTGATGTCATTTTGGATGATCCGGGTGAAGTGGGTTTGTTCGGCCAGGCCAAAGGCCGATTGGTCCCACAATTTCAAAACAACTTCCCGGGTATCGGCATAACAAGCGGCCTTTTCGCGGCCGGTCAGCAGGAATTCCGCCATTTTCAGGTAGATCATGCAGGCCATCGCCGCCCGGATATGGCGGTGGGTGAGGGCCGAGACTTCGCGAACCAGTTCGAACTGTTCAGCGGCATCCTTGCCTTTGATATGCCAGAGCAAGGGCAGGATCCGCATGAGCGACCCGTTTCCATTCTCGGCGTCCGTGCCCTGATTTTTTAATTTTCGCAATTCATCCGATCCTTCGGTGTCCAGGAGGTTTTTCAACCGGTTGAGGGCATGGCTGGTCGTAATGCCGATATCAAACACTTCGTTTCGGGCGGTCCAGTATGCGCTGTTTTTCCAGCGTACAAAACGCTCGGCCATATCCCGGAGGTCATATCCGTTCACCAGGGATTCCGCCAGGCAGAAGGTAAGCGAACTGTCGTCCGACCAGGTGCCCGGGTGCTGCATGTGCGAACCGAATCCGGACATGCCGGCAGCGGGATAGCGGCTTAATTCCAGCCTGGTTCTGAATTCAAACGGGACGCCGACGGCATCGCCGGCAGCGACGCCCAACAAGGCGCCTGGTGCTTGGTTTTTTTTCATGGTTTTGTATTAGCCTTTTCCAATGCATCGATATCCGCAGCGGTCAGCAACTGTATGTTGCGGGTCAGTTTGTCCGCATTCCAGTCCCACCACCTGATCTGCAGCAGGCGATCGATATCCCGGTCGGCGAACCGCTTGCGGATCAACCCGGCCGGATTGCCGCCGACAATGGCATATGGTTCGACGTCTTTGGTGACCAGGGAATGCGAGCCGATGATCGCGCCGTCGCCGATCTTTACACCAGCCATGATAACGGCCTTGTAGCCGATCCAGACGTCATTGCCGATCACAATATCGCCTTTAAATGGATAGGTCTTCCCTTCCATCGCGTTTTCCCAGCCGTTTCCGAATGCTGCAAAAGGGAATGTGGAAACCGCGTCGCTCAGGTGATTGGCGCCGTTCATGATGAATTCCACCCCTGAAGCGATCATGCAGAATTTGCCGATGATGAGCCGGTCGCCGGTGAAGTCGAAGAAGTATTTAAGGTTCTTTTCAAAGTTGGCAACATCCTCGAAATCGTCGTAATAAGTGTAATCGCCGACGATGATGTTGGGGTGTTTGACCAGGTTTTTAAGAAAACACAACCTTGAAATGTTCTCCATGGGGAACAAGGTATTCGGGTCGGGGCCGGAAGGTAAAGCCATTTAATCTCAAATTTTGCCTGAAAATAAACCACATTATCGGACATTTTGTTAAAATTAGTCACCCGATCGAACGCCTATGCCTTTCAAACGCCTGAAAAAGTTCCTCAGCAGCATTAATCCGACCGCTGCAACAGCCTTTGCAGCCGTTTTTACCAGCTTCTGTGCGCTGGGCATTTCCATTTATCAGTCCGTTATTCTCCGCAATGAGCAATACGCCGCTGTCTGGCCGTATATCGAACCCACGGTGACCTATACCAATCATTCATTTGCGCTCAATATTCAGAACAAAGGCACCGGCCCGGCTATTATAAAGAATGTTTCCATTCTCCTGAACGGAGAACCGGTCAATGATTACCGGGCATTCCTTGTCGATTTGCTGCATCAGGACCAATTCCAGTCCCTGTCCATATCCTCGTTGAAGAACAGCGTGCTCGCCATACAGGAAAATGTCACGATGTTGCAGGCCGAATTTCCGGATTCCGTTGTCATCGTCACCACAGATTTTCAAGAACGGTCGAGTATCAAAATCTGCTACTGTTCCATTTTCGGCGATTGCTGGCAATATACCGACGGCGACGTGAAAAAGATCAGGCAATGCGGAGATTAGCCTGCTGAACCCGGCCAATGCTCACCGGCAATGACCTCCGGCATCCGGATTTCTGCCAATGGCTCATTTTCTTCCCGCCTGAACAATAAATCCGATAACTTTGAAGGAAACGAAGTTGTGCGTCTATGAGATGGACCTGCTCAATATTGCTGACGTTAAGTCTGACCGCCGCCCGGGGGCAATATCCCTTCGACGGCCCGACCATATTAACAGAGGATCAGGGGTTGAGCAACAGTTTCGTTACCGCTGTTGACCAGGACCACGATGGGTTCACCTGGATCGGTACGGCCTCCGGGGTCAATCGCTTTGACGGCCGCGAGGTCCGGTCGTTCAACCAATCCGATGAGCCGTCAAATGCCCACCAGGATCTTGTGTTCGATGTCTTCTGCGACAAAGCGGGCCACACCTGGATGTCTTCCATCGGAGGCTTGTTTGTCTTTCAGCCGCAACACGAAAAATTCCGCCCTTTCCCATACCGGAACAGGGATTATCTGGAAGGGGTCTGGTTTTATCAATTTTATCAGGACCGGAGCGGCAAGACCTGGGTTGCTGCCAATAAAGGCGGAATCTGGCAGGCCGATCTCGGGAAGGACACCCTATACCGGCACCCGTTGAAGCCCGACGGCGACTTCACGGAAGAGGAACGCTCCAGGACCAACAGCGTCTTTGCCGTGGCGCAGGATGTCCGGCAAGATTCTATCCTATGGCTGGGCACGCACAACGGTCTGGTGCGCTATAACACCCGGACAAACAGGTGCCGCCTGTATCGGATCGAGGGCCCTTATGCGGATCAAAATCCGTACCGAAACCATTTCAGGAGCCTGTATTGTCATGAAGACGGAAAGATCTATATCGCCGCACAGCAATTTATGGCGGTATTTGATCCGGCGGCGGAAACGTTTCATAAGATCCAGGACCTTAAAAGCGCTCCGGGCCCCAGGTATACTTCTTTCTGCAGGTATGCTGACGACAAACTGTGGCTTACTTACGAACTTGGGTTGATCGTATATAATACCGCGACCGTCAAGGTAGAACGAGCGTTCGTCAATTCACCGGACGACAACCGATTCTACGGCGCTGACCTGAAAGACAGTGCAGGAAGGCTATGGGTCCGATCTCCGGTAGGGCTTTTTCTTTACAGGCCGCTGGCGCAGCAGATCAAAAGTTATCAACATGATGCGACCAGCCACGTGGACTACGGGTATCTGATTACGGATATCGTGGAAAGCCGGGATCAACGCACCCTTTTCATCTGTGAGAGTCAGGGTGAAGGGATATTTGCATTTGACCGCGAAACCGAGCAATGGTCGGTTATTGTTGCTCCTCCGGCAGCCATGAAAAACCGGCCTTTCCTCGGGCAAGGCATGACCCGGCTCCGGAACGGGCGCATCCTGGTACTGGAATCCTACAGCCTCTTTGAGCTGAATGAAAACAACCGCAAGCTGGTCCGGCTCCCGCTTGCATCCGCCCTCCCGCCCGGCGCCGAAATGGTGGAGATCCTGGAGGACCGGCGGGGCAATATCTGGATATCTACCCGGCGGGACGGGCTGCTCCGCGTAGATCCGCAAACCTGGAGAGCTGTCTTGTACAAGGGCATTTTCGATATTGAAGGTTTTGACAAGCGCCATGAGCTTATTTTCGGCCTGAAGGAAGACCGTCTCGACCAGGTCTGGATGAGCGCCTCCCCCGGCCTCAGCATATACAGGCCCGACCAGGATGATTTTATCCAAATCGTGAAAACGCCTTTTGCCCAGGGCGACCCGAAGGAATTATTCTATACCTGTTTCGCTACCGACGGGAGGGGAAACGTCTGGGCCGCTTCCGCCGACTGGGGCATCTGCATGTTCGACTCCGGCGCCCCGGAGAAGGGCGTGCTCGAATGGTACGACGACGAGAACGGCCTCCCGACCTTCCCGTTGGGCATGGCTGTCGACCGGACCGGTAATATCTGGATGAGCGGAAACAAAGGACTCGTCCGGTTTGATCCCCAGGCTGGAGCGTTCAACGAATACGGCGTCAGTTACGGTTATTCACCCAAGAGCCAGGGGTATATCCGGGAGCTTCCGTCGGGTTTGATCGCCATTGGGGTCAACAAGGGATTCAGCCTGTTCGATCCGGCCAGTTTGCAATTAAACCGGGAAATCCCTGTGCCTTATTTTACTTCCGTAAAAGTATTTGACCGGGAAGTAGGCGCCCGGGACAGCACCTGGCACTATGGAGACCTGAACCTGAGTTACCGCCAGAACTTCTTTTCCTTTGAGTTCTCGGCGATAGCCTATGACTTGCCGGAAAGCGTTCAGTTTGCCTATAAGCTGGAGGGGGTGGACAAGGACTGGGTGCAGGCCGGCAACCGGCGGTACGCTTCCTATACCAACATTCCGGGCGGCGATTATACTTTCAGGGTCCGGGCTGCCAACAGCGAAGGCTTATGGCATGAAACGCCCGCAGCATTGCACATCAGGATCACTACGCCCTGGTGGCGGACCTGGTGGTTCTTCGCGTTGCTCGGCCTGGGGCTGGCCGGCGTCATCACAGGCATTTATCGCTTCAGGATCGGGCAATTCAAAAAACAGCATCAATTGAAAACCGAGTACGAAAAGCAGTTGGCCAATGTTAAAATGGACGCGTTGCGATCGCAGATCAATCCGCATTTCATTTTCAACTGCCTCAATTCCATTGACTATTACATCATCAAAAATGAATCCCAGAAGGCCTCCGAATACCTCAACCAGTTCTCCAGACTGATCCGGCTGATCCTCCAGAATTCGAGCGCCAACAGTGTCACCCTGAAGGATGAACTGGAGGCGTTGCAACTGTATATGCAAATGGAGAGCCTGCGGTTCAACAACCGGTTCGACTACGTTGTAAAAGTCGAGAAAGGGCTCAATCTGGAAGCATTGGAAATACCGCCGATGCTCCTGCAGCCCTATGTGGAAAACGCAATCTGGCACGGCCTGATGCACAAGGGCGATAAAGGCAAAATATCCGTGGAAGTGACCCGTGAGAACGGTTTCCTCTCCTTCGCCGTTGAAGACAACGGGATCGGCCGGAAAAAAGCGGAAGCCCTGAAGTCAAAGAACGCAACCAAAAAACGCTCAATGGGCATGAACATCACCCGGAACAGGATTGAACTGCTCAACCAGATGTTCGGCCGGCAGACGACCGTAAAGATCATTGATCTGGAAGGTGAAGACCACATGCCCAACGGCACCCGAGTAGAATTATCCATCCCCATAAACTGATTAACATGGTACGTTCCGTTATCATCGACGACGAACTGCACAGCGTCGAGACCCTTAAATGGAAACTGGAGCAATATTGCCCGGATGTGGATGTGGTCGCGGTATTTACCGACTCGCTCCAGGGCCTTGAATTCCTGAAAAAAGACCCGCCCGACCTCCTTTTTCTGGATATCGAAATGCCGATGCTCAACGGCTTCGATATCCTGGAAGAACTGGGGAAGGTCAATTTCGACGTCATTTTCACAACGGCTTACGATGATTTCGGCATTCAGGCCATCAAGTTCAGCGCCCTGGATTACCTGCTCAAGCCCGTGCAGAACCAGGAGCTGAAAAAAGCCGTTGAAAAACACCTGTCAAAGGCGCAGCACCACATTCCCGAAAAACAGCTGGAGGTCCTGTTCAAGAATATCCGGGATGAAGAGTCCGGAAAGCCCACCAAGATCGGGCTGGCGACCAAGGAAAGCATCGAATTCGTGGAAATCGAAGACATCCTGCTTTGCGTTTCCGACAGCAACTACACCACCGTCCACCTGGCAGACGGCCGGAAAAAGCTGATCTCCAAAACCCTGAAGGAATTCGAGGAGATCCTCAGTCCGTTCCAGTTCTTCCGGACCCACCATTCCTACCTCGTCAACCTTCGGCATGTAAAGGAATACATCCGGACCGAAGGCGGTTACCTCGTCATGACCAACAAGGCCAATGTGCCGGTGTCAAGGAATAAGAAAGACGACCTGCTGACGCGGTTCCAGGATAATTTCCTTTAAAGACCGGGACAAAAACTGTTAACGGCCCGCCGGCATGGCGGTTTGCTCATCGGGATCTGCCGATTGATCAATTGAAGTTGTCTTTCGACCGGAATGACCTCATTTTTGCAGTGTCTTAAGTTGATCTTTCAGTTTGAACGGCTGGATGCCCTGTAAAAATTAAAGAAAGCGATTACTTCCTGCCGGGCTCCATCATTGGGGTCCGGCTTTTTGTGTAAACTGAAGCTCCTGTGCGCCCTGACGCCAAATGGCGTCGCCGAGGTCGGCCAATCTGTGCAAATCCTCATCGAATACCTTGCCGAAGATATTGCCGCAATCCAGTAACTGCCCTTCACCGTAAAAAATGCCGATGCAGCCGACAATCTTATTCCGGGCCGGGGCTTTGGGGCCGATCACAATTTCTCCCGGGCGGGCAAACACGGAGGCATTTTCCTGGGGGATATCCAGCAGCGGCGCATCGTCGATCCAGATTTCGCGGCCCGAAACGCGCGCATGGTAGAAGAGCCTGGAAAAGGGGAGGGTTTCCAGGAAAGCGGCGACGGTATTGGGCGCTTCTTCTGAATACATATGGAAGCGTATCGAACCCAAATAGTGAGAATTGAGAAGGAAATAACTCATTTATACACCTGTTTGATTAAACGCAAATGGCTGGATGCTCCTTGAGCATATATAATAAGGTGGTAAACACCAGAGATAAGGTGGTAGGGCAGATCAACGGGATTACCATCTAATAAATTTCCGGAAAAAACCAGCCTTCCCAGGTTGTCCAGAATCTTGAAAGTACAGCCTGTCGAAACGCCGTCAATCCGGACGGATTCCGTAAACGGATTCGGATAAACGATCAGTTCGGGCAGGTTTTTCGTTTCGGAAACCGGGTTGAGGCAGCTTTCAAGTACTTTTTCCTTTGTACTGCATTCTGTTGCATTTTCAGTTATAGTGGAAATTCCATTATTGAGGAGATAATGACAAATGCTTTCAACACCGCAAACGGACAATGCAGGGTTGTTTTTTAACGTTAATGGGCCAGTAATCGTATCCAGGTTTTCAATTCCTGAAAGTGATTCGAGTCCAGGATTATCAGCAATAAACAAATCCGCTCCAATGAAACGCAACTGGTTCAACCCATCCAGGCTGCTTATCCCATCGTTTTGCTGAATGGACAGGAAACTGCCGATAGAATCCAATTTTCCCAATCCGGAAAAGTCAGTCAAACTATCGTTGTAGATAATCGATATGGAATATCCGACCCATTCAATGTTGTCCAATCCGGAAAAAGAAGTAAGCGAAGGGTTATTAAGCACGATCATATTACCTCCGATATTTATATCAAGATCCGATTCTTTCGAAATTACCCAAACCACCCATACATATCCTCCAGTTTCAACGCCCTTTTTGCCGCAGCGTCCACGTCGCGGACGACCCGCCCGCCGGCCATATGGATAATGCGGTTGCCGAACCGGAGGGTTTCCCGCATATTGTGGGTGATGAGTATGGTCGTCAGGCGGTAATCGGCAATGATCTTTTCGGCCGTTTGCATCACCACTTCCGCTGATTTCGGGTCAAGCGCTGCGGTGGGTTCGTCCAGCAGCAGGATGTCGGTATGGTCCATTACGCTCATCAGCAGGGTTAAGGCCTGCCGCTGACCGCCCGACAGGCTGCCCATGGGTTGCTGAAGCTTGTTTTCGAGCCCCAGGCCCAGTACCGCGATCTTGTCACGAACCGTGTTCTTGAAACGGTCGTTGATGCCGATGACCAGCCGTTTTTTACCGGTCCGGAGGGCAGCCAGCCGGAAATTATCCAGGATGCTCAATTCAGGCGCCGTGCCGGCCAGCGGGTCTTGAAATACGCGCGCTATCCATTTGCTGCGCTTGTGTTCGGGCAGCCGGGTAACGTCCAGGCCGTTGATGGACACGCGCCCTTCGCTGGGCAATATGGCGCCTGCGATGGTGTTCAGCAGCGTCGTCTTGCCGGAGCCGTTGGCGCCGACCAAAACCGCAAACTCGCCGTCGGCAATGCTGAGCGAGACGTCCTCCAGGGCACTGACTTCATTGATCTTGCCCCGGTTGAATACTTTGGTGACGTGTTGGAGTTCGATCATGATGCAGCGCTTCGGATCAGGCGGGGTATCCCCACAATGGACAGCACAAAAACGGCCGTGACCAGTTTGAGCATATTCGGATCGATGCCCAGCGATAAGGCCAGGGCCAGCATCAACTGGAACAGGATGCAACCCGCCATGATCAGCGCGAGTTGAAGCCAGATGCGTTGTACGCCCAGCCAGGTGATCAGCGCATCCCCGATCAGTACGGAGCCCAACCCCACCAATACGATACCGATGCCCATATTGATGTCGGTGTAATGCTGGTATTGCGCCACCAGAAAACCGCTCAGTGCGGTCAGCGCGTTGGCGATGGCCAGCCCGATGATCTTCATATGGTCGTTGTTGATGCCCAATGCTCGGGTCATGGATTCGCTGTTGCCGGTCGCCCGCATGGCCAGTCCGAAATCCGTCCGGAGCATATATGACAGCAGGCCCCCGAGCAGGATCAGAAACAGCAGGCTGACCCAGACCTCGTTGTAAATAGCTTTGTCAAAAACGGACAATGCCGAAAAAACGGAGGAGGTATCCAGCAGCGGAACATTGGAGCGCCCAAGGATGGTCAGGTTGACGGAATACAGCCCGGTCATCACCAGGATCCCCGCCAGCAGGGCGTCGATCTTGAGCCGGGTATGTACCAGGCCGGTCAATACGCCTGCCAATGCGCCTGCCGCGACGGTGATGCCGATCACAGCGGGCAACGACCAGCCCTGGGTAAGCAATACGGCCGTCACGGCCGCGCCCATGGTATAGCTCCCGTCCGTCGTGATATCCGGAATGCGGAAGATCTTCATGGTGATGTAGATCCCCAGCCCCATCGCCGACAGACAGAGGCCCATAGTGAGTGCGGAAAGGTAAAAGATCATTGCTTGACCGGCTCGTAGTTATCGGGGATGGCCATGCCGAACCGCTGGGCCGCGGCGGGGTTGTATACCCGTTTGCGAACAGTGACCATTTCCCAATGCAGGCCGTCGGTTGAACCGGTTTGAAGGAATTTAGCAGCCTGTTCCCCCGCCTGGTGCCCCCATTGGTACAGGTCGGCCCCGAATGCGGCCACAGCGCCGCGGGCCACCAATCCGGCTTCGCTGGTGAATACAGGTACGCCGGCTTCGTTGCAATCGTTGATGATGGTTTCGAAAGAGCCGAAGACTATATTATCCGGATTGGCAAAAAAAGCGTCGATGCCCTCGTTGAGCAGCGCGCCGGCCACCAGTTTGACATCGGCGGTGGAATTGACCGGACGGGCCACCAGTTTGGCGCCGTACCGGTTGGCCAGTCCGTTTATGCGCAGATACGCTTCAACAGATTGCGGTTCGGACTGGTTGTACAGCAACCCCACCCGGAGGGCTTCGCCTTTGGGTTTGACCAGTTTGGGAATGATGGCGAAAGAGGTATCGATATAGTCCAGGTTTTCGCCTGCGCCGAACAGGTTGGGCGGATCATTGCCCTGGGCGTCTTTTACCTTCATCAGTTCGGGGGTCGGGGCCACCATCATGAAAACCGGAATGTCCCTGGTGTTTTGCAGGGCGGTGATGGTGGGCAAGGTCGGGCAGGCCGCGATCAGTGTGACCTCTTCCGAAATAAAGTATTTGATGATCTGGGTCAGGGTGGGAATATCGCCCTGCGCGTTCCGGTAGATCAGCTCCATGGTCTGATCCTCCTCTGAAAAACCGCCTTCTTTCAGGGCTGCCAGGAATCCGTCCCTGGCCTGTTTGATGGTGCTGTCTTCAAATGCGTCAGCGAACCCTACGACCGGCAGATCGCCTTTTCCCTGTTTACAGGCGGCAAAGAAAAAAGGGATCAACAGCAAGAACAAGAAAAACTTTCCTATCTGATGGTTCATTTCTGAAGATTGGGTGAACAACCATAGTAAAACGGAGGGGAAGGTGAAAAGGTTAACGCCGCCGTCTTTCTTTTGGCCTCAAAGTCCGGATTTTTGCGCCATTTTCCCCTGTTTTCAGCCTGTTTTCGGCAGAAATCTTCAAAAAGAAACAATAGTCTACCTTTTCGAAACAATGGTTGAGGCAGCCCCCCGCCCCCGCCCCCTATCTTTGTACTATCAAACACGCTACTGATTTCATACACGCTGACAGGTTCAAACTACTCCAAATGAAAACACAGTGTGGATAGGATCCAAATAAGCAATCGCCGGGCCGGCTTCTCAGGCAGTCAGGGCCCCAAACGACTGAAGGAGAGGCCGGCGCCAAAAAACCAAACGAACAATCCCTGAACATAGCCCCAGCCCCAAAAACCAAACGAACAATCCCTGAACATAGCCCCTAACCCAATAAACCAAATTCAACCATCCCCGAAACTGACCCGGTTTTTTTTTGCTGAACAACAATCATCATCCCAAGGACTAACCCAAACTTTTTTTATTCGTGATCGTAATCCCATTAGCCCTGACCGGTTTAAGACCTCAATTGTAATCTCACGCAATAACCCAAGCTCTGTAGAGGAAGACATGCAGGTTTGTGCAGACACAATCCCTAACCGCTGCGTACTTCCTCTACTTTTTTTATTTCGACCCGCCACGATCAGGCCCTTTCCGGCCAGGTCCGTTCAAACCTCTTTTCGCAGATATCTTCGCACCAGCGCGCCCAACACCGTCGCTGCCAGGGTGTAACCCAGCACCTTCGAGACCATCACTTCACCTTCGTAGGCCGATCCGGCCACAAACAGGATAAAAACGGCCAGATGTACGATTACCCGCTGGATCTCGATCCACCGGCGATCCGTCTTTTGGGTCCACGCCACAATGATGTCAATTCCCCACCAGGCTGCTACGATCAGGTCGGGCCAGAAGGCGCTCACCCTGGAGGTATGGGTCATTTTTTCGAAATCACCGCCGAAAAAGCCGGACATAGCGCACCAAAGGTGTACCAGAAAGACGATGTAGCTTGCCGTCCAGTACAACAGCCACCGCCGGCCGGCCGTTTCCGATCGTTTGCGGTACCAGAAATAGACCAGGGCGGGAAACAGCAGGATCATGGTGGCCCAGGCCGTGTAGAAGGTGCGGTAAAGCTGCAATGCTCCTGCGGGGTCGTGCACATCCGCCTCCGGGTTGGGCATTTCAGTCGTAGCGGGCGGCGAGAAACTGAAGAACCCTTTATCGGCGGTCATTCGGGCAGCGATAAAAGCCGCGGCGATGAGCAGAATGGCTGAGCCCAGGGCGATCAGCCGGGAACGGGAAGAAGGTGTTGCGGGTTTCATGGTTGTGTGGTTGAATCAGGTGTACTGAGTTGGTTATCAGGGTCCAATTTAAGAAAAAAAAGGGATCGGGTGACAGAAGATTGTGACTATCGAACGGGATAGCGGTACCCATTCAAAAAGGGGTCACCCCGCCCACCCCTCCCGGTCCAAACTCCGGAAATGGATGGCTTCCGCCAAATGCTCGATCCTGATCTCCTCGCTGCCTGCCAGATCGGCGCCCGTGCGGGCTACTTTCAGGATGCGGTCGTATGCGCGGGCGGATAGCTGGAGCTTTTCCATTGCCTTTTTGATGAGCGTTTGTCCGGCCTGGTTGACCTGGCAGACCTCGCGCACCATGCGGTTGGGCATCTGCGCGTTGGCGTAGACGTTGGGCAGGTCCTTGAATCGCTCGGCCTGGATTTCGCGGGCCTTGACCACGCGTTCCAGGATCTCCCGACTGGTGGTGCCCGGGCGGTCGGTTTCCGAAAGTTCATCGAAGGACACCGGCGTGACCTCTACGTGCAGGTCGATCCGGTCGAGCAACGGGCCCGAGATCTTGCCCAGATACCGCTGGATGACGGCGGGCCCGCAGACGCAATCCTTCTCCGGGTGGTTGTAATAGCCGCAAGGGCACGGGTTCATCGAAGCCACCAGCATGAAGCTGGCCGGGTAGTCCATCGCCACCCGGGCCCGCGAGATGGTCACGCGCCGCTCTTCCATGGGCTGGCGGAGCACTTCCAGGACGGTGCGCTTGAATTCCGGCAATTCATCCAGGAACAGGACGCCATTGTGGGCCAGAGAGATCTCTCCCGGCGCGGGGTTGGAACCGCCGCCTACCAGCGCTACATCGCTGATGGTATGGTGGGGCGCCCGGAACGGCCGTTGTGAGACCAGAGAGGAATTGGCCGGCAATTTTCCGGCTACCGAATGGATCTTGGTGGTCTCCAGCGCCTCGTGCAGGGTCAGCGGCGGCAGAATAGTGGGCAGCCTGCGCGCCAGCATGGTCTTGCCCGCACCGGGCGGACCGATCAGGATGACGTTGTGGCCGCCCGCCGCGGCGATCTCCAGGGAGCGTTTGATGTTTTCCTGGCCGCGGACATCCGAGAAGTCCACATCGAAATAGCCCTGGGCATAAGCGAATTCTTCGCGCGTGTCCACCTTAACCGGTTGGAGCTGCTTTTCGCCGCACAGGAATTCTGCCGCTTCCCGCAGGGATTCCACCCCGAATACTTCCAGTTCGTTGACGATGGCGGCCTCACGGGCGTTCTGACTTGGCAGGATGATGCCCTTGAATTTTTCCTTCCGGGCCTGGATGGCGATGGGCAGGGCGCCTTTGATGGGGCGCAACAGCCCGTCCAGCGCCAGCTCGCCCATGATGACATAGGCGCCGATCTCGGAATCGATGATCTGGCCGGTAGCGGCGAGGAATCCGATGGCGATGGGCAGGTCATAGGCGGAGCCTTCCTTGCGCAGGTCGGCCGGGGCGAGGTTGACCACGGTCTTCACGCGGTTCATCCGGAAGCCGCTGTTGTTGACGGCGGCTTCAATGCGTTGGAACCCCTCGCGCACGGCGCTGTCGGGAAGACCTACGAGATGATAAAAAGGACTGCCTTGCGGGACGGTTCCGCCCGCGTTGACTTCTACGGCGATGGTTTGCGCGTTGACGCCCTGAAGGGCGCTTGCATAGGTTTTTGCCAGCATTTTGGGTTGTTAGGTGATTAACGATCGGCTTTGGCCGACAAACATCAGAGAAACAAACCCAGCAAATATGCAAAATATTCCCTAAAAATCAAACTTGATGCCCTGAGCCAACGGGATTTCCCTGCTGTAATTGATGGTATTGGTCTGCCGGCGCATATAGGCTTTCCAGGCATCCGAGCCGCTTTCGCGCCCGCCGCCTGTTTCCTTCTCTCCGCCGAAAGCCCCGCCGATCTCCGCGCCGCTGGTACCGATATTGACGTTGGCGATGCCGCAGTCCGATCCGTTGACCGAAAGGAAATACTCGGCTTCGCGCACGCTGTCGGTCATAATGGCCGACGAAAGACCTTGCGGTACGCCGTTCTGCAAGGCCACCGCCTCTTCGAGGGTATCGTATTTGATGAGATAAAGGATGGGTGCAAAGGTTTCGTGCTGTACAATGGCCATGTCATTGGTCACTTCCGCAATGCAGGGACGCACGTAGCAGCCGCTCTCAAACCCCGGACCGGACAACACCCCGCCTTCCACCACCATTTTACCGCCTTCGGCCTTGATCCGCTCGATGGCGTGGAGATAATTGTCTACAGCGCCCTGGTCGATCAGCGGGCCGACGTGGTTGCGTTCGTCGAGCGGGTCGCCGATGCGCAATTGGGCATAAGCGCCGGCCAGGCTCTTTTTGACCTCTTCAAAGATGCTTTTGTGTACGATCAGCCGGCGGGTGGACGTGCAGCGCTGCCCGGCAGTACCCACGGCGCCGAACAGGGCGCCCGTGAGCACGATCTTCAGGTCGGCGCTGGGGGTGACGATGATGGCGTTATTGCCGCCCAGTTCGAGCAAACTGCGGCCCAGGCGGCCGGCAACGGTGCCCCCGACGATCTTGCCCATCCGGGTCGACCCGGTTGCGGACACCAGCGGAATGCGCCGGTCCTTGGTCAGGAATTCCCCGACCCGGTAGTCGCCGTTGATGATGCAGCTGACCCCTTCCGGGATATCGTTAGCTTCCAATACGCGTTGCAGGATATGCTGGCAGGCAACCCCGCACAAGGGGGCTTTCTCGGACGGTTTCCAGATGCAGACGTCGCCGCAAACCAGGGCAACCATGGCGTTCCAGGACCAGACAGCTACCGGAAAATTGAAGGCGGAGATGATGCCTACGGGCCCGAGCGCATGCCATTGCTCGTACATGCGGTGTTTAGGGCGTTCGGAGTGCATGGTCAGGCCGTACAATTGCCGGGAAAGGCCTACGGCGAAGTCGCAGATATCGATCATTTCCTGCACTTCGCCCCAGCCTTCCTGCAGGCTTTTGCCCATTTCGTAGGAAACCAGGCGGCCGAGCGGATCTTTGTATTTCCGGAGTTCCTCGCCGTATTGCCTGACGATCTCCCCCCGCTTGGGCGCAGGGATCTGGCGCCAGACATGAAAAGCCGCTGTCGCTTTGGCAACGACGGCTTCGTATTCCTCAGCGGAGGTCTTGCTGACGCTGCCGATCCATTCGCCGTCGACCGGAGAAACGGAACGGATATATTTGCCCGAATTGGTGGATTCCAGGCCGGTGCTGGTACCGGCATTGTGCTTGCGCAGGCCGAGCTGCCGCAGAAAACGTTTGTCCATTGGTTTTATTCAGTTAGTTGAGAGATGCTACCCTATCGCGATCCAATATTATTGCGCCAACAATTTCTTGACCACTTCGGAAATGGCTTTCCCCTCGGCGCGACCGGCCAGTTGCCTGGAGGCAATGCCCATCACTTTTCCCATATCTTTCATGGAAGAAGCGCCGGTTTCAGCTACGATCTTGCCGACTTCCGCTTCCAGCGCCTCTGGTGTCAGTTGTGCCGGCAGATACTGTTGGATGACCTCGATCTCCTCGCGTTCCTTTACCGCCAGATCTTCCCGGTTTTGTTCCTCGAAGATGGCCAGTGAATCCCGGCGCTGCTTCACCAGTTTTTGCAACATTTCGATCTCGCGCTCCGGCGTCATTTCCTTGCCGGAACCATCGGTTTTAGCCAGCAGGATTGCGGCCTTAATGGCGCGAATGCCCCGCAGGGTCGCCTGATCCTTGGCCTTCATGGCCTGGATGAGATCTTTGCCAATTTGTTCTTCAAGTGCCATTTTGGAGGATTTATTATGTTAGTCGTAAGTCGAAAGTTGTAAGTCGTAAGTAACCTTGCAAGCTCCCTACGCCTAATGACTTACCACTTACCACTTACGACTTACGACTTACGACTTACAACTTACAACTTACCGCGTAAGATACATATACCGCTGCCGGTCAAGTTCCCGGAAGAACGGATCCGAAAGATCCCGGATGAAACGGATGGCTTCACCGGTTGACTTCATTTCCGGCCCGAGGTCCTTGTTGACATTCGGGAATTTGTCGAAACTGAACACCGGCACCTTGATGGCGAATCCGCCCGGCCGGGGCTTGATGTCAAAATCCTTGAGTTTGTGGGTGCCCATCATCACCTTGGTAGCGATCTGCAGGTACGGTACCTGGTAGGCTTTGGCGATGAACGGGGTGGTCCGGCTGGCGCGCGGGTTGGCCTCGATGACATAAACCTGATCCTGCTCTTCCGGCGTGCGTGCGGGTTTGATCGCAAATTGCACGTTGAGCAGCCCTTTTATATTGAGCGCCTTTGCCAGTTTTTCGGCATATTCGACCATGGTATTCACCGCATTTACCGATAGGCTGTAGGTCGGCAATACGGCTGAGCTGTCGCCGGAGTGGATACCGGCGGGTTCGATATGCTCCATGATCCCCATGACGTGTACTTGCTCGCCGTCGCAGATGCAGTCGATCTCGGCTTCCTTGGCGCGCTCCAGGAACTGGTCGATCAGCACCTTGTTGTCGGGCATATGTTTGAAGATGGTCAGGACATGCCGTTCCAGTTCTTCATCGTTGATGACGATCCGCATATTCTGACCGCCGAGCACGTAGGACGGCCTGACCAGTACCGGGTAAGAAACCTGGGCCGCGATCTTGAGCGCTTCGTCCGCGTCGTTGGCCACCCCGTATTTCGGATAGGGGATCTCGAGCTCCTTGAGCAGGTCGGAAAAAGCGCCCCGGTCTTCGGCAAGGTCCATATCCTTGAAGCTGGTGCCGATAATGGGAATCCCTTTTTCATAGAACTGCTGGGCCATTTTCAGTGCGGTCTGGCCGCCCAATTGAACGATGACGCCTTCAGGTTTTTCCAGTTCCAGGATTTCTTCAACATGTTCCCAGAACACGGGTTCGAAATACAGTTTATCAGCGATGTCAAAGTCGGTGGACACCGTTTCCGGGTTGCAGTTCACCATGATGGCCTCGTAGCCTTCGTCTTTGATGGCCAGCAGCCCGTGAACGCAGCAGTAGTCGAATTCTATTCCTTGCCCGATCCGGTTGGGGCCCGATCCGAGCACGAGGATTTTCTTTTTGGCGGAAGTCGGCGCACTTTCATTCTCCTGGTCGAAGGTAGAGTAAAAATAGGGCGTCTGCGCTTCGAACTCTGCGGCGCAGGTATCAACCATCTTGTAGGTGCGCTGAATCCCGAGTTTTTTGCGGTAATGGGAAACTTCTTCTTCCTTGATGCGCAGGATCCAGGCGATCTGGGCGTCGGAGTAGCCGGTTTCTTTCAGCTCGCGGAAAAAGTCTTCCGGAATATCTTCCGCCACATTGTAGCGCATCAGTTCTTCCTCCATTTTGACGAGCCGCTTGATCTGCTTGATGAACCAGGGGTCGATCTGCGTCAGTTTCTGGACGGTTTTTTCCGGCACGCCCAGTCGGAGGGCGTCCTTGACGCGGAAGATCCGGTCGTCGCTGGCTGCCTCCAGCCGTTCAAGCACGTCGGAGGTGCGGATCCATTCCTTCATATCGGCGCCCAGCCCGGTGCGGCCGATCTCCAGTGACTGGCAGGCTTTCTGGAGCGCTTCCAGGAAATTCCGGCCGATGGCCATAACTTCCCCGACGGACTTCATCTGGAGGCCAAGCCGGTGGTCGGCGCCGTGGAATTTGTCAAAGTTCCAGCGGGGCATCTTGACGATCACGTAGTCCAGGGTCGGTTCGAAATAAGCCGAAGTCGTCTTGGTGATCTGATTTTTGAGTTCGTCCAGGTTGTAGCCCATGGCCAGTTTGGCAGCGATCTTGGCAATAGGGTACCCGGTCGCTTTACTGGCCAGTGCGGATGATCTGGATACCCTGGGGTTGATCTCGATAACGATCAATTGTTCGTTTTCGGGGTTAAGGGCGAACTGGATATTGCAACCGCCGGCGAAGTTGCCCAGCGAACGCATGGCCTTGATGGCCTGGTTGCGCATGTCCTGGTAAGCCGTATCAGAGAGGGTCATGGCCGGCGCAACCGTGATGCTGTCGCCAGTATGGATGCCCATCGGGTCCAGGTTTTCGACTACGCAGATGATGACCACGTTGTCATTGGCGTCGCGCAGGAGCTCCAGTTCGAATTCTTTCCAGCCCAATACTGCTTTTTCGACCAGGACTTCGTGCGTCGGTGAGAGGTTAAGGCCGCGTCGCAGGGCCGCGTCGAATTCTTCCTCCTTGTGCACAAAGGCGCCGCCGGTGCCGCCTAGGGTATAGGAAGGGCGGATGACCAACGGGTACCCGATCTTTTGGGCGGCTTCCTTGCCTTCCAGGAAGGAGTTGGCTATGAAGGAAGGCGCTACGCTCAGGCCGATATCGATCATATGTTTGCGGAAAGCTTCGCGGTTTTCCGTCAGTTCGATCGCCTGGGCGGGCGCCCTGGCACATGCGGGATACGACAACAACGTGTCCCGAATCACCGGTAACGTGATCCGCCGCTTCCTGGATCCCGCGCCGATCCTGCCGGCGTGGGCCGACAC
>WBZL01001558.1_pt1 | contig 23756 bp, 24 predicted proteins | sample 5204291 | NCBI WGS metagenome assembly WBZL01 (sample SAMN12344345, study PRJNA552823) | activated sludge metagenome | biome: Activated sludge suspended growth; feature: Nitrification reactor; material: Wastewater; isolation source: activated sludge from nitrification reactor of wastewater...
TTCCGCGGGGGCGGGGGCCGCCGGCGGTGAGGGAGCGTCCTCCGGTTCGGCGTCCGTGGCGCGCAGCACCTCTTCCGGCGACGTGGTGCCGGCAAGGGCCAGATCACGGGCTTGCTCCTGCAAGGGGCGCCAGCCCGCGGCACGCGCTGCGGCCCGCACCTGCGCCGAACCGGCCCCCTCGGTGATCGCTCGACGCACGTCGTCATTCACGACCATGAACTCGAAGCAGCCCACCCGGCCCCGGAATCCGGTGTGGTCGCACGCAGGGCAGCCCTGGCCGGCGGTCAGGACGGTGCCGGGCGCCAGACCCAGGCGCGCGCATACGTCAGCGTCCGGGCGGTGCGGTGCGGCGCAGGTGGGACAGTTACGCCGGAGCAGTCGCTGCGCGATCACCAACGACAGCGAACTGCCGATCAGATAACGCGGAATCCCCAGGTCCATGAGGCGGACAATCACGCTGGGGGCGTCGTTGGTGTGCAGTGTCGACAGCACGAGGTGGCCCGTGAGAGCTGCCCGAGCCGCCATCGAGCCAGTCTCGGTGTCGCGGATCTCGCCCACCATCAGGACGTCCGGATCCTGTCTCAGCGCGGCTCGTAGTCCGGTGTCGAACGTGACCCCCGACTCGCTCACCTGGACCTGGGTGATGCCCGCGATCTCGACCTCGACCGGGTCCTCCACCGTGATCACGTTGCGTTGGTCGTCCACTGTGTCGGCAAGAGCCGCGTACAGCGTGTGCGACTTCCCGGCGCCGGTCGGGCCGGTCACCAGGATCACGCCCTGGGTGCTGCTAAGCGCCTCGCGCAGGACCGCCACCTGGTCCGGGGTCAGACCCAGCGCACTCAGCCGGGGCAGTTCCGCAAACGAAGGAAGCAGGCGCAGCACGACCTTCTCACCATGGATGGTGGGCAGTGTCGACACCCGGATGTCGCGCTTCTGCCCACCGAGGCGCAGCGAGGTCCGACCATCCTGGGGCACCCGCCGCAAAAAGACATCCAAGCCAGAGATGATCTTGATGCGGGCGACGACGGAAGGCAGGCTTTCCTTGGGCAACTCCATCAGGTCGCGCATGATCCCGTCCACACGAAGTCGCACGCGAACCGACCGCGCCTGAGGTTCGACATGCAGATCGCTGGCACGGCGGACGGCTGCGGTCGTCAGCAACTGATTCACGATCGCAGATGCGCCGCTGTCGGACGTGGCCCCAAGCTCCGGCTCCGGTGACTCGCGGTCCACCAGCTGGGAGAGAGCCTCGCGGTGCCGCTGCTCTCCCCACGCGCGATCCAACAGATCCGCGATCTGGAACTCCGGCGCCACCACGATCTGGAGCTGACGCCCGGGCAGCCGGGCCCGCAGGTCGTCCAGGGCCACGACATCGACGGGGTCCGCCACCGCGATGATCACGCTGTCGACGTCGGCACGGATCGGAACGGTGACGTGGCGCATGGCCACCTCCCGCGGCAGCAGGCGGGCCACCTCGAGCGGAACCGTGACCCGGGAAAGGTCCAGCGCGCGCAGGTCATGGGCCTCGGCCAAGGCGGCGGCCAGGGTGTTCTCGTCGATGACACCCTCTTGCACCAGGATGCGACCGATCCGGAGCCGATCGGGGGCGGTGTGCTGCAGTTCGATGGCGTCGTCGATCTGGGCCTGCGTCACGCGGCCCTGAGACAACAGGATGTCACCGAGAGTCCGCTTGCCCATCGGGGTCCTCGTCCACCAGTTCCGACAGATCGGCCAGCAGGTCCTTCATCTCGCCGCGCAGGTAGTCGCGCGTGGCCACCTCTCCGAGCGCGATGCGCAAGGCCGCGATCTCGCGCATCAGGTACTCGGTGTCCGCGATCAGCCGATCGGTCCGTTCACGGTCCTCTTGGTACTGGACGCGGTCGCGGTCGTCCTGCCGGTTCTGCGCCAACAGGATCAACGGCGCCGCGTAGGACGCCTGCAGCGACAGCAGCAGGGTGAGGAAGATGAAGGGGAACGGATCGACCTCCCACAGCCCGGACCAGGCGCCGTAGATGTTGAACCCGACCCAGACGACGATGAGGACGGTCATCAGGGCGATGAACTTCCACGACCCGATGTAGCGCGCGATCCGTTCGCTGATCCGGCCGAAGGTTTCGGGATCGTAGGACGGGCGCAGGCTGCGGCCCCGCTCGTACGGTTCGTCCAGCGACGGTCCTTCGGCGCGGCGGCGCGGACGGTCAGGCATCGCGACCGCCCTCGTCGTTGTCCTCGTCGCGCCAGTCCTCCGGCAACATGTGGTCCAGCAGGTCATCGACAGTGACCGCCCCGAGCAGGTGATCGTTCTCGTCGACCACCGGAACCGCCACCAGGTTGTAGGTCGCGAAGTAGCGCGCGACCTGGCCCAGCGGGGTGAGCGGTCCGATCGCCTCCAACTCCGAATCGACCAGCCCGGACACCAGCGTCGAAGGCGGTTCGCGCAGCATCGCCTGGAAGTGGGCGGCGCCGAGGTACCTGCCGGTGGGTGTCTCGACCGGCGGGCGCACGACGTAGACCTGCGACGCGACCGCCGGCGACAGGTCGATCGACCGAACCAGAGCCAAGGCGTCCGCGACCGTGGCGTCGGGACTCAGGATCACCGGCTCGGTGGTCATCATGCCGCCCGCGGTGCTCTCCTCGTAGGTGAGCAGCCGCCGGATGTCCTCGGCGTCGTCGGGTTCCATCCGCTGCAGCAGGAGTGCCGCCAGCTGCGGATCGAGTTCACTGACGAGGTCGGTGGCGTCGTCGGGTTCCATCTCCTCGAGGACGTCTGCTGCTCGCTCCAGGTCGAGGCTCGAAAGGATCTCCACCTGGTCGTCCTCGGGCAACTCCTCCAGGACCTCCGCGAGGCGGTGGTCCTCCATCGATTCCGCGATCTGCGCGCGCCGCGACGGCGGGAGGTCGCGCAGCATGTGGGCGATGTCGGCGGACTTCAGGGCGTCGATGCTGTTGAGCAGTTCATCGGCGCCTTGGCTGGGGTTCTGGTCGTGCAGGCCCTCGATGTCCTCGGCGTGCACGATGAAGGTCTCGCCGCGTCGCCGGAACCCGCCGCCACCCCGTTTCACGAAGTAGCGGCTGACGTCCCAGTCCCGGGTGCGGGTCTGATCGATGCCCACGTCCTTGATCGTCACCTGGGACTGGTTCTCGGTGAGTGTGACCGTGCGGTCAAGCAACTCTCCGATCACCAAGGTCTCGGCCGGGCGTTTCTCGAACCGGCGCAGGTTCACCAGTCCGCTGACCACGACCTGTTTGGCGTCGAAGGAACGCACGCGCCCGATGGGCAGGAAGATCCGACGGCGGGGCGGTACCTCGACCAACAGGCCGAGCACCCGCGGAGGTTTGTTCCCGGTCAACAACGACACGACCACGTCGCGGACCTTGCCCACCTGATCGCCGTTGGGATCGAAGACGGGCACGCCCGCCAGTCGCGCCACGAAGACGCGGGTCGTCGATCCGCTCACTCTTGGGACTTTAGTGGGCGCTGGCAGGTCGGGACTGCTGTTCTGTGTGCCTCACCATGGGGGCGTGACCGATTCCGCAATCCGCGTGCCGGGGGGCCGTGACGCCGCACTGCTTGTGATTGCGGTCGCTGCGGTGTCGACATCAGCTCCCATGATCGCCGCATGCACGGCTCCGGCGCTGGCGATCGCGTTCTGGCGCAGCATCCTGGGATCGGGAGCCACGGCACCGTTCGTGGTCGTTGCGGGTCTGTCCCAGTTCCGGGATCTGACCCGGCGACAGTGGCTGTGGCTGCTGTCGGCGGGCGTCTTCCTCGGCCTGCACTTCGCCACCTGGATCCCGTCGATCCGGTTCACCTCGGTCGCGTCGGCGGCGGCGCTCGTGGCCACTCAACCGGTGTGGGCCGCCCTGATCGCGCGCGCCCGGGGAGCGCGGGTCGTGCCGGGTGTCTGGGTGGGGATCGTCGTGTCCTTGGTGGGGGTGGTGGTCCTGACCGGGATCGACTTCCACCTGGATCCTCGCTCGTTGTTCGGCGACGTGCTCGCGTTGGTGGGGGCCGCGCTGGCGGCGGCGTATGTGACCACCGGCGAGCAGGCTCGGCAATCGCTGACGACGGCGAACTACACGGTGGTGGCGTACGCCGTGTCGGCACTGGTCCTGCTGCCGCTGTGCTTCGCCTTCGGTGCGTCGCTGACCGGTTACTCCGCCCGCGACTGGGCGCTGATCCTGGGCCTCACGGCGATCGCGCAGCTCCTGGGTCACACGCTGGTGAATGTGGTGTTGCAGTCGACATCGGCCACTGTCGTGAGTCTGGCGATCCTGTTCGAACTGCCCGGCGCCATCATCGTGGCCGCGGTATTCCTGGGGCAGGTCCCCCCGCCGCAGATCATCCCCGCCCTGGTGCTGCTGGCCGCCGGCCTCGTGCTCGTGGTGCGCGCCAGCCGCGCCGACCAGCCCCTGGAGTCGCCGCCCGTGTGACCGCAAACCTCGGCCACACGCGCGAATCTCGGGCGGGGAAGGAGTGCGGCGCCCGAGGTGTGCGCGTAGGACCGAGGTTTGCGGCCCCCCGGCGCGTGGCCCGGGCCACATTGACGGCACCCGTCGGCGCGAGGTGGGACGGCGACGGTTACCGTATGTCGTCCGCCTGTGTCGGAACCGATCTGCCGTTGATCTTCGCGAGAGGGACCCCATGACCGATCAGACCACCACCCGTTCCTTGCGTTCCCGCCGCTCCAACCTGGCGGTTCCCGGGTCGAGCCCGAAGATGCTCGACAAGGCCAAGGGCCTGCCCGCCGACCAGGTGTTCATGGACATCGAGGATGCGGTGGCGCCCATCGCCAAGCCGGACGCGCGCAAGAACATCGTGGCAGCGCTGAACGAGGGGGGTTACGAGTCCAAGGTGCGCACCGTGCGCGTGAACGACTGGACCACCCAGTGGACCTACGCCGACGTCGTGGAGGTGGTCGAAGGGGCGGGGCAGAACCTCGACTGCATCATGCTGCCCAAGGTGCAGACCCCGGAACAGATCGTCGCGCTGGACCTGCTGCTGACCCAGATCGAGAAGTCCATGGGGTTCGAGGTCGGTCGGATCGGGATCGAGGCGCAGATCGAGAACGCGCTCGGCCTGATCAACGTCGACGGGATCGCGACCGCCAGTCCGCGCGTCGAGACGATCATCTTCGGACCGGCCGACTTCATGGCCAGCATCAACATGAAGTCGCTCGTCGTGGGTGAGCAGCCCCCCGGCTACGACGTGGGTGACGCCTACCACCACATCCTCATGAGCATCCTCATGGCCGCCCGCGCGCACGACAAGCAGGCCATCGACGGCCCGTACCTGCAGATCAAGGACGTCGAGGGCTACAAGCGGGTGGCCGGACGCAGTGCCGCCCTGGGCTTCGACGGCAAGTGGGTGCTGCACCCCGGTCAGGTCGAGGCGGCCAACGAGGTCTTCTCGCCCCGCCAGGAGGATTACGACCACGCCGAACTGATCCTCGACGCCTACGACTACTACACGTCGGCCGAAGGCGGCGCCAAGGGGGCGGTCATGTTGGGCGACGAGATGATCGACGAGGCCTCGCGCAAGATGGCGCTGGTGATCTCGGCCAAGGGTCGCGCCGCCGGCATGCAGCGCACCCAGACCTTCACCCCACCCGAGGCGTGAGCATCGACCCCTCCGACGCGGTGCAGGTCGCCGCGGCGCACTGGGGTCTGGAACTGATCGAGAAGACCACGTCGCGGTACAGCGACACGTGGTTCGCCCTGCGCGGCGCCGAACACGTGGTTCTGAAGGTGGGCGACGACCAGGCCCGACGACGAGAAGCGACCGCGTTGACCGCCTACGCGCGAAGTCCAGGGGCCACGGCGGCGCTGCTCGACTCCGCCGAAGGAGCACTTCTGCTGCAGCGGGTCCTGCCCGGCGACGACCTGCGGCCGGTCGCTGCGGTGGACGACGACGCAGCGACCGCCGTCATCGGCGCCGTGATCCGCCGGCTTCATGCGGCGCCGACCCCGAGCCCGGACCGCGCCACGGCGGCCGGACTCCCGCGGCTGTCGGACATCTTGATGGCCTTCAGCCGCTATCGAGACAGCGGCTCGTCACGGCTGCCCGACTCGGTGGTGCGTCGCGCGCATGATCTAGCCACCGACCTGACGGTACCCAGCGCCGACGACCGGGTGTTGCACGGAGATCTGCACCATCAGAACGTCCTCCGTCGGTTGCCCGCCGCGGCTGAGGACACCAGCGCGTACGGCGCTCCGACAGGCTACGACGCGCAGACCAGTTGGGTCGCCATCGACCCGCATGGCTGGTTCGGCGACCCGGCCTTCGACACCGCCGCCTCGTTGCTCAACCCACACGAGACGATCGCTGAAACGCCGGATCCCGCACAGCTCACGCGCCGCCGTGCCGCGATCCTGGCGGAGGTGACGGGGATCCCCCGCGTCCGCATCCTGGCCTGGGCGATCGCGGGAGCGGTCATCAGCGAACTGTGGTGCCTCGAGGACCACGATTTCGTGGCCGGTGCGCCGCTGCGCCTGGCCGAGAGCCTGCTGGCCTGACCCTGAAGCTGGACTTGCGGCGCCGGGCCGCCACTCTGCGACTCTGCGGGGTGAGTGCCGGCTCTGCGGAGTGAGTGCCGCCTCTGCGGAGCGAGTGCCGACTCTGCGGGGTGAGTGCCGCTGGAGGCGGTGTATCGAAGCCCGCTGTGGTCGGCTTGGTGGCGGGTGGCTGGGTGCGGGTCGGAGGTCGGCCTTGGCTTCGATACGCGGGCTGCGCCCGCTACTCACCCCGCGGCCTGTGGGGGCTGCGCCCGCTACCCCCTGCGTCCTGTGGGATGCGTGCCTGCTCACCGCGGGTCGCCCGAGGGTCTGCGGGGTGAGTGCCGCCGGAGTCGGTGTATCGAAGCCCGCTGTGGTCGGCTTGGTGGCGGGTGGCTGTGTGCGGGTCGGAGGTCGGCCTTGGCTTCGATACGCGGGCTGCGCCCGCTACTCACCCCGCGGCCGGTGAGGGCTGCGCCCGCTACTCACCCCGCGGCCGGTGAGAGCTGCGCCCGCTACTCACCCCGCGGCCGGTGGGGGCTGCGCCCGCTACTCACCCCGCGGCCGGTGGGGCCTGCGCCCGCTACTCACCCCGCGGCCGACGGCGGGGCCGGTCGCCCTGGCCTGGCCGGATGGCTCAGTATGGACCCGTGTGTGGGCGATACGCGGCGAGCCGGGACAAGGCGACCCTGATCACCGAGTTCGACGTCGTCAAAGCCCCCGCCCGTGATCTCAGCCCCGACTACAACGTGGCCCCCACCAAGGAGGTCTACGCCGTCGCCGACCGCGCGCCGGGCCCGGCATCGGGAGAGCCGACTGACGTCCGGCGCGAGTTGGCCATCGTCAAGTGGGGACTGGTCCCGAGTTGGGCCAAGGATCCGGCGATCGGTTCACGCATGATCAACGCGCGAGTCGAGACCCTGACGGAGAAACCCGCCTACCGGCGCGCAGTGGCCAAGCGGCGGTGCCTCCTCCCGGCCGACGGCTATTTCGAGTGGTACGAACCGACCGAACCGGATGCTCCGACAGGTCGCAACGGCAAGCCGCTCAAGCAGCCGTTCTTCATCCACCCGGCCGACGGATCGGTGCTCGCCATGGCGGGGTTGTACGAGTTCTGGCGCAACCCGGACCTGCCGGAGGGCGACCCGGCAGCCTGGCTGTGGACCACTACCGTGATCACCACCTCGGCCCCCGACGATCTGGGTCGGATCCACGACCGCATGCCCATGTGTGTGCGCCCGGAGCAATGGGATGCGTGGCTCGATCCGGACAACACCGATGGAGCCGAGGCGGTCTCGCTGCTGACCCCGGCCGCCCCTGGATGGCTGACCGCCGAACCGGTGAGCCGGCTCGTCAACAACGTGCGCAACAACGGTCCGGAACTCCTCCGACCGGCCGCAGCGGAATAGTCATGGGGCACTTCACCCGAACCGTCGAGGACTTCACCTGCGCTCACTGCGGGGTCGAGGTGACCGGCGATGGCTACACGAATCACTGTCCCCGGTGTCTGTGGTCGCGTCATGTGGACGTCGACCCGGGTGACCGCGCCTCGGACTGCGGCGGACTCATGGAGCCGGTGGCCTCGGGCGTGCGGCGCGACTCGTGGTTCCTCATGCATCGATGCGCGGTGTGCGGCTACGTCCGTCGGAACCGGACGGCGCGACGCGATGACCCCACCGCGGTCCGCGCCCTGCTCGGACGGCCGATTCCCGACCCCGGGATGCCCCGTGGGTGACGAGTACGAACTGCGGGTGCCACCCGGACATCACCACTCGCCCATCCCGTCGGCTGTCGATGTCGATCGTGCGCTCGCCGTTGCGGCGGCGGCCGGTCCGTCCTTGCCGGGTATCGCCCTCCGTGGGGCGGAACAGATGGCGATGCTCCAGCGGTGGCAAGTTCACTACGACGACCTGTACCTGGCCCGTGAGCCTGGTCCAGACCGCTTCTATCTGGACAACGAGTGGTTCACCTGTGGCGATGCGGTGGGTTATGCCCTGATGCTGCGGGCACTCCGGCCGGAACGTGTCGTCGAGGTGGGCTCGGGGTTCAGTTCGGCGCTGGCGCTGGATGTCGCCGAGCGCCACCTGGACCGGGCGCCCGAGTTCCGGTTCATCGACCCCGATCCACGGCGGTTGCAGCAACTGGCGCGTCCCGGCGATCTGGCCGGCCGGTTGTTGATCCAACCGGTGCAACAGGTCCCTGTGGCCGTCTTCGAGGCCCTGCGCTCCGGCGACATCCTGTTCATCGACTCCAGCCACGTCATGAAGGCGGGCTCCGATGTGCAGTACCTGTTCGCCGAGGTCCTGCCCCGACTGCCGGCGGGGGTTTTTGTCCACATCCACGATGTGTTCTACCCGTTCGAATACCCCGAGTCGTGGTTGCGCCGAGGCACCTTCTTGAACGAAGCCTACGTTCTGCGGACCCTGCTGGAAGGGGGCAGCCGGTTCCGGATCGAACTCTTCAACGACTATCTGGTCCGGTTCCACCGACCCTGGTTCGCGGCTCACATGCCGCTGTTCCTCGAGGCGCCGTTCCCCACGGGCGGGATCTGGCTGCAGACTCGGCGCCAGCGCGACCTGTTCAGACGCCGAAACGATCCGCCTGCTTGGTCGCGCCCCTTGTGATCATGCGCAGGACCAGGCCCGGCGAGGTCCGGAACGAGCGCCAAGCGGTGCGGGCCGACGCAGGGGCTACGACCAGTGGGTCGTTCTTCTCGACCCCGGCGATGATGTCCTCGACCAGACTGTCCAAGTCGTAGATGCCGCCGGGCATCGCTGCGGCCATGCCGCGGATCGGCTGTGACGTGTTGACGTCGGGCAGGTCCTCCGGCATCGCCTTGTCCAGAATCGGGGTGTCGGTGAAACCCGGGCACAGGGCGATGAAATGCACACCCTGATCCTCGAACTCCGCCCGCAGCGACAAGGTCATCCCCACCACCGCGTGCTTCGTCGCAGCGTAGGGAGCGAGGAAAGGCGACGGGAGCAACCCGGCCAGCGACGCGGTGTTGACGATGTATCCCTCGCCCTGAGCGACCATGTGAGGCAGCGCGGCATGGACGCCGTGGATCACCCCCCGCAGGTTGACGTCGATCGCCCGGTCCCAGTGCTCCGGCGTCAGTTCGAGGGTGCTGCCGCCCACACCGATCCCCGCGTTGTTGAAGATCATGTCCAACCGGCCGTGCTCACTCACCGTGTCGTCCACGAGCGTCTGCACAGCGTCGGCGTCGCGCACATCCAGCTCCGCGGCACGCACGTCGGTGAGTCCGCTCAGGTGGTCCGCGAGCAGTTCCACGCCGGTGACGTCGATGTCGGCGAGGACCAGCGTCACACCTTTCTCGGCCAAGGTGGTGGCCAATGCCCGGCCGATGCCCGACGCTGCCCCGGTGATCAGTGCGATACGTGCCATGTCCCTACCGTGCCATTGACCGACCAACTGGGACAGTGCGGGGTATGAGTGCGGACCCGGAACTGCCCCGCAGCGTCGTCGTCGAACGCGACGGTCCGGTCATGATCATCACCATCAACCGGCCAGATCGGCGCAACGCCGTCGATCGTGAGACCGCGTCCGGCCTGTTCAAGGCTTTCCGCCACTTCGACGCCGACCAGACGGCCTCGGCGGCGGTGTTGACCGGCGCCGGCGACACCTTCTGCGCCGGGGCCGACCTGCAGGCCATCGCCGCCGGCGATCCGAACGAGGTGACCACGCCCAGCCCGCGGGACATCACCGACACCCCCGCGCCGATGGGCCCAACCCGATTGCGGCTCAGCAAGCCGGTGATCGCCGCGATCGAGGGCCACGCGGTGGCCGGGGGTCTCGAACTGGCGGCTTGGGCGGACCTTCGGGTCATGGCCGATGACGCGGTGGTGGGCGTGTTCTGCCGGCGCTGGGGAGTGCCGCTGATCGACGGCGGAACCGTCCGCCTGCCGCGCCTCATCGGTCATGGCCGAGCGATGGATCTGATCCTGACCGGGCGCGCGGTGGGCGCGGCCGAGGCCGCGGAGATGGGACTGGTCAGTCGGGTCGTCCCTCCGGGAGCCGCCCGCGCCGCTGCCGTTTCGTGGGCTCTGGAACTCGCCCGGATGCCGCAGGAATGCCTGCGGATCGATCGGGCGTCGGTCCTGTCGCAATGGGGGCTGACCGAGTCGACTGCGATCGCCGGAGAGGTGACGGAAGCGGTCGGTCTTCTGACCGGCGGTTCGGTGCGCGCCGGTGCGGCCCGGTTCCGTCCCGCCGCGGACAGCTGAGCGGCGAGGTCGGAATCGAGGGCGTCGGCGACTGGCGCCAGCCCATCGTGGCGGCAAGGATGGGGACGTGGCCACAGCCGACCGAGTCGAGGACTTCGAGACAACAGTCGGGTTGGCTCGCGCTCATTTCTACCCGGTCCACCGTGACGTGCCGCGGGCCACGCTGGTGCTGGGGCATGGTGCCGGTGGAGGAGTCGACGCCTGGGATCTGCAACTGCTGGCCGCCACCCTCCCGCCAGTGGGGATCGACACGGTTCTGGTCGAGCAACCGTGGCGGGTGGCAGGCAAGAAGGTCGCCGAATCGCAGGGCCGGGTGGACGCGGCCTTCCGGGAAGTCGTCACCGACCTGAAACGATCCGGAGAAGCCCTGCGGCGGCTGGTGGTGGGTGGTCGCAGCAGCGGCGCGCGCATTGCCTGCCGCACCGCCGCATCGGTGGGGGCTGACGGAGTCCTGTGTCTGGCTTTCCCCCTGCACCGGCCCGGCCGGCCCACACCGACGAGGGTCGACGAGTTGATCGCGGCCGGGGAACACGCCCCGGTCACCGTGATCCAGGGCGACCGGGATTCGTTCGGTTCCCCCGTCGAGGTCGCCAGCGCCGTGGCCGAACACAACGCCCGGGCCCTCGTGGTGTCGGTTCCCTGGGCGGATCACTCGTTCAAGATCCCCAAGAAGGCCACCATCACCACCGAGGAGGTCGGCTTGATCATCACCGAGAGTGCGCGGCGGGTGCTGCTGCATCGACCCGAGGGCCGCGGACCGCTCCTCGAGCGCTGATTCCGTCTCGATTCAGGTCATCGGCAGGGTCGTCTTCTCCCGGCCACCCTGTCGGGGAATCGTTTGTGATGGGGTTGTGTTGTGACCCGTGTCGGCCCGGCGGGCGACGGAAGGGGAATCAGGGTGAGCAGTGCAGTAGCGGGCGCGACCGTCATGGTCGCGGCGGACCGTCCGGACACCGGGGTCCGACCCCTGGGTCGGCTCGAACCCTTTGATCCCGGTGACCCCTTCGACGTACCTTCCGCCCGGCGCCAACCCGTAGGCTTCACCCTGATGGAAGACGACGCCGACAGTCCCCCCGCCCCCGAGCCTGTCGCTCCCGAGACCGACGAGGAGCGCAAGGCCCGATTCGAGCGCGACGCGCTGCCTTACCTCGACCAGTTGTACGGCGGCGCTCTGCGGATGACCCGCAACCCTGCCGACGCAGAAGACCTGGTGCAGGAGACCTACGTGAAGGCGTACTCGGCCTTCCACCAGTACCGCGACGGCACCAACATCAAGGCGTGGCTGTGGCGGATCCTCACCAACACCTACATCAACAGCTACCGCAAGAAGCAGCGCCAACCGACCCAGTCCGGGGCCGAACTCGAGGACTGGCAGTTCGCCAAGGCGCGGGTCAACCCCACCGAGGGGTTGGGGCCCGCGGATGTCGAGGCGATGTCTCGCCTCACGGCCCCCGAGGTCGTCGAGGCCATGCAGGCCCTCCCCGACGACTTCCGGCAGGCGGTCTATCTGGCCGACGTCGAAGGGTTCGCCTACAAGGAGATCGCGGAGATCATGGACACCCCGGTCGGGACGGTCATGTCCCGGCTCCATCGGGGCCGCAAGGCGCTGCGCGACCACCTGCAGGAGTACGCCCGCGAGCAGGGCATGGTCCGTACGTCACCGGAGGGACAGTCATGAGCTGCGACTCCGGCTGCCAGGAAGCCCTGGATCACCTGTACGAGGTCCTCGACGGCGAATGTGACGAGCAGCGCGGCGCGGCGGTGCGGGCCCACCTGGCCGAGTGTGACCACTGTCGGCAGCAGTACGAGATGGAGTCCGAGGTGCGCTCCCTGGTCGCGAGTGCCTGCTGCGAACAGGCGCCCGAAGAACTACGTCGGCGCATCATCACCCGCATCACCCAGATCCGCGTCACGACCGGCAGCGGAAGCGCCTCGCTGACCGTCGAGCAGTACCGCGCGGAGTAGTCGTACCGCTGGTGGGGGAGTCCGATTCAAGGATCGGACGCTTCGGGCCGACATTTAAGAGGTGACGACACCGGCCGAACAGCAGATGCCTGCGCGCTGGCAGCAGCCCACCGGACCGCGCTCGGTGATGCCGTTCCTGCGCGCGCTCATGGAGTCGGGCGGGTCGGACCTGCACTGCAAGGTCGGCTCGCCGCCACGCATCAGGGTCGACGGTCGGCTGCGGCGCCTGGACTCACCGGATCTCACTCCCACCGACACCGACCACATGGTCCACGAGGTGCTGCGCAGCGATCTGGTGGACAGTTTCGAAGAGACCAACGAGGCCGACTTCGCCTACGCCATCGAAGGCGTGGGGCGGTTCCGCGTCAACGCCTTCCGGCAGCGCGGAACTGCCGGTTTGGTGTTCCGGGCGGTGTCAATCGGCGCGACTCCGCTCACTGACCTGGAACTGCCGGAGGTCGTGGCGCCGCTGGCGTTGGAGCCGCGGGGTCTGGTGCTGGTGACCGGGCCGACTGGGTCCGGCAAGACGACCACGCTGGCCGGCATGGTGGATCACATCAACAGCAACCGCGAGGTCCACATCGTCACCATCGAGGACCCGATCGAGGTGCTGCACCACGACAAGATCGCCATGATCAACCAGCGGGAGGTCCACGTCGACACCGGTAGTTTCGCCACGGCGATGCGCGCTGCGATGCGACAGGATCCTGACGTCATCCTCGTCGGCGAGATGCGGGACATGGAGACGGTGCGGGCCGCGATCTCCGCCGCAGAGACCGGGCACTTCGTCATGTCGACGCTGCACACGGTCGACTCCGAGGAGACCATCGCCCGCATCATCGACTTCTTCCCGCCGCACGAGCAGCGACAGGTGCGACTCAGCCTGGCGGGGGCTTTGCGCGGCATCCTCTGTCAGCGTCTGGTCCCCCGATCAGACGGAAAGGGGCGCGCGGTGGCGATGGAGGTCTGCATCAACACCGGACGCGTGGCCGAAGCGATCAGCGATCCGGAGAAGACGTCGATGATCAGTCAGTTGGTCGCCGAGGGCGGCTACTACGGCATGCAGACGTTCGACAATCACCTGACGAAGCTGTTCGCCGACGGCGCCGTGACCCTCGACGCCGCCCTGGCGTCGTCGAGCAACCCGCATGACTTGGTGGTGGAACTGCGCAGGCTCGGTCTGGTGCAGTGATCTGACCGGAGCGGCGCCTATCCCGTGGCGAAGCGGGAGCGGTCGACCACCACCCGGGTCACCGTTCCCGTCAAGGCGGTCTCGCCGTCGGGATTGACCAACGTGACATCGAACAGAGCCCGGCCGCGTTCGAACTCGGCCACGACCGCGGTTGCCACCACGACGTCGCCGACTTGGGTCGGAGCGCGGTGTTCGACGCCGATGGCGGATCCGACCGTGGTCTCGCCGACATCCAGCCGATCGGCGACCGCCGCACAGGTCGCGGCCTCCGCCCACGCGATGGCGCGTGGGGTGGCGAGCACCGGGACGTCGCCACTTCCCATCGCCAGTGCGGTGTCTGCCTGCGTGACCACGTGTTCCAGCGTGGCCGTGTCCCCCACCTGGATGTCGCTCATGTTCCCGACGTTACCGGCCGCACACGGGCAGTGGTCGTCACAGGGTCGTCACGATGTCAGACACCGGTCGTGCTACGGGGGTAGGCGACCTCGGTGTCCGTCATCACGTTGACCAGGTACGGCACCCCCGACGCGAACGCCCGGTCCAGTGCCGGCCCGATCGCTGCGGGATCGGTGACGGTCTCGCCGCCGGCCCCCAGTGCCACGGCGACCTCGTCGTAGCGGGTGGGTTGCAGGTCGGCGATCACGTCGTAGCCGTAGAGGAACTTCATCGGGTGTTTCTCGAGGGCCCAGGACTTGTTGTTGCCGACCACCATCACCAGGGGAAGGTCGTGACGCACCAGGGTGTCGATGTCCATCAACGAAAAACCCGCGGCGCCGTCGCCCAGCAGCAGCACCACCTGGCTGTCGGGGCGCGCCACCCGAGCGGCCATGCCATAACCCAGGCCGGTGCCCAGGCAGCCGTAGGGGCCGGGGTCCAGCCAGTTCCCGGGGCGCATCGGCTCGATGTACCGACCGGCGAACGACACGAAATCGCCCCCGTCCCCGATCACGACCGCATCATCGGCGAGCCGCGGGATGAGTTCGCCGTAGATGCGGGCCGGATGAATGGGGTCGGCGTCGCTGGCCAGGTCGGCGGCGTCGGCTGCGACGGCGGCGCGGTGCCGTTCCAGCAGGCCGCTGGTCCAGGCCGCGTGATCGGCGCCTGGATGGCGTCCGTAGCTGTCGGCGATGCCACGCAGGATGGTTGCCAGATCCCCGGCCGCCGCCACCGCGAGCTCCACGTGACCCGCCAGTTGGCTCGGCGCGTCGACGACGTGCACGACCGCAGCCGGTGGGGCGCCGTCGTTCCCGCCGAACCGGCCGTATCCCAGGCGGAAGTCCAGCGGCGCTCCGATGACGACCACCAGGTCGGCTCCGGAGAACGCGGCCGACCGGGCTCGGGTGACCAGGCACTCGTGTCCGCGGGGCAGGATCCCCCGGCCCATGCCGTTGGCGATGACTGGCAGACCCAGTTCGGTCACGACCTCGCGGGCGACGCTGTCGGCGCCGTCGGCCCAGACGTCGCCGCCCAGCACCAGGACCGGCCGTTCGGCCTCGGCCAGGAGCCGTGCGATCCGCGTCACCGCGTCGTCATCGACGCTGGGGCGCTCATCACGGGCGCCGGTCGGTGCGGGAGCACTTCCGTGGGAGAAGAGCACATCCATCGGGATGTCGGCGAAGACCGGGCCACGATGGGGCTGGCCCGCCAGCCGGAACGCCCGGTCCAGTTCCGGGGCGGCCTGGGCGGGGTCGGTGATGGTGAACGCCGCCTTGGTGACCGGGGCGACCAGGGGCGGGTGATCGAGTTCCTGGAGTGCGCCGGTGCCCCACCGTCCGGCCGGTGACCGGCCGCCGAGTACCACCATCGGGGAGCCGTTGAACCATGCGCTGGTAATGGCGCTGACGGTGTTGGTGACGCCCGGACCGGCGGTCACGACGGCGAACCCCGGGGTGCGCGTCAACTTGCCGGTGGCCTCGGCGGCGAAGGCGGCGGTCGCCTCATGGCGCACGTCGATCAACCGCAGAGGTCCCTCGCGCTCGGCCCGGCGGGTGTCGCCCCCGGCCTCGGCCACGGTTTCGCGGCCGCCCACGGCGGCGTCGTAGACGGGGAAAACATGGGCCCCGGACAGAGTCCACACCACTGACTGCCCGTGAGCGGTGGCAGCGGCGACGGCGTGGGTGCCGCCGTGGCCTTCGACGTCGGTGGTCTCGGAGGTGTGATCCTGCTGCTGTTCGCTCATGTCGCGAGCCTACGGCGGAGCGTGAACTCGCCGTCCGAGGGGCTGATCGGGAGTCCCCGTGACGTGCGCGAACGGCTCCGGACGCGGAACAATGACCGGGTGACTGTCGCCATCGTGACCTGCTTGACCATGCCCGAGCCGGACGACGACCAGGACGTGCTCCTCGAAGCGCTGGCCGATGCCGGGGTCGCCGCGCGTCTGGTGGCCTGGGACGACCCGGCCGCCGACTGGCCGTCGTATCCGTTGGCTGTCGTTCGGTCGGCGTGGAACTACATCGACGATGTCGAGGGCTTCAACGCCTGGGCGCAGCGCACCGGCCGGGTGACCCGATTGATGAACCCGGCGGAAGTCATCACGTGGAACACGCACAAGGGATACCTGCGGGATCTCGCCGACCGGGGGGTGGAGGTCGTGCCCACGGCGTGGTTGTCGGCGGGGACCGCGACAACGCTGGCCCAGGTGATGGACGACAACGTGTGGTCCGACGTGGTGGCGAAGCCCGTGGTCGGTGCGGGTTCCTATCTGACCGAGCGCATCCAGGATCCGGAGTCGCCAGAGGCGGTGGCCTTCTGGAGTCGGCTCACCGGTGAACGCGACGCCATGGTGCAGCCGTACCTGGCCTCGGTCGAGGACTATGGCGAGCGGTCGTTGGTGTGGATCGACGGAGCGCTGACGCACAGTGTCCGAAAGAGCCCTCGGCTGGGCGACGACCCCGAATCAGTGTCCGCGGCGCTGCCCATCGCCGACGACGAACGAGAGCTGGCGGAAGAGATCATCGCCGATATCCCGCATGAGTTGCTGTACGCCCGGATCGACCTGATCCGGGATGCATTCGGGCGACCGTTGTTGGCGGAACTGGAGTTGGTCGAACCGTCGCTGTTCCTGCGCCAGAGCCCGGAAGCCCTGCAGCGTCTGGTCCGAGCGATCGAGGTGCGTTCCTGACCGCCCCCACCGCGGAGCGGAGCTTGGACCCCGTCAACTCTTGTCGCCGACGGGTGTAGGCGCCGGCACCTGGACGTCGATCAGCCAGCCGTTGCCGCCGTCACGGAACGACACCGTGACCGGAAGGGGTGGTCCGGTCGGTCGCGGGGTGCCCTTGCTCTCCCACGAGTAGTCATAGGTCACGAACGGGGCGTCGACAGTGACCGACGTGTCCGCCACCGGCGTCAGGTCCAATGCGTAGTATCCGGTCTTCTCGTGCTGAGGAAGGTAGAGCCCGACGTTCACCGTCTGCGGTGGGCTGTTGTCGCCGATCATGCGAGTCTGGTTGCTCGACACGGTGGTCACGTAGGGCCGGTCCGGACTCGTCGTGCCCAGGTGCTGCCGGGCCCAGTCGGCCGTGTCGCCCATCCGGTTGTCGAAGATCGCGACTGGAACGGGAGCTGTCGCGGAGGACTCGGACACGGTGACCGTGAACTCGTTCTCGTACACGACCGTGCCGCACCCGGCGAGTGCCAGCACGGCAACAGCAAGGCCGGCCACGGTGCGCGCTCCGAACATCAGGTCCTCCCTGTACCGTCGGCGGCGTGGCAGTGCTCTTGCTCACCGGAGCCACCGGCATGGTCGGTCGCGAGATTCTTGCACGCGCCGCTGCCGATCCGGACGTGACGCAGATCCTGTGCCTGATCCGCCCGACGGATCAGGAATCTGCACAGGAACGGTTGGCCGCACTGTGCCAGACGATGGCTGTCCCGGTTGGTGCGGCCCGGGCCGTGGCGGGGGACGTGACGGAACCCGGCCTCGGGGTGCCTGCGGACGACCTCGCCGATGTCACCCACGTCATCCACTGCGCGGCCTCGGTGTCGTTCGACCTGCCGCTGGCAGAAGCCCGTCGGATCAACGTGACGGGCACGCAGCACGTGCTCGATGCGTGCCGGACCATGCCGCGGCTGAAACGGCTGGATGCGGTGTCGACCTGCTACGTCGCGGGCCGCCGCACCGGTCTGATCCTGGAGTCCGACCTGGAACACGACTCGGGCTTCCACAACACCTACGAACAGACCAAGTACGAGTCGGAGATCTTGCTGCGCGGCGCCATGTCAGAGTTACCGATCGCCGTGCATCGCCCCTCGATCGTCGTGGGTGATTCGCGCACCGGCCGTACCGGGGCATGGAAGGTCCTCTACTGGCCGCTGAAGGTCATTGCCCGTGGCTGGCTGCCGGTGATCCCGTACGACCCCGGAAGCCGGCTGGACATCGTCCCGGTCGATTATGTCGCCGATGGGGTCCTGACGCTGGCGTCCGATCCCACGACTGTGGGCGGGACGTTCCATCTGGCGGCCGGCCCGGGCCGTGACACGACAACGGGCGAACTGTTCTCGCGGGTCTTCCGGAAGTTGGATCGCCGTCCTCCGTTGCGTGTCCCCCCGGCCGTTTTCCGCCGCGGCATCCGACCGTTGCTGTTGGTGGTCCCGTCGCAGCGCCTGAAACGGACCCTGACCGCCGGCCTGGTGTACCGGCCCTACCTCGAACTGCGGCTGCGCTTCGACACCACCCAGGCCGATGATCATCTGGCCCCCGCTGGAGTGACGTGTCCGGCGGTCACCGACTACATAGACACCATCGTGCAGACCGCCCTGGACACCGACTTCGGTCGCCGGCCCGCCCCTTCCCCTGAGAGTGAGTAACAACCCCCCGCAGGGTGAGTAGCCGCCGGCATTCCCCCTGGCCGCGGGGTGAGTAGCCGCCGGGGCTCCCCCCAGGCCGCGGGGTGAGTAGCTGCCGGGGCTCCCCCCAGGCCGCGGGGTGAGTAGCCGCGGAGCGGCGTATCGAAGCCAAGGCCGTCCTCCGGCTCGTGCCTGCCGGTGCTGGGTGCGAGTCGATGTGGGCGGGCTTCGATATGCCACCTTCGGCGGCACTCACCCCGCAGTCACCGGCCCGCGTGGTCGTCGCTCTGCGTGCCGAGGCGGGGTTGCTCGCAGGGCGACGACACGCCGCCCGCTCCTATGCTGGCGCCAGTCATCCCGCCGCCCGGAGGAGAATCATGGCCGCCGAACTCATGTCCGCCGAAATTGCGGAACAGCCCGCCGCCCTGCAGCGGTTGCTGGACGCCGCGCAGGGGATCGCAGACATCGGTGCTGCCATCGCGGCCCGTCGGCCGCGGTTCGTGCTGCTCGCGGCGCGCGGAACCAGTGACCACGCCGCGCTCTACGCCAAGTACCTGATCGAGGTGCGCCTCGGCCTGCCCGCCGGACTGGCCAGTCCGTCGACGCTGACCGCCTACGGCGCCCGACCCGATCTGAACGATGTCCTCATGGTGGGGGTCAGCCAGTCCGGGGGATCCCCGGACCTGCTCGAGGCGGTAGCCGTGGCCCGTGAGTGTGGCGCATTGACCCTGTCGGTGACGAACAACGCCGCATCTGCCATGGCGGAGGCCGCCGAATGGCATGTGGACGTGCTGGCCGGGCCCGAGAAGGCGGTCGCAGCGACCAAGACCTATTCGTCGGAACTGCTGGCGCTGTGGTTGTTGGTCAACTCCGTGGCGGGCGCGCCGTTGGGTGCTGCCGCCGACCTGCCGGCGGTGGCCCAGTCACTGGTCGCGCGCGATTCGGAGGTCGCACAACTCGCCACCCGCTACCGGTTCACCGACCGGCTCGTGACCACCGGGCGCGGATACTCCTACCCGACCGCCCGGGAAGCGGCGCTCAAGCTGATGGAGACGTCCTACGTCGCCGCGCATGCGTTCAGCGGGGCGGACCTGCTCCACGGTCCTTTGGCCATGATCGACTCCGACCACCCTGTCGTGGCCGTCGTCCCGGCCGGGGTCGGCGGGGACGCGATGGTGCCCGTCCTGGAACGGCTCCGAGATCGCAATGCCGACGTGGCAGTGTTCGGCAGCGCTGCGGCGCGCGAGTTCGGGACCGTCGGGTTCGCGCTGCCGGACGATCAGCCGGAGGAACTCGCCCCCATCGTCGACATCATCCCGATGCAACAATTGGCCCAGCACATGGCCGTGAACCGGGGCTTCGATCCGGATCAGCCCCGCGGCTTGGCGAAGGTCACCGAGACCTGGTAACGCTTCAGACATGGCCACCTGGGAGAGCGTGATCCGTACGAGGACGGAGTTGTCCGAGTCGGAACGTGGGCATCTGTCGATCTTGATCCAGGAATGGTCGTTGCCCGCTGACCTGAGCTTCTCCGACCTGGTCCTGTTCGTCCGCACCTGGGACGCAGCGGGCTGGTTCGTCGCCGCCCATGTCCGCCCCAGTACCGCTCCCACGTCGCTCACCGATGACCCGCTCGGAGCATTCCTGCCCCGATCGCAGGCGCTGACCCTTGAGCGGGCCTATCAGTCCGCCAAGCCGGCACGCGGCGGCAGCGGCCGCAGCGTCCGACTCGGCAGTGCCACTCTGCCTGAGCCGATCGAGGCGATCCCGGTCCCGTACCAGGGGAGTGTGGTCGCGGTCATCGCCCGCTACAGCCAGATCGACCAGCGCAGGCTGGGCGAATTGGAACGGCAGTATTTGAACGCGGGCGACATCCTGTTCGGCATGATCGGTCGCGGCGAGTTCCCCTTGGCCGCCCCACCCACCCTGGGCGGCGACGCTCCACGAGTGGGGGACGGCTTCATCCGACTCGGTGCCGACGGATCCATCCAGTACGCATCACCCAACGCCCGCAGCGCTCTGCGCCACCTGGGAGTGCCGGATCCGGCGCCGGGCTCCGCGTTGGCTGACGAACTGGTGCTGGCCAACCGGCGCCATGAAGCGCCCGACGCCGAGCGGCTGCGTCTGGCCGCCGGCGAGGCGGCTGGTGATACTGAATTCGCTTCGCCCACGGCCGTGCTGACGCTCCGTTCATTGCCGTTGCGGGATGCGACCGGGCCGGTGGGAGCGGTCGTCCTGGTCCGCGACGTGTCCGACGTGCGCCGGCAGGAGCGGGCTCTGCTGTCCAAGGACGCGACCATCCGCGAGATCCACCACCGGGTCAAGAACAACCTGCAGACGGTCGGTGCCCTGCTACGGCTGCAGGCCCGGCGGATGCCCGTCGGAGAAGGGCGCTCGGCACTCCTGGACGCAGTCACCCGGGTGGGCACCATCGCACTGGTGCACGACTCGTTGTCCCGCAGCCCCGGTGAGGATGTGGACTTCGATGAGATCTCGCGGCGCGTTCTGGTGATGGCACGCGACGCGGCCGCAGCTCTCGATACCGATGCGCCCCGAGTGGTCACCGTGGGTTCGTTCGGGGTGCTTCCCTCGGCCGTGGCCACCCCGCTGGCGATGGCGTTCGCCGAAGTGCTCCTCAACGCCATGGAACACAGCCGCGCGAGCGTCGTGGAGGTCACGGCACAGCGCGACGACCACCAGCTGCTGCTGACGGTGGCCGATGACGGGGTCGGCTTCGATCCGAGGGTGGTTGAGGGGCTGGGGCTGCAGATCGTTGGAACGCTGGTGTCCGAACAGCTGGACGGCACCCTCACCATCGACAGCGCCCCCAGAATTGAACAGACCCCGCAACCGATGGTCACCGTAGTGACGATCGCCTGCGGGGTCTGAAAGGATCAGCGGGTCAGCTCATCCGAGCGCGCTCACGGGCGCGGCGCCGCTTCAACGAGCGACGCTCGTCCTCGCTGAGGCCACCCCAGACGCCGGCGTCCTGACCGGACTCGATGGCCCAGTTCAGGCACGACTCCTGGACGTCGCACGTGTGGCAGACGCGCTTGGCGTCCTCGATCTGTTGCAGGGCCGGACCGGTGTTCCCGATCGGGAAGAACAGTTCGGGTTCCTCGTCACGGCAGGCGGCGGAATGACGCCAGTCCATGCGGTCCTCCTCGGGGCTCAGCGCCCGGCTCTCGGACGCTTGTGAATGAGTTCACGAGCGGGGTCAAGGGCCCAGCAGGCAGGAAAAATCCATGCGTTAGGCTGCGACCAAGACCCCCACGTCGTCGGCTCTCACCGACTCGTCTAGGGTTACAGGTCCACGGGGGCCACACAAGGGCTTCCACGCGCGTGCCTGCCCTCTGGCGTGTCGCGTTCGTCACACAGCAGTTCTGCCGTCGACTTGCCTTCGTGCGGTGTCAGCCGACCTCGGGCTCCTGCTCCGCTCCGACGATGCGCCCCCACACGATCGCGGCCAGGCCGATAAGCGCCGCCACCGTGACCAGGATTCCGAATGGCACCCCGCCGCCGGCGCCGGTCGCCAGCGGGATGCTGACGGTCAGGGCGAGCAGTTGGATCACGACGAAGGGCACCGCCGACCAGCCGCTCCCGCGCCACCGGCCCACGGCCACCGCCGCACACCCCAGCCCGAACAGCACGAAGACCGCGATCTCCACCGTCACTCCGGAGGCGCTGGACACTTCCTGTGGCCCCTGCAGCCCGGTGGTCGCGACCACGGCCGTGATGCTGATCGCGTAGCCCACGAGCAGGACGGCCTCGAGGCCCGCAACAGCGGCGGTCACCAGGCGCGGCGCGGAACTCACCCCACCAGGGTAGGTCAGCGCCGATAGGCTCCCCCCGTGCGCGGTCTTCTGGTGGTCAACCCTCGGGCGACGACGACCACAGAACGGGTACGCGACGTGATCGTCGCGGCGTTGCATACCGAGGTGGACCTCGAGGTGGTGGTCACCACCCATGCCGGCCATGCCCAGGAACTGGGGGAGCAGGCCCGGCACGACGGACTCGACGTCGTGATCACGCTGGGCGGCGACGGCACCATCAACGAGGCGGTCAACGGCATGCTCGCCGACGGCCCTGGACCTGACGTCCCCGCACTTGCCACCGTCCCGGGCGGATCGGCCAACGTCCTGGCCCGGGCAGCGGGTCTGCCCAAGGACCCGGTCGAGGCCACCGGCGTCCTGCTCGGCGGACTGCACGACCGGCGCTTCCGCACCATCGGACTCGGTCGCGCGAACGACCGCTGGTTCACGATGAACGCCGGGATGGGCCTGGACGCCGAGATCATCTCGGCGATGGAGAGCCAACGCGCCGCCGGCAAGAAGGCCTCGCCCACCCGCTACCTGGCGACGACCCTGAACGAGTATTTCCGACGCACCGACCGACGCAATCCGGCCATCACGCTGCGGCGGCCTGATGGCAGCGAGATCGATCATGTCTTCGTCTGTATCGTCCAGAACGCGGCACCGTGGACGTTCCTCGGCGACCTCCCCGTCAACCCCAACCCCGAGGCCACCTTCGACGACGGCCTCGCCGTGTTCGCTATCCGCGACCTCCGGGTGGTCCCCTCCCTCCGGGTGACCCGCAGCCTCATCTGGGGGACTCCCGAAGTGGAACGAAAAGGCCTCTTTGTCGCCCGCGACCTGGCGTCGGTGGAGCTGACCGCCGACCCGGCCATTGCGGTCCAGATCGACGGCGAGGGGGTCGGACCGCAGCACACCCTGCGGCTGGAGAGTGTGCCGCGGGCGTTGCGACTGGTGGTCTGAGCCTCGGCCGCGGGGTGAGTAGCGGCGCCAGCCGCGTATCGAAGCCAAGGCCTCCTCCGGCCCGGCGAGGCCGCGGGGTGAGTAGCGGCGCCAGCCGCGTATCGAAGCCAAGGCCTCCTCCGGCCCGGCGAGCCCGCGGGGTGAGTAGCGGCGCCAGCCGCGTATCGAAGCCAAGGCCTCTTCCGGCCCGGCGCCGGGGTCAGTACTCGTCAAGCATGCCGGAGCGCAGCTGCGCCAGCGTGCGCGAGAGGATCCGTGATACATGCATCTGCGAGATCCCGAGTTCCTCCGCGATCTGGG
>WBZL01001559.1_pt1 | contig 23750 bp, 24 predicted proteins | sample 5204291 | NCBI WGS metagenome assembly WBZL01 (sample SAMN12344345, study PRJNA552823) | activated sludge metagenome | biome: Activated sludge suspended growth; feature: Nitrification reactor; material: Wastewater; isolation source: activated sludge from nitrification reactor of wastewater...
AAAATAAGCAATAGTTTATTTTTTAAATAATTCTTTAATAAACAAAACAAAAATATACAAATCGTCGTAAAAATAGCGTTTAAAAGTTCGTTTGGGTTCAGAAATAAAACGATGTAACCATTCAAGACCATTGTTTTGCATCCATTCAGGTGCTCTATTTTTGAAGCCTGCATAAAACTCATAAGACGCTCCTAAATTGAAAAATAATGGCAGTGGAATATTGTGCGCTCTAAGTTTATCCACTAAATTGACAATCAACATTTCTTGTTTTGGAAATCGCAATCCTAAAAAAACGTAATCTGGTTTATGTTGTTGCAATAATGGAAAAATAGCACTTGCTTCTTTTTCAACTGCACTTTCATTAGCATCAAAAAATGGTGGAATATAACAAATTGCTGATGGATATTCGGCTAGCAGTTTTTCTTTCACAGCATCATTAGGCAAAATTAAAACAACTTTTTTCTGATGCTTGATACTCGCTTTCCAAATCAATGGAAATAAATCACTGCCTGCTAATCTGCTTTTTAATGGTTTGCCTAAAAGTTTGGAAAACCAAATAATAGGAGCGCCGTCAGGAAATATATATCTTGATTTTTGGAAGACCCTTAAAAGCTTTTTGTTTTTATTCAAATGAACCGTCAAATCAACATTTGGCGTAATGACAGCAGGAAATACATCAGGTTTTGTAGCATGAGTAAGTATATCATTAACTGTTTCCTCAAAATTTTCAGCAGCAATAAAATCTAATTGAAAAATATTTTGCTTTATCATTACTATTTTAAAATTAAAGCCATTAAAGTAGATTTATATTTTGCAACATACATAAATATTATTTAGCTATAGAATATGAAGCAATTTAAAAAAGTAGTGACCGCGGAAGGATTCGAACCCTCAACCCTCAGAGCCGAAATCTGATATTCTATCCAGTTGAACTACGCAGCCAATCTTTGAAAAATGTCGTTACAAGTGCTATATTTGTAACGATTTGACTGCAAAAATAAGCCAAATATTTTAATATCAAAGTGAAAATAAAATCTATATATAAATGCGAACGGTAGCTGAAACTTTAAACATACAAACTGAACTTATTATGCCTGCTCATACTAATCCAATTGGCAATTTAATGGGTGGACATTTACTCAGCTGGATGGATGTTTGCGCTGGCATTTCTGCTATCAAACACAGTGGTGGCATTTCTGTAACTGCAGGGCTCGACAATGTCTCTTTTAATTTGCCAATAAAAATGGGCGATATCGTAATTCTAAAATCCTTTGTTACTCGTGCATTTAATACGTCGATGGAAGTGATTTGTGAAGTGTTTATCAAAAATATTAAAACACAAGAAGAAGTAAAATCACACGAGGCATTTTTTTCATTTGTAGGCATTGATTTTCAAGGAAAGCCTATACGATGCGCTGAAGTATTGCCAGTATCAGATCGCGAAAAAGAACTATATGAAAGTGCTTTGCGCAGACGTGAATTGCGCTTAATAAATGCTGGAAAATTAAGTCCTAAAGATGCTGTTTTGCTTCGGAAAGAATTATTCGACGACATAGAAGACAGTTCGAATATATTGTAACATTTATTGCTAATAGGTAATTTGCATGTGTTGTTTTTGTCGGAATTCTTTTCTTAAAAACACAATTCCCATTTCGAAAATATCGATTGTACAGGTTACTTTTTCGTGGTTCTTGATGTATTCCCAAGCTTCTTGCATTTCTTCACTCCAATGAATATCGTCAAATAATAAAATGGTGTCGTTATGGCAGCACGGTAAAACAGTATTGAAATAATTAATGGTTGGTACTTCTCGATGATTGCCATCAATAAAAATTAAATCAAATACTTTGTGTTCATCACAAATGTTTTTTAATACATCATCAAAATTTCCGACTACAAGTTGAATATTGTTCAGCTTTAATTTATCGAAATTTTCTTGCGCTAATTTGGCAATAGATTCACTTCCTTCAACAGTAATTACTCTTGTATTTTGATGAGCAGATGCCATGTAAGCAGTAGTAATACCTAAAGAAGTGCCGAGTTCTAAAATGGCATTTGCTTTAGCATGTCGAATCATCATATAGAGTAGATGTCCGTATTTTTCTTTTTTTACACTACGACGAACAATTTTGCTGATTTTTCTGCGATGTGTTTTAAATGCACGAGAACCAGCGCCTAAATCTACAACTTCAATTTCGTTGTCATTTTCTTTTAATGAATCACGAAGGTCTTCGATGCGTTTAAAATCAGCATAGTTGATTTCTTTTTCAAAAACTTCAGTAACTAATTTGAAAATATAAGGCGAGTGTATTTTATACTTATTGAAAGAGGTAATCCAATAATGAATAAATTCTTCTATTTGGAAAAGACTTGGCATTTGAACAAAAATACATATTCTATATTAATTATGCGGAAAAACCTTTTCCACCATTATTAATAAGTGCATGCTACAAAATATTTAATGTTGCTTTTATAGGAATTATTCTTTTTAAAAAAATTATTCCGTAACTCGATTGAGTGAATAGTCCAATATTTCAAGCGGCTTTTTGCCTTTATAATTTGGATTGGTAAACTCTGAATAATATATCGAAAAACATAAACCACGTAATCCTAAATTCAATTGACGTAAATTATTATACAAAAGGTTGTCACTAGTGTTGTATTGTGCTTTTCTACAAAATTCGATGATCCAGGCTACCATAAATTGTGGCAAGAAAGAGAAAATAGACAAGACCAAACTTAAGGATGAAAAATCATCTTGTGGTACATTCTTTACTAAATTATTTAAGTATGCTGTGCCTGCTGTTTCTTTAAATGATGGAAATTCTCCATTTTTTGGACAATATACTTCGCCAACTTTTAGAAGTCCTTTTGTTGCGCTGGTAGAGAAAAAGTTTGCCATTTTATTTTGTTAATTGTGTTGCTAAACGATGACCTAATGATTTGATAGTTAATCCTGGATTAATTCCTGGTGCGTTTGAATATATACTGGAATCTGCAATATAAAGCGTTTTCTCTCCATGCACTTGAAAGTCAGGATTTACAACAGATTTAGTCGCATCAGTGCCCATAACACAGCCGCCCATAAGGTGCAAACCAAAGTAGAAATTAGATTTATAGATTTCTTTAGCACCTGACATATTTAAGATGTTTTCAATGGCTTGGTGTCCTTTGTCTCTGCGTAATTTATCTTGATCGGTCAATGGTTTTTCAATGGTGAGTTTTCCTTTATTATCACATAGTATCTTACCCACATTTTCATCGCGCACAGCCACTTCAATACACTGCATATAACGATATTGTTTCATTAGTCGCTGATGTTCTACGCCAGACTCATTCATCAACATACCAATAGATATTGGCGAAGCAAAAACATTTTCTAATTTAAAACCTTGCTTTCTGAAGTTGTCATCTTTTGATGCTACTGATTGAAACATGCCTTTATGTGCATCTACCAATTCGTTTTGAAATCCTAACCACATAAATTGTGGATGCGATGAGAAGTTGTTTCCTAAAGCAGGCAATTTAGACTTAAATCCTGAAAGCGTCATCATACGCGTAGAGCCAAAAGCACCACCAGATAAGATAACTTTTTTGCCTTCAAAACTTATCGCTTTTCCATTTTGAAAACCATGAATTTTGCAAGTATTGCTATTGGGTTCTACTTTTAATATTTCCGTATTGGCTTGTATTTCCAAGCCTTCTTTTTCTGCTTTTTGAATAAATGCTACTAAAGAACTTTGTTTAGAATCTCTAAAGCAACCACCTAAACAGCCAGTGCAATCATTATCTTTTTCTGGTGCACAGTCGCTTTGTCCACGACGTAAAAATCCCCATTTATAGCCTAATTTATCGCATGCATCAGCGAATAATTTGCCGTTTGGTCGCATTTCATCTGCATTGAATGTATGCAATACCATGTCGCTTTCGACTTGAGAATAATGTTTATCCATTTCTTGCGCATTAAACCAATCAACGCCACTTTCATTTTTCCAATCATTAAAGGCAATATCATCAAATCTATCCATCAAACATTGATATACTATAGATGAACCACCTACCATTTTAGTACGCAAGAAACCCATACGGCCATCTTTTCCAAATTCGATGCCTCCGCCCCAATATAAATGCGCTGACGTTTCCGCTTCTGTTTTTGGAAAAGTATCTTTTCTGTAAAAATGTCCAGCTTCAAGCAAAAGCACTTTTGCACCAGATTTATTGAGATAATAGGCAATTGCGCCACCTCCAGAACCTGAGCCAACAACAATAAAATCGTAAATCATGATAATTGTGGGTTACTGTTTAGATAATTGCTTAAATATACCTATTATTTTGTAGTATAAAACAGTTAATAGCTGTAAATAAATTGTTAATCTTGTTTAAAAGATAATTCAAATCATCTAATGATGAATTACTCTTTTACTAACTTCTCAAAAGTAGAAAATGATTCATTATAACATTGAATCAAGTAAATACCAGCAGGAATAGATTGTATAGAAAAAGTTTTTTCTTGCGCTCCATTTTGTATTTTATCCGACAATATTTCTTTGCCCGTCATGTCGAGCACACGAATAAATATTGGCTCTTTCGCAGGTATAGTGGCGAGAATGTGTAATTGGTTTGATGCTGGATTTGGAAAAATTGAAACACCAAATTCTTTAGTAGAAACATTTTTAATGGCAGTTGGTAGGGTGGGTGCTAGTTCACGCGTGGAAATAATACCATTTCTACGAGTGATTAAATTGTAGCGCATTAAGTTTACCTGTTGTTTTGTAAATAAATTATAGCATTTGTCTGTTGAATAGTCCATAAAATTTTCAAACATATCTGGCCAATCTCTTCCTAAATAATTTTTGGTGCAAGTATTAATCGATGTGTCACAAGGATTGAGAGTGCCTCTCACCAGATTACTGGCAAAAGCGGCAGCTTCTTCTGGTGTATCATCTATAAAATCATCGACGGCACAGCCATCAGGTGTGATACCTGGCAATACATTTCCCCAACTATGTTGTAAACCTAAATAGTGGCCTACTTCGTGAACAGTTGTTCTTCCATCAGTATAGAAATCTTTAAAGCGTTGCGTAGTTGAATCTATTGCATACCAATTGTCTTGCCCAAAAAATCTGAAGTCAATTACGATTCCATCATTTTTTCCTCTATCTAAAGCAAGTGGTCCCCAGTTAGTAGCATTTGAAGGCGGATAAGCAAAGCCGCCTAATGCACCGCAAGTATCACAAAGCGTTAGACACGATGCACACTTTCTGCTGCCTTTATTAAGGTCGCAAACATATAAGTTTAAATATTTACCAGAAGGCCATGGAGATTTTCCTTTTGAGTTAGTAAGTAAGAAATAATCTTCTTTGAGTGGCTCGATGCCCAATGCTGTCCATAAAATAGTGCTGATTGGATCCCAGCCAGCAAGATTGCCTAAGCTTCCTTGCGTGCGTGTAATACCTGTAGTTACAGCACCATTGGGTGCTGTTTTGGCCAATTCAAACTTGATTTTTGCATTGCCTCTAAATGGAATGAAGAAATCGCGAAGATTGGCAGTGTCAGCATTTAAAGCATTGAAATCTCTATTTAGCGCATCGATTTGAGATTGAATGATATTATCTGGTATATTTTCGTATTTATTATTGTTGAGATAGACAACATGTCTACAACTTTGATAGTGTAAATGGTATCAGTATTGGCAATCGTAGTGTCGTAAGCAGTTATATTGTTGATGCCATTATTAATTTCTAATCGATATGCATCTGCTAAACCAGGATTGTTTAATAAAGTATGTGTATTTATTTCGTCTAAAGCACAACGGTTTACAGTTTCGTGTGCTTTCGTATATAATAAAGTAAAGAAAATTGAAAAAAGTAAAGAAAATTTCTTCATAACCTGGCTATTTAAACAAAGTTACGAAACTTTCTTTTTAATTCAGAATAGGATCTTCAGGTAATGTGGCGACAAATTTATTTTTTCCGCCCATTTTTACTAACACATCGTGCCACATATATTCATTCATTTTGAAAATTTCAGGATAGTTTTTGCATACAATCCAGCTATTTTCCTGCATTTCTTCATCGAGTTGACCTGCTTCCCAACCGGCATATCCTGCGAAGAATTTTATATTTTGCGGCATAATTTTTTTGGCTTTTATCAAAGATTTTAATTGTTCAAAGTTGCCATTCCAATATAAATTATCTTTAATATGAAACGCGCCTTCGAGTAAATCGCCATAAGCGTGAATATAGTTTAACCTATCCATGCCAACTGGTCCGCCATAAAAAACGTTGCCTTGAAAAGCCGGAAAATTTGGTATCATTTCATTGATTCGAAAAATAGATGGTCTGCTAAGCACCAAGCCTAAAGAACCTTCTGTATTGTGTTCACAGATGAGCGTAACTGTTCTTTTGAAGCTTGGGTCTTTCATAAATGGCTCAGCTACCAATAAATCTCCTTTTTCTATGTTGTGTTTCATAGGCATATTTCATTTACCATTTATTCAATAACGAATTTAGATGTTTTATGGCAATAAGTCTATCATATCTTTCGCCAAAAGGTGTATAATACAATAGAATAGTATAATCATTTTCTGTGTCCATATAATAGCTTTCTGTTGTAAAAGAATCAAATATTTTTTCTTTCTCATCTTTCAACACATAAGTATAATTATAGGTTCCTTGTTTTAATAAAATTGAGGTAGTATAACTTTTGTCCAAAGCGTCATAATACAGTAGGGAAGACGAATCGCAGATCCAATTATTAAAGGAACCGATGACATAAAAATTGCCTTGCGAAAGTTTGCCATTAAAATCAAAATTAAAATGCACATTAGCATAATCGGCGCCTGTGTTGTAATATGGATTATCTAAATTTTCGATATAATATTGACCATTTAAGTCGCGAGTCATTTGATAATTATCGCGTTGATGTGGTTTGTCAAATAACAGATACACCTCATTTTCGTCATCGCGAATATCGAATGCTCTAATATTTTGTCCACGAAAGCGCAGAGAACGCATATCAAAAAATCTAAATTCTCTGCCAGCAGTAGGAAAGGTGAGGACACCATTGTAATCAAAATTAAGCTCATTCATGCCGATAAATTGTGGCTTGATATCGCTTTTTGCATTGTCCCATCTATAGTTTTGCAAAACTGTTGCTTTTATTTCCATTTGTGGATTGTCAATATTAAAGCCTTTGTAATTGACTTTGAAAACTACTTCTTGAAATTGGTCGCGTTTGTAGAGACTACGTGGATAAGCAATGCCCGCATCAATTATAACTTTCGACTCGGCAATCATAAAACGGCGAACAAAAATTGGATTTTCTTTATTGCTTTCATATACAATTAAGACATAATTGCCAGAACGATTAAGCTGCATATCATTATTGGGAAAAGTTAAACGATAATGAATATAGGGCACTTTCGTTCCGTTTGAATAATCGTAATCATTTATGTTTGCTTCCGTGAATCCTTCAATATATTCCATTGCATTCATGGTGGTTGGCGTCCAATCGCTGTGGCATTGTATGACTGTATAATAATAATTTTTTGGTTTATTAGATAAATCATCGAAGTGAAGTTCGAGTTTATCGTTAAGATTCATATTCAAGATCGGCATTGCCATATCGGCACCTTGAGGGAAAAATTGCACCGTTTTAATAAATGGCGCATAGACTCTATTTTCATAAACAAGTGCATTGCTTTTCTGTAAGCAAAAAAAGAGTAAGGTGACTATAAAAAATTTAAGCTTCATCATTTGAGTATAGCAAATATCTTTCCAAAAATGGAAATTCAGTATCTTTGTGAAAGATAATAGATTTATATCATCAAAAATGGACTTTTTTACAAAAATAAAAATACCTAAAGCTAATTTTTCAATCACACATCAAGATAAAATAATGTTGATTGGCTCTTGTTTTACTGAAAACATTGGAAACTATCTTGTACAGAACTGTTTTAAAGTCAATATAAATCCATTTGGAATAATCTACAATCCGATTTCAATTTTTAATGTTATCAAATATATTGGCACTTCAAAAAAATATGCCGTAGAAGATTTATTGATGAATAATGAATTGTATTTATCGACCGATCATCATGGTAAATTTTCTGCTACCTCAAGTGATGAAATTTTAGAAAATATAAATAGTTCAATATACATTGCAAATAAGCACTTACAAGCATGTGAATATATCATCATTACATTAGGAACTGCCTTTGTGTATCATCATATTGAGCAAAATAAAACAGTGGCGAATTGTCATAAACTTCCGAGTGCACATTTTCAAAAAAGAATTTTAAGTATTGCTGAAATAAAAAATGCATTTAATGAAATTCAACAATATATCAATAATAAGAAAATAATATTTACGGTTTCGCCTGTTCGACATTGGCGCGATGGTGCTATGGAAAACCTACGTAGCAAAAGTATTTTAATCGAAAGTATTTATCAACTTATTGATGAATATCCAAATTGTAGATATTTTCCTGCTTATGAAATTATGCTTGATGAATTACGAGATTATAGATTTTATAACGAAGATATGTTACACCCTAATGAGCTTGCTGTAAAGTATATTTGGGAGAAATTTTCTGCTACTTACTTTCACGATGAAACTACAGAAGTAATAAAATTCATCGATAAAGGAAATGCCTTATTTGCTCATAAAATTAAGCATAGCAACACGCAAGAACATCGTAAATTAGAAGAAAATAAACTTATATATAAAGCGGATTTTATGCAGAAATATCCAAACATTGAATTTCCATTTTAATGCTATTGTAATAAAATTGGAAATTCCATTTGCACTTTAAAATTCCAAGTATTTAACATCGTTATCGTAAACTTGCCATTAATTAAATCATTAACAGAAGTTACTGATTTTATATATTGGTGATTAACATCTAAGCTTGTTCCTGTATATTGAATTCTGATTTGTGCTTCTTTGATGGATGGTATTACATAAACACTCATGGTGAGTTGCATAGGATTTATTTCTGAAAAATAATCGAGTAGATTTTCACTAAAATCCAATATGATTTGTTGCGAAACAGCAGATAAATTATTTGGAATATTAAAGTTGTAAGTAAAATTTTGATGATGTATTTTATAATCTTCCATTACATCTTTTAGTGCAACTTGTAGGCCAAATTTTTTTAGCGTAGGCGGCAAAAGTCGATGAGACAATGCTCTGATTTTATCGCAAATATTATCAACTTCATGCGTAAGATATCGAAGGCGTTGTTTTTCTTTTTCATCTTGCACTTGCATGGCCGACATTTTCATTTTAATGGCCGACATCATTATACCAACGCCATCATGCAATTCTCTACCAACGCGTAAACGCTCGTTTTGTTGGCCTTCAATTAATGAAAAATTATAGAAAGCATTGATTTCACTCACTTCTTTCTTTAATGTTTCGTTGTTTTTCATTATAGATTTTATTCTATAAATTGTGAAAATGCAAAAAATCGTTGCTATAAAAAATGCATTACTGTAGGTGTATATTTGACCAAAATATACGCCAAAGAAACCACTGCCAAACTCAGGTTGTGGATAAAATAAGAAGAATGAAAAAGACAAGAAAAATATAAACGTAAATAACACAACAGATTTTTCATTTGTATTAAAATATACAAATATTAAAGTAAGTACAACCGTAATAAAACAAACTACTGTAAACACTTGCTGTACTACTATAAATACATTTTGTGCTGGCGTGCTCAATAAGCCAGCAATCAGGGACACAAAGACAAAAAATGCTCCAATGTAAACGAAATATTTCAGTGTTATTTGTAGTTTAATTGATTTTATTCTATCTCCAATAAAACCACGTAGAAAAAGAATTGATGTAATTAAATAAATAGATAGCATTATTTTTTTGAAAAATAAATCGATAGAAGGATAATCAGGCCAGAACATTTCATAGCCTAAATTATTTTTCACAAAAAGATAAATTCCACCAGCTACTAAGTAAAATAAATAGTAATAATAATTACGAACGTTTAATAAAACGGTAAGTACAAAACCAACGAATGCGTATAAAATTAGAATGCCATAAAAAACACCACGTGTTAATTCGAGTGCTTCAGTTCTAGTAATTTTAGCATCTTTTTTCCAAACTAAAATATTCAAGTCAGAAAAATTATGAATGTCATCGATGTGATATTTAAAATAAATTTCATTGATTTCTTTCGCTTTAATATTAATAGGGAAAATGACATTTTTATCGTAGTAAATACGTTGACTAATTTTTTTAGAAATAAAATTATAATTTTCAATAAGTTGATTTTTATTTAATTGGAAAACATGAATTTTTTCAATTTGCTGAATTGGAATCTCAAGTAATAATTCTTGATTTATAGCAGTAATATTTTTTATTTTTAGTTTATAAATAATCGTGTCGTTTTTATTGCTTACCAATGTGATATAATTACTCGCAGGTTGACAACGCAATGATTTATCAATTATATAGACATTATTATTTGCCTGTAAACAATTAAACGAATACAGAACAATCAATAGAAATAATATGTGTTTACTATTTTTCAAAGTATATCAGAAAGTGGCATGATTAAATGAATGGTTGTTCCTTTTTTTTCATTAGACATAATATATAAATTTCCGTTTAAGCTATTAATTCTCGATTCCATGTTCAGCAAGCCAATTCCGCTTGATGCCACTGCATTTTCACTAAATCCTATTCCATTATCTTTAATAATTATCTGCAAAGATTTTTGATCGATATTTGCTGAAATAGAAATAGATGAAGCTTGAGAATGCTTCAATGCATTATTTGAAATTTCTTGAAAAATGCGATATAGATTTATGTTTGTCACCGGATTTAAAGTAAATTTATCAGGAATAGAAGATAAATGATAGCTTGTATTTATCTCTTGAAATAGCTTATCTGTAGAAGTGATTATCAATTCCTTTAAATGCATTTGCTGCAAATTAGGTGCAACATAATTATCAGTAATATTATCGATATCTGTCAATGTTGTATCAAGCACTTGCAGCACGGAAGGTATTATATTTTTTGTATCATTTTTAAATATGCTATTTTGTAAATCTGTTTTTAATTGCAATATGTCTTTTGAAATTTCTAATTCTATTTCTTCGCTAATTTTTCCTCGCTCTTCTTCCTGACCTAGTACAAATGTATTGATATAACGTTTTTGTAAAAAAGCCAATCTTTTAGAAGACAAATTATTTTGCTGAATGAGTTTGTGATAATTTATTGCAATAAAAGTAGTAACTGCAATCACCTCGAGCAGAGAAATAATATAATTCAAATGAGGAACAAAAATATCACTATTGTATAATTTAAAATTACACCACGAATTGAAAAATGGAAAAATCAAAAATTCATTATTAATAAAAATCAACCAATTGGCTGTGTAAAATATCATACCTGTAAAAACCCAAAGTACTTCACGTCGTTTTGATTCGTAATAAGAATATATACAAAACAATGATACCAGTACTGCATACGTCAAAAAAACACTCATTACTATATACGGAAAATATAAATACAGTGTGCTCGTCGTGTGTCTATAGAGCTGCAATACAATAAAAAACACAATACAAATAACTATCGGCAACAAAATTCTAAAAAAATATTTAGATAATTTTCGTAGTTGAACTGAAAAAAAAGTGCTGATAAATAAAATATGCACAGTAAAATAATGGATAGAAATAAAAATGGTATTATACTTTTGTATAAATGCGGAATAAAACCATAAATATTGAAAACCAGAGCCATTATATTGAAAAACCAATAGGAGAGAAGTGGTGATAATGGATAAGTAAATTAGAAAGAAATTATTTTTACTAAAGAAATATACACACAGCATTAACAAGATAAACATGAAATAAATACCTATATAAATGCCATTAAAAAAATTATCGTGGTTGGTAGTTTTGATAAATGAAGTTTCAGTAGCAAGTTTAATTCTAACGTTTAATTGTTTGTATTTAATTGTAGGAATAACAATGTGTAATATCGTGCTGCTGTCTTTATCTATAAACAAAGGAAAAACATGATTGGTATGTTTAAATTCACGCTTAGTAAAAGGAATCAAATCACCTAATACAACAACTTTATTTTTCTCATCAATAATATTTATTTTGTCTATTGTGGGATTTATAATGCTTAGATATAATTGCTGCGCATTGCCAGAAGTGTTGATAATATTGAGCTCAATAGAAATACTGTCGTCTAAAATTGTTGTTGCATGTACCAATGCATTGTAAATATCTTCTGCATAAAATGCATTATTTATATTAATTGTTTTTTTAAAATTATCTCCATTTGCATAAGCGATGGAAAAGGAATTGAAACAAAACCAAATTATGAGGAAGGGAACATATTTTAGTTTCCAAATTTTCATGACATTGATTCCAAAACAGATTGCATTTTTTTAGACATTTTTTTTACCACTTCATCATAAGAATGATCTATCATTTTAAGAAATTCAAACTGTGAAATTTCACCTGTATAAGTTACAGTATTCCACATTTTTTTATTCATATGATACGCAGGAGTAACAAATTCATAGCGTTCTCGCAATTCCATTGCTAATAAACTATCGCATTTTACTGAAATTGCTAATTCATCACTATTGATATTACATAACAAAAACATCTTGTCCATTACTTTAAAAACCAAGGTTTCTTCATCAAATGGAAAACATTCTGTTACGCCTTTTTTTGATAAACAATATGACCTGATGGTTTCTAAATCCATTTTTTACTTTTACATTTACAGATAAACAATTCTAAAAATACTATAATAATGATAAACAAAGATATAGTACATCAAGTTGCTTGTAATATTTCAGAAAAATACGATATTTTATTAGCTGCTTTTAATGAAAAAACGGCTTGCGCTAAATCCTATTTTGAACAAAGACGTTATCAAGAATTATTCTTGCGCCAACAAGAACGCTATCGACTATATGGCAATTATGTCAAAGAAGTTTTTGCAGACACAAAAGATATATTAGGCGAAAGCTTATACAATATTGACTATTGGAAAGTTATAAAAATCGATTTCACCAAAGAAGTAAAAGACAAACCACATCGTCTCAATTCAGAAACATTTTATAACTCCATAACACGTAAGGTATTTCTCGACAAAAGTTTTAATCCAGATTACGAGTTCTTCGATTATAATGATTATAAACCCATGTCAAAATATGACGCAGAGATTTTTGATGTTATAGAATGTACACATTTCTCGAAAGTTGCCATCAAACAATTTCTGCAATATTTTAAATTTGATGTTCCTTTCGAAGATCTTGACCGTGATGCACAACTTATTTTTGATGAAATGGCGCCGACAATTATTCATCAAAAATCTAATTTATTTTTAGATAGGATAGAAGTTCTCAAGCCAGTTTTCTATCGCAATCGAGGTGCTTTTATTGTCGGTAGAATTTTTTATAAAAATTGGTCGATGCCAATTGTAATTCCTTTATTAAATGAAGAAAAAGGCATTTTTGTAGATTCTGTTATCTATATTCCAGCTGATATTAGTATCATTTTTAGCTTCACTAGAGCTTCGTTTTTTGTACACACCAAATATCCAGCACAACTGATTGATTACTTAAAAGCCATGCTGACACATAAAACTATCGGCGAGTTGTATGATTCTATTGGCTATTATCGACACGGGAAAACTATTTTATATCGCGATTTGATGAACTACATACATAATCACGACGATAAATTTCTGATTGCACCAGGTATAAAAGGTATGGTAATGGCAGTTTTTACACTTAAATATTACAATTTTGTTTTCAAAATTATTCGCGACAGATTTGAAGCACCTAAAAATTGTACGCGTGATTTTGTTATCAAAAAATATGAAGAAGTGGAGATTAATGACCGCGTAGGCAGAATGGCGTATGCTCATTTATTTGAAAATTTAGAATTTCCACGCAATCTATTTACACACGAGTTGATTAAAGAACTAATGGATTCTTGCAAAGAAGCTGTCGAGTTTAAAGGTGATAAAGTGATTATAAAACACGTATATATTGAGCGCAGAATGACACCTTTAAATTTGTATTTACAAAATGAAGCCAATCCGATAAACAAAGGACGAGTAATTTTAGATTATGGATTTTGTGTAAAAGAATTAGCGGCAGCAAATATATTTCCAGGTGATTTATTATTGAAAAATTTTGGTGTTACCAGACATGGACGCGTTATTTTTTACGATTATGATGAAATTGCAAAAGTTACGGATTGCCGTTTTCGTCGAATTCCAGAATTCAATGACGAAGACGATACACGTGGACATCACGACATGATTACAGCCGAACCAAACGATATTTTCCCTGAAGAATTTAAAGCATTCATGGCGCCAGAAGGTCCAATCGGAGAAATTTTCCTAGCAGAGCATAATGAAATTTTTGATCCGAAATATTGGCGTGATATTCAAAAACGAATAAAGGCTGGAGAATATCTTAGCTTTTTCGCTTATGACCAATATAAAAGATTTAAAAAGGCATAAGTTGACAATGACTTAATTATATCAGATTTGTCATAAATTTTTTAGCAACTTGTATAAATTCGATATAATTAGTATGTTTGTATTTTTGCAAAATTAAACTAATTATAAACCGCTGATTATCAACATTAACACTATATAATTTGTCCTATAATTTATATTATGTTAAGTAGGTAAATCGCAAACTACCACTAACCTAATACGCATGTACTTATATACAAACTGGGCAGCTACAATACCAATGGCAAATGAAGAGCAAGATTTTGCTCCTTTTGTAGATTTACTTTCTCGAGTAATGGATGTGATCGGTACTGGAAAAATTTATTTTATCATAGACAATGCATCAAAAGATAAAACTTTAGAACTTGCACAAGATTTATCTAAAAAAGATGCACGATTTGAAGTAATCTGGGCGCCAGATAATAAGAATGTCGTTGATGCTTACTTAACTGGTTTTAAAGTAGCTTATGAACGTGGTCATGATATTATTATTGAAATGGACGCAGGATTAAGCCATGATCCACGAGCAATTCCGATGTATTTACGCGTTTTAAATGAAGGAAATGAAGTTGCATTCGGCTCAAGATTCATAAAAGATGGCTCCATGGGCGATTCTCCTTTTAACAGACGAATGTTAAGTAAAGCTGGAACTGTTTTAGCTAACTTATTGTTAGGCACAAAGTTATACGATATGACATCTGGTTTCCAAGGTTTCCATCGCGACATAATCGGTAAATTATTACAATATCCATTGAAATCGAGAGCTCATTTTTACCAGACTGAAGTTAAATATTTACTCAGAAAACATAGAACAGCTGAGGTGCCTATTCATTATCAAGCACCTTCTCCACGTGTTTCGTCTTCAGCAATCAAAAATGCTAGACAAACTTTGCTCTATTATTTTATTGAAAGATTAAAAGGAAATTCACCAACAATTTAACATAAATAATTCAAAATAAATACATTACAATATGTCAGTTAAATCATTAGTTATTACATCTATTGCAGCAGATACCTTGGAAGTGCTACACACTTACGCCAATGAATGTAAGAATCGTAATTTCCAGTTTATTATGATTGGTGATACTAAATCGCCAGATAATTTTCATATCGATGGTTGTGATTTCTGGTCTGTTGAACGTCAATTAACACTTGATTCAAAATTTGCAAAACTTTGTCCAACAGGACATTATGCAAGAAAAAATATAGGTTATATCATTGCGCTTCAAAATGGAACAGTTGAGATTGTAGAAACTGATGACGACAATTTGCCACGTGAAGAATTTTGGAATGCAAAATCGAAAATAGTAAGTGCTCATGACATTAAAGAACAAGGTTGGGTGAACGTATATAACTACTTCAGCGACAAGTTTATATGGCCACGTGGTTTACCGCTCGAAGAACTACAAAAAGCAGCAAAACCACTCTCCGATTTTAACATTAAAGATATCGTTTGTCCTATTCAACAAGGCCTTGCTGATGAAAATCCTGATGTTGATGCCGTATATAGATTGGCTTATCCATTACCTTTAAATTTTAATAAAGGCATGAACATTGCTTTGGGCAATAATGCATGGAGTCCTTTCAATAGCCAAAATACTTATTGGTATAAAGAAGCATTTCCACTTTTGTACTTGCCAGCTTATTGCAGTTTCCGTATGACCGATATTTGGAGAAGCTATGTGGCGCAACGTATATCTTGGGCAAATGATTGGTCTGTGCTTTATCATCAAGCAACGGTTTGGCAAGAAAGAAATCAGCATAATCTTATGAAAGATTTTGAAGACGAAATTCCAGGTTATTTAAATAATGCAAAAATTTGCAATGAATTAGGCAATTTGAATATCAAAGGTGGACAATCCAATATGTTAGATGATTTATTGACCTGCTATGATATGTTGACTTCTAAAGGTTTTGTAGGCAAAGAAGAAGACGCGTTAGTGCGTGCTTGGTGTGATGATATTGCAAAAGTTTGGTAATTATTTCAATTGAAATAAATTATCGACGCCAATATAACGCTCGATAGTAAACCCTTCTCCAAAAGGCACATTAATTTGTGTGCCAAATTGTTTCATTCGTGCTACTACAAATTCTAAATAATCGGCTTTGGCAATTGGTGTAGTTGGTTCTGTTGAATTAGGATCATAAAATTGCGAAGTAAAAGCTTTTATCGCTTCCAATTTTTTAGATTCAAAACCTGAAATATCTACCACAAAATCTGGCTCTATGTATTGTTCTTGTATATATCGATACACAACATTCGGGCGCCATCTTTCTTGTTGTTGTCCATCAGAATTTGTCTCAATCTTTACTAAACCACTCAAAAATGCTGCTCGCGACACCAAATCGCCACCTCGTTTATGATCTGGATGTCTGTCTTGTTTTGCATTAACCAAAACGATGGAAGGTTGAAATTTTCTGATTACTTGGATAACTTTCAGCAGATGTGCTTCATCAATTTCGAAAAAACCATCTTTAAATCCTAAATTTTCACGGTGATGAATGCCTAATATTTGCGAAGCATTTTTTGATTCTATGGCACGAATTTCTGCTGTACCACGCGAGCCTAATTCACCTTGTGTAAGATCAATGATGCCTACTTTATAGCCTAATTGAATGTGTTTTAGCACAGTTCCACTGCACGACAATTCTACATCATCAGGATGCGCTGCAAAAACCAAAATATCTAATTTCATAACATTTATTGCGCTACAAAATTACTTACTTTTTAAGTAATTCTTTAATAGAAGATTTTATTTTGGCAGCATCAGGTTTGGTGGTCGGCACAAAATAATCGACGACAAGTCCATTTTTATCAAGCAAATATTTTTGAAAATTCCATGTTGGATGCGTCACCAAATTTAAACCAGCTGCATTGTTGCCTAAAAAATTAAAAATTGGATGTTGCAGCGCTCCTTTTTTTACATGAATTTTTTCCATTATCGGAAACGAAACACCATAATTGATTTTACAAAAATCAGCGGCTTGTTCTGCTGTGTTTGGTTCTTGCTTGGCAAAATCATTGCTTGGAAAACCTATAATTTCGAAGCCTTCATTTTTAAATTCTTGATATAGCGCTTCCAATTGCTCAAATTGAGGTGTTAATCCACATTTCGATGCAGTATTGACTACTAATAAAACTTTGCCTTTATAGTCAGCAAAATCGACTACTTTATTTTGAGCGTTTTTCGCCTGGAATTGGTGTATGGAATTGTTCATGTTGTATCAAATAATTTGTACCGTCAGTGTGATAAATATATTGTAAACGTTGTATGTAATTTTCGATTTGTTTGTCCTCTCCGCTTGGATCATATTCAGCTTTTAAATCTAAGTCGAAAAACTTACCAGCAAAATTCCACCAAAAAGCTTTCCAATTGCTACGATATTCTTTTAATAATTCAAAAACGGTTTGTCCAGTTTCTCGATTAATCAGTTTGATTAAATATTTGCCTTGTGTGCGCGACATATTCCTCAATGTTGTTTCAAACTCAGCTCTTAAAACCTTTTCACATTCATTCAAATAACGTTTTCGCTCTTTTTTAGTTTTGCAATTTTGCAAATCTTCATCAATTTTTTTTGTCAAGCGTGCGGTTCGCAATGCATATGGATACACTTTACGCAAATATCGCATTTGCCATTCTTGCAAATCTACTTTCTCTAACTTAGATGCTGTTACTAATATTGGTTCTAAAATAATCTCTTCTAGCGTGTCGCCATCAATTATCATTTGTGGCAAAACAATTGTATCTCTTTCTGATTGTGCATGAACAGAAAAAGAAAAAATGCATACAAAAAAGAAGAAGCTAATTATTTTCACTGTATCTGTTTATAATTACATTTAGAATAAACAATTATTGTTCCAAAAAGATTCATTAAATTTCAACATAAAATTGAACTAATTATTTTGTTTTCATTCATTTTTAACGTAAAATAGCTAAACTATATAATATTTCTATGTGGTAACATGAAATTCCTGTTTATAATATGTATTTTTTGTTTTATTGCTTGTACTAACAGTACTCCTTCTCTCCTATTAAACAATGAGAAGCAAATCGATTATTTCGATGCTAAGTATCAAGAAAACCAACGTGTAAATGTAGTAGTTGCTCAAAATTATATCGATTCGCTTTTGCAATTTTCCATTGAAAAGAACTCTATAAAAGGTGTGGCTATTGCTACATTAAACAGAGGAATATTGGAAAATATAAAAGGCAATTTCAATTTGGCTATTCAACAAAATGAAAAAGCTTTAGCATTATTCAAAGAATTAAAGGAAGATACACTAACAGCAAAAGCATTGCAGGCACTTGGTGTAAATTTTTGGCAAAAAGGCGAAAACGACAAAGCTTTACAACTTTTTTTAGAGTCGTTTGATATTAATGAAAAATTACAATTAGTCAATGAAATGGCATCGAATTATAATTCGATTTCTATGATATATCAATCTAAACACAATATTCAATTGGCGGAAGAATATGCCAACAGAGCCATGGATTTGATAAAAGGAAATACGCCAGCAAAATCGCATATTTCTATTCTACACAATATGGCAAATATATACGGCATGCAAGAAAAATATCAAGCCGCCTTGCGATTAGATAGTATTGGTTTAGCCTATTGCAATCAACTAAATATTCAATTTAATAAATCAATGTTTTATGACAATATCGCAAATTGTTATTTTTTTATGAAACAATATGATACTTCTATTTATTATCATACTAAAGCAATTTCAATTGACTCTTCTTTTGGCAATAAAAAACAATTAGGCGACACGTATAACAATCTCGGTTACATATATGCAGTTCTAAATGATGTAGATAAAGCAGAATTTTATTATTTGCAAAGTATTCAATTGTGCAAAGAAACAGGCTATAAAATTGGCATTCAAAATGCATTATCTCATTTAAGTAATTTATATTACACACATCAAAAACCTAATGAAGCATACGAATTATTAAGTGAAAGCATAAGCGTAAAAGATAGTATTATAAGTGATGCATCAGAACAAAAAATTGCGGAATTGCAAACCTTATTCGAAACAGAAAAAAAGAAGAAAAAAATTGCAGAGCAAGACCTAAAAATCAGCAGGAGGAATATTTTACTCATCACCTTATTTTCAATTTTGGTGTTATCATTAATTACTTACTATCTATTTTATAATAGGTACAAATCAAAACAAGAACAAAAACTACAACAAGAACAATTAAAAAGCGAACTCAAACGTACGCAAGCCATTTTAGAATCTGAAGAGAAAGAAAGGCAAAGACTTGCACGCGAATTACATGATGGCGTTGGACAATTATTATCTGCTGCAAAATTAAACTTGAGTGCAATTCAAACTGCTGAACTAAAAAGTGCTGGACAAATTGTTAATTCGATGAAAATCATCGACGATTCAATTACAGAAATAAGAAGCATTTCACACAATATGGTGCCTGATGCATTGCAAAAGAATGGACTAGTTTTCGCTGTAGATAACTTCATTGAAAAGTTAAATCAATTAAAAGAACAAGAAATTTCTTTTGAATATTATGGATACGTAGAAAATATGTTAGATGATGCAGCAAAGCTAATGTTATATAGAATTATTCAGGAAGCAGTAAATAATGCAATTAAATATGCTGAGGCAAGCACAATTGCTGTACAGCTCTCTGCTGATGAACATGAAATTTCTTTAATAATTGAAGATAATGGCAAAGGATTTGATATAGAAAATATAAAGTCTAAAAATGGTATTGGATTAAGAAACATGCAATTGCGAACAGATTATTTACATGGAAAATTAAATATTGAATCATCAGAAAAAAATGGTACTACTTTAATAGTGGAAATTCCACTATCTTAACGGCATTCAAAAAAAATGAAAAAACACAAAATAATTTTAGTAGATGATCACCAAATGTTGATTGATGGCTTATCAGCCATTTTAGCCAATAATGACGAATTTGAAATTATTAAAACTTTCACCAATGGTAATAAATTATTACAAGAAATTGACACGCTAAATCCAGACATCGTATTGACAGATATTAGCATGCCTGAAATTGATGGATATGAATTAACAAAAAAAATTAAAGCATATAATGACAATATCCATGTCATTGCATTATCTATGTTTGGTAGCATTGCTAATATCAATAAAATGCTTGATGTTGGTATATCAGGTTATGTTTTGAAAAATGTAGGTAATACCGAGCTTACAGAAGCCATTCATAAAGTTATCCAAGGAAAAATGCATTTTAGCGATGAAGTGATGGAAGAAATGGTAAAAAACAAACACACCAAACAAGAAAAACAGCGAGAACAAACTAAATTTACAGAACGCGAACTCGAAATTTTAAAACTAATTATTGAAGAATTTAATAATGCTGAAATTGCAGATAAACTATTTATCAGTGAGCGTACCGTGGAAACGCATCGCAAAAATATGATTAGAAAATTCAATACCAAAACTATCGTCGGTCTTATCAAATATGCGATGGACAATAAATTAGTTTAAATACTACGTACTAGCACGTAGTAACAAATACCACATAATACTAGTATCCAAAAAGACTTTATAAGCTTAGTTTTGACTATAATTATTTATGGACAAAAACCATAAAATAAAAACGGAGTTCCAAAGAACTCCGTTTTATATTTATATTTCATGCTTCATTGTTTAATGAAATTTTTCTGCTAAATAACGCTCTGCATCTAAGGCCGCCATGCAACCACTGCCTGCAGATGTTACCGCTTGTCTGTATATCTTATCTTGTACATCGCCAGCAGCAAAAACACCTTCAATGTTTGTTTTTGTCGAACCTGCAATTGTAGTAATATAACCAGTGTCATCCATGTCTATCCAGCCTTTTACGATATCAGAATTTGGCTTATGACCAATGGCCACAAAAAAACCTTCAATTGGAATTTCTGTTATTTCATTTGTTTTATTGTTTTTCAATCGCACAGCTTCAACTTTATTGCCGCCAAGCACTTCATCGGTCTCGCTGTTCCAGTAAACAATAATGTTATCTTTTGCCAAAACACGGTCTTGCATAATTTTTGAAGCACGCATTTTGTCGCTACGTACAATCATGTGAACTGTCGGACAAAGATTAGATAAGTATAATGCTTCCTCACAAGCAGTGTCACCAGCGCCAACAATAGCAACTACTTTTCCTTTAAATAAAAATCCATCACAAACTGCACAAGCAGAAACACCGCTACCGTTTAGCCTTTTTTCAGAAGGAATACCAAGCCATTTCGCTTCTGCTCCTGTTGCGATAATTACAGCTTTGGCATGTATTTCTGTTTCTTCATCAATCCACACTTTATGTATGTCGCCAGAAAAATCTACTTTCGTAGCCATACCAAAACGTATGTCAGCACCTACTCTTTCAGCTTGTTTTTGAAAATCATCCATCATTTTCGGTCCAGTTACTGCATCAGGATAGCCAGGATAATTTTCAACATCAGTAGTTGTCATCAACTGTCCGCCTGGTTGCAAGCCTGTATATAATACTGGTTTTAAATTTGCACGTGCAGCGTAAATGGCTGCAGTATAACCAGCAGGACCAGCTCCTATGATTAAGCAATTAACGGTTTCTATCATATCCAATAATTATAAATTGAGAATAACTTTGTTTAATAACAATGCGCAAAAATAAATAGTTCTGCTTTTATATTGCTAAAATATTATTATGAATTGTCAACACTTGTTGTATTAATGGTTGAGAATAATCATTGTATATAACAAAATCAGCACGAGCTATTTTTTCTTCATCAGGAATTTGTTTCGATATACGCTCGAGTACCTCTTCTCTACTTAAGTCATCGCGCAGCATAGTTCGGCTAATTCTATCTTCTAAAGTAGCAGCTACTACGATTATTTTGTCGAAAAGCGTATAACTTCCTGTCTCAAACATGATGGCAGCTTCATATAAAACATATGGTTTGTCATTGTGCAATGCATACCAATGTATAGTATCTTGAAAAACTGCTGGATGAACAATCTGATTTAATTTTTGTAGAATGCTTTTATCTTGAAATGCTTTAGAAGCAATAAATTTCCTATTCAATTCGCCATTATCCGTGTATGCTTCATTACCAAATAAAGATTTGATGTTTTCAATAAGACTATTGTCTGTAAGCATCAACTCTTTCGCTCGTGTATCAGCATAATACACAGGTACACCTAACGTCTCAAATATTTTACAAACCGTAGTTTTTCCACTACCAATGCCACCTGTGATGCCAATTTTCAACATAAAACATAATAAGCAAATAGTATCGAATCTTATTTTACCTCTACACTTGGCGTTGCATTGATAACTTTCGACAGTTCAGCATTAATGGCAGATTTTTCCATTTTCAAACGAGTTGGTCCATCAACTTGTATTAAGAATGTTTTGTCTTCATCATTAACAGAAACTATCTTGCCATGAATTCCTGAATTAGTAATTACTTTATCACCTGATTTTAATGTTTCAATAAAATTTTGAGCTTCTTTTGCTTTTTTAGATTGCGGTCTAATTAAGAAGAAATAAAATACGATAAACATCAAACCCATCATGATAATCGTTGACATTCCACCGCCTGGTGCACCAGCATTTGCTTGTAGTAAAAATAATAAACTCATTTTTGATAATTTTAAACAACAAATTTACCTATTTTTAAATAGGTATTAGATAAAATAAAAGATAAAACATTTTAGTAACTTTATTGAAAATGTCATTCTTTTTCTTCAAAAATCAATCTTAAGTATCAAAATATAAACAATGCAATTTCTCAAAAATCTCGGTATAGAAGCAGTAAATACAGGATCTTCCACTGGTATTACTTGGATAAGTACCCATGAAAAAATTGATTCCATTTCGCCTGTAGATGGCAAAATCATCGCTTCTGTACAAATTACAAATAAAGAAACATACGAAAAAGTACTCGATAAAGCAACTTCTGCTTGTATTGAATGGCGAAATGTTCCAGCGCCAAAACGTGGTGAAATCATTCGTCAAATGGGCAATGAATTCCGCATTCACAAACAAGATTTAGGCATGTTGGTTTCTTGGGAAATGGGAAAAAGCCTACAAGAAGGACTAGGTGAAGTACAAGAAATAATTGACATTTGCGATTTTGCAGTCGGTTTATCACGTCAATTATATGGCCTAAGTATGCATTCAGAGCGGCCAAAACACAGAATGTATGAGCAATGGCATCCTTTAGGAATTGTCGGTATTATTACAGCT
>WBZL01001560.1_pt1 | contig 23745 bp, 22 predicted proteins | sample 5204291 | NCBI WGS metagenome assembly WBZL01 (sample SAMN12344345, study PRJNA552823) | activated sludge metagenome | biome: Activated sludge suspended growth; feature: Nitrification reactor; material: Wastewater; isolation source: activated sludge from nitrification reactor of wastewater...
CCGGCTTCCCCGGCAACGGCTTTGGCCAGTAGGGTCTTGCCGGTTCCGGGAGCGCCGACCAGCAGCACACCCTTGGGGATCTTGCCGCCGAGGGCCGTATATTTTTTCGGCGTTTTCAGGAAATCCGCGATCTCTATCACTTCTTCCTTCGCTTCGTCCAGGCCGGCTACATCGGCGAAGGTAAGGTTGACCTTGCTCTTTTCGTCAAAGAGCGTGGCTTTCGATTTGCCGATATTGAAAATCTGGGTACCGCTCCCGCCGCCGCCGCCCGTGATCCGCCGCATGATGAACAGCATGACCAGGATCAGGATGATGATGGGCAGCATGACACGGATGAAATCCTTGAGCAGGTCCTGCCGGGTTTCGTTGATGGGATACACCCAGGCGTCGCGCGGGATGTTGTTCTCGGCCTGTACGTCCCGGACCATTTCCGTAAAGCCCGGTCCGACTTCCATCCAGTAGTGAAAACCCTTATTGCTCCAACCGGGTTTGGCGGCGTCCTTGTAGGCCGGTTCCCCCAGTTTTTCCGGTTTGACGGTGATCTCCGCCTTTTTTTCATTGACGACAACGATCTTTTCGACGGCGCCGTCCACCAGCATGGCCACCAGATCTTTCGGCGTTTTTTTGGTCTCCTTGGATCCGCCCATGGCGAAAACAAAGGTCAGAGCCAGGAAACAGATGGCGATCACCCCGTAAATCCAGAAAAAGTTGAACTTCATTCCGCCACCGGAATTCCGGTTGTTTTCATTCTCCATTTAATGCTAAAATTTTAGGCCATGGGCTGTTTACAGCGTTTCGAATTCGGTGAAACGGGCGTCGCTCCACAAGTGTTCGAGGTCATAGAAGCCTCGGGTCTCCCGGTAAAAAACATGCACCACCGTAGAAAAATAGTCGATGCAGATCCAGTGGGCGTTCTTTTCCCCCTCGATATGATTGGGCATCAGCCGTGCCTCTTCCTTGACCCTGCGGTGAATATTATCCGTGATACCTTTTACCTGGGTGTTCGATTCGCCCTCGCAGATGATGAAGAAATCTGCGGGGGCCTCTTCTATATGCCGAAGATCCAGCTGGACGATTTTTTTTCCTTTGATGTCCTGGATGCTGTCAATGATCAGATCATTTAATTTTGCCGAGTCCGCATTTGGCTTCGGCTTGCTCAGTCTGGCTTGCGTATTCAAAATTTCGAGCTAGTTTTGTGAACAGATACCTCCGTGCCGCCGGCGGCGAACCGGCTGACCGGGGAGTTTTACTCGATCTCAATAATTCAATAAAATTATAAAAAATTCCATTCTTGGCTGCAAACGATGCCCTTTTTATCGGAAAAGTTATCCACCGTTTTGAAAAACTGCCTTCCACCAACCTCTATGCTGCTGAATTGCTTGCAAAAAGCAGGCCAGCCGAAGGAACTGCCATATCGACCTTTGAACAATGGGACGGGCGCGGACAAATTGGCAGCGGATGGGTAGCCGAACCGGGAAAAAACCTGACGTTAAGCATCATTTTGTACCCTGCCTTCCTGCCCGTCCGCCTGCAATTCCGGTTAAACCAGGCCGTTGCGCTCGCTGTTTACGATTGTGCCGAACATTTTCTCGGCCGCGGCGTAACCATCAAATGGCCCAATGACATTTATTGGCAGAACACGAAAATTGCCGGGATTCTCATCCAGAACGTACTGGCCGGCGTTCATATTCAAAGTTCGGTCATCGGCATCGGGCTGAATGTCAATCAACAGGTCTTCCCGGACCACCTGCCGAATCCGGGCTCGCTGAGCCTGGCCCTGCAAAACCGGGAACTTGAGCTGGAAGCCGTCGAAAACCGCCTGTTCGGGGCGCTCGAAAAACGGTACCTTTCCCTTCGGGAAGGCCGCTTCTTTGCATTAAACGAAACTTACTGCCAAAAGTTATACAAACTGCAGGAACCCGCCCGGTTCGAAACGCCCGACGGCAAAGCCTTTTCCGGCGCCATCCAGGGGATTGACGAAACGGGAAAACTGATCATACATACCGAACAGGACGGCGACCGCCATTTCGATATCAAACAAATCCGATTCATACACCATCCATGAATGTCCATATCATTACCGTAGGCGACGAAATCCTGATCGGCCAGGTGGTCGACACCAACTCCGCCTGGATGGGGCAACGCCTCAACCTGATCGGCGCAAGCATCGAGCGCATCATCTCCATCGGCGACGACCACGACACCATTGTCAGTACCATCCAAAGCTCTCTACGGGAAGCCGACGCGGTCCTGATGACCGGCGGCCTGGGCCCGACCAGGGACGACATCACCAAGAAGGCCATTGCCGGCTATTTCGGTGTGAAAATGACCTTCGACCAGGGCACCCTGGAGCGGGTCGAAAAGGTGCTGGCCCGTTTTAACCGGCCGATGACCGAACAACTGAAAGAACAATGCTACGTGCCCGAAAACGCCGTTCTGCTCCACAACAAGATGGGGACTGCGCCCGGCATGTGGTTCGAACAGGATGGGGCGGTGCTCGTGTCCATGCCCGGCGTACCCTATGAGATGCAGTACCTGATGGAGAACGAGGTGCTCCCCCGGCTGAAAGGCCGGCTCAACGGAAAACCGATCGCCCACCGGACCGTCCTCACCTCCGGCGAAGGGGAGTCCTTTATAGCCGCGCGCATTGAAAAATTTGAAGCGGATCTGCCGGCCAATGTCAAACTCGCGTACCTCCCTTCCCTGGGTCAGGTGCGTTTGCGGCTCACCGGCCGGGATGCGGATGAGGACCGGCTCAACCGCCTGCTGGATGACCTGCAGGCACAACTCGTTGCCTTGATTCCCGACCTCGTTTTCGGGTTCGGCAGCAATACCCTGGAAGCTGCCGTCGGCGAATTATTGCTGGACCGCGGGTTATCGCTCGCCACCGCCGAGAGTTGCACCGGCGGGTATGTGGCCCACCTGATCACCTCCATACCCGGTTCCTCCCGCTATTTCAAGGGCTCGGTAGTAGCTTATGCCAATGAGGTCAAGCAAATGCGGCTCGGGGTGAAACCGGCTACGTTGGCGGCCCACGGCGCGGTCAGCGAGGAGACGGTCCGGGAAATGGCCGAAGGAGCCCTGGATGCGATCGGGGTTGATGTGGCCGTATCCATCTCCGGAATTGCCGGCCCGGACGGCGGGACACCGGAAAAGCCCGTCGGCACGATCTGGATGGCGGTAGCCGACAAGAAAAGAACGGAGGCTGTGAAAATACTGGCCGGCCGGGACCGGGCAAGGAATATCGATTATGCCGCGGTAAGGGCGCTGGACTTCCTGCGGCGTTTTTTGGCCGGGCATTACCCCTTACCTGGAAAATCTTTGTAAGGCTCCCGGATTTACGCTATTTTTGCAGCGAATTTCTTCAGGCGCCTTAGTGAACCCGGAGAAAATACAGGCCTGAAAGGGCCATTCAAGTAAAACCAAATTAAACGCGGACTGGTCCTGTACCGGCCCTGCACTTCAATGCAAAGCAATGGCTAAAGTAGATCTGATCATGCCCAAAATGGGCGAGAGCATAATGGAAGCTACCATCCTGAAATGGAACAAGCAGGTGGGGGATACGGTGGAAATTGATGAGACCGTATTGGAGATCGCTACGGATAAGGTGGATTCTGAAGTACCGTCGCCCGTCAGCGGAAAAGTAGTGGAAATCCTGCATCAGGAAAATGACGTTGTGGGCATCGGTCAGGTAATTGCCGTGATCGCCACCGGGAACGGAGAAGAACAGCCCCTACCCTCCCCCGCCGTAGCCGAAACCCCATCCGCAGAACAACCCGTGAACGGCCGGTCCAAGCCGGAACGCCTCGAAGCGGCGGTGCATGAAGCCGCACCGGCAGCAGTGCAATCAATGGGCGAAAGCGGCCGGTTTTATTCGCCGCTGGTGCGCAATATCGCCAAAACCGAAAACATCGGCATGGCAGAGCTGGAACAGGTCAAAGGTTCCGGGCTGCACGGCAGAGTAACCAAAAAAGACATACTCGCCTATGTGGAAAGGCGGGAGGAAAAACCGGCGGCCGTTCAGCCGGCGGCGCCCGCTCAACCGGCGGCAAGTTCAGCGCCGGCAGCGGTCAGTTTGTCCGGCAATACCGAGATCGTGGAAATGGACCGGATGCGGAAGCTCATTGCCGACCATATGGTCAATTCCAAACGGACTTCCGCACACGTCACGTCCTTTGTTGAAGCGGATGTCACCAACCTGGTCAACTGGCGCAACCGGGTCAAGGACGAATACCAGAAGCGCTACGGCGAGAAGATCACTTTTACCCCCATTTTCGTTGAAGCCGTCGCCCGCGCCATCCGCGATTTCCCGATGATCAACGTATCGGTTGAAGGCACGAAGATCATCGTCAAAAAGGATGTCAACATCGGTATGGCCGCCGCCTTGCCGACGGGTAACCTCATCGTTCCGGTCATCAAAGGCGCCGATCAATTGAGCCTGGCCGGCCTGACCAAAGTCGTCAATGACCTGGCAGATCGCGCACGCTCCAATAAGCTCAAACCCGAAGAGATCCAGGACGGCACCTTCACGCTCACCAATGTCGGCACTTTCGGCAATGTGATGGGCACCCCTATCATCAACCAGCCGCAGGTTGCGATCCTGGCCACCGGCGCCATCCGCAAAAAACCCGCCGTGGTGGAAACCGAATACGGCGACCTGATCGCGGTACGGCAGATGATGTTCCTGTCCCTTTCTTATGACCACCGCGTGGTGGACGGGTTCCTGGGCGGTTCGTTCCTGCGCCGGGTGGCGGATTATCTGGAAGGGTTTGATGCCGGTCGGCAAATGTAAAATGCTGAATGCAAAAGTTAAAATGTAAAGGTGAAGTGTCGACTTTTACATTTTGCATTAACCCCTTTTACATTTTGCATTTCAAATCTTCACCCACCGGGGTACGCGCGCCGAGTATTCCCGCCATTCCTCCGGAAACCGTTTCCGCATTTGGGGCTCTTCATAGTACAGCACCCGCAAGTGAAAGGCCGCCATCAGAACCAGCCAGTAGGCTGTCATAAGCCAATAGCTGGTGAGCAGGCTCCAGCCCAGTACCATGACCAGCACGCCCACGTACATCGGGTTGCGGGTATACCGGTACAGGCCCACTGTGACCAGTTTTTCCGGCGGCGACCAGGGCGCGAGCGTCCCTTTGCCGGCCACATAAAAATCGCGGACACACCACAACAGGATCCCCAACCCGATCAATAGCACCGACCATCCCCAACCGAACGGGCGGATAGAGCCTTCCGGCGCCAGCAACCAGGGCACCAGGCCGGCCACTATGCCGGGGAGGAGGAGGAAGGCCAGAAGGGATTTCAGGAAAAGCATTGATTCAATTATTCGATTGATTCGATTGGGTTTGCCTTCAGTTCCTCAGTTCCTCGATTCCTCGATTCTTCAGTTCCTCGATTCCTCAGTTCCTCGATTCCTCAGTTCCTCGATTCTTCAGTTCCTCGATTCCTCAATAAATGATTGATCCGATTGTTTTCACCGGCCGCATTCAACCCCATGGAAATGGCCGTTTATGATTGCAACGATTTTGGGTCGGATTAGTTTGGAGTGGTGCAGGGTTCGACTTTAATAAAGTCAATAAGCACCGGTATTGTGTCCGCATTTAATGCCCTCCCATTTTTATCCGTCTGACCATGAAAAGCGCCGATCCCGAGGTAATAGGGTTTAAAGGGATAACTATAAATTTTTCCCGTTGTTGCCTGAAAACCCTCCCAATCCTCATTTTCTTTGAATTGGAATTCCATTTGCTGATTTTTCAGCATTAACCTAAAATGAACCGTATCCGGGCATGGCACCGATGGCTTAGGTGTTGGAAAACAAAGGCTAGAATTATCAGCAAATATAATCTCGCCATTTTTTTGAATAGCTACCTGAAAGCCTCGAACTTTATCAATCTCTTGGAAATCACGGTTTTCAGGCTCCCAATAAGAAAAACTTACTTTTAAATTATTTTCTTTAGGGTTAACTTTATCCATCAGCAGTATGGCGGCCTGCTGATATAGTTGGTTGGGATAAAATTGCTTGAACTTTAAGGTAATAACGCAACACTCGCAATCCAGGCGCCTATACAGGAAGTTGGTAATATATCGCTCCTCACCGGGTTTAACCCAGAAATCACCCTTCAAGGTGTACAAGGTCAAATACCCTGTATCCGCCAATTGCCTGGCAAAATAAACGGAATCGAAATCCCAAAATTTCCAACCTTCCTTTTCGAGCCCTTCCCTGGAATTATCTTTGAAATCTTCCCGCCAATTTTCATAAGGGCTTGGCCATTTCATCAGAAAAGCCATCGGAAAACCGACGATAGTCAACAGCAGCAAGGTGGAATATTTCCAGTTAAGTCTGAACACTTGGAACCTTTGCCTTTGGCCCCTCCCAACCCTCGCACGTGTTTGGTCCGTCTGAGCCCCCTTTTGGAATTCATTCAAATCGTCTTCGATATACCTGTTTATTGCATCAAGGAAGTCTTTTCCGAAAGATGGAAGTTTCATTTGATTCGGCGGACAAACCGAGGGATCTGTATAATAAAACAGCTTTCGAAGTCGATCAAGTCCCAAAGAACTCTCAGCATCAGGCACAACACGAAGGATATCTGACCGAAGTTCTTCATACCCTTCTTTATAACTGGTTCCTTTTACCTCCCTGGAACCGGATAAGGCCCTATACTTATTTCTCACTTTGGTTCTTAGTTCGGCCAGTTCACTGGGTGATAACCTTGTTGTCCGGGACATGATCAGTTTTTGGATCGTTTAATTCAATATTAAAGGTAAGCAAAAGAGCGGAATAAAAAACGGAACAAATAAAGGAAGAGCGGAATTTCAAGCCTGAAAAACAAAAGAACTAAGTTCGCAAAAAAGCAAATTCTATGAAAGTTTCTACCGTTTTAACGTTCCTGGTTGTCTTGCTTGCTTATCAACTTTCAGGCCAGATCGAAGACCCAACCTTCAGTATTCTTTTCAAGGTTAAACCTGCATTTCGACAGGATTGCTCTGCAAACCGGATCAATGTTCCCATATTAGAAAAAGCTATTAAAAACTTAGCCCCTGTCGAGATCATCCGGAAATTCCCCAATGGAAACCGGGTCAAAAATCAAGCCAACGATATTTCATTAATATACGAGGTGCGCTATGCCAACCCGCTGCCCCCTGAGATTGCTGCCGCTGCGATAAAGGCCACAGGTTTAGTGGAATACGCAGAACCTAAACCCCAGCTGAACACTTTTTATATCCCCAATGATTCCGAGATCGGGAAGCAATACGCGCTAGGGTTGATCCAGGCACCGGAAGGTTGGGATATTGAACAAGGAGACTCTTCGGTCGTAATCGGAATTGTTGATACCGGGGTGGACTGGGATCATCCGGATCTTATTGGTAACGTAGCTTACAACTGGGCAGACCCTGTTGACGGCCAGGATAATGATGATGACGGCTACACGGATAATTATCGAGGCTGGGACCTCTATTACAACGACAATGACCCGGTATCCGTGGGTTTCCACCACGGCACCTGGATTGCAGGCCTTGCTTCTGCTGCGACAGACAATGGCGCAGGCATTGCCGGTGTCGGTTTTCGGTGCCGGTTCTTGCCAATTCGGGTTACCCGCGACAATTCCGGTTTGACCACTATGGGATACGAAGGCATCGTCTATGCAGCGGATCACGGTTGTCAGATCATCAACTGCTCATGGGGAGGTCCAGGCATCGGGAAATTCGGCCAGGACGTTATCAATTATGCCACTTATGAACGAGGCGCCCTGATTATTGCCGCTGCGGGAAACGAAGGGAGCGATCAGGTCAATTTTCCAGCCGGCTACGAAGGGGTCATCTCTGTTGCATCAACCGACCAGGCCGATAAAAAATCAACATCCTCGAATTGGGGAATCAGCATTGACCTTTGCGCTCCGGGGCAGGCTCTTCATACTACAAATGCCGGAGGTGATTATACCGGTTATGGCGACAACAGTTTCTCCGGAACCAGCCTCTCCGCTTCTCTCGTATCAGGGTGTGCGGGTTTGTTGCGAGCCCATTTCCCGGACTGGCTGCCAGAGCAAATAGGCGAACAGATCAGGGTCACAGCTGATATAATTGAGGAAATACCTGCCAACACACCCTATGCCGGTCTGCTTGGTGGGGGTAGGCTTAATGTATACCGGGCACTTACCGAAACAGGGCATCCATCCGTCAGATTAAAGAACAGGTCGTTTTCAGGAACAAATACCCCTTATTTCAATCCGGGGGACACCGTTAACATTCTGGGAGATATTATCAATTACCTGGCTCCGGTTTCGGGAATGAAAGCCACTATATACAGTGCTTCTCCGGATATTGAAATCCTGAACGCTGAGTTGGCGATCGGGTCATTAGGCACGCTTGATACGGTTCACCTTACAGAAAATAAATGGCAATTCAGAATATCTCCGGAAGCCCCTTCCAAGAGTACAATTCGTTTCAGGATCTCCTATGCAGGCGATGATTATTCAGACCAGGAATGGTTCGAAATCGAAATCAGTTCAGGATTCAGGAATGTTGAAATCAACCGTTTGAAAATTTCCTTCGGATCAGCAGGAAGAATCGGCTTTAATCGTGATTTTTATAAAGATGGTATCGGCATGTCGTTTGAAGACAGGCAGCTTATTTATTTTAGTGGAATGGGGTTATTGTTGGGCACCGGATCCTCACGCGTTTCCGATGCTTTTTATAATAATTTCAACACAAGCGAAGACTTTAATGCGTCCCAGTTTATTGAGCACGACAATGAAGGTTCCGTCAGCGACCTTGACCTGATTACTCGCTTTGACGATAAGTCCTTTGCAACCGGGCTGCAGCTGAATGTAACCCTGAAAACCCATACCTGGACCGATGAAGGGTATGATAATTTTCACATTCTTGAATACATCCTTCGAAATGACGGATCTACTGATATTTCATCTCTTTACGCAGGGTTGGGTACCACCTGGTATGTGGATAATAATTTCAACAAATCCTCGGCTGATCCGGGGGTAAGCATGGGTTATGTATATTCAACTCTGTCAGACCCGCTTTACGCCGGGATTAGCATATTAAATGAAAATGCCGGTTTCCACCATTATGCGATCGATTATGAAGGAGACGGTTCGTTTGGCGGTCTCAACGTGCTGGATGCGAACGGCTTTTCAACAGCGGAAAAATATAAAGCCCTATCCTCAGACCGGTACGAAGGGGGAGTACTAAATCCGAATGGAAATGGCGTAATTACAGTGACCAGTAGCGGTCCTTATGCCATACCTGCCGGAGACTCTATCGTTGTAGCATTCGCTGTGCTGGCCGGGAATGATCTTGAGGAGTTACAACAGACTGCAAGTTATGCCAAAGAAAGATATGACGGCTTATTTGTGGATACGGATGAGCCGATTGCCTCAAAGACATCTTTTCAACTTTCTCCAAATCCGGGGAAATCTTTTCAGGTTTTGATCAATGCAGCTGTATCAGGAAAACATGTAATAACTATAAATGATAATAGCGGCCTGCTTATTAAAAGAGAGTCCATAAACCTTGAGGAAGGCCGATCCATTTGGGAGGGCCCGGACCTCAAGTATTTACCAGCTGGAATTTATTTCATCTCCCTAAGAAAACCAGATGGTTCCAGTGTGACGAAAAAATGGATCCGGCAGGAGTGATTGAGGATACTTATCGGTATTTCCTTTCATTTTAGCAAATGCGATTTATCACGGTGTAAAAGAAAAATTAAAATGGCTAAGCTTAGGGGTAAGAAATTTCCCCCTAAAGGTATTCACTTGTTGATGCTAACCATTAGGCGGCAATAGTTCTGATGGTTAAATGACAATTATTTAAACATCCACTCTAAAATACTTAAAATGAAATCTCCTTGGTTATGTATTATCTTACCTTTCTTGATCTCCTTGGTGCATGCTCAAAACAACGCAATAGATTTTGACGGTATTGACGACAGGGTAATTGGCCCCAGCAGCCCTGCATTTGAACTGGAGGACGGCACGGTAGATATCTGGGTGAGGCCGCAATCGAAACCTACAAGCCAAACGTTTCTTTGTTATCGGGATGCCACAGGCTTTCAAACAAGGTATTTATGGAATTTCCTCGGCAACCTTTCGGGATTAGGTTTTTGGAACGGAAGCGCCTACTCCACATTAAGCCATCCATTTACCTCGGGACAGTGGGTTCGTCTCACTTTTGTAGATGATGGCTTTGAAACCAAAGCTTATGTGGACGGTAGCCTGATCGGGGCCTTTCCCATCCAATTCGGAATTGCATCTGGTTCGGATCTGAACCTGGTTTTAGGGTATGATATTCCTGGCTCAGAGTATTTTCTGGGGCAAATAGATGAAATCAGAATCTGGAACAAAGTTTTGACCCAATCGGAAATTCAGGATCAAACCTATTGCGAGTTAAGCGGTAACCAGTATGGATGCAAACCATAGCTTGATGCAAACCCACTGGAATTATCCTTACACTTACGCTCCGGGAAATGAAAGCCCGTGGAGCTTGTTGACCCTCGAAAGGCAAACCCTGTTAAACAATCCATTCTTCCTCACCGATTTGGATATAATTCAACCCTTCGAGCAGGTCCCCATTTTAAACCTGCCGGTTGCCGGACCAATGCCAATTGCCGGTTTTTCATATTCCACTAATGGCCTGACTGTCACTTTTACGAATAATTCACTTGGTAACGACCTTAATTACTGGACATTTGGCGAATCCAATGTTTCAAATGAAACAGAGCCTGTTTTTACTTTTCCTGATTATGGTAATTATACTGTGAGGTTAAGGGTTTCCAATTCTGATGCCATGATGGATATGCAGGAAACGACCATCTCCCTGTCACCGCCATTGCCTTTGGAATTAATCGGTTTTTCCGTTTCTAAAAAAGAAAAATTCAACCAATTAAACTGGACGACATGGAATGAAATTGATTTTGATCAATTCGAAATAGAAAAAAGTTTTGATGGAACGATTTGGTATACTTTGGGGTCAGTAGCCGCACAAGGGAATCATACTGAGCAAAGAACAGAATATACGTTCAAAGATGAATTACCAGGTAAAAGGAAAAGTTTTTACAGACTAAAAATGTTGGACGTCGACGGTTCTTTTCAGTATTCAAATGTTTTGGTTATTTATTCCGCGTCGCCGGAAGATCTCATTTCGCTGACACCCAATCCTGGCAATTCTTTTATGAAGATAAATGCTGATGGCGACCTGAAAATAAATACGATTCGAATTTTAAACTCCATCGGAGAGCCTATGTTTGTCACTTATTTGGATCAAAACACAATCGATGTTCAAAGTTATCCCTGTGGAATTTATTTCATCGAAATTACCGCCTTCGGGAACAAAACTATAAAGAAGTTTATCAAATCCCGGTAAACCGGCCCTGGTGCAACTTGGCCATAAAACGAGGGAAGTCTTATTTATGATCCTTTTCTATCTTTGCCCCAAAACCACCCAACCATGGATCAACTGGACGCCCTCAACCAGGTCGCCGAATTTCATCGCACGTTCCACCACCCGATTGAACCGCAGCCCGTCATCCCGGCCGAAGAACGCTGCCGGCTCAGGGTCAACCTGATTGCGGAGGAACTGAAAGAACTGGAAGAAGCCATCCAAAACAAGGACATCATAGAAGTGGCGGACGCACTTTGCGACATCCAGTATGTCCTGGCCGGCGCCGTCCTTGAATTCGGCCTGGGCGAGAAATTCCGGACCCTCTTCGATGAAGTCCAGCGTTCCAATATGAGCAAAACCTGCAAATCCCTGGAAGAAGCCGAAACCACTGCACACTATTACAAAAAGGAAAAGGGGTTCGAGTGTTATATCAAACAGTCCGGCGAACATTTCCTGGTTTACCGGGCGGATGATCACAAGACGTTGAAGTCGATCGCTTATTCGCCGGCGGATCTGGAGGGGATATTGAGGGAGGGAGAGTGATTGAGAGAGTGAGAGAGTGAGAGAGGGTGAGAGAGTGAGAGAGGGTGAGAGAGGGTGAGAGGTTCAGCGCTGTCATTCTACAGCGGTTGGCTACCCGACAGCGGGCTGAGCGGAGCCGAAGCCGGGACCGTTCAGAATTTTGTGTCAACAGAATTTTCAACACGCTGCGCGTGCTGAAAATTAAAACTATGCGTCTTTGCGTCTTGGCGCGAAAACACTATTTTGAACAGTCCCTGGCTAACCGCCAGGCGGCTGAGCGGAGTCGAAGCCCCGGTTTTCCTTCCGCCACACGATCTTCAGGCCCGACCATTTGTCATCCACCGCGCAAACCTTGACGTCTACCAGGCCGTGCGCGAGGGCAAAATCCCGGATGACATCTTCATTCAAATCCGTGGGGATCTTCGCGCTTTTTTTGTACCAGGATACCCATATCATTCCGTTTTTCCGGATCAGATCCTTTGCCGTCAGGAAGTTTTGCTCAAATTCCACCGTATCCTTGCAGAACAGGTGGATCCAGTCTGCTTCCGGCGTTCCCATCGGCGCGTTGCGGATATCTTCCGGCATTTCACCCAGCAAATCGGCGTAGTTGTCAGGCGGTTGGTATACGGAGATCACCATGCCCGATTTCAGGCCGAGTTTTTTGACGAGTGGTGTTCCGGAGTAACCGTGCGGCATGGGTCAAAGATAAAGGATAAAGGATAAAGATTTTGGGACAGGGTTAGAGGGCGAGGTGGCGGGCGTACTGGTAGCCGGCATCCTCTTCTATACCCAACGTACGGTAACCCAATTGCGCTGCGGCGTCATCGCCATAAAGGAAATTCAGGATCAGGGCGTAGTTGTCCGAATCCCGGTTGGCCTGATAGAAAGCCTGGGCATTCCGGCTGCCGGGGTAATGCCGGGCGGTACCGGCCATCCGGGCAACATAGGCTTCCTGTTCGATATGGTCCTCCAGCGTTTCCGGGTTGTTGTGCGCCAACCGGTAGAGGGTACGGAATGCATACTCGGTTACCCTGGTCCGGATCTTTTCGGGGTGGTATTCCTCTCCCGTCCAGAAGACCGGCGTGCAAAAATGCCTTTTGACCAGCGGGCCGATCCTGAATTTTGAGGCGTGGTCGGTGGTGAACCGGTTGGTCCAACCGCCTTTGAGGTCGTCGGCAAGCGAGAGGACCACTTTGAATCCGGTTGCTGTGCCGGATTGAAGCCGTCCATTGAGCTCAGTCAACACCGCAGCTGCAACGGTTTCCGCCTTCAACGCCCTGAGTTCGTCCAGTTTTTCAAGTGCGTGTTCCTTGGCCATGGGGTTGAAATTCCCGATCGGCAGTTCCATATCATCCCTGGAATCGCCCATGAGCAGGGCCAAGTATTCCTTGAACCGGTTGAAGTCGCGCGGCTTCTGATACAGTTCGCGCATTTGATCGAGGACGGGCAGGAGTTGAAAGGGCATGGGGAAGGGTGGTTTGTTGATTTGCCGCCTTCGCCGAGGCTACGGCCGCCGGAGGGTGATTTGTTGATTTTCCGCCTTCGCCGAGGCTACGGCCGCCGGAGGGTGATTTGGTGATTTTCCGCCTTCGCCGAGGCTACGGCCGCCGGAGGGTGATTTGGTGATTTTCCGCCTTCGCCGAGGCTACGGCCGCCGGAGGGGGGCTTTGTCGGTTCATACATTCCGGCTTGCAACTGCGGCATCATTCCGTTTGAAACTGCTTCAGGCAATCAGCCAGGAAATGCAGATCGGCTTCGGTATGGGCGGCATTCACTACGATCCGGGTGACTGCATTGTCAGCTGGTCCGGGATACGGAAAACTGGAGATTAAGATCTCTTTTCCCTCCAGATAGGGGGCCAGCCGGTTATCCGGGGTATAATACACCGGATAATCGGGAAAAGCTGAAAAAAGTTCCCGGCCGGGTATTGCGGATTCCCATAACCGGATATTTTCCCGGAGGCGGAGGCGCGCCTGCCGGTATATCGACTGACCGTTGACAAAGGCATGCAGGTACCCCGGCGGCGGAGGTGAAGCGCCGCCGAACATGGGGGAATCCCACAAACCGGCTATCCGGTCAGGATTGCCGAGGATGCAGCCTGCCGGCATCCCCATCGCTTTGCCCAGGGAGCTGATGACGATCAATTCATATCCGTCCGGCAAAACAAGATCGCTGTAACTGCCGCCGCCTTCGCGGCCCATTATTCCCAGGTAATGCGAATCGTCGATGACGATCCTGTAATGAAACCCGGGCGGCAAGGCTTGCAGCCACTCCACCGGCGCGGGTTTCGCCAATAAAGGGTCCATGCGGTTGAAGACCAGGGTAACCGTTTTTTTCCAGTTAGCCGCCTCGCGTTGCAGGTGATTCAACCAATTTTCCCAATCTCCTGCCGGGCGAACGCCGGGCAGCAGCAGCGCCGGATGGGTGTTGGGTGCAAAATACAAATGATCGGTAGCAGCAAGGGAATGGACCAGCAGTTGTCCGGCAAGGGTGCCGCCAGACACGACGAGGGCTGCCTCGGCGCCCGTAGTTTTCGCCACCAACCGCTCGGCATCTTCAAAAACCGGCAATCGCAGATTGGACCGCCTGGAGCCGCCGAAATGGGCGCCCCATCGCGAAAGCCCTTCCGACACCAGATCGAGGAAATCCCGGTTGGTCTGGAGGCCCAGGTAATGCGTTCCGCTGAAATATCGCCAGGTGAGGCCGTCGATCTCCACGGTCCGGCCGTCGAGGCGGCGGGCTGAAACGGTGCCTTTTTCCTCCGGCAAGTTCAGAATAATTGAGTGAATATCAACACGGAGAACAAAGCCACGATCAGGAAGATCACGATAGCGCCGATCACCTTGTAAAGCTGTTCCTTTTCCTCGGCTTCGCCCGGTTTGGGCGTCTTGCCGTCGAGGATGTCCGACATAGCGGTCAGCAACTGGTTGTGCACCACATTCAGCTGCTCAAAACCGGTGGTCCCCAGGTTCTTGTCTTCGAGGTATTGGCGGAAGCGGGCTGAAAGGCGGGTCAGGTCCGAATTCCGGGGTTCGGCATTCACCATCAGCCGGATAGCGCCCTCCAGGTCGCCGCTGACCAGCATTTTCCTGGCTTCCGAACGGTAATCCTTCATTTGCGGTTATTTGTTGGTGGACAAAATGGCGTCCCAAACCTTTTTAAACGTATTGGATGAGATCGCCGCGGCGGGCGCATTCAGTTTTTCCAGATCCAGTTTTGTGACCGGCGTACCCAGCCGGTAATTCTTGTCGCCGATCCGGATCAGCGGCTTCAACCGGAGGGTATCCGGTGTTGTGACCGGCTTGGCCACGCCGATGTTGTACCTGGCCAAAACCTCCTTGGACAAAACCGGCTTTTTGACCTGGACCGCCGTATCCATTACAATAACGCCGACTTTGAGCAGGCGGTCGGCAGAAACTTTGAAAGAACGGGTTTTCAACTGAACAGCACCCAGCGAGGTGGTCGGCGGGGCATCCGTCAGCAAGTCGGCAGCCATCGTACCGGCCTGCGTTTCGACAGCCGGGTTGAAGGCCAGCTGGATGGCTTCAGGGTTGTAATAAACAGCTGAATTTTTGCCGTTCCAGTCCGGGATCAGCGCCCTGGCCTGGGCTTCGCTGATCTTTTTCTGCTCGCCCCATTCAAAGGCAACAGCGGTAAGCCCGCCCGCCGCCAGGCCGCTGCCGATCACCGTGGACAGGGTCTTGGAATCCTTGGCCACCACCACTACTCCGCGGCCGACATAAGCAAAGACCTGGGAATTCCTGACGCACCCGGTCATGGCAAACCATCCGGCCAGGCATCCGGCAACCACAAATCGCAATTGGAATTTTCGGATCATGGGAAATGCATTTTCAACCCAAATATAACAACTATTCGGGTACATCCGGCGGCGTGAGTTCCGCCAACTTGTCCAGCAACCACTTTTTCCCGTAAAATACAGGGGCGTCGGTCAGTTCTGTTCGCCATTCCGACAGGGCCTGCAACACGCGCCGGTCCCGAACCGGCCGTCGTTTTTGTAAAGCCTCCATGGTCTCCGGGCTTCCGGTGGCCAGGCGGAACAATTTCCGGACGGCGTTGAGGAACAGCCGGTAGGAAGCCACTTTATCCGCAGCAATTTTACGCTGCTGGTCAAAGATGAACTTGGAGAAGGTGTTCAGAAAATTATCCAGTGCATCCCATTCCCGCAATTCATAATAAATGACCGCCAGCAGGCTTTTTTGTTTCAGCTTGTAGTACACGTCATCCGGGTTGGCCTTTTGCAACAGCTCCAGGGCCTTACCGTAATTGCCGCGGTGGTACTCCGCCTCCGCCTTGTTCTGGAGGTAGAACGCTTCGGTCATTTCCAGCGGCAAGACCTTGCGGCGGTTTTCTTCCAGAAAGGATTCCGCCCATTCGAACCGGCCGAGATTCAGCGCCAGCGCAACAATATTGTGGAAGACGGTATGGTGTATTTTCCCGTTGCTGAAAAACAACCCAAGCTCCAGTTGCCGGGTATACAGGTCGAACAATTCCTGCAGGTATTCGTCCAACCTGAAGTTTTTCTTGGCGGAATTCTCCAGAACGGCAAAAGCGCCCCGCAGGTCTTCATCCGGTATCTTGCCGGCATGGGTTTCGGTTTTTGCTTTCAAAGCAGCGTACAGCGATCGATCGGCGGGCGTTTTTTGCAGCGTCAGTTCCGCAGAATAAAGATCCAGCAGCGGCCATTGTTCCAGGTCCTGCTGCGAAAGATTTTCCAGCAGCGCTTCCAGCCAGGTCAGTTCATAATCCAGCTGCACGACCTTGCTCCGGCCGATCATATGGTTGAGCAACCGCAGTTTTTCGGCCAGAAAAAGCCGGTCCTGCCATTCGTTCAGCCGTTGAAGGTTGATGTCGCCGGTGCGCTGATCCCGCTGGCCGGACCAGGAAGCCAGCGCCTGTTCGATGGCCGATTGCCGCCTCAGGAATTGAATATCCCTGACGGTACGCCCTTCCTGCAGTTTGTTGAGCTGGCGCAATTTGGCCTGAAATAAACGGTCCTGGAGGGATTCCTGGTAATATTCCAGCAATTGGAGGTCCTGCGCGAATTCGTCGGCGGTAAACCGTTCCACAGCGAGGAATTGTTCCGCATATTTGAACAGTTGGGAAGAAAGGCGGTCGACCGCCTGCTTCTGGTAAACCTGCCCGGGGAACAGGTGCGCAAAGGCCGCTTCCGGTTTCGGATCGGGCGCCGGATTTCCGGACAGTGATTGGCGAAGCCATTGGAATAACGCCGCTACCTGCTCATTTTCATTAAAATAAGGCGACAGGAGAAACTTCTCCAGCCCGCGCCATTGGGCCGAAGAAAACGATTGCAGCAGGTCCGTCAGCTTCTGGTGCATATAACCTGAAATCAGGGAATAAAGATATCCAAGTTGCCCGGAATTATTAAATTTGTTATACCTTCCCTAAAACCGGACCGCTTATGACAGCAAAAGGAATAACGGCCATGTGCGCGATATGCTTCCTGGCGTCGCTGCAAATCCATGCTCAGGCGCCTTCCTGCGACGCTTCCGAACTCATCCTGAGGAATTACCAGGCACTGCCCCCCGACGCGGCCCTGCTGACCCTGGAAATCACCCCGCAGGCCGGGGCCGAAAGCTACCTGATCCGGCATGAATTCCAGGTGGACGGCACGCCGCAGGTCGAGGTTTTTCCGGCAGAAAGCCTGCTCTTCCAGACCGAGCTTTTCCCGACCAGCAGTCCGCATACCTATACCGTGATCAGCCTGTGCGGCGACGGCCTCAGCCATACCGGGGCCTCCTTCACCTTGCTGCCCGGAGAGTCGGGCCAGAAATGCCCGCCGGTTACCGGCCTCCAGATCGGGTCCCTTGCTTTTGACAACACCCTGAATCGATTCACGGTGGATTTTTCGTGGGATTTCAGTTCCAGCGCCCCTTTATATACGGTGGCCTATTCAGCGGCCGGCAATTTTGTGGATCTGCAGGCTACGACGTTGAACACCCATTCAGATACGCTGGTTGCGGATGCGCTGATCCACACGTTTACCATTGTCGCCGTTTGCGATACCGTTGTGGATCCGAGGTTTGCGCTGTACAGTCCGCCTTATCAGTTTTCGATCATCACGGTAGATGACATCAAGGTCTTCCGGCCGGCTACCTGCGATATCTGCCTGGATTCCTGCATGCAGCATTCGTATCAGCTCATCTGTTCGGAACACGGCGATTTCGGGCAAAATCACGAAGCATTTGCCATCCTGCACGACTCGATCTGCGCGGCCCGCTTCGGGTTCGATTGGCAGGTTTATCACGACTCACTTTGCCTGAACTACGACAGCGCCTGCATTACGGGGCTGATCAATCCGGTTCAAACGCCGGTTGATCTGGTGGAAAGGCCGATGGTAGTTCCCAATCCGGCAGGTTCAACGGCCTATTTGGAAATGAACCTGGCAACGGCTCAGCAGGCAAGGATGAAGATCGTGGATCTGCTGGGCAGGGAGGTGGCCGGGGATCTCGGCATACGGCGGTTTACGGCCGGCAAACAACAGGTTCCGTTGCCGTTGAATGGTCTGCCGCCTGGGTTGTATTGGGTGGTCCTGAGGTTTGAGGCCGGGGAGGTTTATGCCATTCCGGTGACCATTAAACCATGAAGTTTACCCCCCAAACAGCTCGTCCAGTGTTTTTTGCCTGAAAGCGAAAATCTCTTCCACCTTTTTTTCAACAAACAGCTTATCCGCTATGGTTCCGATAATGCCGTAGGGGATTTTGTAATGCAGGATGTCCTCCATTTCGACGCCGCCGTCCACTTCCCTGAACCGGTGCTGGTGATGCCAGAATGCGTAAGGGCCGAAGCGCTGCTCATCGATGAAATAGGTCAGGTGCTGCACCTGGGTAATTTCGGTCACCCAGTTCATCCTGATTCCGGCAAACGGCGTGATCTTGTACCGGATGATCATCCCGGGATACATGGTTTTCCCCTGAAGGTCGGTGAGGATTTCGAAGGACATATCGTCCGGGGTAATGGCGTTAAGGTTTTCCGGCCTGGAAAAAAAATCCCAGGCATCAACCAATGAAACAGCCAGGAACTGCCGGTACGTTTTTTGTCTGACCTGCATTTTTTTCAGTCTTAAACTTGAATGCCGGCGTTTGGTTCAAAAAATGAGCATGAATTTATTCCGACCAGCGATTTCGGGGATAAAATCACTATCCTGGAATTCAAAAAATCCCCCGCCGGAAAGCAATCATATGTAATCATCTGCCTGGTAAATCAATAGACATTACACAAATAAAAATATAAAAATTAACCTATTGCTTCTTTTCAATTATTATTCAATTCCCTTATATTTGTCTTGAGTATTTTATACTCTTAAGGTACAAATTATAATCCGTTATCCCTTAAACCGCATAATCCCATGACGGCAAAAACAACAACTCAAAGAGGCGTAGCTTTTCTTAATGCCTATCGTATAAATCCTTTATACGACAATTTATCTCGCAGTTAAGTTTGGTTTTTCATCGACGGGCTTTTTCCGGCCGGGCGCATTTTGTTACCTCACAGTAAAAGTTGCGTCCTAAGTTTCGGAAATCCGGCAAGTCAAAATTTCAACCATGCTGAACTGGATCGAGAATAAAACTCTTCTGGTCGCCTTTTGGGGCGCCTTCGCAGTACCGGCCGCTGCTCTGGCAACCGGCGGTAAGCGCTGCGATATCACCCTGTCCGGCGAACGCTTCAGTATGATCACCTGGACCGACCATCCGGCCGTCGTGCCGCCTCAGGTCCAATCCACTTGCAATCAGCCCGTCAATTTACAATATAGCGATACCTATTTCCCGATCGGATGCAGATCCGCGGGACTGGAAGGATATTTTGCGCCCGCCCGATGGGCGCAGGTCAAGACTATAGGTGACGGTGGGGTAGATGTCACCGGAGTCCCCAAATCAGTACCGGTTGAAGGGGCCGGCACTGCTCACCGGGAAGTCGGTAACCTCAATGGCACGCAATTCACAATTGTGGCGCCTGCTGACGGTTATTTTTCTTTCCGGATGCGAACACTTGGGGGCTCCAATCATTTGGAGCAGCCGGTAGCCATCCTTGTAGATGGCCAGCCGGCTCTTTTTTACGAACCTGACATTTTCTCTCCGTTCGTTCGCCAGGGGGATACCTTCACCCTGGAATTCCCGAATGCCGGAGACGAACTTGCTCAACATATCGAAGGTTTCCAGTTTATCACGGATGCGGTCGGCGTGGTCCAGCGCGACTGGACGGCCAGCACCGACCTCGCTACCGGCAATTTCCGGCAATTGTACGCCCTGACCAAGCCGACACTGGCGGAGGTCGTATTGCCCGCAGCATCGCTTTCCAAGCCCAATCCGGAAACCGGTGAAGGCATGCCTTTCATCGACCGGGACGGCGACCTGGAAACCCAATCGGATCAGTCAGCCCTGAACGGACATGACGGCATTTTCTCGGTTGAATGGACGGATTTCTGGATCGATTCCAATGAAAACGAACGCATCCTGGTCCGGAAATGGATCATCTCCGACCTTTGCGCCGATGTGATCTGGGAAAAAGATCAGCCGCTTCAGTGGTTCCGCAACGGCGAAGAGATCATTCACGCTACCGGGCCGATCCGTTTTTCGGACCTGCCCCAGGGCAGCATTGACCAAATTAATCTGCATCACAACGGTTGGCCCGGCGATCCCGGGTTGTAATACCGTAAAGAATAAGGTTTGTAAAGGGTTTCTCATTCTGAGGCAGGGGATCTAAGATCTCCTGCTTTTTTTATTTATCCGCACCGAGGTTGTCCACCTGATATCCATCGGCATAGGTCCGGTTGCGCATGCGGGTCAATAGCCTCGGCGCCCGCCGGGCCGGGAGAACCCGCTGAAAGAATCCCCGCGCCCTCAGCGAACCCCGCACCCACCCCTGAAGCCAGGCCGGCGCCGGTTTCAGCCCCACCGCCTGCAACAAGGGCCGATCGATCAGGGCGTGCAAAAACGGCGCGCCGACCGGCCACAGCCATTTCGGCAGCACCCAGCCGAGCATGAGGTTGCGGGTAGCGACGGCCAGGTCATGGTTATCCTTTGCAAATTGGAAATGGGTCCGTTCAAATGCCAGATTGAATTGTTCGAAATCTTCATAGCTGGCTGGTATATCCCGAATAGCCATTCGCCTGCCGATCTCCCGCCACAGGAAATAGGAGGATTGCTTTTCATGGTCGGTCAATTTGCGCCAGCCGAACTTCGCATTCCAACGGATGGGTTCAAAAATGAAGGTCGAGAGGGTATACAGGTATTCGTCTTGGGGAATGGCGTAGCGGTTGTGCTGGGTGTTCATCCGGCGGAGCGCGGCCTTTCCCCGCTCGCTGTCATAGCCGTTTTCCAGCACCTCCGAAAGGATGAGTACGGTATCGTCGTAACGCTTTTGCGTACGGCGGATGAATTCGCCGGTCCGGACGAGCAGGGGCGTTCCTTTGGCCACGCCGAAGACCCGGAAAAGCGCAAACTCCAGTGAGCGGGTCGTATCCCAGGGGAATTCGCAGCAAGCCAGCAAAAAACCGATCTCCTGGCAGTCTTTCTCCGGGTCCAGGGTCCGGATATACGCGCGGCGAGCCTTGCGCGAGCGGGTGTACAGGATGGATTCCGGGATCTGTTTTTGAATTTCGGGGACTTCTTTTGTCGGAACTTCAAACATTGTTTTCATGGCCGTTTTTGCTTTTTCACAAATTTCGGAAATGAAAATGGTCATTCAAAATACCAGATCCTGCTCAGCGCTTGTTCAAACGGAAATAAAAAAGCGGTTCGAATCCCTGTTTCAGGATGCAAACCGCTTCGGAGGGTGAATGACCGGATTCGAACCGGCGACTTCCAGAACCACAATCTGGCGCTCTAACCGACTGAGCTACACTCACCGTTTATACGCTTTTCAAAAAAGCCGTGCAAAGATAACAATCGTTCAGATTCTGCGCAAGTGTTTTGCTTCAAAAATCTGATGCCGTCCGTTGCTTCTATAAAGAAACCGTATCTTTAGGCAAAAGTTCCCAGATGAGATCCAGAATTCCTGTTTTTTTATTCATCGCCGGTCTCTTCTCCGGCTGCCTAAGCGACAAACCGGGCGGCGAGAACGATTCGGAAGTGTACAAGGTGAGCCTGGTGTGCGAATCGCGGTCCGGTTCGACGGAGGAAACGCCGGCCGCCGGGGTGTTTGCCATCGTGAATGCGAACAAGACCAAGATCGCCAACGTTTCCGTTTGCGACAGCCTGACGACCGCCAATTTCCAGGATCTGGCCATTCCGCAGGATGCCCTTACGGCCGTCGGCGGCTGGTGGGCCGGGTCGGGCGACTATTTCTATGCCCGCCGCGGAGAGGAGAACGAGATCCTGTTCTACCACGGCGCCATCGACGAAATGTCGGAAACGCCTTCGCCCGATTATCAGGTGATCGCTACTTTTTCCAACGGTAAATTCTACTTCCCGGAGTAAAATCCCAATAAAAAGCAAAGAGCGTTAATCCTTCGACAAAAGGAGCGCCAACGGTTTCCATTCACCGCCGAACATCCTACCTTTGCTGCCTGACAATGGAAAAAATAGCCTGAATGCTGAGATTTTGGTGTTTTTTAATGCTGCTTGCTGCGCTCTGGAGCTGCGCCACCCCTACCCCGCCCAACGGTGGCCCCAAGGACGAAACGCCGCCCAGGATCGTACAGGAAAAATCCACGCCCAATTTCCAGACGCGGTTTCAGAAACAGACCATCGAGCTGACTTTTGACGAGTGGGTGCAGCTCAACGACGTATTCACCCAGGTGGTCATTTCTCCTCCGCTTGACTCGGTTTACGATGTAAAACTCAAAGGCAGAACGGTCAGGTTCATATTCGACCCCGACGAGGTGTTGCGCCCTAACGCGACCTATACCATCAATTTCGGCGATGCGGTAAAGGACCTGACCGAAAGAAACCCGGCTGAGAACCTGCGTTTTGTCTTTTCAACCGGCGATTACCTCGATTCCCTGAGCCTGGACGGCCGGATCTACGACGCCTATACCGGGCAGGTGGTGGAGAATGCCTTGTTCATGCTGTATGACAACCCAACGGATTCTGTCGTCTACCAGGAGCGGCCGTTCTATTTCGGCCGGACGAACAAGGAAGGGAAATTCAGGATCGATAACATCAAATACGCCGACTTCAAGGGGTTTGCCCTGAAGGACGCCGACCTCGACTATAAATACAGCCAGAAAATAGAACCGGTCGGTTTTCCCGACACCCTGATCCGGATGCAGGACACCACGGTAAAACACCTGGTCATCCGCCTGTTCAGCGAAGAGCCCGTAATCCGGGTGCAGGATGTGGATACCAGCCGGTTCGGGATCGTCAAGCTGGAATTCAACCGGTCTCCGGAAAAAATAGAGGCCGTTGCGGAAGGCCTGGACGGAGGGCTGATCCCGGAGGTGATCAAGGACTCTCTGCGGATCTGGTACAATACCTCACGCGAATGGACGCTGTACCTCCGGCAGGACACCCTTTCGCTGGATACCCTGGTGATCCGGCCGAAAAGCGGCGGCAAATTCTCCAACCTCGTTCCCGACGGCGGAGCGCGGTCTAAAGTACCGGTGACCGCCTTGCCGGGAGAAACGGCCAAAATTCATTTCAACAGGCCGCTGGCTGCTTTCGACACGGCTTTCATCCGGCTTTTTCAGGATACCCTTCCGGCTCCCATCAGCCTGGAATTGGCCGTCGATACGGTCCCGCAACGCGACCTGCTCCTGTCCCAACGCTGGAAAGAGGGCAGCTCGTACCGGCTGGAGATCCTGCCCGGCGGGCTGACCGACTGGTACGGGAACGCCAACCG
>WBZL01001561.1_pt1 | contig 23741 bp, 18 predicted proteins | sample 5204291 | NCBI WGS metagenome assembly WBZL01 (sample SAMN12344345, study PRJNA552823) | activated sludge metagenome | biome: Activated sludge suspended growth; feature: Nitrification reactor; material: Wastewater; isolation source: activated sludge from nitrification reactor of wastewater...
GCGCCGACCTGGTCACCCGCCCCCTGGGCAAGGGGGCACCGATGCGCGAGCTGTTCGTGCTGCGGCGTGCCGACCGCGCGCTGTCCAGCGCGGCCGAGGCCTTGCACGCCCAGGTGCTGGCCGAGCAGGCGCGCCTGCGCCGGCTGGTCAGCGGCTGACGGCGCCGCGACCGTCGGCGCCGCTCGGCGGGCTCAGGCCAGCAGCGTCAAGCCGCCGTCCACCGGCAGGCACACGCCCGACACGTAGCCGGCGGCATCCGAGGCCAGGAACAGCGCGGCGTTGGCGATGTCCCAGGCGGTGCCCATGCGGCCCATCGGCGTCTTGGCATTGCGCGCGGCCACCATGTCGTCGGCGCTGGCGTACTGGCTGACGATCTGCTGGTAGATCAGCGGCGTGTCCATCATGCCGGGCATGATGGCGTTGGCCCGGATGCCCTGCTTGGCGTACTGCATCGCGGTGCTGACGGTGAGCTGGTTCAGTCCCGCCTTGCTGGCCTGGTACGACGGGTAGGGGTAGCTGTAGCGGATGGCCGCCACCGACGACACGTTGACGATGGCGCCCTTGCCGCGCTTCAACATGTGCGGCAGGCAATGCTTGGTGGTGAGGAAGGCGCTGGTCAGGTTGATGTCGAGCACGCGCTTGAAGCTCTCCTCGCTCTCCTCGATCAGGCCGCCCATCACCGTGATGCCCACGTTGTTGTGCAGCACGTCGATGCGGCCGTGGCGCGCCGCCACGTCGTCGACGAGGGCGCGGATCTGCTCGTTCTTCGTCACGTCGCACACCGCCGCCTCGGCACGGCCGCCCTCGGCGGCGATGAGGGCGCGCGTCTCCTCGGCGGCGGCGGCGTTGATGTCGATGACGACCACGGTGGCGCCGGCCCGCGCGAAGGTCACCGCGGTGGCCTTGCCGTTGCCCCAGCCGGGGCCGGACGAGCCGCCGCCGAAGACCAGGGCCACGCGGTCCTGCAGGCTGAAGGCCGGTGCCAGTGCAGCCGGCGCGGAGGTGGCGGTGTCGCTCATCGTGCTCCCAGGAGGTGTGGCAGTGCCAGGCTGACCGCCGGCACGAAGGTGATGACCATCAGCACGGCGGCCGCGGCCAGCAGGAAGGGAATGGCCTCGCGCGTCACCTCGCGCGAGGGGGCGCCGGAGATCACGGCGCCGATCGACAGGCTGATGGCCACCGGCGGGGTGATCAGGCCCAGCACCAGGTTCATCGCCACGATCATCGAGAAGTGGTACGGATCGATGCCGAACTTGGCGGCGATCGGGTAGAGCACCGGCGTCAGGATCACCAGCGCCGGGCCGTTCTCCATGAAGGTGCCCACCAGCAGCAGCAGCACGTTGGCCGCCAGCAGGAACAGCCACGGTTGCCGCACGGCGCCGAGCATCCAGTCGGCCACCGCCTGCGGGATGTTCTGGTAGGCCAGCAACCACGCGACGACCTGGGCGCCGCCGAGCACGATCATGATGATCGCGGTGGCGCGACCGGTGCGCACCAGCGCCTGCATCACCTGCGCCAGCGTCAGCTCGCGGTAGACGAAGCGGCCCACCACGATGGCGTACAGCACCGCCATCGCCGAGCACTCGGTGACGTTGAAGATGCCGGTGCGGATGCCCACCAGGATGAACACCGGCATCATCAGCGCCCAGAAGGCCTTGCGGAAGGCCTGCCCCACCTCGCGCAGCGAGGCGCCGCGGTGCACCGGGTAGCCGCGGCGGCGCGAGATGCCGTAGGCCGTGGCCGCCATCGCGACGCTGTAGATCACGCCGGGCAGGATGCCGGCGAGGAACAGCTTGGTGATCGACAGGTTGGTCAGCACGCCGATCAGCACGAAGGTGATCGACGGCGGGATGATCGGGCCGACGATGTTGGCCGCCGCCGTCAGCGCCGCCGCGAAGGCCGGCGCGTAGCCGGCGCGCGACATGGCCGGGATCAGCACGCGCCCCAGCGCGCTGGTGTCGGCCACCGCCGAGCCCGAGATGCCCGACATGAAGGTGGCCGAGGCCACGTTGCTCATCGCCAGGCCGCCGCGAAAGCGGCCGACCAGCGCGTTGGTGAACTCCAGCAGCCGCTCGGTGATGCCGCCGCAGTTCATCAGGTCGCCGGCCAGCAGGAAGAACGGGATCGCCAGCAGCAGCAGGCTGTCGATGCCGCCCACCACCTGCTGCGGCACGATCATCAGGTTGATGCCGCCCAGCCAGACGATGGTCAGCGAGCCGGCCAGCACCAGGCTGAACGCCACCGGCACCGCGGCCAGCAGCGCCAGCACGAGAATCAGCGACAGGACGCCGGCCAGGGCCATGGGGACGCGGCAAGGTCGCGGCGCGGCGTCAGAACGCCGAGCCTTCGCCCGAGGGCTGGGTTGCGTAGCCGCCGTCGAGCCACCGCGCCAGCGCCACCATCACGACGATCAGCGCGCCGCCGGCCGGCAGCGCGGCGTAGGGCACGGTCATCGGGATCTCCATCGCCGCCGATTCCTGCGCGCCGTTGAGCTGAGCGAACTCGAAGCCGTACCACACCAGCAGGCCCGCAGCGGCCACCGTGGCGGCGTCGCGCAGCGCCAGCACGATGCGCAGGGCCCGCGCCGGCAGCCCGTCGACCAGCGAGGTCACCGCCAGATGCCCGCCGCCGCGCAGCGCGGCGGCCGAGCCCAGCATCGTGATCCACAGCATCAGGAAGCGCGCCAGCTCCTCGCTCCAGCCCGGGGCACGGCTGAACACGTAGCGCCCGATCACCTGCCAGACCATCGACACCACCATCACGGCGATGCCACCACCCAGCAGCCCATCGAGCGTGCGCTCGATGCCGCGTGCAAGGCCTTGCAGGTTCATCGCCACGCGTCACTCCACCTCGATCGAGCAACCCCCGCGGATCCGGGTCCGCCGGTCCGCCGGCGGTGCCCCCTGGGGGGCGAGCCCGGACGCCGCTGCCTGCCTGCGCAGGCAGCCGCGCCGGGCGAGCCGGCCGAGGTCTGCGAGGCCGCGGAATGGCGCCGCAGGCGCTTCGGGAGTATCACTTCACGGCTTGCATCTTGGCGACCCAGGGCGCCAGGTCCGGAAACTCCTTGCCCATCGGCGCCAGCGCGCCGGCGAAGGCGGCGCGGTCGACGGCGATGAACTGCATGCCCTTGCCCAGCAGCCGCTGCTTGATCTCGCCCTCGGTCTTGGCCATGCGCTCGGTGGCCGCCAGCATCACCGCCTCGCCTTCCTGCTTGAGGATCTTCTGCTCGTCGGCGCTCAGGCGCTTGAAGCGCGGCTCGTGGAAGATCCAGGTCATCGCGCCGCTGACGTGGCCGGTCTCGATGACGTACTTCTGCACCTCGTTGTACTTCATCGACTCGATCACCTCGAGCGGGTTCTCCTGGCCGTCGACCACGCCCTGCTGCATCGAGGTGTAGAGCTCGGCCACGCCCATCGGCACCGTCGAGGCGCCCAGGGTGTCCCAGGTCATGCGATAGATCTTCAGCGGCGGCACGCGCAGCTTGACGCTCTTCACGTCGGCCAGATTGCGCACCGGCTTGTTGCTGCTCATGTGGCGCATGCCGCGGTAGCCGGCGCCGATGATGCGAAAGCTCGTCTTCCTGGCGATCTCGTCGAACAGTTCCTGGCCCACCGGTCCGTAATAGACCTTGCGGAAGTGGTCCAGGTCGCGCACCAGGTAGGGGTAGGCCTCGACGCCGGCCACCACGTTGTAGCGGTCCAGCGTGCCCACGCTCTGCAGCACGATGTCGTTGGTGCCGATCTTCAGCGCCTCGATCGACGCCGGCCAGTCGCCGGTGGAGCCGCTGTGCGCGATCTGGATCTTGAGCTTGCCGCCGCTCTTGGCCTCCACCGCCTTGGCGTAGGCCTCGGCGGTCTCGTACCAGATGTTGCCCGGCGTGTAGATGTGGGCCATCTTCAGCACCGTCTGCGCCGAGGCCTGCCCGGCACCGAGGGCCAGGCCGGCTGCCGCCAGCAGGTGGGGGATCAGCTTGCGCACCATGGGACTTGTCTCCTGGAAGTGGGTCGTTCGGGGCCGCGCGATGTTGGCACGCGGTGACCGTGCGGATGCGTACGGTATGCCCGGCCGGCCGCACAATGTGGATCAGCATCTGAAACGCCAACCTAGGGAAAATGCCTAAGGCCCGCACCGTCGCCGCCCGCGCAGCCACCGCAGCCGAAGCCCCGGTCGCGCAGACCCTGCGCCGTGGCCTGGCCGTGCTGCGCCTGCTGATGCGCGCCGGCCCGGCGGGCCTGAGGGTCAGCGAGATCGGCCGCCGCCTCGACCTGAACAAGGCCACCGCGGTGCGCCTGACGCGCGCCCTGCTCGACGAGCAGTTCGTCGCCCACGACCCGCTGACGCGCACCTACCGCCTGGGTCCCGAGGCCTTCGCGGTGGGCCTGGCGGCCGAGCCCAGCTACGCGTTGCAGCGGCGGGCCGCGCCCTTGCTGCACACGCTGGCGCGCGAGTCGGGCGAGTGGGTGTTCTTCTCGGTGCCCCACGGCTACGAGGCGATCTGCCTGTCGCGCGAGGAGGGCGACATGCCGCTGCCGGCGCCGGCGCTCAAGGCCGGGGACCGGGTGCCGCTGGGCGTGGGCGCCGGTGGGCTGGCCATGCTGGCGACGATGCCCGACTCCGAGGTGGATGCCGCCCTGGCGCATCACGCCAAGGACATCGACGCGCAGTACCCGCGCTGCAGCGTCGCCGTCATCCGCCGTCTGCTGGCCGAGACGCGCGACCAGGGCTGGAGCCTGATTCCCGGACTGATCGTGCCCGGTTACTGGGCCCTGGGCGTGGCCGTGATGGGAGACCGTGGCCGCTGCGAGGCCGCGGTCAGCCTGGTGGCGGCGGCGCCACGGCTGCGCGTGGCACGCCGTGCCGCGCTGGCCCAACGGCTGTTGAGCGTGGCGCGGGACCTGGCGGTGCCGCCGGCCGCCTCGGTCGGTGCCTGACGGCGACCGGCCGAAGGAGCCGCAGCGACGCAGGCAAGGGGCGCCCCGGCGTCAGTCGTCGTGGTGACCGCTGCGCCCTTCGTCGGGACCGCGGCAAGCCCAGCTGGCGGCCTGTTCGACATCGCCGCGCCCCTTGTAGCGGGCCACCGACGGATACGGGCACAGCGGCCGCGTGCGCGTGGGCGACCAGTCGGCCGGCACCTCGGGATTGACGCCACCGGCGTTGCCCGGGCCGCGGGCGCTGGCCACGATCGCGCCGGGTGCCACACCGCCCTCGACCCATTGCACCAGCGGTGTGATGAAGTCGGCCTGGTCGGTGGCCGGGCCGCCCGAGCAATGGCCCATCCCGGGCACGCGGTACAGGCGGGTGAACTCGTCGGCGCGGTGGCCGCTGCGGCGGTCGACCCCGCGGTACCAGGCCTCGGTGTCGGCGACCGAGAAGATCGGATCGCTGACGCCGTGGTAGACCAGCACCTTGGCGCCGCGCCGGCGCAGGTCGTTCAGGTCGAACGCATCCGGCGGCGTCATGAAGCTCATCGCGGATTCGGTGTAGGTGGCGTTGGTGGTCCGCAGCTCGGCCAGCGTGGCGTCGATGTCCAGGCCGAGCGAGAAGGCCGGCCCGTTGGCCAGCGCCGCGGTCGAGGGCGGCACCTTGAAGATCACGCCCACCGCGCCCGAGTCCAGCTGCAGCGGTGCCGTGAACTCCCAGAACGGGATGCCACCACCGGCGATGCCCGCATCGAACGGAAACGGTGCGTAGAAGCGGCTCCCGTCGGCGCGCGTGGCGCCGGAGAAGATCGGGCCGATGGCCAGCTTCTGCGCCAGCGTCAGGCAACTGCCGTCGCGTGGCCCGTTGCAGGTGGGCACGTCGCGCCCGAGCTGGAAGACACGCTGGCAGGTCTCGGTGTGTTGGACGAGGCCGTCGCGGGCCCCGTCGAGCGCGTCGCAGCGAGCCAGCACCGCGTTGGCGACCGTCCGGCGCTCGGCGGCGGTGAAGGCGGTCTCCAGGCCCGCCGGCGTGGCCGGGTCGCCGGTGGCCACCGTGGCGTAGCGCTGCGCTCCCCAGATGTTGGCCAGCGCCGCCAGGGGCAGGTTGTAGCCCGGTGCCCCGGCCAGGAATCCGTCGTAGTCGTTGCCGTAGCGTGCCGCCGCCACCAGGGTGTGGCGTCCTCCGTTGGAGCAGCCACCGAAGTACGAGCGGTCCGGACCCTTGCCGTAGGCCAGCGCGATGGCCTGCTTGGCCACCGGCGTGAGCGTGCCCACCGCCTGGTAGCCGTAGTCCAGCCGCGCCTGCGGGTCCAGGCCGAAGGCCGGCCCGCCCTGGGCCAGGGTGTGGCCGGCGTCGGAACTCAGCACCGCAAAGCCCTGCAGCAGCGCACTCGTGAGCGGCCCGCCGCCGAAGCTGGCGTTGGCCAGGGCCACGCTGCCATCGATGCCGCCGTTGCCTTGGTGGAAGAAGCGCCCGTTCCAGTCCAGCGGCAGGCGCATCTCGAACTGGATCGCATAGGTCTTGCCATCGACCGGACTGACGTGCTCGCCGACCCGCCCGGTGACGCGGCAGTGGGCCGGCACGGGTTGCCCGGCCACCACCAGGGCGCCGGCAGCGAAGCTGGTGGAGCCGGTGATCGTCGCGCCGCCCACCCCCGCCAGCCGCGCGCCGAGGTCCGCGCAGCTGCCGATCAGTGGCGCCGGCGTGGCCGGGTCCAGCTGCGCCGGCCGGTCGGGGCCGTGGCGGCCCTCGGCAAGGGCGGCCGGGCCGACGGCCAGCGCCAGCGCGGCGATTGCCGGGCGGATGGCGACGGGGCGTCGCGTCGTGTGGTGCATCATGAACGTCTCCTGTTGTCGTGCCGGCGCGGTCGCTGACCCGGGATCGTTATGCTATTTATCGATCTTCCGGTGTCCGTCGGGCCTTTCCCTAGGCAGGCCGAATCAGGACGTTCAATTCGTTACCGGATCTGGCCATCACGGGACCCCTGCGCATGCCCACCATTCCTGCCGCGGACCGCACGCCCCAGGCCTTGCTCAGCGAGAACCGCCTGCACGGCATCCTGGGCTACCAGCTGGCGCAGGCGGCGATCGTCACCGACACGGTGTTCGAGGAGACGGTGGCCCGCGCCCATGGCCTGCGCCGCATCGAGTTCACCGTGCTCGCGCTGGTCCAGGGCAACCCCGGCGTCACGGCGCGGCAACTGGCCCGTGCGCTGGCCGTGACACCGCCCAACATCGCGGTGTGCCTGGACCGGCTCGGTGCGCAGGGGCTGTTGACCCGCGAACGTGGCAGCGCCGATGCGCGCATGCAGCACCTGACGCTGACGCGCAAGGGCAGCGCGCTGATCGACCGGGCGGCCCAGGCGGTGCTGGACGGCGAGGCCGCTGCGCTGGCGGGCCTGAGCCCGGGCGAACGCGCGATGCTGCTCGAGCTGCTGCACAAGACGGCGCAGGCGCGCCGGCGCGTGGAGGGTCTGCGCTGATCGTCCACCGGGCCGATGCCTGCGCGGGCGGCGCGCTGCACGCGGGCGCGCCGGGGCTCCGGTCGCCCGGCTCCGCCATCCTGGCAGGCTGACCCGCATCCCCGGGGGGCTTCCGGTGGCGATCCCGTGCGGCCGCCGGCCGCTGACGTGGTCGCGCCGGCCGTGCCGTTGTTTGCCCGGCGTCAGGCGGCGCGCGGGGGCGTCCACGAACAATGCGCAGCTTCGCCTCCGCCCCGGCCCTGTCCCCGCGATGACCGCTCCGTCCCTGACCCACCGCCTGCTCGACGCCCTGCGTGCGCGCGGCGCCACCGAGATCTTCGGCATCCCCGGCGACTTCGCGCTGCCGCTGTTCCGCGAGTTCGAGCGCGCCGCGGTGCTGCCGGTGCACACGTTGTCGCACGAGCCCGCCGTGGGCTTTGCCGCCGATGCCGCGACGCGCGCGCGCGGCGGCCTGGGCGTGGCCGCGGTGACCTATGGCGCCGGGGCCTTCAACCTCGTCAACACCGTCGCGGCGGCCTATGCCGAGCGTGTGCCGCTGGTCGTGCTGTCCGGGGCGCCGGCGGCGCACGAGGCGGCCAGCGGCTTGCTGCTGCACCACCAGGTCAAGACGCTGGACTCGCAATGGCGCGTGTTCGAGGAGCTGACCGTCGACCGCGCCCGCCTGGACGACGCGCGGCGCGCGCCGGAGCGCATCGCGCGGGTGCTCGACGCGGCGCTGCATCGGTCGCGCCCGGTGTACCTGGAGATCCCGCGCGACATGCCGGCGGTGCCCTGCGACGCCGTGCCGCCGCCCGCGGCGCCGGCGTGGGACCCCGACCGCCTGGCGGCCTGCGCCGACGAGCTGCTGCAGCGCCTGCGGCGCGCGGCACGGCCGGTGCTGATGGTGGGCGTCGAGGTGCGCCGCTTCGGCGTCGAGGCGGCGGTGGCCGAGCTGGCGCGTCGCCTGGCCATCCCGGTGGTCACCAACCTGATGGGCAGCGGGCTGCTGGCCGACCAGGACGTGCCCTATGCCGGCGCCTACTTGGGTCTGGCCGGCGACCCCGCGGTGAGCGCCCTCGTCGAGGGCTCCGACGGCCTGCTGCTGCTGGGCGTCATCGTCTCCGACACCGACTTCGCAGTGTCGGCACGGCGCATCGACATCCGCCACGCGATGCACGTCTTCGACGGGGACGTCGCGATGGGTCACCACGTCTACCACCGGCTGCCGCTGGCGCAGCTGGTCGACGCGCTGCTCGCGCGCGTGCCCGCTCCGACGGCGCGCAGCGCGCCGGCTGCGCCGCCGCCGGCGCCGCCGCCGTCGGGCGTGCCGGCCGATGCCGCCGCGGTGACACCGGCGGACATCGCCGCCGCGGTCAACGCGCTGATGCGCGAGCACGGCGCGCTGCCCATCGCCTGCGACGTGGGCGACTGCCTGTTCACCGCGATGCAGATCGACCGCACCGCGCTGATCGCGCCGGGCTACTACGCCGGCATGGGCTACGCGGTGCCGGCCGGGCTGGGGCTGCAGGTGGCCACCGGCGTGCGACCGCTGGTGCTGGTGGGCGACGGCGCGTTCGCGATGACCGGCTGGGAGCTGGGCAACGCCGCGCGGCTGGGCTGCGACCCGATCGTCGTGGTCTTCAACAACGCCAGCTGGGAGATGCTGCGCACCTTCGAGCCGGCCTCGCGCTTCAACGACATCGGCCGCTGGGATTTCGCCTCGATGGCCGCCGGCATGGGCGGTGACGGCCACGCGGTGCGCACGCGCGGCGAACTGGTGGCCGCGCTGCAGCGTGCGCAGGCCACGCGCGGCCGCTTCCAGCTGCTGGACGTGCGCATCGAGCCCGGCGTGCTGTCGCCGACGCTGCAGCGCTTCGTCGCGGCGGTCAAGCGCCTGTCGATGCCGGGCGAATCCTGACGCCCGCCGGAGCGCAGCCCCGCAGAATCGGCCATCCCCCCCCCGCCGCCACGGAGTGCCACGCGATGATCATCGACGCCTGGGCCCAGCACCCCACGCTGCGCATGCTGCGCGACCCTACCTTCGAGTCGCTGCGACGCTGGACGCACCAGGCCGTGCCCACCGAGGAGATGCCGGTGGCCGCCACGGTGGCCGCGCTGGACGCGGCGCGCATCGACCGCGCGCTGATCAGCGCCTGGGCGGCGCCGTACCGCACGATGATCGGCAACGACGAGGTCGCCGGCTTCGTGGCCGAGGCGCCGACACGCCTGGCGGGCGTGGGCTCGGTCGACATCTCCAGGCCGATGGCGGCGATGCGCGAGGTGCGGCGCTGCGTGCGCGAGCTGGGCTTCAAGGGCATCCGCGTGCTGCCCTGGCTGTGGGAGGTGCCGCCCACCGACCGCCGCTTCTACCCGGTGTACGCCGCCTGCTGCGAGGAGGGCGTGCCCTTCTGCACCCAGATCGGCCACACCGGGCCGCTGATGCCCTCCGAGGTGGGCCGCCCGATCTACCTGGACCAGGTGGCCATCGACTTCCCCGAGCTCGTCATCGTCGCCGGCCACATCGGCTACCCCTGGACCGACGAGGCGGTGGCGGTGGCGACCAAGCACGCCAACGTCTTCATCGACACCTCGGCCTACACCACCGAGCGCTATCCCGCGGCGCTGGTGCAGTACCTGCGCGGCCACGGCCGCCACAAGGTGCTGTTCGGCAGCAACTGGCCGATGATCGCGCCGGCCAAGGCGCTGGCCTCGCTGGACGACCTGGGCCTGATCGACGAGGTGCGGGCGCTGTTCCTCGGCGGCAACGCGGCGCGGGTCTACCGTTTGAACTGATCGGGTGACGGCGCCGGCGGCACGGCATCGGCGCCGCGTGCGGGTTCGGCGGGGCGCCGCGCGGGGACCGGCTAGCGGCCGCCGGCGGTGCGCGGCATCGCCTCGGCCAGCCAGGCCTCCAGCGCGGCGCGCCACAGGGCCGGTTCCTGGTGCACGAAGTGGCCGCTGGCTGCCGGGTCGCTGCGTTGCAGCGCCAGGTAGCGGCCGTGGCCGCCGGCGATGACGAAGGCGTCGAAATGGCCGCGGCTGTGGGCCAGGCTGTAGAACGGGTCGTTGGCCCCGTACAGCCACAGCGTGGGCAGGGCCGGGTCGGGCGAGCTGGCCAGGGCCTGGCGGTTGACCTCGACGGCGTCGCTGCAGCCCTCGCCGAGCCAGCCGCCGACGAAGTCGAGCACGCCGCGGTAGACGCCGCGGCGTGCACCGGCGTGGCGCAGCGCGAGCGCGCCGCCCCGCGAGTGACCGGCGACCAGCAGGCGCGCCCCGTCCACGTCGGCCCGCGAGCGCAGCGCGTCGGTGATCGCGTCGGCGTCCTGCAGCGCACGATCGAGCCCCGGCAAGGCCAGCGCCGCGCGGCAGCTGTAGCGCGAGCGGTCGAGCTCGAAGCCTTCGTCGTACAGCCCGTCGCTGGCGCCGCGGCCGCGACGCTGCGGGAAGACCACCAGGAAGCCGCGTGCCGTGAACTCGCGCGCGATCGCCGGGCTCTCCCAGGTCTGGGTGAACAGCCGCGGATCGTCGCCATTGCCGGTGGAGCCGTGGTGCACCACCACGGTCGGATACGGCGGGACGCCGGTCAGCGGGGCGTAGAACACCGCCTCCAGCGTCAGCGCGCGGCCCGCCTCGACCCAGGGCGTCGGCAGACGCTCGACGCGTCGGGACGCGAAGGCCTGGCAGGTCGCGCCATCCCAGGCGCTGGCCAGCGGGCAGCTGGGCGTCTGCGACGGACCGGTCGGTGCCGGCTCGGAGCCGCCCCCGCCGCCGCATCCAAGCAGGGCCAGCACCGACAGGGCTGACAGCATCCACCGCGCCCGCTTCGGCCACGTCGATCGCCGTCCCGCCCCGGCCGATCGACCGCGCTCCGTCCCGGCGAGGTCCCCGTTCGGCGGGCGCGTTCCGGCCCCCGCAGGGCCGGGCAGGGTGGTCGAGGTCATCCGGTCAGCATGCCCGAATGGAGCCGGCCGGGCAATCGCGACAGGACAGGACGGCCGTGTCGGGGACGGCCTGCGGCGACGGGCCCGTTGCGCGGCGACGCGTGGCGAGCTGCGGCGATCTGCAGCGACCTCAACCGACGTCGGCCGACGCGAGCCGACGGGGCGCGGGCGCCGCCGCGACACCTGGACCGAGGCCCCGGATCACGGCGCCGTGAACATGCGGTGAGGACTCGGTGAGGCCGGCTGCCTAGGATCCTTCGCATCCCCTTGCAGCCCGGAGTCACCGCATGAACCCGTCCCTGTCGCGATCGATGCTCGCCTCGACGCTCGCTGCCGTCCTGCTCGGCCTGGCTCCTGCCGCCCGGGCGGCGACCGTGCAGGTCACGGTCTCGGTGGAAAACCTGGCGCCGGCCGGCGGCATCGCGTTCGCACCGTTGCATGTCGGCTTCCACCAGGGCCTGTTCGACGGCTTCGACGAGGGCGCCGCCGCCGCACCGGGCATCGTCTCGGTGGCCGAGAACGGCAGCGGCAGCGCCTGGCAGCCGGCCTTCGCCGCGGCCGACCCGATGGCCACGCGCGGCACGATCGGCGGCGTGCTGCTGGCCGGCGGCATGGCCAGCCAGACCTTCCTGGTCGACACCGCGCTCAACCCCTTCTTCACCTTCGCGGCGATGGTCGTGCCGAGCAACGACTTCTTCATCGGCAACGACGGGGCGACGCAGTACCCGCTGTTCGATGCGGCCGGCCACCTGCTGATCGCGGAGATCATGCAAAGCGCCGCCGACATCTGGGACGCCGGCTCGGAGGCCTTCGATCCCGCAGCGGCGGCGTTCGTCGGCGACGCCTCGGGGCACACCGACCAGAACGGCGTCGTCAACCGCAACTTCGCCGAGCTGGCCCAGTTCGACGGCCTGACCACGGCGGCCGGCTACACGTTCGCCAGCCAGCTGCAAGGCGGCACGCCGATCTACCGCATCCGCTTCGACGCGCAGACCGTGCCGGCACCGGCCACCGCCTGGCTGGCGGTGTGCGGACTGGCCGGGCTGGGCGCCACCCGGCGGCGCCGCGCCGGCTGAACGGAAAGGACCGCGCCGGCCCGTCGGCTGAACGGATCGGGCCGCCGCGCCGCGATCCTCACGGCGCCGTGAGGCATCGGTCGCGCCGCGGTGGTTCAATGGGCGCCGCGGGCGTGTCCCGAGGCGACCATGCACGAGCATCTGCTGCTGATCGAGGACGACGACGCCATTGCCGAGGTGGTGGCGCTGCATCTGCGCGGCGCCGGCTACCAGGTCACGCGCGAGTCCGACGGGGCCTGTGCCATCGAGCGCGTCGGCACCGGCCACCACGACCTGGTCTTGCTGGACCTGATGCTGCCGGGTGCCGATGGCTGGTCGGTGTGCCGCCACCTGCGCCAGCACCGGCCGCACCTGCCCATCATCATCCTGAGCGCCCGCACCACCGAGGCCGAGCGCGTGCTCGGCCTGGAGCTCGGGGCCGACGACTACCTCGCCAAGCCCTTCTCGATGCTCGAGCTGACGGCCCGGGTGCGCGCGCTGCTGCGACGCGTCGAGCAATGGCGCGCCGCGGCGGCCGATGGCGCCGAGCTGCACGTGGGTCGGCTGGACATCGACAGCGCGCGACGCAGCGTCCGGCTGGATGGCCGGCCGGTGGCCCTGACGCTGCGCGAGTTCGACCTGCTGCACTTCCTGGCGCGGCACGCCGACCGCGTGTTCAGCCGGGCCGACCTGCTGTCCCGCGTATGGGGCAGCGGTTTCGACGGCTACGAGCACACCGTCAACTCGCACATCAACCGGCTGCGCCAGAAGGTCGAGCACGATCCGCAGTCTCCGCGCCTGATCGAGACCGTGTGGGGACTGGGCTACCGCTTCAACGCGGCGGCGGCCGAGGAGCCGCGTCGATGAGGGCGCCGCGGTGATCGCCGGTCGCCTGGCCCGGCGCCTGTGGCTGGCGGTGGCGCTGCTGATCGGCGGCTGGGGCCTCGTCGCCGGTGCGCTGACCTGGCGCGCGTGGACCCAGCAGGAGCGCGAGACCGTGCAGCGGCTGTCGCACGGCCTGGCCCGGCACATCGTCGAGCACTGGCCCGAGGTGGCCCGGTCGCCGGGGGCCGCTGGACCCGTTGCTCCGTCCGCTGCCGCGGGCGGCGGCGACCCGGGACGCGAGGACCTGCTGCGCATGCTGATGACCGTCAACCCGGCCATTCAGGTCTACCTGCTCGATGCGCAGGGCCGCGTGCAGGCCTACCTGGGCGAGCCGGGCCTGGTGCGCGAGCCGCAGGTCGATCTGGATGCGGTGCGGCGCTTCCTGCGCGGCGACGTCCTGCCGATCGTCGGCAGCGATCCGGCCGCGCCGGGTGAGCCGCGCATCTTCTCGGTCGCCCCTCTGGGCGAGCGCGCCGGCGCGGCCGCGCCGCCGGGCTACCTGTACATCGTGCTCGAGGGCCCGGCCCGCGACGCGGTGGCGCAGCAGGTCGGGCGTGGCGCGCTGTGGCGGCATGTCGCCGGCGCTGCGGCGCTGGCCGGGGTGCTGACCCTCGGGGTCGGCGCCGTGGTGCTGCGCCGCCTGACCCGGCCGCTGTCCCGCCTGGCCGGCCGCCTGCGTGGCTTCGACCTGGTCGCCGGCGGGTCGCAGCCGGCGGTCGCGAGCGACGCGGCGCCGGGTGGCGACGAGGTGGCGGCCATCGATGCCGCCTTCGACGCGATGGTCGCGCGCGTGCAGCGCCAGTCCGATGCGCAGCGCCGCCAGGCCGCGGCGCACCGCGAGGTCGTGGCCGGCGTCGCGCACGACCTGCGCACCCCGCTGACGGCGCTGCACGGCCACCTGGAGGCCTTGCGCACGCAGCCGCTGGACGCCGCCGCGCGCGAGCGCCACACCGCCACCGCGCTGGCGCAGAGCGACAAGCTGCGTCGCCTGACGCAGCAGCTGTTCGAGCTGGCCACGCTGCAGACGCTGGAGCAGGTGCCGCATGCCGAGCGCTTCCGGCTCGACGAACTGGTGGCCGACGCGGTGCAGAAGTTCGAGCTCCAGGCCGCGCCGACGCGGGTGGCGCTGGCCGGCCAGGCACCGGGCGCCGTGGAGCTCGAAGGCGACGGTCACCTGATCGAGCGCGCGCTGACCAACCTGATCGACAACGCGCTGCGCCATGCGCCGAGCGTGCAGGCGGTGCAGGTCAGCCTGCAGCTGCACGACGGCGAGGTGGCCGTGCTGGTCGAGGACCGCGGCCCGGGCCTGCCCGAGGAGCTGGCCAGCCGGCTCAACGCCGGCGAGCCGGTGCGCGAGCCGGCCCAGCGGCGCGCCAGCAGCTCCGGCGGGGGGGGTGGCCTGGGCCTGGCGATCGCGCAGCGCATCGCGGCGCTGCACGGCGGTCGCCTGCAGAGCCTGCCGGTCGACGGCGGCGGCACCCGGCTGTGCCTGGCGCTGCCGCGCCCGCGCGCAGCCTGAGAAGCGGCAGCGCGGCAGAGCGGGGCTGGTGGGGACGGGAAGCGCGGCTGCGACTTCGGGCTGCAGGCCTCAGCCCTCACGCGGGGCCTGGCGTGAGGGCCATGGCCAGCCGGCGCCACCCCGTCCGGAGTCGCGCGCGCGGGCTCAGTGCAGCACGATGCTGGCCGGCCGCGGCGGTGCCGCGGCGGTGCGACGCCCCAGGCCGGGTGGCGGCAGCGCGCGCTGCAGCAGCCGGGCCGCTTCGTCGGCCGGCAGCGGCCGCGAGAACAGGTAGCCCTGGCCGAAGCGGCAGCCCAGCGCGCGCAGCTGCTCGAGCTGTCCGATGGTCTCCACCCCCTCGGCCACCACCATCTTGCCCAGCGCATGGCCGAGCGTGATGATCGCCTTGACGACCTCGATGTCCTGGGTGCCGCTGTCGAGCCGGGCGACGAAGCTGCGGTCGATCTTCAGGCTGGTGATCGGCAGCGTCGACAGGTACGACAACGACGAGTAGCCGGTGCCGAAGTCGTCGACGCTCAGGCCGGCGCCGATCTCGCGCAGCCGCGTCATGGTGCCCAGCGCGCTCTCGAGCTTGGACATCAGCATCGTCTCGGTGATCTCCATCGTCAGCTGCGAGGCCGCCAGGCCGTTGTCCAGCAGCGTGCGCGTCACCTGGTGCGCCAGCACGTCCTGGCACAGCGTGATGCCCGAGAGGTTGACGTGCATCGTCAGCGCGCTGCCCTGCGGGGCGCTGCCATGCCAGGCCTTGAGCTGGCGGCAGGCGCGCGACAGCACGCGCTCGGTCAGCGTGCCGATCAGGCCGGACTCCTCGGCAATCGGGATGAAGCGCTCGGGACCGATCGGCCCGCGCTGCGGATGCGACCAGCGCGCCAGCGCCTCGAAGCCGACGATGCGGCCGTCCTCCAGGTCGTACAGCGGCTGATAGGCCAGGTCGATCTGGTCCTGCTCGATGGCCACGCGCAGCTCGGCCTCGAGCTGCACCTGGTCCTCGATCTGCGCGCGCAGTGCGGCGTCGAAGAGCGCGCAGCGGGCACGTCCCTCGGCCTTGGCGCGGTACATGGCGATGTCGGCATCGCGCAGCACCTCGTCGGGATTGCCGTAGCCGCTGCCGGCGAAGGTGATGCCGATGCTGGCGCTGCTGTTGACCTCGGTGCCGGCGACGGCGTAGGGCTCGCGCAGCGTGTCGAGCAGCCGCTCGGCCATCGCCAGCGCCTGGTCCTGGTCGACCAGCCCGGGCACCAGGATCGCGAATTCGTCGCCGCCCAGGCGGCCGACGATGTCGGCCGGACGCACCTGGTGGGCGATGCGCCGCGCCACCGCCACCAGGAACTCGTCGCCCGCGCTGTGGCCGAGCGTGTCGTTGATCAGCTTGAAGCGGTCGAAGTCCAGGTACATCACCGCGAAGCCCTGGCTCGGGTCGGCGCGGTGGCGGGTGATGGCCTCGGCCAGGTGTTCACGGAAGCGCGACCGGTTGGGCAGGGCGGTCAGGCCGTCGTGGTAGGCGATGTGCTGCAGGCGCGACTCGGCATGCCGGCGCGCGGTGATGTCCTGCACCTGCAGGATCAGGCAGGCGGTGCCGGCGTGCGGCTCGGCGAAGCTGCCGGCGTGCATCGAGACCCAGACCTCCTCGCCCCGCGGGTGGCGGCAACGCAGCTCGACGGCCGGTGCCTCCTCGCCGTCGCGGCCGGGCTTGAGCTGGCGCATCAGGCCGTGGGTCTCGACGAAGCTCTCGATCGGCAGGCCGAGCACCTGGCCCTCGTCGCGCCCCAGCAGCAGACACAGCGCGGGGTTGATCTGCAGCACCGTGCCGTCGTTGGACACCAGGGCCATGCCGATGGCGGCATTGGAGAAGGCGGCGTGGAAGCGCTGCTCGCTCTGGCGCAGCTCCTCGACGTGGCGCGCCGACTGCTCGGCCATGCGTTCGGCGGCCTCCATGCGCAGGTGCTGCGCGGCCTCGTCGGCCTCGCGCTGGCGGAAGTGGTAATGCAGCATCGTCAGCAGCATCGCGATGATCGGCACCGCGGCGGCCAGCACGCCCAGGCCCACCTCCTGGAAGGTCAGGTCCAGCAGGCCGGCGATCAGCGCGCTGGAGGTGTAGGTCACGCCCACCCAGCCGAAGTGGCCGAACATCTCGCGCAGCGTGGGGCGCTGCCGGCGCTTGAGGTAGGGCACCGCGGTGATCAGCGCGGTGCTGACGACGAAGTAGGTCAGTGCGAACAGCGCCGCGGCCAGCAGCTGCGTGGCGGCGGCCAGCCAGCCCTGATGGCGCAGCAGGTCCAGCGTGGCGTGCAGGGTGCCGCCGACCAGCGACATCGACAGTGCGGCGACGGCCGGGCTGATCAGCCGGCTGGTCCAGCGCTTGGAGGTGCGCATCGAGCCGACGAAGCCTTCGCCGGCCGCGGCCACGGCCGCGGCGCTCGGCCCGTGCATCAGCAGCAGCAGGAAGATGAAGATCTCGCCGGCGGCGAACGAGTTCTTGGACCCCGGCACGCGCACCGGGAACATGCCGGCGAACATCGCGATCGCGCAGCCCACCAGCACCTGCAGCCACACCGTGGTGCTGCTGGTGAACACCCTGCCCAGCGCCCAGCCCAGCGCGGCGGCGCCGGCGGCCACCACCAGCCACCAGTAGATCGCGGCGCCGCGGTTGTAGTCGGGCATCAGCGCTTGGTGCAGGCGCTGCCACCAGGCCAGCGGTGCCGGCGGCGGGGGATCGATGGAGGCAGCGGTCATGTCGGCATGGCGGGGGCAACCGGGGATCGGATCAGGGTTCGCCCAGGGTCACGCCCTCGCTGAGGACCAGGCCTTCGCTGAGCACCAGCCCTTCGCTCAGGACCAGTCCCTCGCTGAGGACCAGGCCTTCGCTGAGCACCAGCCCTTCGCTGAGGACCAGGCCTTCGCTGAGCACCAGCCCTTCGCTGAGGACCAGGCCTTCGCTGTGCACCAGGCCGCTGCCGCTGACCAGCCAGGACGACAGCAGCGAGGTCGGCATGAACACCCCGGTCTGGCCGACCTTGGACGAACTTCCGACCAGCGAATCGGCACGCACCACGCCGGACGTGAGCAGCGTCGTGCTCGACACGCCCTGGTCGGTGAACGACTTCACGTAGGTGCCCGACGGGTAGTTGGCGCCCGACCAGTACTCGGCCTGGCGCCAGCGCACCACGTTGCCGGCCCAGGTGATGCGTGGGTCCCAGATCGGCTGGTACTTGCTGAACAGCGCCGAGCCGCTGGCGATGTGGTTGCCGCCGACGAAGGCGATGCGCGACCAGTTGAAGCTGCCGCCGTTGATCGTCGACGCGGGCGCCGGCAGCCACGAGCCGCTGCTCAGCAGGCTGTCGCCGGCCGCGAGGTTGCCGGTGGCGATGCGATCGGCGATGTCGGTGCGCAGCGACGTGGCCAGCGAGACGGCGCCGGCGACGTTGAGCAGCCCGGCCCCCTGCTGCAGCAGGTTGTGGCCGGCCAGCGGCTGGGCGGTGTACTGCAGGATCGCCTTGACCAGCGGCGGGGTCAGCCCCGGGTTGGCCTGCAGCAGCAGCGCGGCGGCACCCGCGACGGCCGGCGCGGCGATCGAGGTGCCGCTCATCAGCATCTGGGTCTCGCCGTAGGACTGGGTGATCGGCAGCGGCAGGACCAGGTTGGCGGCGTAGACGGTGGCCAGGTAGTTGCGCGTGGGAGCGCTGCTGCTGGCCTTGGTGGACATCGCCGCGACGATGCGGTTGCCCGGGGCCACCAGATCGGGCTTGAGCAGGTTGTCCACCACACGCTGGCCGTTGGCGTCGGTGTAGCTGCCGCGCGTCGGACCGCGCGAGCTGAAGTTGTTGACGATGTCGTCGTTGCGGGCGGGCGTGTCCTTGAAGTTGACGGCGCCGACGGTGATCACCGTCGGGTCGTTGCCCGGCGCGCCGACCGTGCCGTAGGCCTCCTGGCCGGTCGTCGTCTGGCCGAAGTTGCCGGCCGCCACCACCACGGTGATGCCGGCCGCGGCGGCGCTGCGCACCGCCACGCACAGCGGGTCGGTCTGCCAGGACTCGGCCGAGGCCGCCGCCAGGCTGACGTTGAGCACGCGGATGTTGTATTCCTTGGCGTGGTAGATCACCCACTGGATGCCCTCGAGGGCGTCGCTGACGGTGCCCACGCCCTGGTCGTTGAGCACCTTGACGTCGTAGATGTCGGCGTTGGGGGCCAGGCCCGTGGTGTCGGTGGTGCCCGAGCTGAAGTAGCGTGCACGGCCCGCCGCCACGGCGGCGACGTGCGTGCCATGGCCGTAGCCGTCCTGCACCAGGTTGGCGCCGTTGTCGATGGCCGCCTCGTACTGCAGCAGCTCGGCGCTGCCGGGCTGCGGCGATGAGCCGCCCGAGCCGTTGCCGGTCCAGCTGGACAGCGCGGTGTTGAGCATCGAGACGTTCTTCTTCACGCGCGTGACGCCGCTGCCGTTGAGGAAGGCCTCGTGGACGCGCATCACGCCGGAGTCGAGCACCGCGATGCCGATGCCGCTGCCGTCCAGCCCGCTGTAGCCGGTGCGCGAGCTGTTGGTTCTCACGTTGCTGGCCAGCGCGCCGGTGATCGATTCGAGCGTGCTCGCCGTGCGCACCGTGCTGCGATTGGGCGACACGCTGACCACGTCGCTGCGCTGCGTCAGCGCCGTGAGCTGGCTGGCGCGCAGCTGCACCGTCAGCGCGCGCACCGCCGGGTGCACGGCGTGCACCGTGCCGCCGATGCGCTGCACGTGACGGCGCAGGTCGCTCATCTGCGGGTCGCTCGAGTTGCTGACCACGATGACCTGCACCTGTCGCACACCGTTGACGTCGCGCGACCAGGTCGGCCGCTTGGCGGCGCCGGAACGCGCCTCCTGGTCGAGATCGCGTGCCACCTTGGAGGCCAGGCGTCCGTGCGCCCATTGGGCGTGCACGGTGCGTGGCATCAGCACCAGCGACACCAGCGCCAGCGCACCCATCAGGGCGGCCAGCAGGCGGTTGAATCGACGGCGTTCGATCAGGACGATGAATGGGGTGAGGATCTTCATGGACATTCCTGTGCAGAACGGATCAAGCGATGCGGCGCGCAGCCCGGTCGCGCGGCCGAGACGGCAGCGCGACAGGCAGGTGCAGGGACGGCCGGCCCGAGGCGGCAGACCGTCGGAGGGAAGTGCGGGCGTGCAGCAGTCGAGAGCCGGGACGACGCGCGACGGGCGGGTCGCGCCACTCCGCGCGGCCGGCGACCGGCACGCGGCGTGTGAACAGGAGCAGGCTCATGTCGATTCCCCTGGGTGGCGAGGGTGCGGCCGCTTGGGCGACCACGGAATGACGGATTCGGCTGGCACGCTGCGACTGGCTGGACGCCACCTTCGCAGGTGACCGGTCATGCAGCTGACTCGAGGCCACCCCTGCACGACGGGATGGAGGGACTGTAATCGTTGTTAACGAGCCGTAACGTCAGTCCACTTTTCGGCTTGTGCGGAGTTCACGCATCCGCGACCTCGCGTGACCCGGATCGCCGCCCGCCCGCGGGTGGCGCGCGCGGATCTCGTCGATCAGCGCCTCGCGCTCGTGGGCGATGCGGCGCACGAAGGACTTGGGCGCGGCGGTGAGCGGGTCGTGGCGCGCCGCCCAGCGCACCAGCTCCAGCATCGCCGGCAGCAGGTCCAGCGCCTTGGGCGTCGGCGTGTAGAGCACCTGGCGGCCGTTGTCGGGGTCGCGCTCGCGTCGCAGCAGGCCTTCGGCCTCCAGCCGCCGGAGTCGTGCGGACAGGATGTTGGTGGCGATGCCCTCGGGGGCGGCCAGCAGTTCGCCGAAGCGCCGCTTGCCGACGATCAGCAGGTCGCGCAGCACCAGCAGCGTCCAGCGGTCGCCGATGAGGTCCAGGCTGTAGGCGATGGGGCAGTGCGAGGTGTGCCGCATGGCGGCGATTGTCGGCCATCCAGGCGACCGCCATGAGCTGCCAGGTACTTGCAGCGTGCAAGCGATGTGCTAGCATGACTTGCATCATGCAACTGATCAGGAGGCCCGCATGAAGCTCAGCGTGGTGGTCGGCTCGCCCAACAGCCGCAAGGTCATGGCCGTGGCGCGCCACCTTCAGGCGCCGGTGGAGCTGCAGTACCTGGACTTCTTCCGGGGCGACCTGCAGTCGGCCGCCTACCGCGCGCTCAACCCCAACGCGATGGTCCCCACGCTGGCCGACGGCGACCTCGTGCTGTGGGAGTCCAATGCCATCAACTGGTACCTGGCCGAAGGGCATCCGCAGGCCGGGCTGCTGCCGGCCGACCGGCGCGGCCGCGCCGAGGTGCAGCGCTGGCTGAGCTGGGAGCTGGCCCACTTCAACCGGGCCCTGGGCGTGCTGAGCTTCGAGGCGGTGGCCAAGCCGGCCTTCATGCAGCAGCCGGGCGACCCCCACCTCATCGCCTGGGCCGGGCGCGAGCTGCAGCGCTTCGCGCCGGTGCTCGACGCGGCGGTCAAGGGCCGCGAGGCGCTGGTGGGTCCTGGCGTCACGATCGCCGACTACGCGATGATCCACCTCGAAGGATTCAAGGACGCGGTGCCCTTCGACTGGTCGCCGTACCCGCAGCTCAATGCCTACGTCGAGCGGCTGCGCCAGTTGCCGCACTGGGTCGCGACGGCGCCGAGCAGCCCGCAGGCGGTGGGGCGCATCCCGTCCTGAGCCCGGGGACCGGCCGGCGGGCCGTGCCGGCCCGGCCCGCCATCGCAGGCCGGCCGTGCCGCCGGGCCCGCGGTCGCGCCGGTCTTCGCGACGCGGTGTCCCGAGAAGCGCGGTCTTCACCGTCCTGTTGCGCGGGTGCGCGGCAGAGGCCCTGTCTAGCATCGGGCACGACCACTGTCTGCCCGCGAGATGTCCAGCCCCGCCGCCGCCTCCACGCCACCCGGCACCTCCGAGGCCGTCGCCGCGCTCAGCCTGCACGAGGTGATGAGCCGCGCCGGCCAGCTGCAGGGTGCCGGCCAGACCGACGCCGCCGCCGAGCTCTACGAGGCCTGGATCCGCGGCACGCGCGACCCGCTGCGCCACGTGGCCTGCTTCAACTGGGGCACGCTGCTGTCGGCGCTGGGCCGCGACGAAGCCGCCGAGGCCGCCTACCGCCAGGCGCTGGACCTGCAGGCCGGCTTCGCGCCCGCCTTGCTCAACCTCGGCCACCTGCTGGAGCGCCGCGCGCAGCACGACGACGCGCTGGCCACCTGGCGCCGGGTGATCGACGACGGCGGGCGCGGCGTGCTGCCCGACCACCGCCTGCACGCGCTGAACAACAGCGCGCGGCTGCTCGAGACGATCAAGCGGCTGCCCGAAGCCGAGGCCCTGATGCGCCAGAGCCTGGAGCTCAAGCCGACGCAGCCCGAGGTCATCCAGCACTACGTGCACATCCGCCAGAAGCAGTGCGCCTGGCCCTGGTACCAGCCGGTCGGCCGGGTGACGCCCAACCAGATGCTGATGGGCACCTCGGCGCTGGCGATGATGAGCGTCAGCGACGACCCGGCGATGCAGCTGCTGGCTGCCCAGCGCTTCGCTTGGGAGCGCGTGCCCAAGCCGCCGGCCGAGGCGCTGCATGCCACGATGCCGCCGCGCAGCGGCCGCATCAAGGTGGGCTACCTGTCCGGCGATCTGCACATGCACGCGGTGGGCCTGCTGATGCCCGAGCTGCTGGAGCTGCACGACCGCAGCCGCTTCGAGGTCTGGGCCTTCGACTGGACGCCGGAGTCGGCGCTGCCGCAGCGCCAGCGGCTGCTGGCCGCGATCGACCAGCACGTGCGCCTGGCCGGCGTCGACGACCACACCGCGGCGCGCCTGATCGCCGAGGCCGGCATCGACGTGCTGGTGGACCTGCAGGGCCTGACCAGCGGCGCGCGCCCGGCCATCCTGGGCTGGCGCCCGGCGCCGGTGCAGGTGAGCTATCTCGGCCTGCCCGGCACGTCGGCGATCCCCGGCGTCGACTGGATGCTGGCCGACCGCTACGTGATGCCGCCCGAGCTGGTGCCGTACTGCACCGAGCAGCCGATCTACCTGCCGCGCTGCTACCAGGTCAGCGACCGCCAGCGCGCGGTGGCCGACAAGCCGGCCCGGGCGACCTACCAGCTGCCCGAGGACGCCTTCGTCTACTGCTCGTTCAACAACAACTTCAAGTTCAGCGAGGAGATGTTCGACGCCTGGATGCGCATCCTCGCCGACGTGCCCGGCAGCGTGCTGTGGCTGCTGGCGGACAACGACACCGCGCGCACCAACATGCTCACGCGCGCAGCGGCGGCAGGCGTCGCCGCCGAGCGGCTGGTCTTTGCGCCGCGCGTATCGCCTGCCGAGTACCTGGCGCGCTTCCAGCTGGCCGACCTGGTGCTCGACACCTTCCCGTACAACGCCGGCACGACGGCCAGCGACGCGCTGTGGATGGGCACGCCGATCCTCACGCGCAGCGGCCGCACCTACATCAGCCGCATGGCCGGCAGCCTGCTCACCGCGGTCGGCCTGCCCGACCTGATCACCGACAACCTGGCCGACTACGAGAAACTGGCCATCACGCTCGGCCGCAACCCCGCGCGCGTGGCCTCGTACAAGCGCTACCTGGTCGAGGAGGGGCGCCGCTCGCCGCTGTTCGACCTGCCGCAACTGGTGCGCGACATCGAGCAGGCGTTCGAGCGGCTGGCGCTGCAGGCGCGCGGCGGCTGAAGCCGGGTCACGCGCGGGCCTCCTTCGACGGCGGGGGTGGGTGGCGGTTCTCGGCGCATTGCAGCCTTTCGGGGTGCTGAGGTCGCCCCCCAACGCCCCCGGCCGGGATTTCGGCCCGGCGGCCGACTCACTTTCTTTGCTGGTGCAAAGAAAGTAAGCAAAGAAAGCACCTGAACACCCATGTGGGAGTCGGTCTGCCGATGCTGGTGCGTCCGGTGGTGGCATCTGTCGGGCGGCTCTCGCAAAGCCTTGCTCGACAGATGCCGCCTATCCCGGAGGCACCAGATCGAACCGTT
>WBZL01001562.1_pt1 | contig 23726 bp, 27 predicted proteins | sample 5204291 | NCBI WGS metagenome assembly WBZL01 (sample SAMN12344345, study PRJNA552823) | activated sludge metagenome | biome: Activated sludge suspended growth; feature: Nitrification reactor; material: Wastewater; isolation source: activated sludge from nitrification reactor of wastewater...
ACGGTGAAGGCCAACGGCCGTTACGTGTCGTCGTGCACGATGCCGGCGAAGGATGGCATGGAGGTCGAGAACAATTCGCCGGATCTCAACGACAAACGGCGGACGATGCTGCAGATGCTGTTCGTTGAAGGCAATCATTTCTGTCCCTCGTGCGAACAGAGCGGCAACTGCATGCTGCAGGCCCTGGCCTACGAACTTGAAATGCTGTCGCCGCATTTCAACCAGTTCTATCCAAACCGGCCGCTAGATGCTTCGCACCCCGATCTGCTGCTCGACTTCAATCGCTGCATTCTCTGCGAGCTGTGCGTGCGCGCCAGCCGTGACGTTGATGGCAAGAATGTCTTTGCCCTCTCCGGGCGGGGCCTGACCAAGCATCTGATCGTCAATGCCGAGTCCGGGCGGCTGGCCGATACCGACTTTTCCCTGGCCGACAAGGCGGCGCATGTCTGCCCGGTTGGGGTGATCATCGAGAAACGAAAGGGCTTTGCGATCCCGATCGGCAGGCGTCGCTTCGATGTCGAACCGATCGGAATGCAGGTCGAGCGCCTGGCCAACCGGACTGCGACCGAGGAAGAGGCCTGAGATGAACGCTGTGCCCCAGAACCGGAAACTGCGGAAGTTACGTCTGGCAACGACTTCGCTGGCCGGCTGTTTTGGTTGCCACATGGCATTTCTCGACATTGACGAGCGTTTGCTGGAACTGCTCGAACGGGTCGAATTCGACCGTTCGCCGCTGACCGACATCAAGACCTGCGGCCCTTGCGACATCGGCCTGATCGAAGGCGGCATCTGCAATGCCGAGAACATCCACGTGTTGCAGGAGTTTCGCAGCAACTGCAAGGTGCTGATCGCCATCGGCGCCTGTGCGGTCAATGGCGGGCTGCCGGCGCAACGCAACCATCTCGACCTCGGTCGGTGCCTGCAGGAGGTCTATCTGACCGGGCCGGGAATCGTCAACGGGCAGGTGCCCAACGATCCGGAATTGCCGCTGCCGCTCGACAAGGTGCACCCTATTCATGAAATCGTCCGCGTCGATTACTTCATTCCCGGCTGCCCACCGTCGGGCGACGCGATCTGGAAGTATCTGACCGACCTGCTCGATGGGCGGACACCACGGCTCGAATATCCCTTGCTGCATTTTGATTGATGGAGGCTCGCATGGAAGACGCCTTGTTCGCACTCGAAACCGCGCCTGCCGACGCTGGCCCGCTTCGCCGGGTGGCGATCGACCCGGTGTCGCGCGTCGAAGGTCACGGCAAGGTGAGCTTGCTGCTCGACGAGAACGATCAGGTGCAGCAGGTTCGCCTGCACATCGTCGAATTCCGCGGTTTCGAGAAGTTCATCCAGGGACGACCCTACTGGGAAGTGCCGGTAATGGTGCAGCGGCTGTGCGGGATCTGCCCGGTCTCGCACCATCTGGCGGCCGCCAAGGCGCTCGACCAGGTGGTCGGTGCCGCGCCATTGACGCCGAGTGCCGGGAAACTGCGCCGCCTGATGCACTATGGGCAGATTTTGCAGTCGCATGCTCTGCATTTCTTTCATCTTTCTTCGCCGGACCTGCTTTTCGGTTTCGATAGCGAGGCTGGCCAGCGCAACATCGTCGGTGTCGCGGCGGCGTATCCCGAGGTTGCGAAGCAGGGTGTGCTGCTGCGCAAGTTCGGCCAGGAAGTGATTCGCCTGACCGCCGGCAAGCGCGTGCATGGCACCGGCGCAATTCCCGGTGGCGTCAACCGCGCCTTGAGCCGTCCCGAACGAGATCGCTTGCTGGCTGAAATCGAGTCGGTCATCTGCTGGAGCCGGCAGGCGGTACAGCTCGTCAAGCGTCTGCATGCGGCTGACCCGGCGTTCTACGACGGCTTTGGCACTTTTCGATCGAATCTCCTGTCGCTGGTCGGCGCCGACGGTGCGCTCGACTTTTACGATGGTGCGCTGCGCGCGCGTGACGCCGACGGCAAAATCCTTGTCGATGCTTTCGCTGTCAGCCGATACCATGAGCTGATTCGCGAGGAAGTCAAGCCATGGAGTTACATGAAATTTCCCTTCCTGGCGGCGCTTGGCTCGCAGGAAGGGTGGTACAAGGTCGGGCCGCTGGCGCGCGTGCAGAATTGCGATTCGATTCCGACGCCACTCGCCGAAATCGAGCGCCGCGAGTTCATCGACCACGGCCATGGCGAACTGATCCACGCGCCACTGGCCTATCACTGGGCGCGCATGATCGAGATGCTGCACGCGGCAGAGAAGATCGGGGAGCTGCTGAACGACGACGATCTTTCCGGGACTGAACTCTGCAGCAGCGGCACCCGCAAGCGTGAGGGCGTTGGTGTCATCGAGGCGCCGCGCGGCACGTTGATCCACCACTACCGTGTCGATGACGACGACCTGGTGACGATGTGCAACCTGATCGTCTCGACGACGCACAACAATCAGCCAATGAACGAGGCGATCCGCCGCGTCGCTCGCCGTTACCTCAACGGTCGCCAGCTCAGCGACAGTTTGTTGAACCATATCGAGGTCGCGATTCGCGCTTTCGACCCCTGCCTCTCCTGCGCCACGCATGCCCTCGGCAAGATGCCGCTGCAGCTCGAATTGCACGATGCCAGGGGGCAACTGATCGAGCGCTTGCGCCCTGTTGCCTGAGATCCCGGAGGCGCTGCCCTTGTCACTCGCGCCGGTGGTCATTCTGGCTTGCGGCAATCCCAGTCGGGGTGACGATGCGCTTGGGCCGCTACTGCTCGATCGTCTGCAGGAGTGGCTCGATGCTGCTGGTCTGGCTGAAGGTTTCGAGCTGATCAGCGACTTCCAGTGGCAGATCGAGCATGCGCTCGACCTCATGGGAAGACGGCTGGCGCTGTTCATCGATGCAGGCATGCAGACGCCGGCGCCGCTACGCTTCGGTGCGGTGCCGGCGATCGACGCCGCAATACCCGGCACGCATGCCTTGTCTCCCACAGCGGTGCTCGCCGTGCTGCCGCGCATCGCTCAGCCAGCCCCGCCCGCTTTCGTGCTCTGTGTCTCCGGTCAGCACTTCGAGCTTGGCGATGGTCTGAGCGCTGTCGCGATCCGCCATGCCGATTGCGCTTTCGAACTGCTGCAAGCCCTGTGTCGTTCTCCCTGGATAGACGCCTGGCAGGCGAGCATATCCGGGGATTGAAGTTGGCTGGCGCCTGCCGGTCGCCAGGGGCTGCGCGTAGCGCCACTCCGACTCGCCCAGCCGCGCCTGCGGTTCGGGTTGCCTTTGGGTATCCCTCCGGCCTGCCGGATATTCCCCTTCAAGCCGGCAAGCTCTGGGTCGCCGCCAGGCCACGAACCAGCATGCAGTCGAATTCGATGATTGCCATGGTTGTTTTGTCGCGCGAGACGGGGAAGAAGCCGGATGGCAGGAATCCCGCCTCCTTGAAAACGGCCAGAGATTCGATGAAACCGGGGGTTCCCTCGTAGAGTGGGATCACCGAACACTCGATAAGGACGGCCCTGATCTGTGGCAGCAAGGCCGTCGCCCCCGAGAATACCTTGAGGTCGAATCCCTGCGTGTCCAGTTTGAGGAGCAGGCGATTGTCCGGCCCGGCAATACCCTCGATGCCGTCCAGGCGTCTAACCGGCACCTTGATGATTTCTTTCAGGCCGGTGCGGTGAGGGAAATACTGCTCGGATTTCTCGTTGGTTTTCAGGAACGATGAAAAATCGCTACCGGCAAGGATGTTGAGTTCCATTACGTCGTCCTGTTCGGCCAGCCCGCAAGAATGGGCCGTGAACAAACGATCCGCTGCGAATCGCTCGGCGAGCGCATGGGCCATCGCCGGAATGGGCTCGAATGCCTCGATGCGTCCGGAAAATCCAGCGGCGCGCAGCCGCAATGAAAATTGCCCGGCATTGGCGCCCACATCGATCACCGTATCAATCGCGTGCTTGTCGAGGACGTGCAGCAGGTGCCTGTCGAGTTGCAGGTGATTCTTGCGGCGGGAAATCGCATCGTAGCCAAACAAGCCGGCCAATGCAGGAACAAGTTTCATCTCTCTCCTTACAGTTGAACAGGTAGCGAGTCAGTCCCGTTAACGGTCATGGCGATACCGACACCCCACGTCCGGAAGTCATGGCGGTTAGGGATGGCCTGCCGATGGAGACTATTCAGCAAACAAGATCCAATGCTATATTGGGTCTCCGGAAGATTGTATCCTCCCGCAACCGTCGGTGGCCGGTGCCTCATGCTTTGCGGCTGATCCGTGTGGGCGCCTCTTTCCAGCCTGTCCGCACCAGCCACATGATCCTAAGGCGCAGTTGTAAATGTGGAAATCAATTCTTGCCATCGCCGTCGGTGCTGCGTTCGGCGCACTATTGCGCTGGCAACTCGGGATCAGGCTCAACGCATTTTTTCCAACCATCCCACCCGGCACGCTGGTCGCGAACCTGATCGGTGCCTACGTGATCGGTCTGGCGATTGCTTTCTTCGCCTCTTTCTCGGCCTTCTCCCCGGAATGGCGTCTGCTGGTGATTACCGGATTCTGCGGCGGGTTGACCACTTTCTCGACTTTTTCCGCCGAACTGGTAACACTGCTGCAGCAGGGGCGTGTCTTGTGGGCTCTCGGTATTGTCGCGGCGCATGTCGTGGGCTCGGTTCTCATGACTATTGCCGGCATGGCCACCATCGTCTGGGCAAGGATTTGGATCTGATGCTACCCCACAGGGCAGGTAGGAGTGACGCAACAAAGCGGGTTCAAGGACAGGGTGACAAGCATGGAAGGCGCATTTTTGAGATTTTACGTCAGTGAACGCGAGGCATGTCACGGTGTTCTGCTCTGGGAGTGGTTGCTCGAACGAGGCAACCAACTCGGAATCCGGGGCGGCTCGGCGTTCCGGTCGATTGGTGGTTTCGGGCGACGCCATGCCTTGCATGAAGACCGTTTCTTTGAACTGGCAGGAAGCGGTGGTATCGAGGTCGAGTTCGTGGTTACCGAGGAAGAAGGAAAACGCCTGCTCGATCTGATTCGCCGGGAGAATTTCCGCATCTTTTACACGCGCATCCCGGCCCAGTTCGCGATCATTAATCCGGATGTCCAAGACCCGCCGGGCATGAGCACTGACGATTGACGCAAAAGCCGTGAATATGCTCGGAAGCCTGCGTGAATTGCCGCGAACCGTCTGGCTGCTCGGCTTGGTAAGTTTTTTCAACGATTCCACCAGCGAGCTGATCTACCCGCTGCTGCCGATTTACCTAGCCTCGGTATTGATGGCCGGCCCGAAGGCCTTGGGCATCATCGAGGGGATTGCTGAAGCCACAGGGAGTCTGCTCAAACTTCTTTCCGGCGTGCTCGCGGATCGTCGCGGCTCGGCCAAGCCCTGGGTGGTTGGCGGCTATGCGCTGGCTGCGATCGCACGCCCGCTGCTGGCCTTCGCCACTTCCTGGCCGATACTGCTGTTGCTGCGCTTTGCCGACCGGGTCGGCAAGGGCTTGCGAAGTTCGCCGCGGGATGCACTGCTGGCGTTGACGGTGGATCCGAGCCGGCGCGGACTGGCCTTCGGATTTCATCGTGCACTGGACAACGCCGGGGCCGTCGTCGGGCCGCTGCTGGCGGCCTGGCTTCTCGCCGAGCGAGTACCATTGGCAGACATTTTTCTTTGGGCTGCGCTGGGGGGGGCGATCACGGTTGCCCTGACGCTGGCGGTCAGGGAACCGCAGCGGAACGCAGCGACGCCAGGGAAGCCCTTCAGCTGGACACTGCACGGCTTGCCGTCACCGTTCAAACGTTACCTGGGGGTACTGGCGCTATTCACCCTGGGCAACTCGTCGAACATATTCCTGCTGCTGCGGGCAAAGGAACTCGGTCTTGCCGAATACCAGATACCACTGCTCTGGGCGCTGGTGTCCTGCAGCGCAGCGCTCTTTTCCACGCCGCTCTCGGCATTGTCCGACAGGCTCGGCCGCACCCGTCTGATTGTCGGCGGCTGGAGTGTCTATAGTATTTTCTACTTGCTGCTCGGGATGAATCCGCAGCCTCTGTTGCTGTGGCCGCTGTTCGCGTTCTACGGCCTGTTCCTGGCTGCGACCGAAGGGGCAGAGAAGGCGCTGATCGCTGACCTGGTGGGCAAGGAAATGCTGGGCACCGCTTACGGCTGGTTCAACCTGACAACGGGTCTTCTGCTGCTGCCTGCCTCGGTGATCTTCGGCGGCTTGTGGCAATCCGTCAGTCCGCTCGTGGCTTTCGCCTTCTCTGCGGCCTGTGCTTGGTTGGCGGCGCTTCTGCTGCACCTGTGGGTGCTGCGGCGGAGTTGATCAGGATACATATTTTCAGCGAACCGTGACCGCCTACTCCTGCAAAGCCGCTTGCTGTTGCCGGTAGGCGGCATGGAAAATGTTCCAGTCGCCATCATTCCAGCCGTCGGTGTGGCGCAGCAACTGATCGAGATCATGCCTGCGCACGCGCTCACGGCTGATGCCCTGGCGCAGCTTTTCCAGATCGATGAAACGAACGTCACTTTCCTGATAGGTGTTACCCATTGCCGGCATGCGACGGACAAACACATGCTTGCCATACAGACAACTGTGTTGCAGGCCATGATGATGGAGGCGGGCGCAGGCACGGGCAGTGGCGGTGATCAGGGATTGGCGCTGCAATGGCTCGCCATTTCCAGCTGTGACATTCCACTCATCGAGGCTGATGAAGCTGTCGAGCGCGCGCGTCACCAGAATCGCACGCCAGCGGGCGGATTCCTGCCGGTCGCCGTAATAGAGTGCCTCGACGGTGCCGACTTGGTGTGCGCCAAGGCGCAGGATGTTCAGGTACTCGCGGTAGAAGGTCGGGATGCCGCGCCACGGGTGACGTAGCGTTCGGCACAGGTGGTTTTCCTGTCGTTTAAGGAAGATGGCGCTGCCATCATTGAGCACATGTCGGCTGACACCACTCCAGCCGCCACGGCGTTCATTGGGGGCTTCATGCCAGTCGGAGCTGAGTGACCACAGCCCTTCGAAGTCGGCGAGCTGGCTGGCGCTCAGTTGCTCGCGCGCCAGCTGGTCCGGAAACAGATCACGAGCCTTCACCGGGAATACCATGCGATGCAGAGGTTAGACGGCTTTCTTGCGCAGGACGTAGGTGCGCCACATGAACAGGCGGGGCAGGAAATCGATGTGGCCGACGATCTCGAAGCCGGCATTACGGCACTCACGTTCGAACTGGGCGCGCTGTACGACGAAGCGGTTGTCGCTCATTTCGCCTTGTTGCAGGCGTTTCTGTTCAAGTCGGCGGCGGCGCCAGGCCTTGTAGTTGCCATCAACCCACAGCGACAGCACCACCGTATCGCGGGTCACGCGACGAAATTCCTTCAGCATTGCGAGGCGGTTGGCCGATTCGCCAATGTGGTGCATGAGGCGAATCGAGAAGATGCAGTCGACACCGTTGTCGGGCAAGGTAATCTCGAAGGCGGAACACTGCAACAGACGGAAACGCCGAACTACGGCCGGGTCACGGACTTTTCTGGCGACTTCGAGCATGGCTGCGCTGTAATCGGCGGCCAGCAGTTCGCGTTGTGGGTTCTCGGCCAGCATGGACCAGAAGCGCCCCGTGCCACAGGGCAGGTCAAGCACCGACACCGGGTTGCCGGCCAGGGCCAGGGCGCGGGCGGCCATGCGGTGCTCCATGCGGTCAGAGAGCTTTTTCTCGTTGTGCTTCCGGAAGTACTCTTGCGAATGGGTGTCGGTGTACTTGTCCGAAAAGGACAGGTGAATGGCCGGTTTCTGCTGGTCGCTCATGTCATCGCTTGGCGTAGGGGGGCGGGGTGTGGCGGGTGTTCAGTGGAAAGCCAAGCATACCATAGAGCCGGCGGTCGGCACCGTCGGCAGGGCCCTTGCCTCAGGGCAATTGCATGAATGTTTTGTACGTAGAAACGACGTTCAATGGAATTTTTCCCTTGATTGTCCGCTCGCGAGTGAGCACTGTGAATGACTTCCGGTCAGGACAGAGGTCAGGTGCGTGCAGGCAGTCGACCGGGTTGAAAACGTGGCAGCTGCGGATTTCGAACCGGCTGTGATCTTTCTCGACGACTTCGTGAAAATGATGCGTCGTTTTGTCTGAAACCGCTTCGAAGGCGCCGACCAAATCCTTGAGCGACGCGGCCAGGGTGTGCTGATTGTCCTTGACCGGCAGGATATAAAGCGTAAGGCAACCTCCCGAAGAATGTCAGTACTCCAGGATCTTCTGGGCGCCACCAAGCCGTGGCTTGAACGCCGACTGCGCGAGCCTGGGTTGCTTCTCGGAGTGGACGACGCGGAATCGATGAAGAAATTGCGCGCAGGCTTTGATGTAGCATGATCGGCTTCAATCGTATTGAAACCGGCTACAAACATGCTCGCCCCACTTTTATTCGGCAACTACCGTCAGCAAGTCCTCGCCCGCTTGCTGCTGCTCCCTGAACATCGCTATTCTTGAGGCTGATGAAGGCGAACGAGCGCCTGAAGCTGCTGGTGGCGAAGCGCCGTTGCCAACGGTTCGGCCGGGGTTCCGTACGCATGGCGGGGCCGCTGGGCCAACTGGTGGAACGTGAAAGCGGCGAGGCCGAGGCCGCCACTCACCTTGATCCCCGCACCCCATCGCGCTGTTCCCGGATACCCCGTGCCCTGCCAGACCCGTTCTCCCGGAGACTTCTGTCCACGGAACTGAGGGCACCGCCTGCGACCCGATGGCAAGCGCGATACTCCTGGTTGTGTTAATGCCCGTAGATTGCTGAACTGGTGATCGTCGCCAGACGTTCTGCGGACCGACGCGCGACGCCGGTGGCAGAATGGATGACTGCTCGACGACACTTGGCTTCCCCTTGTCGTTGAGGAAGGAAAGCAGCGCCTCGCCGACACCGAGTTCGGGAATCGCCGTCTCGGTGTCGAACTTCGGGTTCAGGCGGTGGTCAGGTGAGAATCAGGTTGTCGCGATGGATGATCTCGGGCTCGTCAATATAGCCGAGAATGTCTTCGATATCCTGGCTGGCGCGGCGTGCGATACGCCGACCATCGCTGCTGCCGTAGTTGACCAGGCCGCGGGCAACTTCGATGCCTTCGCTGGAGACGCAGGCAACCGCTGCGCCGCGTTCGAAGTCGCCCTGAACCGTCAGGACGCCAATCGGCAGGAGGCTTTTCCCATCTCTGAGCGCATGGATGGCGCCGCCATCGAGGATCAGTTTCCCATTCAGCTGCAGGTGGTCTGCAAGCCATTGCTTGCGTGCCGTGAGCGGCGGAGTTTCCGAGACCAGCAAGGTTCCGAGCGGCTCCCCACGTGCCAGTCGAACAATGACGTCGGTCTCGCGCCCGCTGGCGATGACGGTGTGTGCGCCACTGCGTGCCGCGCGCTTTGCGGCAATTACCTTGGTGATCATGCCACCTTTACCGAATGCGCTGCCGACGCCGCCGGCCATCGCTTCCAGGGCGGGATTGCCGGCCCGCGCTTCACTGATCAGCGTGGCGGTCGCGTCTTTGCGGGGGTCGGCGGTGAACAAGCCTTGCTGATCGGTGAGAATGAGCAGGCAATCGGCTTCGATGAGATTGGCCACCAGCGCGCCAAGCGTGTCATTGTCACCGAATTTGATTTCGTCGGTCACGACGGTGTCGTTCTCATTGATGATGGGCACCACGCCGAGCTGCAGGAGAGTGCTCAGCGTCGAGCGGGCATTGAGGTAGCGCTTGCGGTCGGCGAGGTCGTCATGGGTGAGCAGGATCTGCGCGGTATGCAGGTGGTAGCGGGCAAAAGCGCGCTCATAAACCTGCGCCAGTCCCATCTGGCCGACGGCCGCAGCCGCCTGCAGCTCATGCACGGCGCGCGGGCGCTTGTGCCAGCCCAGACGTTGCAGGCCGCAGGCAATCGCTCCCGAAGAGACAAGAACGACCTGTCTCCCGGTTGCGCATAACTCGGAGATCTGTCTTGCCCACTCATCGATGGCCGCCAGGTCAAGACCTTCGCCGTTGTTGGTGACCAGTGCCGAACCAAGTTTAATGACCAGCCGGCGGGCAGAAGAAGTACGGGTGGTGGCCATGTTCAGGAGGTTTGCCCGTCTTCGCAGAAGCCGTTCGGGAAATGCGCGGCGGTGGCTGACTTTATGGCAGTCGAGGCGGCGCGGGGCAGTTGGTCCAGCGCCTCCTGGAGTTTCTTCACCAGCAGGCGACAGCCGTCGCCGCTGATGGCACTGACTCGAAAACTCGGAGTCTCACTCGTGTCGGCGGCCTTGTAGGCTTCCAGAAAGTCGGCAATACGCTGCTCGCGTTCGTCCTCGGGAATCAGATCAAGCTTGTTGAGGACCAGCCAACGTGGCTTGCTGGCGAGTTCCGGGTCATATTTTTCCAGCTCACGGACAATGGTCATTGCGTCACGAACGGGGGTGGCCAGAGGATCGAACGGTGCCAGGTCGACGATATGCAGCAATAAGCGTGTGCGCATCAGATGCTTGAGAAAGCGGATGCCCAAGCCGGCACCTTCAGCGGCGCCGTCGATCAGGCCGGGTACGTCGGCGATCACGAAGCTTTTGTCCTGGTCCACACGCACGACGCCGAGATGCGGTTCGATGGTTGTAAACGGGTAATCGGCCACTTTTGGACGGGCTGCCGAGACTGCGCGCAGGAAGGTGCTCTTGCCGGCGTTAGGCAGGCCCAGCAGGCCAACATCGGCCAACAGGCGCAGCTCCAGCCGCAGGTCACGCTGCTCGCCGGGTTCTCCGCGCGTACATTGACGTGGTGTGCGATTGACGCTCGACTTGAAATGGATGTTGCCGAGGCCGCCACGGCCGCCTTTGGCCAGCAGCACTTTCTTGCCATCCTCATCGAGGTCGGCAAGTATTTCGTTGGTATTGACATCGGCAATCAGGGTGCCGACCGGCACGCGTAGCGTCAGGTCCTGGCCGCGCTTGCCATAGCAGTCGCTGGAGCCGCCGTTCTCGCCGCGCTTGGCGCGAAACCTGCGTGCGTAACGGTACTCGATCAGGGTGTTGACGTTGCGATCGGCAAGCACGTGTACATTGCCGCCGTGTCCGCCATCGCCGCCATCCGGACCACCCTCGGGTTCATATTTCTCACGCCGAAACGAGACAATGCCGTTGCCTCCGTCGCCGGCGCCAACAAGAATCTTCGCCTCGTCGATGAATCTCATGTGTGCTTCCTGTTTCGAGAGATTTGAAAGCAAAAAGCCCTACCGGCAAGGATAGGGCTTCGTGCAGGGCTGGCTGGCCTTGGCTGCCAGCGTGGTTCAGACGGCAACCGGGATGATACTGACGGTGCGCCGGTTCAGCGCTCCCTTGATCGCGAACTGCACGTGCCCATCGATCAGCGCGAATAGGGTGTGGTCCTTTCCAATGCCCATATTATCGCCGGGATGATAGGCGGTGCCACGCTGGCGAACGATGATGTTGCCAGCGCGCACCAGCTGCCCCCCGTAGCGTTTGACACCCAGACGTTTTGCTTCCGAGTCGCGGCCGTTACGTACGCTGCCGCCTGCTTTCTTGTGTGCCATGAGTCAAGTTCCTTCCAAGTCAGGCCGAGGGTTCGAGCTTAGAGCCATCGGCGATGGCGTCAACGCGAATTTCGGTGTAATTCTGGCGATGCCCCTGATGCTTCATCGAGTGCTTGCGACGGCGCATCTTGAAAATCCGGATCTTGTCGTGACGACCATGCGACAGCACAGTGACCCTGACCGTGGCGCCGCTGACGATTGGCGTGCCGACCTGCACGGTCTCGCCCTCGCCAACCATGAGAACCTGATCAAGGGTGAGTTCTGCGCCAACTTCTGCCGGTATCTGTTCTATTTTCAATTTTTCGCCGCTGACAACCCGATACTGCTTGCCACCGGTTTTTATGACCGCGTACATGTTGGACTCCAAATAACAATGCAAAGAACCGCATATTGTAAGTATTCATTGGTGCATCGTCAAAGGGTTTGCGTGCTCGGCGTGCTTCCGCCAACACCGAGCGCTGCCGGTCTTGAACACTCACCGGTCAAGCCCCAGAATCTCTGCCCGGCAGACCGCTTTCTGCCAAAGTCCATGAATCGCAGCAGGCTATGCAAACCTCGACCAATCGCCCTTTCCTTTCGCTGATCCTCCCGGTTCTCAATGAAGCGGCGACGATCTGCGAACAATTGGCGTTGCTTCAAGAGTTGCGCAGTCGCGGCGTCGAACTGCTGCTGGTCGATGGCGGCAGTTGCGACGGGACGCCAGACCTGGCGCGACCTGGGGTCGACCGACTGCTCGAATCGCCTCGTGGCCGGGCGACGCAGATGAACGCAGGGGCGCACGCTAGCCAGGGTGAGGTGTTGCTCTTTCTGCATGCTGATACCACGCTGCCGCCCGCGGCCGACGAGCTGATCCGGGCCGCGATGACTGCCAATGTAGCCTGGGGACGCTTCGACGTGCGTATTGACGGTCACCAGCCACTGCTGCGCGTTGTCGAATCGATGATGAATTGGCGCTCGCGCTTGAGCGGTATTGCCACCGGTGATCAGGGGATTTTCGTTCGCCGTGAGGTTTTCGAGCGCCTCGGTGGCTATCCAGAACTGCCATTGATGGAGGACATCGCCTTGTCCAGGCAGCTCAGGCGAATCGCTCGACCGGCCTGCCTGCGCGAACGGGTACTGACCTCCGGACGACGTTGGCAGAAGCACGGCGTTCTGCGAACGATTCTGCTGATGTGGCACCTGCGCGCGAGTTATTTTTTTGGCGCGGACCCGCAGCAATTGGCGATTCGCTATGGCTATCGGCCACGCCAGCGCTGAGTTGCCCGGCATCGCCGTCTTTGCCCGCGCGCCACAGGCCGGTGCTGCCAAGACCCGCCTGATTCCTGCCCTCGGTGCGGCCGCCGCCGCCCGCCTGCAACGCCGGTTGACGTTGCAGGCACTGACGGTCGCGCAGCATGCGGCGCTCGGCAGGGTAACGCTTTGGGGAGCGCCGGATGACCAGCAGCGCTTCTTTCGCGCCGTGCAACGCGCTTGCGGCGTTGATCTGCGCAGCCAGTCGGGCTCTGACCTCGGCGCACGCATGGCAGCGGCCTTTGTGGCGCAGGCCGGACCATTGCTGCTGATCGGCAGCGATTGTCCGGCGCTGCAGCCGGCACATCTTGTGGCTGCCGCTCAGGTCCTGCTCGACGAGCACCCGCACGGCAAGGATGCGGTGTTCATTCCCGCAGAAGATGGTGGTTACGTGCTCGTTGGCCTGCGTTGTCCGCAGCCACAGCTTTTCGAGGCCATCGAGTGGGGGAGCGAGCGGGTCATGGCACAAACGCGGCGCCGCCTGTCCGAGTTGGATCTGAGCTGGATCGAGCTGCCCCGGCTGTGGGACGTCGATCGGCCAGCCGACCTGCTGCGTCTGGCTACACTGGAAGGATTCGTCGAATGGAACCAAGGAATCCCGGACGCCGGCGGGCTGCGCTGGCGCTGTTGACCACTCCACTCATCGGTGTTGTCGGCGGGTTTTCGGTGCTGCTGGCACGTGCCGATTTCCGGCGCGTCGTGCTGCCTGGTTTTTCTGGCGGGCTACCGGGAAATCATTTGCCGAAGGAATGGCTGCACCAGACCTTGCCCTCGGTCGAACGGCCGAACCGTTTCGATCTGTTGGCCGATGATGGTATCACGGTGCTGCGAGTGATCTCCGATCACTCGGCGTCGAGCCTGGCGATCGCACAGCGCATCGACCCGACGGCGACGCCCCTGCTCAGATGGCGCTGGTGGGTTTCCAACGCTGTTGCGGGTTCGGATCTGCGGCGCAAGGCCGGTGATGATTACGCCGCGCGTGTCTATGTTCTGTTCGATCTGCCAGCCGAACGGCTCAGCGTCAGTGACCGCATGAGGATCGCTGCAGCGCGCCTCCTGTACGGCGCCGAGCTACCGGCGGCAGCGCTGTGCTACGTATGGGGTACGGCACAGGCCGCCGGCGAGTCGGGATGGAATGCTTATAGCGACCGCCTTCGGATGATCGTCGTCGATTCCGGCAACGCCCATGCCGGACAATGGCAGGCGGTCGTTCGCGATGTTGCCGCCGATTTTCGCGCTGCCTTCGGCGATCCAGTGCCGACGATCTCGGGTGTCGCTCTCGCAGCCGACACCGACAACACCGGCGGGCGAGTCGAAGCACGGTTCAGTGACCTGTGGTTCGAGGCGCGGCCATGAAATGAATGAAGCCCGCAGGGATCGGTGATCGCCAGGGCCGCGGCTGATGCAATGATGAGCGCACGCAAGGCCGGAGCCCGTCCTGCATCAGGATGGCTCCGGACTGTCGTTGGTTGCAGCGGCTTAGTGCGTCTGCGTCTGCTGAATGCCAGCGACCACCCAACCGGAATGGCCGTCGCGTGGCTTGACCAGGTGCCAGATCTCGTCGAAAGGTTCTGCGGCAGCGTTCGGGTCTTCGCGGATCAGACCGTTGAAGCGAGTGCTGACGATATAGCGGTCTGGCTCTTCTGCGACATCGAGCACAACTGCCTCGACACTGACGACATCGGTTTCCTGCTTGGCGTGGCCACGCTCTCGAATGTGCAGGCTGATTTCGGCAAACATCTCCGATGTAGTAAATGCGCGGATGTCGTCGAGATTGCCAGCGTCGTTGGCGGCTTGCAGGCGGATGAAGCTGACCTTGGCGTTGCGCACGAAACCGGCAAGGTCGAAGTCGGCCGGGATGTGGCCGGCGACGGCGGCGGGTGCACTACTGCCACCGGCGTCCGGCAGGGAAAGCGCATGGCCACCGGCCGGCACGCCGCTTGCACCGGCCGCCGCGTACTGTAGGCCACCGCCAGCGGGTTCGCGGGCCGCAGCGCGGCGACGCATGACCAGGCCGATCACCACCAGCACGGCCATGACCAATAGGCCAATCATCAGCATCGAAGCGAGTTCCTCGCCGAAGCCGAAGTGCGAAGCCAGCGCGGCCAAGCCCAGGCCGGCGGCGAGTCCGGCCAGTGGCCCCATCCATGAACGCTTGGGTTGGGCTGCTTGCACCGCGCCCGTTGCCTGCGTCGGAGCGACGGCGGCTTTGTCGGGCATGGTCGACTGACGTTGCATGCCAGTGGACTGACCGCCACCGAAGCGTTTGCTGGCGGCTTCCGCATCGCCGAGCACAAGGGTGCAGCCCAATGCCAGAACGGCGGTGAGCATAGAGAAGGTTTTCATGGTTGTCTCCTGTGAGTAGTGAAACAGGGGGTGAGCATAGACGCCCGAAGATTAATAAAAAAGAAGAATTATCCGTAACGACACTTCGAATAAAACTGATGATCAGGGAGTCGCCGACGCGACTTCCACATTAAAAACCTCATTGTGCGCCGCTTCGCTGATGGCGATGATCGCCGGGTGGGTCAGCCGGCGTTGGTTGGTGATTGCGAAGATCTGTTCGCTGATGGCATCGATGCGCCCGACGATGTCGACGTGATACTGTTCGCAAACGTAGGCGGTGATGGCGGTCGGGGCGACGAAGAGCCCGGCGCCGGCTTGGCCGAAAGCCTTGAGCAACGCGCTGTCGTCGAATTCACCGACGATGCGCGGGTGCAGTCGCTGTGCTTCCAGCCATTGTTCGAGCCGCGGACGGATCGCGACATCCTCACCCGGCATCAGAAAGGGCGCACCGTCGAGCAGCGCCGGGAAGTCACCGTGCAAGGTCTTGATTCGTGCCGCTGCGCCGAAAACCGTCAGTGTGCTCTCGCCGAGCAGATGGCTGTAGCCGCGGACATTGAGATTGGCCGGCATCGGCCGATCGGCAATCACCATGTCAAGATGATGAATGGCAAGTTCCGCGAGCAGCGAGCTCAGGCGGCCTTCCCGGCAGATCAGCCGCACCGGTTCCGGCAGTTGCAGCGCCGGTTCGACCAGCCGGTGCGCAACCGCTTTAACCACCGAATCAGCAATGCCAACGGCAAAAGGCAGGCTCTTCCTTGTACTCTGGTCGCGCGCCGCGTCGAGCAGTTCGTCGCCGAGAGCGAAGATTTCTTCGGCGTAGCCGATAATGCGCCGGCCGGCGTCGGTCAGTTCCAGAGCACGTCCGGCGCGGCGGAAAAGCGCGACGCCGAGACTTTCCTCCAGCTCGCGCAACTGGCCGCTGATCGATTGCGGCGTGAGATGCAACTGTTCGCCGGCGCGGGCGATTGAACCTGATTTGGCGACTGCCCAGAAATAGCGCAGGTGCTTGTAATTGAGCATGGCCATGCTTCCAGAAGCATCCAAAAAATCGATGTATTGTTAAATTATATTCGATTTGTTGGATTCTTTTTCCTGCGCTACATTTCCCTTCGCCGTCAACACTCAACTCTCCAGGAGCCCTCTTATGCAGATATATATCCAGGCCCGCGGCTTTGATCTCAGCGCAGGTTTGCGCGAGCATGTCGAGCGTCGCATTCACTTCGCACTCAACTGGGCCCATCAGCACGTACGCAAGGTATCGATCCGTCTTTCCGATCTCAATGGTCCGCGCGGTGGAGAAGACAAATGCTGCAGCATTCAGGTGGCGGTTCTCGGTTCCGCAGATGTGCTGATCGAGGATATCCAGCCCGACCTCTATGTTGCCATCGACCGCGCTACCGACCGCGCAGGAAGGACGCTGGCGCGCCAGGTGGCGCGCCAGCGCGAACATCGCCATGGCAGTCCGCGTGATGGCAGCACGAAGAATGCAGACATCGTCGGGGAAGCCGAAAGCACGAGGGCTGCTTCCTCCTCGTTCATCACCCGTGGCAAGTGACACGGCCAACTGTTCTCAAGGGAATCGAATCATGAAACGGATCATGCTGCTTATCGGCACCAACCTGGCGATCATGCTCGTCTTGGGTATCGTCAGCACACTCACTGGTGCGCACAAGTTCTTTTCGGGCAGCGGCCTCGATCTTGGCAAGCTGCTGTTCTTCGCACTGCTGATGGGTTTCGGCGGCTCGTTCATCTCATTGTGGCTGTCGAAAACCATCGCCAAGTGGAGTACCGGTGCACGCGTTATCGACACACCGGCCAATTCCACCGAACTGTGGCTGATCGATACCGTTAGACGTTTTGCCGAAAAGGCCGGCTTGCCAATGCCCGAGGTGGCAATCTACGAGGGTGAGCCAAATGCTTTCGCCACCGGTGCCAGCCGCAACAGCTCACTGGTCGCGGTATCTACCGGTCTCCTGCAAAGCATGACGCGCAGCGAGACAGAGGCAGTGATTGCTCACGAAGTCGCGCATATTGCCAATGGCGACATGGTTACGCTGACGCTGATCCAGGGGGTGGTGAACACCTTCGTCATCTTCATTGCCCGCGTCATAGGCTGGCTGGTCGACTCGGCCTTGCGCAAGGGCGGCGACGAGCCGTCGGGACCGGGCATCGGCTACACGATCACTGTCGTCGTCTGCGACATCCTCTTCGGCATCCTGGCCAGCATCATCGTCATGTATTTCTCTCGGCAGCGCGAATTCCGCGCCGATGCCGGTGCCGCGCAACTGATGGGGTCGCCCCGGCCGATGGCGGCGGCGTTGCGCCGACTCGGCGGCATGGAAGCCGGCGAACTGCCACAGAACGTCGCTACTGCTGGCATCAACGGTCGCCCTGGCTGGATGGCCCTGTTCTCCAGCCACCCGCCGATCGAGGAGCGCATCGCGGTGCTGGAAAGCCGATCCTGACCACCAGGCAGACCATTCCAACCATCACATTCCAACCATCAGCAAGCAATTAAAGGGAAATGAAGTGAAGGATATCGCCAGGTTCATCGCCGGTTTCGAACGTTTCCAGGAGAAGTGTTTCACTGAGGAAGGGGGGCTGCTGGAGTTCGCCGTTCTGTCGCTGAAGGTTGAGCACAGCTTCATTCTTGACCATGCCCGGTGCGGCGGCATCCACGCTCTGCTGCACTATGATCCTGCTTGCAACGCCTTTGAGGAAGCCCGCCCGAGCCAGCAACCCGCTCCCGGAGTCAGCGCGTGAGCGCGGTCGAAACCTTTGCCACCGGCCCGATGTGGGTCGGCTTCATTGTCTTCGTCCTGGCCATGCTGGCGCTCGACCTGTTCGTTCTCGGCGGACGCCAGGCGCATCGCGTACCGGTCAGGGAGGCGCTGGCCTGGGTGCTGGTCTGGGCGACCCTGGCCATGGTCTTCTCTGGCCTCATGTGGTGGTATCTGGATGGCGCGCTCGGCCGCGAGATTGCCAACCGCAAGACACTGGAGTTCCTTGCCGGCTATTTGATCGAGCAATCGCTGTCGGTCGACAACATGTTCGTCTTCGTGATGATCTTCAGTTACTTCGCGGTCCCTCCCGAGTTGCAGCGTCGGGTGTTGCTGTATGGCGTACTCGGCGCGATCGTCATGCGCGCGACGATGATCCTCGCCGGCGTCTGGCTGGTTTCGCAATTCTCCTGGCTGCTCTATGTCTTCGGTGCCTTTCTGGTCGTCACCGGCATCAAGATGCTGATCTTTGCTGATCATCAGTCCGATCTCGAAAAGAATCCGCTGCTCCGCTGGCTGCGCGGACACCTGCGCATCGCCAGCAGTTTCCACGGCGAACGATTCTTTGTGCGCCAGAACGGCATCCTCTGGGCGACGCCGATGTTCCTTGTGCTAGTGCTGATCGAGGCCAGCGACGTGGTCTTCGCGGTAGACAGCATCCCAGCCATCTTTGCCGTCACCACCGATCCGTTCATCGTCTTCACCTCAAACATCTTTGCCATCATGGGCCTGCGCGCGCTCTACTTTCTGCTCGCCGACATGGCCGATCGTTTTCACCTGCTCAAGTACGGCCTTGCCATCGTGCTCGTTTTCGTCGGCGGCAAGATGCTCGCGGCGCCCTGGTTCCATCTGCCGATCCAGTGGTCCCTGGGCATCGTTGCCGGTGTCATTCTTGTTTCGGTCGCCGCAAGTCTAGCCTTGACGCAGGCAAGAGTGAACGCGACCAGTGCCGGAGATCGAGTTTGAGTTGTTCATCCTGAAATGTTCCCGGTGCTCTGCAACGCTTAGAAATCCGTGACCGTGCGACGGGGGCCGGAGCGATCGCTGGCCACCCGCATCAATACCTGGCGCACGGCTCTCTCATCGCGTGCCTCCAGCGCCACGCCGAGCTGCCCAATCAACCCGCTCAACTCCTCCGCGTCGAGACAAGGCTCGTCGCCTTTCATGATTTTGGGGTGCAAGGTGCCCTCGGCGTTACTGCTGGCGATGAGCAGCTCCTCGTAGAGTTTTTCGCCGGGACGCAGACCAGTGATGGCAATCTCGATGTCGCCTTCGGGGTTGTCATCATCACGCACCGAGTGGCCAGCCAGCCGGATCATGTTGTGGGCCAGGTCGAAGATTTTCACCGGTTCGCCCATGTCGAGCAGGAAGACCTCACCGCCGAGCGCCAGGCTGCCTGCCTGGATGACCAGTTCCACGGCTTCATGAATAGACATGAAATAGCGCGTCACTTCGGCGTGCGTGACGGTCACCGGACCGCCTTGGGCAATCTGGTCCTTGAACAGTGGAATCACCGAGCCGCTGGAACCGAGGACGTTGCCGAAGCGCACCGCACAGAATTGCTGACCGCTGCCTTGCGCGCTGGCCTGCCGGGCGATGCCCTGGACGACCAGTTCTGCCCAGCGTTTGCTGGCCCCCATGATGTTGGTTGGGCGCACCGCCTTGTCGGTCGAAATCAGGACAAAAGTTTGTACGCTGGCAGCAAATGCCGCCTGTGCCAGGGTCAAGGTGCCGAGCACGTTGTTGCGGGCGCCTTCGAGGGGATTGGCCTCGACCAGCGGTACATGCTTGTAAGCGGCGGCATGGTAAATGGTTTGCACCCGATGTTCGGCCAGCAGCCCTGACACCAGAGCGGCATCGCCGACCGATCCCAGACTGGCGATGATCCTGCAATCCGCGATGGAACGTAGCAGGCGGTCGATCTGGTACAGGGCATGTTCGCTCGTTTCCAGCAGAACCATCCGGGCCGGGGCGAGCGCGGCAATCTGCAGACACAGCTCCGAGCCGATCGAGCCTCCTGCACCGCTCACCAGCACGCTCTTGCCGGTGATGCAACGTCCGAGCAGGTTTGGATCGGCGCCGACTGGGTCGCGACCCAGCAGGTCGCCAATATCCACTTCGCGAACCATGTTCACCAGGTGCCGGCCGGTGGCAATGTCGGTCAGTGCAGGAAGAATGCGTACCCGTACCGGGTGCTCTTCGAGAAACGACACGACTTCACGCCGCCGGGCACTGGAGGCAGAAGGCAGGGTGACGATCACATCGTGAATATCGAAACGCTCAACCAATGCCGACAGGTGCTCGGGAGGATACACCCGCAGACCGCCCATGTCCTTGCCTTGCAGGGCGGTATCGTCATCCAGGAACCCGGCGGGGAAGAGATCACGCCCACGTCGAAGTGAAGCGGCCAGTTGCCGACCGGCTTCGCCGGCACCGTAGATCAGTACCTGTCGGCCAGAAAAACGATTGCGCAGTGGAAACCAGAGCAACCAGCGTGCGGAAAACCGGGAACCACCGACCAGCACCATGCCAATCAGCCAGTATAGCAGCGGCACGGCCCGGGGAACGCCTTCGAGTCCGGTCATCTGGGTCATGAAGGCCAGCACCGCCCACGACAGGGCTGCCAGCGACATCCCCTTGAACACCGACCACAGTGCTTGTTCGCCCAGGTAGCGAATGACCGAGCGATATAATCCCATCTTGAGGAAGACAGGCATCGCCAACAGGGGTGCAACGGCCATCAAAACCAGTTGCGAACGGTTGGGGACGAACCATTCGCCCAAACGTAAGGCATACGACGCCCAGACAGCGAATATCAGCAGCAGCGCATCGGCAAGCAGCATCAACCCCTGCTTGCCCCGGCGTGGCAAGAGGATCAGTGCGCTCGAAATATGCTCGGGAACGAGTCTATGCATCATTCATCCTGACTGGCTGCCAAGGCCGGGAGGGTGACACGCGCAGCCTGCGGCTTCATCTCGGCAGGTCATTCTGCCCGAGCAGAAAAGGGCGCGGAGAGAATCCGAGATCACGCGCTGCATCGGTATGATCGAAAACCAGGTCCCGATTCATGCGTTCAGCCATGCTGCCTGACCAGTGCCGGTATCTGGGCAACAATCGCAAGAGTGACACCACCGACTTGAATGCCACCAGTGGGATTGCAAACAGCCGCGGTCGAAGATGAAGTGCGGCAAATACGCGCCTCACCATCTCCCGGTAAGGCAGAGTCTCACCGCCGGAAATGTTGTATGCCCGGTTTGCCGCGGCAGCACAGTGCAATCCCTTCAGGCACGCCAATGCGACGTCTTCGGCATGAACGGGCTGGCGAGCCCCTATTGCCTCGCCCAGCAGTGGAAAGAAACCAAAGCGTTGGATGAAGCGGGCCAGTTCCGCAATGTTCTTGTCCTGTCCGTGACCGTAGATCAGGGTTGGCCGCAGGATCACCCATTCCACTCCGTGATCTTCAGCCCAGGCCTGCAGGCGTGCCTCGGCCTCGGCCAGGCGATGGGCCACGGAACGTTCCTGCAGATCGGAGGAGTCATCTTTCGTGAAGCGACTGGTCGAAGACAGTGCGACCACGCGCCGTACTCCATGCGCCGACAGCAAGGCGAAATGTTCGGGCAATACCCAGATCGGTGCCACGCAGATCCACAAGGGTAAACTCCCTGCCGTTGGCAGAGGCTGGGGGCTTGGGGATGAGAAAGAATTCGCGTTTGACAGGCATTTCCACTCCACCCCATCAGCCACTTGTCCAGTCTGCCGTCGCGAGAAGGCGACGACGCGCCACCCGGCCTGCGTCAGAAGGGGCAACAGACATTCACCCACCAAGCTGGAGGCACCGAGGACGCCCATCTGAGACTCAGGCACGGCCCATTCCCATTCTGACCAGAGCGTAGCGGATGCCATGGTAGCTGGCAACCATGATGAACCGCATCCATACCCCCGCCACGACCAGCCCCCAGAGGAGGCCGGGGTACTGATGATGATAGAACTTGCGATAAAACCGCAACATCCCATGATGCTTGTGCCATTCCACGAACAGAGGACGATTGCGGCCACACGCCCCCCGGACATGAACGACCTTTGCATCGGGAACGAACATCACTTTCCAACCCCGTTGTGCAAAGCGCATGCACCAGTCGAGATCCTCGCAATGGAGAAAGTACCCTTCGTCCCAGAGCCCCACGTCATTTATCGCCGCACGTTTGACCAACATGCAGGCACCGGAAATCGCCTCGACAGCCGCCGGCTGACTAGGCAATGGCTCGGCGTGCTGCAGAAAATCCGAAAATGCCTCAGGGAAGAAGCGGGCCAGGCGAGACAGGCCAAAAGCCCGCAGGAAGGCTCGCTGGGGGGTTGGGAAGGAGCGTCGGCCTCCAGCCTGTTCAGACCCATCGGGATTGCACAGGAACCCCCCGACCATTCCAATCGTCGGTGAAGAATCCAGCACCTCGATCATGCGTGCCAATCCATGCTCGGTCAGAACACCGTCGGGATTCAGGAACAGCAAGTGGCTGGCCGATGACACTCTTGCACCAATATTGCAGGCAACAGCAAATCCCAGATTCTGGTGGTTGCGGAGTAGCGAAAGTTTCTTGCTCGGGATGACACGTTCGAGACATTCCAGGCTGTCATCTGTTGAACCGTTATCCACGACGATCACCCGCGCAGCATTCGCGCGGAGCACTGAGGAAACGCAGTTGGTCAACAGTTTGCCTGCGTTGTAATTGACAATGACTACATCACAATCAGGAGGGGATGCCGTTGGCGTCAAGAAGCCCCCTGTGGATTGCTTTCCCAGTGTCGTTATTCATTTATGGCAGATTTCCAGGTGATTGCCGAGTGAGCCCGTCTGGCCGGAGAGGGTGAATTCTATCTTGATCCCCTCGCTGTGGTGAAATTGCCAGTTTTTTTCGGGGGGTCCGACCGCCAATTTTGGCAACTTCTCCGCTCCGCGTACTGTGTCTGGACGCTCCCAAGTGGTAGACTCGCAGGCCATTCCACTGATGATCCGTCTTGACTGGAAATATCTGCATGAAACGTAAAGGCATCATTCTTGCTGGTGGTTCTGGCTCCCGGCTTCACCCAGCCACCCTGGCAATCAGCAAGCAGTTGCTCCCGGTATTCGACAAGCCGATGATCTATTATCCGCTCAGCACCCTCATGCTGGCGGGAATACGTGACATCCTGATCATCTCGACGCCACAGGACACGCCACGCTTCGAGCAACTGCTCGGTGACGGTTCGCGTTGGGGTATCCGTCTTCACTATGCTGTTCAGTTCAGTCCCGACGGTCTGGCGCAAGCGTTCATCATCGGGGAGTCGTTCATTGGCGATGACCTGTCGGCCCTGGTGCTGGGCGACAACATCTTCTACGGCCATGACTTCCACCACCTCCTGGCGAATGCCATGGCTCGTGACGAGGGAGCAAGCGTCTTTGCCTACCATGTGAAAGACCCCGAGCGTTACGGAGTGGCCGAGTTTGATTCCTGCGGCAAGGTGCTATCGCTGGAAGAAAAACCAAGGCAAGCAAAATCCAATTACGCCGTCACCGGTTTGTATTTTTATGATCGACAAGTAGTCGAGCTAGCCAGGAACCTGCAACCCTCGCCGCGTGGCGAACTCGAGATCACCGATCTCAACCGCCTGTATCTGGAACAGGGGAAACTCAAGGTCGAAATCATGGGACGGGGCTATGCCTGGCTGGACACCGGTACCCACGAATCGCTGCTCGATGCCAGCCAGTTTATTGCCACGCTGGAAAACCGCCAGGGACTCAAGGTGGCCTGCCCGGAAGAAATCGCTTATCGACAGCGATGGATTGATGCCGAGCAACTGG
>WBZL01001563.1_pt1 | contig 23709 bp, 21 predicted proteins | sample 5204291 | NCBI WGS metagenome assembly WBZL01 (sample SAMN12344345, study PRJNA552823) | activated sludge metagenome | biome: Activated sludge suspended growth; feature: Nitrification reactor; material: Wastewater; isolation source: activated sludge from nitrification reactor of wastewater...
ATAACCTTGCGAACCCCTTACAATCAGATAAAACAGAGCGCATGGACACAATTCGCACGTTTATCGCCCTCCACCTCCCCACAGCCGTCGAGCAAACGCTGTTGGACACCATCGGTCAGCACCGCCCGCGCTTTCCGGCCGGCAGCGTGCGCTGGGTACGGCCAGAACAACTGCATCTGACGCTACGCTTTTTGGGAGAAACGGCCGTTTCCCACCTCCCCGCCCTGCAACAAGGGCTAGACCACATCGCCACGCACCACGCCCCGCTCTCGCTGCGGCTGAGCGACCTGGGCTGCTTTCCCACCTGTCAACGGCCGCGTGTTTTTTGGGTTGGTTTAGAAGGGGAACTGGAGCGGCTGCACGCCCTCCAGCAGGAAATTGAGGGGTTGGTCAATCAGTTGGGGTGGGCGCGGGAAAAACGGCCGTTTTCCCCCCACCTCACCCTCGGACGCATCAAAGATGCCCGCCAGCTACAGGGAGCCACCTGGCGCGGCGCACCTGCCAGCGGCGACAAACAGATGCAGCTAACAGAAGTTGCCCTCGTCGAAAGCCAGTTGCGCCCCGGCGGAGCTGTCTACACGACACGCCACCTCAGTCGGCTGTTGCTGTAAACCGGTCGGATAATGCCACGGGTTGTCGAGAAATTGGGAAACGGCCGTTTGCGAAGTCAAATGAACCACCCGCTTCTGCTTTTGCACCACCGCCAACCGCGCCATCATTTGCGCCCGCGCCCGCTGCGGATACGCCCAAATGTGGCGCACAAACTGCGGGAAATGGGGGTCAAACAACCGCTCCTGGCACCCTGGCGCAATATCCGGGCGCGGTTTCCAGGCATATTGCACCCGCCGCTTGGTCGCTTGCAGCACACACAACCAGCGCGGCAAATCCAGAAAGACAACCGTATCCGCCGCCGCCAGCCGCATCTCCAGCGTGTTGCGATAGTTGCCATCCATAATCCACGCTTCCCCGGCCGTCAGCTTGCTCACCCGGTTTTGCCATTCCAGAAAGGGGGTTTCCTGCCACCCAGCCTGCCAAAAATGGCGATCCAGGTGGATGACAGGCACGTGCAGCACGTCTCCCAACTGGCGCGACAAGGTGGACTTGCCTGCTCCACTGGAACCAACGACCAAAATTCGCTGCATGGTGGGAACGGCCGTTTGTATCCCCCCAAAAAACAGGCGCGGCATCTGGTCAAATGCTGTCTCTATGGCATAATTACTTTGCGGCAGCATTGACGGTAAAGCAATTTCAAAATCAGGTGCTGTTTGCGGAATCATCATGGTTTTACAATGCTCACATCTTTGGCATAACGTACACCGAATCAAACCCCATCAGGGTAAGACAGGTTACTTCCTATCTGTACAGCGCCAAACCTTCACCCGGCTTTCACCTCAACAACAGTGGTCTCATCCCACCACAGCTACATTCCACCATAAAATTATGTGTAACCAAGTGAACACCCCCATCCTATGACACAGGACACCTATCTTGAGTGAATTTGACGTAAAAACAACCTACTATTCAGACCAAAGTACCAGTGGCCGCTGGGTCTTTTCCCATCTCAAACGCCACTGGCTACTCATCGTCGTTTTGTTTATTGGTGCCTTTGGCAATGCCGCCCTGGCTGCCGCCGTGCCTGTCTTCATCGGCAACGCCTTTGACGCCGCTCTCGAAACACCCGCCAACCTGGCCGCCATCGGCGGTGCCGCCATCGGTCTCATCATCAGCCAGGCCATTCGCGCCGTCCTCCAGCTAGGACGCAACTTTTCCAGTGCCGTCATTGGCGAACGGCTAGAGCGCGATATGCGGGAAGAGCTATACCTGAACCTGCTGGGCAAAAGCATGGCCTTCCACGACCTACAGCCCGTGGGTGACACCATGGCCCGCGCCACCAACGACGTGCATGAAATCAACCTCATGTTCAACCCCGGCATCAACCTTGTCGTTGGTTCAGCCAATTTCCTCATCATGCCCCTCCTCTTTGCGCCACGCTATCATTGGCAGCTTATTGCCACCCCGCTGACGTTCATCATCCTTTACATCATTGCCCTAACCCGCTACATGAACGTGCTGCGCGGCATTGCCGACCGCGTGCGCCGCGCCTTTGGCACCATGAACAGCCGCCTGGCCGAAGCCTTGGATGGCATTGAGCTGGTCAAAGGGGCAGCACGAGAAAGCGAGGAAATTGACCTGTTTAGCCAAAACGCGGGCGAATACCGCGCCGGGGCAGTGGAACAGGGGCGGGTTGAGGCACGCTTCCTGCCGCTGCTCTTCCTGGGATTGGCACAGGCGGGCGGCTTTGCCCACGCCCTTTACCTCTTTAGCCAAGGTGCCATTGCCGTCGGCGACGTGGTGGCCTACATGGGGCTGCTGGCACTCTTTGGCTTCCCCACCTTCACCTCCCTCATGGCCTACTCCCGCGTTTCGCTGGGGCTGGCCGGCGCTCGCCGCGTGCTGGAAATGATGCACATGGAAACCCATCTGGATGAGAATGTCAGCGGCCACGAAGCACCTATCAAAGGTCAAATCAGCTTCAAGAACGTCTCATTCGGCCACATTCCCAACAGCCCGGTACTAAAAAACATCAGCTTTGAGGTACAGCCGGGGCAAACGGTGGCTTTAGTAGGGCAAACGGGGTCGGGCAAAAGCAGCCTCGCCAAGCTCATCAACCGCATCTATGACGTAGATGAAGGGTGTGTGGAAATTGACGGGGTGGACGTGCGCGATTGGAAGCTGGCTTCGCTGCGCCACCAAATCTCGATTATTGAGCAAGACATCTTTCTCTTTTCGCGCACGCTGAGCGAAAACATTGCCTTTGGCAACCCGGAGGCGACGCAGGAAATGGTGGAGCAGGCGGCTAGGGCGGCGCAAGCCCACGACTTTATCATGAGCTTTAAGGATGGGTATGAGACGGTGGTGGGGGAACGCGGGGTGACGCTTTCTGGTGGGCAGCGGCAGCGGCTGGCGCTGGCGCGTGCCTTTCTGACCAACCCGCGCATTTTGATTCTGGATGATTCCACCAGCGCCGTAGACAGTGCGACTGAGGATCAGATTCAGCGAGCTATTCAAGAAGCGGCATCCAACCGCACGACTTTTTTGATTACCCACCGGCTGTCGCAAATCCGCTGGGCAGATCAGGTGGTGGTGCTGCGGAAAGGGCGGCTGGAAGCGGTGGGCGACCATGAATCGCTGATGCAGCAGTCGGCGGCGTATCGGCGAATTTTTGAACAGTATGAGGCGTTGAATTAGCAATGGGACCACTTGTGTATTATTGTCGCTGGCAGGGAGCCAAGCTGCGGCTGCGGGGGCGGGATGAAACGGCCGTTTGGGGTCATCTCGTCTTCCAAGAAAACAACCAGGAACGCACCCAGTTTTTCCGCTACCAACTGGCTGAACAAACGCTGACATTGAACACAGACACGGGGGAACAGACGATTCAGCTTGATAAGATGGGGGTGGCTGTCAGTTAAACGTGCAACTCGTCTAATACAATGACCTGTAGCTCTTGAATGCGGATCAGTTGTTTATCGTTGGTCAGAAAAGCGTCACAGTTGGCATAAACGGCAGTTGCTACTTGCAACGCATCCGGCAATCTGAGGTTATACTGGACACGGAAGCGAGCAGCTTGTGCCGCAATTTCGGCGTTTATTTGCATAAAGTGTGTGTGAGGCCCCCCTGTGATCAATTGCAGAAATTGGCTTGCTAATGTCTGATTACCTTCACGATAGGGAGGCGTGAGGCATTCTGAAAGGGTAATGGGAGAGGTAACGGCCGTTATTTGCCCCGTATTTATGCGACGAAAAAAGGGGCGAGCCAAAGGCAAGAAACCAGAAATACGCTCCGCGTAATAGATCACGGGGGGCAGTATCCAAGAAGAGAACCGAAACCCGATCTATTATGTCAACGAGGGATCTCACGCTCCCACTCCTCCGCCCGAACTTTATTCACCCATTCCTGGGCATCCATACCTGTTAAATTACCCTCAACGATCCCCTCTATGTCAGTCCATTCATAGTCTGGTTTCTCTACAGATGGAGCTGTTTGTTGAGCCTGTTCTGCCAGATAAGCAATAAGTTGCAACAATTGGTTATGCGATAATTGAGCCGTTTGCTTTAAGATGGTGTGTAAAGCTGGCTCTTGCGTCAAAATGGTCACTAGATTCACTCCTTAAAAGCTGATCAACGAGCCTATGCTCACACTTTAGCATAACCTGTTTTATGGAACAATAGCCGACGAGAAAAGATGAACCATGTTTTCCTGGCGATTGGTACTCTTCAATCTCCAATCGCCAATCGCCAATCACCACTTACTCATAGCGGAAACGCCAAACGCCGATGGTGAAGAAAAGGGCGGCGAAGCCAAGCAAGACGCTCCCTTCCAGCAGGACACCAGCCACCCCTTGCCCGCGCAGCACGATGTCGGAGAGACCGCGCATGGCCCAGGTGGTGGGGAGGATGTGAACGGCCGTTTGCATCCCCGGCGGAAAAATCTCCAGCGGAATCCACGCCCCACCCAGCAGTGCCAGCGCCATCCCCAGCATCACGCTCAGGCTGCTGGCCTGGCTTTCCGTTTTGGTAAACGTCCCCAGCATCACCCCAAAGGCCACCGAGGCCAGACCAAACAGGAACAGCATCAGTGCCAACCCGGCGACGGAATTACCCCAATTCACCCGCAGCACATAGACCCCAAACAGCACCAAAATCGTCATCTGCACCAGCGCCAGACCAAGCTGGCTGGCAATGGTGCCGAGCAAATAGGTGGCGGTGCGGGTGGGCGTGACCAGCAGCCGCCGCAGCGTCCCCTGCGCCCGTTCAAAAGCGAGATAGCCAGAGGTGCCCAGCAGCGGAATTAGCACCCAGGTGAGCAACTGCCCCACCGACTGGTGCGCCGCGCCGTCAAAGCCGCCGATGGCCGCTTCAGGCTGGGTAACGGTGATGCGTTTGGGGGCTTCGACAACGGCCGTTTGTGCCATAGCCAACCCCTCGGCAAAATACGCCTCCCGTTCGGCAGCGGTGGCAAACGGCCGTTCCCCCTCCGCCACCAGCACACTATTCCGCGCCGCCGTCGCCGCCTGCCCCAGCGACCCCACCGCCGTCTGAATAGCCTGCTGGGCAGCAATGGCACTGCTGTTGTTGGGAGCCTGGGTGAGGTCAAGAACGGCCGTTTCTGCCCCCGCCGCCACCACCTCGCCAAACCCCGCCGGAATTTGCAGCAAAGCCGCATGGTCATTCTCGCCAAACCGCGCATCCGCCTCGCTTGCCGCAATCAATTCCGGCCGCACCGTTTTGGAAGCAGTTAGATGCGCCACCAATTCAGTTGCCAACTCGCTGTCGTCTTCATTTGCCACCAGCACCGGAATCCGGTTGTCGCCATCGCCGCCAAACTGCGCCCCGCTGAGAATAAAGGTAAACAGCAGCGGCAAAATCAAAAAGAAAAGCAGCTCCGACCGGCTGCTAAAGCGCACCCGCGCATCTTTCCACATCATCGCCCAAATTTTTTGCATGATAACCCAGAATTTGGACAGGATTAACAGGATTAACAGGATTGCTTTTCATCCTGTAAATCTTGTTAATCCTGTCATAAGCTCATTGCCCAACGCCGCCGCAGTAGCAACAGGGCGGCACCAAAGACGAGTGCCGTCATGAGCAGCAGTGCCAGCACGGGCGTAACCACATCGGCCAGCGTGCCGCCGGTTGCCAGCGATAAAAAGCCGTCCATGGCCCAGACATGGGGGGTGATTTTGCCTGCCAGTTCCAGCAGCCCGCCCATTTGCGCCGTGGGGAAGAAGGTGCCGCCGAGAATGCCAAAGATGAGCATAACGGCCGTTCCCACACTCCCCACCTGCCCCGGCGTTTTCGACAGCGAGGCGATGAGTAGCCCCCAGCTTGTCGCCGCCAGCGCCACCGCCACAATCAGCAGCGCCACCCCCAGCCCGTTGCCCCAGCGCAGTTGAAACAGCAGCGTCGTTGCCACAATTAAAATGGTGACTTGCGCCACGCCGGTGAGGAAGGTGCCAACCACCTTGCCGCCCAGCACCTGCGCCAGTGCGGTGGGGGAAACAAGCAGCCGCGCCAGCGTTCCCTGCTCCTGCTCCTGCAAAATGGAGCGTGCGCCGATGGTGACGGTATACATCAGGAAGAAAATTGCCATGCTGGGGGCAAAAAAGGAAAGAACATTAAAGCCGTCGTCGCTGCTGCCGCTGGCAGTGTGGCTTTCCACGACGATGTTGGATGCGGCTGCGTCCGGGTTGTTGCCAAAGAGGTCATTGCCGATGGAAACGGCCGTTTCTTCCATCTCATCCATCTCCACCAACCCATGCGTCGCCAACTGGGTCATCGTCACCTGCATCGTCAACTGGCCGCGCTCCACCCGGTTGACAAACTCCGTCACCACCGCCTCAACGACGCTGGCCCCAATCGGCCGGCCGGGGTTGGCAACCACCTCAATCGGCACCGTTGCCCCCGTTTGCCCCGTTTCGCGGTTGGGGAAGATACTGTCGCTAAAGCCAGGGGGAACCACGACGGCGGCGGCAACCACGTCATCGTCTACCTGCTGGCGGGCGGCCTGGGCAGAAACGGCCGTTTCCACCACCAGCAGCTCCGCCAGCTCCTCCGACTGCATCACATCGAGCAAAAAGCCGCCCAACTGCCCCTCATCTTCATTCACCAGCACCAGCGGAATTTGCCCAATGCCGTTATCGCTATCGCCGCTAAACGCCCCCGTCGCCGCCCCCATCCCCAACGTCAGCACAAACGGTGCCGCCAGCATCATAATCAACGCCGCCCGGTCGCGGAAGGTCACAATTAAATCTTTCCAGCCTATGGTTAGTAGTTTGAGCATGGTATCACCAGTGGCGGTAAGCAGTAATCAGTACTGAACACCGATTACCGATTACTGATTACTAATCCCTCAACCCCCGTCCCGTCAGGTGCAAAAACACCGCTTCCAGATTCGGTTCGGCAATGTCAATGGAGCGAATGCGGAGGTTGTGGGTGTTGGCAATGGTGACGATGGTGGGCAAAACGGCCGTTATTTCCGTTACCCCCAGCACCAGCACATCCTCCAGCGTCGTCGTCTGCACCACCCCCTCCACCTGTTCAAACAACGCCGCCTCCCCATTCACAAGCTGCCCCTCGCCAAAATGGAGCCGCAGCGTCTCCTGCTGCCCCACCAGCCGCGTCAGCTCCTTCTGCGTCCCCAGAGCAATCAGCTTGCCGTAGTCCATAATCCCCACCCGATCCGACAGCTCCTCCGCTTCTTCCATGTAGTGGGTGGTATACAGCACCGTCATCCCTTGGTCGCGCAGCTCCAGCACCATATCCAGAATGCGGCGGCGGCTTTGCGGGTCAATCCCCACCGTCGGCTCGTCCATAAACAGCAGCTGCGGCTTGTGGAGCAGCCCGGCGGCAATGTTGATCCGCCGCTTCATGCCGCCAGAGTAGCTGCCCACCCGGTCATCGGCGCGGTCACTCAGACCAACCTGGCTCAACACCTCTTCCACCCGCTCCTTCAGCGCCCCGCCGCCCATGCCGTACATCCGCCCCCAAAAGTGCAAATTTTGCCGCGCCGACAGTGCCTCATAGAGGGCAATTTCCTGCGGCACCACGCCAATGAGCTGTTTGGCGGCGTGGGGGTCGGTGAGGAGGGAACGGCCGTTAACCACCACCTCCCCCGCCGACGGCCGCAACAAGGTACTCAACATCGAAATCGTCGTCGTCTTCCCCGCCCCATTCGGTCCCAGCAGGCTAAAAATCTCCCCCCGCACCATGCCAAACGACACCCCCTGCACCGCCTCAAACTCCCCATACCGCTTCCGCAAATCTTTTACTGTCAAAATCGGTTCCGCCATTGTGCCACCTCGTAACCAGTTCGTTACAAATTTCGGAGATTGGCGATTAGAGATTGTGAACCTTCATCAATCTCCAATCGCCAATCTCACAATAATCAATGAAGTTATTTGTGAACAATCCATTCAAGCAGGGGCATCATATCACTTCCCGGCCGCAGACTGATGTCCCAAAGGTCATGCCCAGGTCACGTTTTAGGTGTGACCCATTGGCGTGGGAGAAGAAAAACGGCCGTTTTTCCTCCCTTTCCCGCCAAACTATGCTATTCTCCGCTGCACATAACACAAGGAGGCTCTTATGCCCGATTTACACATTGGCGTCATTGGCGCCGGCGGGCGCGGCAGCCTGGCTCGCCACGCTCACCAACCCAACCACGGCTCCCGCATCGTCGCCTGTTGCGACATCAACAGCGAGGTATTGACCGCGCAAAAAGAACGGTACGGCAACGACATTTTTGTCACCGATGATTATCGCACCCTGCTACAGCAAAATCTGGACGCGGTGTTTATCTGCACCCCGGACTTTTGGCACGAGGAACAGGCGGTGGCGGCGTTGGAGGCAGAAACGGCCGTTTATCTCGAAAAACCCATCGCCATCACCACGGCCGGCTGTGACCGCATCCTCGAAACCGCCCACCGCACCCAAACCAGACTCTATGTCGGCCACAACATGCGCCACATGACCTTTGTGCAAAAGATGAAAGAACTGATTGACGGCGGGGCTATCGGCGAGGTCAAAACCGCCTGGTGTCGCCATTTCGTTGGTCACGGCGGCGATTTTTACTACAAGGATTGGCACGCCGACCGGCGCAACGCTACCAGCCTGCTGCTGCAAAAAGCGGCGCACGACATTGACGTGCTGCACTGGCTTTGCAGCGGCTACAGCCAGCGCGTTAACGCCCTCGGCGGTCTCACCGTCTATAACCAGGTTGCCCATCGCCAAACCGTCCCCCTGCCGCGCAGCCAAATCACCGCCACCAGCCAATGGCCGCCCCTCTCCCAAACCAATCTCTACCCCGTCATTGACGTGGAAGACATCAGCATGATGCAAATGCAGCTTGACAACGGCGTTTTTGCCGCCTACCAGCAGTGCCACTTCACCCCCGACTACTGGCGCAACTACACCATCATCGGCACCGAGGGGCGTATCGAAAACTTTGGCGACACCCAGCCCGACGCCGTGATCAAGCTGTGGAATCGGCGTGCCGACTATAACCCCGATGGCGATGAGCAATTTGCCGTGGGGGCCAACAGCGGCGACCATGGTGGTGCCGACGGCCGTATTGTGGCCGAATTTGTCCGCTTTGTGCGCGACGGGGGTCAGATCAAAACCTCACCTCTGGCGGCTCGTTATGCGGTTGCGGCCGGCTGTGCCGCCACCGACTCCCTCCGCGCCAACGGCATCCCGATGGATGTGCCGCCTGTGGACAAGGCCATTGCCCATTATTTTGCTTAAAATGAGGTGGGAAACAGGGTGATGACCGCGATTAGTCAGCCCAATCATAAACAGCCAAAGACGCAACCCGATCAAAGGGCAAAAGATCGATTTCTTGCAAAACCTTTCGTTTTATCATGACAGGAGCCATAATTACCTCCAATTCAACATTCTAGAGAAGAATTATTCTCCCAGCGGCTTCCATTCCCGCCGGAGCAGCCCGTACACCCAGGAATCCGACACCTCGCCCGCCACAACACAATTTTCTCGCAGGGTGCCTTCGCGCAAAAACCCCAGCTTTTGCAGCACACGATCCGATGCTGCGTTGCGTGTATCGGCCTCAGACTGCACACGGTTGAGATCCAGCGTGTTGAAGGCCCATTCCAGCAGCGCAGTTGCCGCCTCGGTGGCAAACCCTTGCCCCCATGCTGGTTCATCAAGGCAATACCCGATCATCGCGCTGCGGTACGTTGGATCCCAGTTCATCAAGCTGCACCAGCCAAGAAATGCGCCATCGCTGCTTTGCGTGATGACCAGCCGTGCGCCGCTGCCCTCCTGCTCCATCTGCTGGCAGCGCACAATAAACCGTTCTGCCTGCGTACGCTCCGTCCACGGCGGCGCATCCCAATAGCGCAACACGCGGGGGTTGCTCATAAGGGTAAAGATGCTGTCTGTGTCGGCTTCGGTAAACGGCCGTAAATGCAAACGTCCGGTATGCAGGGTTGGGGTAGGTAAAACCATATTCGTGCGCTCTCCTGTTAATCATCTTGTCAAGGCATCAACTTATCAATGATGACCATTAACACAATGTCAGACTAACTCTTCTCATCCGTTGTCAGCAAAACTGGCTTACGCCGCTGAAATTCCATCGCCCGGCGACTGATTTCCTCTCCGCTCAACTCTGCAAAAAGATTTTGCCGCCACTCAGTATAATCAAATTTCTCCCGCTGGATTAACGCAATGAAGCGTTCGGCTTCTACCAACCCCAAATAGCGGGACAAAATCTCAAACCCCAACACTTTAATTTCTGCATCCACCTTGATAGTCATTCTCACAATCCTTGTTCAACCACAAAATCCAGAGGATTCATAATCCGTATTTCTGCAACCATCCGCGCTTTTTTCAAGATGCCTTTGTCCACCGTCAAAAAGTAATCACACGCCAACGCCTGGGCGCACGCCAAATGCAACGCATCTAACGGTTTGAAACCTTTGGTACGCAATTCGTTCATTGTCGCCAGAATGACCGGGGTTTCAATCACGAATAGATCGGCCAACGCTTCCCATTTCTGAATTTCGCTGCGCCGTTCGGCCAATGGATTAGCCGCATTCTCATAATCAAGAACGTATGACCAGCCCAACGCATACTCACCTGAGCGAATAGCAACCTGAATATGCAACTTGGCTTCAGTTTCCAATCGCACAGTCAGTGTACTTTGATCATCAAAAGGACGGTTGAAACAGCAGTTATCCAAATACAAACGCATACTCTCATAATTCCTCAATGCAATCTGGCTGATAAATAAAGTTTACACACAGAATTTCCCATGTAAAGTGCCAGTGTATGCAAACGGCCGTTTTCCGCTCCTTCTCCCCTGCATAGCCTCACTAAATCCTGCTACAATTCCCCGCCATGACACATCCCAACAATTCCCACGATTTTACGACCAACGCCATTCACGCCGGCCGCGACCCGCACAGTTCGGCCGTTCCCATCTATCAAGGCATCAACGCCCCGCTTGACGACGGCACAATCAAGTACATCAGTGAAGCCGGAGCAGTGGGGGGGCCAACGGTGGCGGCTTTGGAAACGGCCGTTTCCACCCTCGAAGCCGCCAACTGGACCCTCGCCCTCCCCTCTGGGATGGCCGCCATCAGCCTCACCCTCCTCGCCCTGCTCCGGCGCGGCGACCGCATCATCGCCCACCGCTGCATCTACACCTACGCCACCCACTTCCTCAACCAGGACCTCAGCCAAAAGTGGGGCGTGGAAGTCGTGTGGGTAGACATGCGAAACATGGGCGAACTGGAAGCGGCGTTGCAGCACCCCACCCGCCTCGTCTACTTTGAACCCATCGCCAACCCCGCCATGCACCTGCTCGACGTGGCCGCCATCGTCGAACGCGCCCACGCCGCCGGAGCCATCGTCGCCGTAGACAACACCCTGCTCTCCCCCGCCCTTCTCCAACCCCTCACCCTCGGCGTAGACATCGTACTCCACTCCGCCACCAAATACCTCGGCGGCCACGGCGATGCCATGTCGGGGGTCATTTCCGGCCGCGACGAAACGCTCTACACCGCGCTCAACTGGATGCGGATGATGCTGGGCAGCTATCTCGCCCCCATGAACGCCTATTTGGTCCTGCGCGGGCTGCGTACCCTCCCCTTCCGCATGGAGCAGCACAACCGCAACACCGCCGCCGTCGTTGCCTTTCTGCAAACCCGCCCCGAAGTGACCAGCATCCGCTATGCGGGGCTGACCGAAAACGTACCGGCGGCGCAGCAGCGCGGTTTTGGCGCCCTGCTGGGGTTTACGCTGGCCGAAGGGCTGGATCCAGACACATTTCGCCGTCAATTGCGGCTCTGCAGGCCGTGGGGCAGCCTCGGCGACGTAGAAACGCTGGTGGCCGCTCCCGCCGCCAATCCCGCCCGTGACATTCCCCCCAACTACATCCGCGTCGCCGTGGGGCTGGAAGCCCCCCAAGACATCATCGCCGATTTGGCGCAGGCGTTTGGTTTGTAGGAAGTGGGGAGTAGGGCGTACACTCCACACCCTACACCCTACTCCCCACCTCTTAACTCGGCACCGCCCCATCCGGCACCGGCGACACATACGGCTTCCCGGCCGTCGCTTTGGCAAATTCTGCTCGCGCCGCCGCCAGCAAATCGGGCTGGGTCATCAAATCGAGCGCGGCCAGCCCCATCGCCTTGGCCGACAGCAGCATTCCTTTTGCGCCAATGCTGGAGCCAGAGGAAGCGGTGGTTTGCCAACTGTGCGGTGGCGTGCCAACCGGCCAGCAGCAGGTAGTAATCTGCCCGGTGGGGGTAATCCAGCTTACGTCGCCCACCTCGGTGGAGCCGGGCAGAACGGGAGGATTGGCAGCATGGGGCAAAACGGCCGTTGGCAGCGCCACCCCATAATCAGCCGGGTCAACCCCAGCCGCGACCATTTTGCCCAACGACTCCTGCTCCATTTGCACCGAACCGGCCGGAAACGAAGCCTGTAGCTGTTCAGCAAAGGCAATCTCCTGCGGCGTAAAGCTCATGCCGCCCGCCTCTTGCAGCTTCGCCAGCAGCAAATCCGACATCACCGAATTGGGCAGCAGGTCATAGCAGCCGGTAATAAACTCAACGTCATGGGTCGTACCGCTCATCAACGCCGCCCCCTTGGCAATGTCCAGCACGCGGGCATAAATCGCGTCCACCTGGTCGCGGCGCGGGGCGCGGACAAAGTACCACACCTGGGCATAGGGCGGCACAACGTTGGGAGCTTGCCCGCCGCTGGTGACAACGCAGTGGATGCGGGCTTCCTGGATGATGTGTTCGCGCAAATAGTTGACCCCCACATCCATCAGCATCACCCCGTCGAGCGCACTGCGGCCAAGATGGGGCGCCCCAGCGCCGTGCGCCGCCACGCCGTGGAAGTTGACCTTGAAGGAGTTCATTGCCAGCGAGGAGCCGTGCCACACCATGTTGGTGGAGCCAGGATGCCAGGCAATGGCGGCATCGAGGTCGTCAAACACGCCGTCTTTGGCCATAAAGGTTTTGCCCACGAGCGTTTCTTCGGCGGGGCAGCCGTAAAAACGAACGGTGCCGGGGATGTTGTGCGCCTGCATCGCTTCCTTGAGGGCGATGGCGGCTCCCATGCTGGCGGTGCCAAAGAGGTTGTGGCCGCAACCGTGACCGGGGCCGCCGCTTTGTACGGGGTCTTTAACGGCCGTTAATTTCTGCGACAACCCCGGCAGCGCATCATACTCCCCCAAAATGCCGATAATCGGCTTTCCCTCGCCCCAGCTTGCCACAAACGCCGTCGGCATCTGCCCCACGCCATGCTTGATGGAAAAACCCGCCTCTGCCAGCTCTGTCGCCAGCAGCTTCGAGGCAAATGTCTCCTGCAAGCCAATCTCCGGGTGATCCCAAATCTCCCGCGCCACCCAGGACAGCTTTTCGTCCTGGTTTTCCAAATAGCTTAAAATGACCTCTTTTGCGTTCATACAATCCTCCTGCAAACAAAATAATCGGTTGGCAGCAATTGCCCAGGCTGGGAAAGGCCACCACCGCTGTAAGTGTACGACTGCACGATTCTATCGCCCACTTTTGCCACCCAAACACCTGTCCCCGGCTAAACTGACAAACATCACCCGGCGCATATGACATTCAACGATAGGAAAGCCTGTCCTGGTTATTTACACTGTAATTGTATGTCGGAGCTGACGATTGCTTGTGTTATCTGGCAGGCAATCGCAGATCGAAAGGGAGACCTGTCCTCTGAGCCAGCTAAATGTATCTCTAATCGTATAAACGGCCGTTTCTGAAGAACGGCCGTTAACCCTAACGCTTGCATACCTCATAACACACCGCAAGCCAATCCGGGATCCGTTTCGGCATTGGCCCACATGGAGAACCTCATGAATCAATCTACCAACCACACCAGCCCAGAGAAGTTCATTCTCTGGCTCTTAACCCTGTGCCTGCTCATTATTCCCGGCTCCATTGCCACCGCCAAACCCCAACAAACCTCGCCCGCACCGGAAACCCTGCCCAACCCACCCACCCGCTTCAACCCCCAGCAGCTTGTGGCTGTCCCCAGCGAGAACCTCACCATAACCCCACTTGACCGCAGCACCATGACTACCGCCTCAGCCACCACCCCCCTGGCCGTTGCGGCAACCGGCCAATATACAGTCACCACCAACCTCAACGACCCCCTCTGCGACACCGGCTTCGGTGGCTACCTAAACCTTGAAGACAACAGCATTCCCACCGATCCCACCCTTTTTGGCGACACCTTCCTCGTCACCATTGACCCTCCACTCGCCAACCCCATCAACTTCTACAACATTGATTACCCCACCATCTCCTTCACCGACGATGGCTTCGCCATTTTCGATGCCCTGGTCAACAACGGTGGCCTCCCCTTTGCACCGCAAAACATCCCCGATGCCAACCTACCCAACAACCTCATCGCTCCCCTTTGGGGCGACTGGGTCATCACCTATGATGCCACCCTCAACCAGGGCATTTCCGTCGCTCAGCTTAACGGCTCCAATGGAGTTTATGTGATTGAGTACGACGACGTACAGCCCTTTAACGGCAGTCCAACCACGCTTGATTTTGAAATGATCATCGCCCACGACATTGACCACAGCGCGGGAGCCTATGAAATCGTCTTTGCCTACAACAATATCAACGGCACATTCCCCCGTCCGCTGACGGTCGGCGTGGAAAATGTAGGCGGCAGCAAAGCGATGGCACTGGTCAACAGCGGCGACGCGAATGGTGTCATCACTGATACGACGACGGTTTGCTTTGATTATGTTAACCCACCTGCCGCCCCCACGCTCAACGCCATTAGCAATAGCGACTTAAATGGCAGCTACACCACAAGCTGGTCGAGTGTCTCTGGGGCCGTTGGCTACGAGCTGCAAGAAAATTTCAATGGCGGTAGTTGGGCAACCATCTACAGCGGGGTAGACAGAACGTTCAACCTCACGGGCAAAGCCGACGGCGAGTGGTGCTATCAGGTACGCACCCAGGGCAGTGTGGTGGAAAGCGATTGGAGCGACACACAATGCGCCACGGTTCTTACCCCACCCGACAAACCGACGCTTGACAGCATTAGCAACAGTGACCAGGACGGCAACTATGTCGTCACGTGGCCGAACGCCCCCCGCGCTACCAGCTACCGTCTGCAAGAAAAGCATGACGGAGGCAGTTGGCAAACGGTTCAAACCGGTGTTGCCACCAGCTACATTGCCACCAACCGCACAGGCGGGGAATGGTGCTACCAGCTTCGCGCCGAAAATGACGCCGGTGACAGCAGTTGGAGCAACAGCCAATGCACCACGGTTCTTGGCCCACCCAGCACCCCCACGCTCAATACCATCAGCAACAGCGACCAGGACGGCAGCTACAGCGTCACCTGGAACAGCGTTGCCACAGCCAGCGGCTATGAGCTGCAAGAGAGCTATGCTGGCGGCAGTTGGACAACGGTCTACAGCGGCAGCGGCAGCAGCTATGCTGCCAGCGGTCGTGCGGCTGGCGAATGGTGCTATCAGGTGCGTGCCGGCAATGCGGCCGGCACCAGCGGCTGGAGCAGCAGCCAATGCACCACGGTGGTAGTCAAACCGGCTAAACCGGTGCTTGATCCCATTGACAACGCTGATCTGGATGGTGACTATACCGTAAGCTGGACGGCCGTTCCCGGTGCCGACGAATACCGGCTGCAAGAACGGTTTAACGATGGCAGTTGGGAAACCCTTTTCCACAGCCCCGTCCTTGCCTACAACGCCACCGACCAGGCCGAAGGGGAATGGTGCTATCGGCTTCGCGCCGAGAATGAGGCTGGCGACAGCGACTGGAGCAGCGTGGTTTGCACCACGGTTCTCCACCCACCCCAGGCACCAACGCTGGCGGCCATTGACAACAGCAGCCAAAACGACAGCTTTACCGTGGATTGGAACAATGTCAGCGGTGCCACAAGCTATGAGCTGCAAGAGCGGCACGATTATGAGGATTGGTCACGCACCCTCAGCACCAGCCGCAGCAGCTATGACATCACCAATCGGGATGATGGCATCTGGTGCTACCGGGTACGCGCCATCAACGCGGCCGGCCGCAGCCTGTGGAGCAATATCAAATGTACGGTAGTAGGCAGTCCGCCCGCCAAGCCATCTTTGAGCAACATCAGCAACGACGATGGTGATGGTAACTACGCCGTGAACTGGTCAAGTACAACGGGGGCAACCAATTACCGGCTGCAAGCACAGCACGACGGCGGCGATTGGGAAACAGTCTACAGCGGCCGCAACACCACGGCCAGCTTCTTCCACCAGGCCGTTGGGGAATGGTGCTATCGGGTACGGGCAGAAAATGCGGCGGGCAGCAGTGACTGGAGCGGCAGCAAATGCACGACGGTCATCATTTCTGCCCCGATGATGTACCCCATTGACAACGCCAATGGCAACAGTTTTTACTCGGTGAACTGGGCAACCGTACAAACGGCCGTTTCCTACACCCTGCAAGAACAATATAGTGGCGGCAGTTGGGACACCATCTACAGCGGTGCCAACAGCAGCTTTGGCCGCGTGGAGCGGCAAAGCGGCGAATGGTGCTACCGCGTCCAGGCCAGCAACAGCCAGGGCAACAGTGAATGGAGTACCCCCACATGCACTACCGTCCGTCCTGACACGCCGGTGCTAAACGGCATTAGCAACCCGGCAGGAGACTGGAGTTTTAACCTGAACTGGACGGCCGTTTCTGGTGCCACCAGCTATGAACTGCAAGAACTGGACGCCGACAGCATTTGGCATACCCGCTACACCGGGGCTGCCCTCACCTACGAGGCCACAGTCGCCGCCGGTGGACAATGGTGCTACCACCTGCGAGCCGTCAACGCCGGTGGTGCCAGCGATTGGAGCAGCATCAAATGTACCGTGACCGTTCCCGCCGCGCCCTCGCTGCACGCCATTGACAACCCCAGCGGCAGCGGCAGCTATGAGGTCAGTTGGGTCCCCAGCGTTGGAGCAACCAGCTATGTGCTGGAAGAAACAGCACCCACAGGCGACACCAATCTAATCGAAAATGGGCTGAACTTAACGTTTAACGCCACAAACCGGAGCGGTGGCGAATGGTGCTACCGCGTGCAGGCAGCCAACAGCGCTGGCAGCGGCAGTTGGAGTGACCCGGCCTGTACCACCGTTGCGCCCAGCGCCCCGCTGGTTAACCCGATTGACAACAGTGATGGGGATGGCGACTACAGCGTTCGTTGGCAGGTGGCGGCAGGGGCAACGGGTTATGTGCTGGAGGAGATGGATGAAAACGGCCGTTTTGCAACCATCTACACCGGCTCCGATACCAGCTTCCCCGTCACCAACCGCGCTCCCGGCCAGTGGTGCTATCGCGCCCAGGCCACCAATGCCGGTGGCAGCAGCGACTGGAGCAACAGCCAGTGTGTCTTTGTGGCGCCCACGGCCGCGCCTGAGCTGGCCGCCATTGACAACCCCGACAGCAAGGGCAGCTACCAGCTTGCCTGGACGGCCGTTCCCGGTGCCAGCAGCTACCAGCTTGAGATGCGCCTAAACAACAATGGCTGGCAAATTGCCTACGAGGGTGAGGCCACAACCATCCTGCATCATGCCCCGATGGCCGGGGAGTGGTGCTACCGCGTGCGCGGCCTAAACGAGGGGGGTGCGGGGCCGTGGAGCAACAGCCAATGCACCACTGTCGTCGTCCACACCGCGTTCTTGCCCATCATGCGTAAAGATCATTGACGATACCCACCCCATTAAACTTTGGGCATTAAACAGTTAAAGGCAGAGATTGGGAGATTGCGGGGTTCGCTAATCTCCCAATCTCTCAATCTCCGTTCTTTCCTTAATCAACCAAAGCCTGATAAACGGCCGTTCTAAAATCCCCGCTCAACGTAAACGTCCCGTTCGGAATCAACTGTGTCATCACCATACCAATCAGCTGCTCCTGCGGGTCTACCCAGAAGTTGGTGCTGGCCCAGCCGCCCCAGCCATGGTTGCCCACCGAGTTCACAACGGCCGTTTGTGCCGGGTCCAGCACCACCGAAAAGCCCAGCCCAAAGCCAAAACCGGGCATTGGTTCACCCAGCACCATCGGCAGCAAATCCGGGTGCAAATGGTTTTGCGTCATGTATTCAACCGTCTTGCGCCCCAGCAGCCGCACCCCATTGTGGCTTCCCTTTTGCCGCACCAGCTCGGCAAATTGCAGATAATCGAGAGCGGTGGAAACGAGACCACCGCCGCCGCCGTAGAAACGGCCGTTAAAAAACCGGTCACTAATACGCGCCGGAGCCAGAATCATTGGATGCTGCTCCGTTGCCATGTAGAGCGTAGCCAGGCGGTCGCGTTTGGCCGCCGGAACATGGAAAAAGGTGTCGTGCATCCCCAGCGGGGCAAAAATCCGGCTGTGGAAAAAGTCGGCCAGCGTTTGGCCGGAAGCAACCTCTACAATCCGCCCCAGCACATCCGTCGCCAGGCTGTAGCGCCACTGCGTCCCTGGCTGGTAGACATAGGGCAGCATCGCCAATTCATCCATAAACTCGGCCAGCGACAGATCACGCTCGCTAAACATCAAATCTGATTTGGGGAACTCGTCGTCGAAGGGCGGGTTGTCAAAATCGGCGTAGCTGAGGCCAGACGTATGGCGCAGCAAATCCTGAATCGTCGGCTGGCGGTCCAGGTCAGTATAAAACCCCCTCCCCGAATAAACCATCGCTTCCTCAAACTGCGGTAGAAAGCGGGTAATCGGGTCGGTTAGCCGAATCTTGCCCTGCTCCCACAGCATCATCACGGCCACGCTGGTAATCGGCTTGGTCATCGAATAAATGCGAAAGAGGGTGTCGGTTTGCATGGGGGTTTGGCTGGCAACGTCTTGCTGGCCGATGGCGTTGAGATGCACCAAACGGCCGTTTCGCGCCACCAGCGTCACCGCCCCGGCAATCATGCCCTCATCCACATACCGCTGCGCCACCCGGTCAACCTGCGCCAACCGCTCGCCGTCAAAACCAACTGTTTCAGGGGGATAAATCGTTGTCATAAAAACTCCAAAAGATTGGGACGCAGATTGTCCTGATTTACCTGATTCTTTGATCAGTAAAATCAGGACAATCTGCGTCCTATTTATCTCGCGCCATCCCTAACGTAATCAACACATCATCCGCTTCCAGCACGGTGTCCGGGGCGGGGGCGTAGAGATAACGGCCGTTTCGCCGAATCGCCACCACCATCTGCCCCTGCACCCGCAGCCAATCCGCCGTTTTGCCCACCCAGTCAGGATGATCGGCCAGCGCCAAATCCATAAACCGAATCAGCTCATCAGCCTCATACACCATATGGTCCCAAAACTCGCCCAAATAAGGACTCAGCATGTGGGAGGCAATGGTAAACCCACCGATCATACTGGGCACCACCACCTTGTGCGCCCCGGCCAAATACATACGGCGCATATTCTCCGTTTCGTTCACCAGGGCCAACAGCCGCAGCCCTGGATTCCCCACCTTGGGGGCAATGTCGCGGGCGCTGAGCAGAATAGACATATTGTCGCGGTCATCGTCCATCGCCACCACCAGCCCGCTGGCACGCGCCAGCCCGGCACGGCGAAGCTGCTGCTCATCGGTAGGATCTTCTAGCAAATAGGCAATGCCCATTTCGTCGGCCAGCTCGGCCACGCTTTTTTGCTCTTCCTCGGTATAGTCCACCTCGTTGGCATGTTCATAGGACAGGCGGCGTTTGCTGATGTACCCTTCGTGCAGCCACAGCAACGACTGTTTTAGCTGGGCTTCGTTGGCTTCGAGAAGGATAAACGGCCGTTTGCGCCGATAAAACTCATTCGCCACCCGATGCCCCACCGTCGTCCCCCCACCACAAATAATCGTATGCGCCTTCAACTCCGCAATCATACCCATCCGCCGACCCTCCATCAGCCGCTGCCGCTTCGTCGCCTCAAACCCAATCACCACCGCTGCCAGCGCCGAAATCGAATACCCCGCCAGCCCAATAGCCGTAATCGTAAAGAAAATAGCAAAAATCCGCCCCCCCACCGTCTGCGGCGTAAAGTCACCATAGCCAACGGTCGTAATCGTAATCACCGTCGCATACAGTGCCTCCAGCAGCGTCCACCCCTCCAGCCAGCGATACGCCAGCGTGCCAACCACCAGCAGCCCCAAAATCGGCACTAGCAAAATGGCAATACCCGACTTTGCCATCGCCTTCACCAAAGCACGCATCGTCAAAAAAATGGTCAGGGCAAAACTAATCATACTTACAATCGTATTGCGTATTCCGTATTCCGTATTCACAATGACTTGGCACGATACGCAATACGAAATAACGACCTATCGCCGCAATCGCCACCCCGTCACCACCAGCCCAATGCCCAGCAGGATGATCAAAATGGCAATAAAGCGCAGCGTGGCAACCCCCACCGCCGCCGGAGCATAAAGCAACAGCACGGCCAGCAAAATAGAAAACAGTGCGCTCACCAGCGCCGAACTCATGGGCGCACCCCGCCCCCGCAGCCGGTAAGCCACGGCAACCTCCAAAATGGCGGCCACAATCAGCTGAATCGCCACCAGCGTCAGCATCACGCTCCAGGCAATAGCGGCAAACATAAAGGGCAGCGTCAACGCCAACGCCCCAATGACAATGCCCAACACCCCACGCAGCAGCGTCAGCAGCCGCCGCCCGCTATCGCCCGTGGCGCGAATGGCCCCAATGACGGTGGCAATGCCATTCATCAGCACAAAAAAGCCGACGGTAATGGTCAAAAGTTGGACAAAGTTGTCGGTTTGAAAAAAGATAAACGCGCCCGCCAAAATGGCGATCACGCCGGGAACCAGCAGCGACCACCACGGTAGGGATCGCGTGCTAACAAAAATCGTCGAACGGCCGTTTTGCATCTCCTCTCCTCTTAATCCCGTAAAACAAATTCGCAAACTTGTCCTACGCTTATAAACGTTCCAGCAACCACGCCAGCACTCGCTCAGTACCGCGAATATTGCCGGGCAACTCCTGGTTAATCAAACGCTCCACCGCCTGCACCTCGGCCACAGACGTGTAGCCCCGCCGGTCAGCCACCATTTGCACCATCTCCACCACCTCCTCCCCCTCGCGGCGGTTAAAAAAGCGGCGATCCATCTCGCTCTCGGCGCGAATCGCCGCCCCATCATAGGCAAAATGGTCAATGGTGCGCTGCACCATCCCACCCATCTCCTCAACCCCCTGCCGCGCCAGCAGCCCTTGCCCCACCACCTCCACAGCCAAGCTTTTCTCCCCCGTTCCCCACACATAGCTCCCCAACAGCATCTCTCGCACCACCTGAATCGTCATTCACTTCTCTCCCTTCTTAGCAATCTGTTTTCTACTTCTCGAAATGCAACCAAGGCGATCAATAAAGACATTAAAGTAAGAGTACACCCCGGCAAACATCCTTTTTTTCGGGCCTTGCGTTGGGTCAGACTTGTCTTCTTCCCAAAATTCATGCCCAATCCACTGCCAATTCGCCCATGAATCCCTTTGTTACTGACATTTACATGCCCTTTACCCGTCCTAACACTACCACTGACTCCCTTCGAACTAACATTAACGCCTATCTTATCACCAATCCGTACACTGGGCTTCGTAACTTTTAAGCCCTTTGAGGTCAATGTAACCTTGGGTTTCCGAAATTTTATTAGTTTCTTTTTATTAGCCATGTTTACCTCTGAGAACGAATATAACCGGCAGCCTCTGCTTCAGAAGATGAATTAAAACAATCCACACCTTCATATGTCTTAGCGTAAAATCGCCCGCCTGGAACATGATATTTACCAGAATCTCTGTTTCCTTTCACTTGGCCTTCCTGGCACGGCCACCAAGGCGGATCGACTTCATTATTAGAAAAAACAGGATTTCGTGGCACTGATTCAGGTGGATTTGTTGGTTCAGTTACGACAGTTGCTTTAGGTGGTACCTCCTGTTGCTCTATTGGCGTAAGTGGAGGGGCAGGAATAGTCAAAGCTATTGGAATGGTCTCAGCTCCATTGGCTATTTGTATCACACTACTTGCTATCCATGCGGATTCATTATTACCCAGATCAACTAAATACCAGCTTTGATTGTCATTGCTTGCCAATACCAAAAAGATCGTATCTTTTAGTACCGTGTCAACAACCTCATAATTTGTACCCGGTCCCGTTCTCACATTAGCCGAGGAAACAACAACTGACCCTGCTGGTTGCTTATTTTCAGAGGATTGAAAATTACTTACAACCAAAGGGTTTGGTGTAGATGTTGCAGATTGTGATCGTGTTGCTGCAGGTACTGTAGAGCTAGGAATCGATGTAACAGTTGGGGCTGGTGTATTGGTAGGTACTAGTGTCGGAGTAACATAAGCCACAGGAGTAGCTTCTATCAAAGACGAAACTCGTCCTACAATATGATCTTGGTCGTTGATTCGCAAGAAAATATTTGTTTCACCTTTAGGTACGTCAAAAATCAGAAAACTATAGGCCGTGTCGTCATAGTTCATACACTGCCCCCTAAAAAACCCCGGATAATCTAAATCAAGGATGCGTTGTGTAGCTCTTACAATATCCTCATCCATTTCATATTCTTTCTCCCCGTCAAGCAAGGCAAAATCTTGTCCTTTAATACAGGCACGCTCATCAGTTCGATTAGATACTTCTCCAATGAACAGCAAAAACACCTCGTTTTCAGGTCTGTATCGTTTGGATGTTGATTCAATACTATCCCACCAATCAATACGATGGATGGTAAATACCCACCCCGAACTATCCTGCACGCTATAAGGTAGTGACAGCTCAACATCCATATCCTCTGTTTTTAGAGAAGACTCAATCGCTACTGTAACTTCTTCTGTTACTTTACTTTCTACAACCCCATCTTCCGAAGAGTTGGAAGCAAAAGGAGCGGTCAATAATGTACAAGCACAACAACTAGCAAAAAAAAGCAAAATACCTGTAAGTATTTTGCCTACTCGATTTAAGCTCTTGAACCAAGTTGCGAAACGCTTCATCATAGGAAATACCCCCGTTTAAACTGTATGTTATTAAAAATATTTACCTAAATGAAGTGTAAAACACCCCTGTAAAGTTGGCAAGGTGCATCATAAGGGAATCAATTCGACAATCCCACCCGCATCATCCAATCTGAAACACCCCATTCCCCCATTCGTCACTGCGCCAACGGCCGTTAATCACCACCGGCTGCCAGCTTTTCCGCACCTTCTCCCCATCTGTCGCTTCGCGCACCACCACAAAGCTATCGCCATCGCCAAAATAAAAGCCCCGGCCGCCCGTCCAGCCCGGCAACCGCCAGCCAGCGATTGTCACCAACCGCCCCCGCGTTTGCGGCAGGTCGCGCAGCGGCACGGCTTCGGCAGGTGGTACAGCCAAATCGCTGGGCTGCACGCTCACCGGATACCCCAGCAAATGGCGTTCCCAGGCGGCACGCTCGCTGGCGGTGTCGGGCGAAACGGCCGTTTCCAGCGCAAAACCAAAGCTCAACTGCCGCGCACTCCCCGCCCGCGCCACACTCTGCGCCTCCGCCAGCAGCGCCGCCCGGCTCTCCCCCAGCCCGTCCAGCGCGCCACACTGAACCAAATGCACCACTTCCTTATCCTGCAATGGCACCCGCGCCAGCAGATCCCGCAGGCTGGTAAACGGCCGTTCTGCCCGAATC
>WBZL01001564.1_pt1 | contig 23701 bp, 16 predicted proteins | sample 5204291 | NCBI WGS metagenome assembly WBZL01 (sample SAMN12344345, study PRJNA552823) | activated sludge metagenome | biome: Activated sludge suspended growth; feature: Nitrification reactor; material: Wastewater; isolation source: activated sludge from nitrification reactor of wastewater...
GGCAAGGACGGCGTCATCACCGTCGAGGAGTCCAACACCTTCGGCATCGAGACCGACTTCGTCGAGGGCATGCGCTTCGACAAGGGCTACATCTCGCCCTACTTCGTCACCGACCCCGAGCGCATGGAGGCCGTCATGGACGACGCCCTCGTGCTGCTGGTGTCCTCGAAGATCGCCAACGTGCGCGACCTCGTGCCCGTGCTGGAGAAGGTCATGCAGTCCGGCAAGCCGCTGGTCATCGTGGCCGAGGACATCGAGGGCGAAGCCCTCTCCACCCTCGTGGTGAACAAGATCCGCGGCACCTTCCGCTCGGTGGCCGTGAAGGCGCCCGGCTTCGGTGAGCGCCGCAAGGCCATGCTCCAGGACATCGCCATCCTCACTGGCGCCCAGGTCATCTCCGAGGACGTGGGCCTCAAGCTCGAGAACACCACCCTCGACCTGCTGGGCACGGCCAAGAAGGTGATCATCACCAAGGACGAGACCACCATCGTGGAGGGCGGCGGCGACGCCGACGACGTCAAGGGCCGCATCACCCAGATCAAGACCGAGATCGACAACACCGATTCCGACTACGACCGCGAGAAGCTCCAGGAGCGCCTCGCCAAGCTGTCGGGCGGCGTGGCCGTCCTCAAGGTGGGTGCCGCCACCGAGGTGGAGCTCAAGGAGAAGAAGCACCGCATCGAAGATGCCGTGTCCACCGCCAAGGCCGCCATCGAGGAGGGCGTGGTGCCCGGTGGTGGCGTGGCCCTCATCCGGTCCCAGGCCGCCATCCTCGAGGTCGCCGCCAAGCTCGAGGGCGACGAGGCCACCGGTGCGCTCATCGTGGCCCGCGCCGTGGAGGAGCCGCTGAAGCAGATCGCGGTGAACGCCGGTCTCGAGGGTGGCGTGGTCGTGTCCAAGGTGAAGGAGCTCTCCGGCAACGACGGCTACAACGCCGCCACCGACGAGTACGGGCCGATGCTCCCCAGCGTGCCCGACGCCGCCAAGGTGACCCGGTCGGCCCTGCAGAACGCGGCGTCGATCGCCGCCCTGTTCCTGACCACCGAAGCCGTGGTGGCCGACAAGCCCGAGGAGAAGGGCGGCGGCGGCATGCCCGGCGGAGGCATGGAGGACTTCTGATCCCTCCCCGGTGACCGCCTCGGGCGGCCACCACCCCCGAAACACCGAGACGGCCGGCCCCGAGGGGCCGGCCGTCTCGCGCGCTGGACCGATGGGAGAGGATCCGGCGCCGGGAGCGGCGCCGACCCGGTGGCGGAGCCGGGCGGCGACGCGCTCCGATCAGTTGCCGCCGGCCGCCATGATGTCGGCGTTGATGCGCTCGACCCGCTGGCGCAGGTCCTCCAGTTCGGTGCGCACGGTCTGGAGCGACCGGGAGGTGTCGGGCCAGGCCCCGCGGAACTGGGTGGCCAGGGCGCCGTCCCACACGTCGGGCTGCGAGAGCTGACGGCCCTGCTGGTCGAGTTGGCTGATCTGGTCGGCGAGGCCGCCGTTGATGATGGCGGCCATGGAGGCCACGGCCGATCGGGCGGCGTCGGTAGAGAGGACCCGGGTCATGGGCGCCCCTTTCGTCGGTGAATGAGACAACAGGAAACTACCGGAAACATCACTACCGGTCAACGGGGTCGACACCGCCCACCACCGTCGTCGACGGTTGCGGCAGGGCCACCTGCACGAAGCCCCCCGCACCCTGGTCGGGTCCGGCCAGCCAGCCCCGGCCGGTCACCAGGTCCACCACGGGGCGACGTGGGAGGCGGACCCCGAGCAGGTCGCCGTCGAGGTCGAGGTCGGGCACGAGCAGGAGCCCGGTGCCGTCGGCTCGCACCTCACGGGTCCAGTGCCCGAACCGGGACCGGAGACGGTCGTTGCGGCCGGAGGCCACGACGTGACGCAGGGGTCGGCGGTCGGCCACCACGCCGGCCAACACCGCGTGGTGGTCGTCGGTGCGGTCGGCGTCGTCGACGAGCACCAGCAACGGCCCGGGTCGATCCACGGCCCGGGCGAGACCGGCGGTGTCGTCGGCCCCCACCACCCGCACGCCATCGGGTAGCGGCGGTGGGGCGGAGCCGGGGGTCACGACCCACACCACCGGGGTGGCCGGGACCGCCTCGGACGCCAGGCGGGCCAGGGTGGTGGTCCGGCCCGAGCGCGGTGGACCGCTCACCAGCGCGTGGCCGCCCGGCGGCAGGTGGAGCGCCGCGGCCTGCAGGTGGCGGTCGGCCAGTCCCACCGCCAGCGACAGGTGGCCGGTCGCGGTCGCGGTCGCGGTCGGCGGGTCGTGCCGGTCGTGCCGGTCGTGCCGGTCGTGCCGGTCGTACGGGTCGTGCCGGTCGGTCGGGTCCGTCCGGTCTGGGAGACCGCCACGTTCCCGGGCATGGTCGATCAGGTCGAGGTGGGTGAGCACCCGGGGGAGGACGCCGATCCACTCAGCGCCGGGCGTGCCCTCGGGGTGGTGGGCGGCCAGCGTGGCCACGGCGGCCGCCAGCCCGTCGACGGGCCGGGCCACCTGGACCACCGTGACCGCACCACCCGTGAGGGTCACGCCCCGATCCGCGGGCAACGGGGGGACCGACCGGGCCGGGATGCCGTGGGCGGTGACCTCGGACGGATCGCCGAGGCGGAACAGCACGCGCTGTTCGCACAGCGACAGGAGCTGGTGGGGCACGGTCCCCTCGGTCGTGAGGCACAGGTGGATGCCGCAGGCCGCGCCGCCCGCAGCCAGTTCCACCAGCCGAGCCCAGGGCTCGGGATCGCCGCGCTCCTCCCACTGCGTGCGGAGCGCTCCGATCCCGTGCACCACGAGGAGCCGGCGCGGGTTCCTGATCCGGCGGTCGGTCCGGCGTCGGTCCAGCTCCGCGCCCAGCCGTTGGATCAGTCGCCGCTGGCGCTCGTGCTCCTGGGCGGTGACCACCGCACCGACCGGGGCCAGGCCGGCCAGGGTGACCAGCTCGCCGGGCCCCCCGTCGATCACGTGGATCAGCGGCGGCTCGGCCGCCCAGCCCCGGGCGGCCTCCAGGACCACCGTGGCGGCGAGGGTGCCACCGCCCGCTCCGGGCAGTCCCAGGGCGAGGAGGGGCCCGCGTCCGGGATCCCAGGCGAAGGGACCGATCCGCTGGTGGTCGGGGTCATCGGCCAGGCCCAGCACCAGGCCGTCGGGCCCGCCGACGGTCGCCGGCATCGGCCATGGCACCAGCTCGGGCAGCGGGGCGGGCCAGGGGCAGCGGGGCGGGTGACCGCCGGCGAGGGCCCAGGCCTCGCCCAGCACGTCCACCAGTTCGTCGAGGTCGGAGCGGGGCGCGCTGGTCGGTGCCGGCCCGGTGGCTGGTCCCGGCTCCGGTGGCTGCGGGCGGGGTGCCCCCAGCGGGCGGACGGACACGCTGCCCGAGGTGCGGGTGTCCGCGGGTGCACCGGCGATGGCGACCTGGGTGGGAACCAGCTCGCCGGGACCGAACCGGATCAGGGCGCGTCCCGGCACCCGCCGGGGCAGGTCGGCGGCGTCGGGCGCGGCGATCACGTCGGCACTGTCCTGGGCGCTCTGCACCCGGAGGCAGATGCGCAGGCCGACGTTGGCCTGGATGGCCGGACCGACCGCGCCGGCGGGGCGCTGGGTGGCCAGCACCAGGTGCACGCCGAGGCTCCGGCCCCGCTGCGCCACATCGACCAGCGAGTCGACGAAGTCGGGTACGGCCGCGCCGAGGGCGGCGAACTCATCGACCACGACCACCAGCCGGGGGAGGGCGTCGCCGCCGGGGTCGAGCCGGCGGAGGTCGGCCAGATCCGAGGCCCCCACCCGACGGAGGCGGTGCTCGCGGTGGCGCAGTTCCGCCTCCAGGCACCGCAGGGCCCGGGCGGCCAGGTGATCGTCGAGGTCGGTGACCAGGCCGGCGGTGTGGGGGAGGCGGGCACAGGCGTCGAACGCGCTGCCGCCCTTGAAGTCGACCAGCACGAACGCCAGGTGATCGGGGCTGGCGCTGACGGCCAACGAGAGCACCAGGGAGCGCAGCAGTTCGCTCTTGCCGGCACCCGTGGTCCCGGCCACCAGCACGTGGGGACCGTCTGCGGCCAGGTCGAGGTGGAGGGGCCCGTCCGTGGTGACGCCGATCCTGGCCACCGGGGTGGGGTCGGGTCCGCCGGCCCGCCACCGGGCGAGCACGGCCGGTGGCGTGGCGTGCGGGAGGCCGAGCAGGGCGCGGAGGCGCACCTCGGCGGGCAGGTGGCGTCCCGCGTGGTGCACCTCGGGGTCGTCGAACCGGGCGAGGCGTCGGGCATGGTCTGCGGCCACCGACCGGGGCGTGGCCGCCACGACCGCGGGCCCGGCCGCGACCGTCGCAGGGCCCTCCAACGTGCCGTCGGCGCGGACCCTCAGCACGGTGGCGCAGGCGGCGGGGACGGGCGCGTCGTCGGGGAGCACCACCAACGCCGTGAGCGGGTGGGGGTCGCCGGTGGCCAGCTGCAACAGCGTGCGCGCCGGACCTCGCCGGTCCCGGAGGGCCGCTGGGTGGTCGATCACGACCAGGGTGGCGATCGGGCCCGTCCCGGCCGACGCGGCACCGAGGTGCTCCGCCAGCGCGACACCGGTGTGGTGGTCGGCGGCGAGGAGGGGGGTGCCGTCGGAGGCGAGGGCGTGGGGGAGCCAGGCCAGCCAGTCCCAGTCGCCCTCGGCGGCGTGCCAGAAGGCCGCGACCGCGAGGTCGGCGGGGCCGTGAGCGGTGGCCGCGGCGAGCACGATGGTGCGGACGAGACCGCGGGCGAGGTCTTCGGGGCCCACCACGGCGATGGGCCGCCCCGGTTCCAGCCGCAGGCCGAGCGGCGTGTCGGTGAGCACCCGGTGCCCGTCCAGCAGGTCAGCGACCGCCGGGTCGGCGCGGTCGGGGTCGCCCTGGAGTGGTGGCCGCCACGGGCCGGCGCCGTGACCGATCCGCACCTCGAGGGCGTCGGGGTCGTGGGGCCGGCGCTCCCAACAGTTCGCGTGGTCGGGGTCGAGGCGAACCGACGGGGCGAACGGGTCGGCGAACCGGTCGGTGCGGCGCCGGCGCTCCTGGGCGGCCGCGGCGGCCAGGTCGTGGCCGAGGCGCTGGAGGTCCCTTCGGAGGCGTCGTTGGTGGTGGCGCCGGCCGCGCCGGCGTCGACGACGGGCATCGAGGGCGTGGGCGACCATCGTCAGCGGGCCCAGGAGGGCGAAGGCGGCGAAGGTCCACGACCCCAGCACCACCACCATGACCGCGGCCCCGGCCGCCGAGGCGATGAGCGCCACCAGGCCCACCGGGGTGACGGCGGGTGGGGGTTCGGGTGGATCGGGGAGGACCACCGGGTCGGGTGGCGGGGGGACGTCGGTGCGCCCGGTCCGGTGTCGCGGGCTGGTGGAACGACCGTTGCCCGCACCCCGCCGGTGGGGTGGCGTCCGCCGTGGCACGGGCGTGGGCTCGAGCACCGCACGGGCGGCGCCCAGGGTGAGCGTGGCCCCGGGGTCCAGGGGCGTGGGGCCCGTCACCGCCTCCCCGTTCGCGCTGGTGCCGTTGGTGGAGCCCAGGTCGGCCACGGTCACTGTCGGGGTGGGGCCCGAGCCCACGTCGACCCGGGCATGGACGGCCGACACGGTGCGGTCCTGAAGGCCCGGACCGGGCGCAGGGGGACGTCGCCCGACCACGTGCAGGCCCGGGCCCAGCGCCAGGGAGACGCCGGCGTCGGCGCCGGTGGTGAACCGGAGGCGGAGTCCGCTCGCGGCCGAGGGGTCGGCTCCCGTCTCGGGGGACGCGGGTGGTTCGGTCCGGACCTCGGCCCCGTGGTGGATGCCGGCGCGGTCGAGTGGCGTGGCCGGGCCGACCCGGCGGCCGTCGACCCACAGCGGACCCGGCGGGGCCCCGGGGGCGAGGGCCCCGAGGAGGTCGCCCACGGTGGCGTCGGGGCCCGGGGCGGCGACCGACAGGTCGCGGCCCTGGTGGCGGATCAGCACGAGGGCTCCCGGGTGGAGGGGCCACGGCCGTCGGGTCGGGGGAGCCGCTGCCGGGGGCGGCTCCGGACGAGACGGCGACCCGTACCCGGGCCGGTGGCTGCTCAACCACCGACCGCCCGGCCACCGGACGAGCGGGTCGATCGCCGGGCCCGAGCCCGAAACCGGTCGAAGTGCTCCGGCGCCCGGTGCCCGTTAGCGTCCCGGCCATGGCAGAACCTCTGGTCCCGTCCGTCGGTCTCGGTGTGCTGCACCTGTTCTGCGCGGTCACCCCGGGGGCGGACCGCGACGGGGTGGTGGCGGCGGTCGAGGCCGCGGTGGCCGACGACCTGCAGGTGGTGGCGGTGGCGGTGCTCGGCCACAAGGCCGACGTGGCGCTCATGGTGCTGGGCCGCGACGTCTGGCGGCTGCGGTCGTTCCAGACGGCGGTGGCGGCGGCGGGGCTCACGGTGGTCGATTCCTACGTGTCGCTCACCGAGCTGTCCGAGTACGCCCAGGGGCTCCCGGAAGCCATGGCCCAGGCCCGCCTCTACCCGCAGCTCCCGCCCGAAGGGAAGCCGGCGTGGTGCTTCTACCCGATGTCGAAGCGCCGGGAGCCCGGTCAGAACTGGTTCACCCTGCCGTACGACGAGCGCGAGGCGCTGATGCGGGAGCACGGGTCCACCGGCCGGGGCTTCGCCGGTCGGATCCTGCAGTTGATCACCGGTTCGGCGGGGGTCGACGACTACGAGTGGGGCGTCACGTTGTTCGCCCAGCACCCCGACGACCTGAAGGAGGTCGTCTACAAGATGCGCTTCGACCACGCCTCCGCCGTCTACGCCGAGTTCGGTCCGTTCGTCACCGGCGTGGTCGGTACGGTCGACGAGGTGCTCGACGCCGCTGGCGTCGCCCGCTGACCGTGGAGGACGCTCTCGTGACGGCGCGTTCGAGATGGCTCGCTCGAGGGTTGAGGATGGAACGATGACGGCCATGCAGACGACGGCCCTGGAGGGGCCCGACACCGCCGAAGTGGACGGGACCGACGCGCTGGTCCGCCTGCGCACCTGGTTCGGGCGCCAGCGGTCGGTCGTGGTGGCGTTCTCGGGCGGCGCCGACTCGGCCTTCGTGGCCTGGGTCGCCACCGAGGTGTTGGGCCCCGAGCGGGTGCACTGCGCCACGGCGGTGTCGCCGTCGCTCCCCGACGCCGAGCTGCACGACTGCGCCGCGCTGGCGGCCGGGTGGGGGTTGAACTGGTCGAAGGTGGTGACCGACGAGCTCGACGACCCCGCCTACCGTCGCAACGACGCACAGCGCTGCTACCACTGCAAGGACGCCCTCGCCCGCGCCCTTCGGCCCTTGGCCGAAGCCGAGGGTGCCACGGTCGTGCTGGGCGTGAACCTCGACGACCTGGGCGACCACCGCCCCGGTCAGCGGGCGGCGGCGGAGCACGGGGCCCGCTTTCCGTTGGTCGAGGTGGGGTTCACCAAGGCGATGGTCCGGGCCAGTTCCCGCGCCCTCGGTCTGCGCACGGCCGACAAGCCGGCGGCGGCCTGTCTGGCATCACGGGTGCCCTACGGCACGCCGGTCACGCTGGGCGTGCTCCGCGAGGTGGAGGCGGCCGAGGCCGGGCTCCGTGGGCTGGGGTTCGGCGAGTTGCGGGTGCGCCACTACGGCGAGACGGCCCGCCTGGAGGTTCCCCTCGACCGGCTGGCCGACGTGGTGGCCCGCCGGGTCGAGGTGGTCGGTGCCGTGCACGCGGCCGGCTACCGCTACGTGACCCTCGACCTGGAGGGCCTGCGCAGCGGCAACCTGAACGGCGCCGAGGGTGGGCCCCGCCGGGATCCGTCGTAGTCTGTCGTCGCCCGGCCGGGCGACAGATCGCCCGCCCCCCCGATGGTCTCCTCCAGGAGCCCGTGGCGGAGCGTGGTGGGCCCACCGCTCCCGGCCACCTCGACCACGTGGAGCGACTTGTGCGTTGCGCGGAGTGGTCAGTTTTTCACTGTTTGTGAGTTGAACACCACGCTGCACGGTTTTTTGTGAAGATCGCCGAGTAGGGCCGGATTTGCCCTTGAGGCCCCGGGATCCCGCGCCGTTACCCCTTCCGACCCAGTCGTCGAGAAGTAGGAACGGGGCCACTCACCATGAAGTTCGAAGCTCTCCGCAAGGTGGCAGTGTCGGCGGCGGCGGGAATCGCCGTCCTGGGGTTCGCAGCGTGCGAACCGGTACCGGTCGATCCCACCCCCGCCCCCAGCGGGTGGACCCTCGTGGGTGGCGACGAGTTCAACGGCTCGGGCCTCGACACCTCGAAGTGGTCCGCCTACCACAACACCTACGGCGACGGGAACAACGAGTTCGCCTGCCTCACGCCCAACAACGTGGCGGTGAACGGCGGCACCCTCAAGATCACCTCGAAGCGCGAGTCGGTGACCTGCCCCGGCGGCAAGGCCCGCAACTACACCTCGGGCTTCATCGGTTCGCGGGAGGCGGGTACCTACTACACCCGCTACGCCCGCTTCGAGATCCGGGCCAAGGTGCCCCACAACCAGGGTCTGTGGCCGGCGTTCTGGCTGCGCCACCGCAACGGTGCCGGCGTGGCCGAGGTCGACATCATGGAGTACTTCCACTCCCAGGTGCCCGGGAAGTCCACCGCCACCCTGCACCTGGACGGGCGGCACAACCTGTCGAAGAAGTCCACCAACTTCGAGAGCGCGGCGGTGGCCCCGGGGTGGCACAACTGGGCCGTGGAGATCACCGAGGTGGCCACCGGCGTGAAGTTCGACTTCCTGCTGGACGGGACCCTCGTGCACAGCTACACCGACACCCAGCGCAACTGGGCGTCCGGCGCCGAGGCGGGCACCTGGGACATCGCCATCAACCAGGCCGTGGGCGGCAACTGGGGCGGCGATCCCGACGGCGTGCTCGGCGAGCTGCCGCTGGTGAGCCGGTGCTCGATCTCGGGCACCTTCCCGGGGGGCTGCAAGTCCACCGGCATCAACCGGGTGGACTGGGCCGACCCCGCCGATGCCACCTACGAGATCGACTGGGTGCGGGTGTACACCCGCTGATCGATCGCTGCCGAGCAGGGCGAACGTCGGGGCCCCGGGTCGTTGCGACCCGGGGCCCCGACGCGTCCGAGGAGCCTCACCACCGACCCGCAGGAGATCTGGTCCACGAGAGGACCCAACCGCGGCGTTCCCAGGTGCGTCAGTGGCGGGCGCCCACCGCCAGGTCGAAGCCGGCGGTGGTCTGGTTGCGGCTGTTGAGGTGCAGCTCCACGGCGATGGTGTTGGTGCCGGCCACGAAGGCCGAGGCGGGTACGGCGTAGACGACCGGGACGTGCCGGTCGTCTACGGCCACCGGCCCGGCGGCGAACGTGTCGTGGGTGATCGGGCCGGCGGGCATGTTCGACCGCGCCACCTCGACGCCGTTCACGTAGACCACGGCGCCGCTGTTGCGTATGAGGTGCAGGTCGACCCCGGTGATGGCCGTGGGGTCGACCACCTCGATGGTGCGGCGGTAGTAGGAGGTGAGCGGTCGGGGGGGCGCCGCCGCCGAGATGATCGTGGCCTTCGGGGTGTCGCCGAAGCCGAACTCGCCGAAGCCCACGTTCCAGGTGCTGTCGTCGTAGCCGGCCGCGGCCCAGCCGGGGGTGGGTGCGAGGTCGGCGTAGTACCAGCTCCATTCGGAACCGAAGGGCAGGATGCGATCGGCCTCGGCGATGGGCCCGACCACCTTGATGGGCACCGGTGACGCCGAGCGGTTGCCGGTGGCGTCGTAGGCCCGGACGGTGTAGCGGGACCCCGAGATCGGCGCCGTGTCGGTGAAGGTGGTGGTGCCGCTGACCGAGGCGATCACCCGGTTGTTGCGGTAGACGTCGTAGCCCACCGACCCGCTGTCGTCGCTCGACCCGCCCCAGGCGAGGGTGACGCTGTCGGCGCCGGCCCAACCCGTGAGGGCCGTGGGTGCCGTGGGGGGTGTGGAGTCGATCGGGCAGAAGCGCCCGAAGCCCCCGAGCCAGTCGGCGGCGGCCACGCCGCTGGCCGAGCCCTGGATCAGGTCACCACCCACCCATACGCAGCCTCGGCTGTCCTGATCGATGGTCCACACCCCTTCGCCCACGTTGCCCTTGAGGCCGTGGGGGAACCACGACTCGTCGATGTCGTGGGTCACGGGGTCGAAGCGGGCCACGACGTTGATGGCGTGCACCGACCGGAAGCCGGCCGGGGCCTCCCAGGAGTTGGTGCCGGCGAACAGGGTGTCGTCGCAGTGGCAGCCGACGTAGATCCAGTCGTCGAGCACCTCGATGGCCTGGGTGTCGCCGCCTGCCTTGGTGATGTGGGCGTCGAGCAGGGAGGTGCGGTCCCGGTCGTACCACTGGGTGTCGTGCTCGGCTCCGCCCACCATGATCTGGTCGCCGTACTCGGCCACCGCGTGCTGGTAGGCGTCCTGGCCGGGGAGCGCCGACGGATCGAACGGTCCCAGGCCCGGCACAGGGGCGCCGGTGGCGCTGTCGGTGACGGCGAAGTAGCCGTGGTTGGTGTCGCCGTTCACGGCGTTGAAGAAGCCGGCGACGTAGACCCGGTCACCGGCGGCCGCGGCCCGCAGTCGCACGCCGGTGCCGGAGAGGATCGGCTTCCAGGTGCCGGGCGATCCGTCGGTGGCGCTCAGGCTGATGGCCCGAGACACGATGATCTCGTTCCAGGTGCCGCCCTTCACCCGGTTGAAGCGGCCGGTGGCGTAGATCCACCCGTTGCGCTGGTCGAGGCCGCGCACGATGTGGGTTCCGGTGGTGTAGGTGAGGTTGGCCTTCCAGGAGGTGATGACCTCACCCGTGTTCGGGTCCAGGGCCACCAGGCCCGACGTGTCGGGTCGACCGTCGACGGAGGTGAAGTCGCCGCCCACGATGAGCTTGCCGTCGGCGGTGGTGGTCATGGCCCAGACCCGACCGGCGAAGACCGGATCGAACGAGGAGATCCAGTTGCCGTCGAGGTCGAAGGCGGCGAGCGAGGCCTGGGCGTACGTCGGGCCGCCCGGGCCCTGTTGGACGTGGGTGAACCGCCCACCCACGAACACGCGGTCGCCGTGCACCTTCACCACGTTGACGGTGGTGTTCCACGGGTCGATCGGGTCCTCGCCGGTGTGGTCGGTGCCGACCACACCCCACGGGGCGACCTCCGGGGTGTTCCGGAGGGTGGCGGGCACCGACTCGGCCGGGAACCCCGCGTTCGTGGGGAGTGCCGGGAGGGCCACGTCGGTGTTGAGGATGCGGGGTCGGATCCACACCCGGGTGAAGGGCAGCACGAACCCCGAGGTGCTGTAGCGGTAGAGGTACGTGGTGCTGCTGTTGCTGGCTCCCGAGATGCCGGTGCCGAACCCGAACCCCTGGAGCCAGTTGTTGCCCGAGGAGGCATAGGTGCGCAGCCGGTACGTGCCTTGGAAGCCTTGGAGCCCTGCGGTGGGGTAGTCGTAGAAGGGGCTGTAGGTGTCCTTGGTGTTGCCGTTGGCGTAGGTGGAGCCCCCGATCTTCATCGACGAGAGCCGCAGGCCCTGCGGGAACGCCCAGCTCCAGGCCGACTGGGCCGGGAAGAGCCGCATGTCCTGACGGGTGGTGCCGGTGGCGTTGGTGGCCCGTTCGACGCGGACGCCGTCGACCAGGCCCGAGACCGGTGCCTGGTTCAGGAGGTCGTTGATGGTGTCGGTGCTCAGGGCGGCGGCGCTGAAGGCACCCGTGCCGTCGACGGTGCCGCGCAGGACGGCCGGGGTGCCCTGGCCGGCGGTGCGGAAGTTCCAGTTGTGGCGACCTCGGGCCACCAGGACCCAGCCTCCGCCGTCGGTGGTCATGTCGCAGTAGAACTGCGTGGGCCGGTCGAGGCCGGGCAGGTAGAGCCAGTAGATGCCGTCGGTGGAGGCGGGGAACGCCTGCTTGATGCCCCAGCAGGACGCCCCGGCACCCGCCGCGCTGAGCCCGTCGCCCACGGGCGTGTCGGTGGGGTCGCACGCGGTGAGCGGCAGGACGATCACGGCCAGCAGCAGCGCCAGCCGTCGGAAGGCTCTGGCCAGGTTCATCGGGAGGTCCTCTCGACCGTGCGTCGGTGCCCTCATCCTACGCCCCTCACCCTCCGTGGCAACCATCGGCCGTCAGGTCACGTTGGGTGACCGTTCCGCTCGGCGCGTGCCCAGGGCAGGGACCGGCCCAGCACGGCCTCGGTGGCCTCGATGTGGGGGGTGAGGTGCTCGACGAGCCCGGCCCGGACCTCGGGGTCCATGCCCGCACTGGGCTCGGCGTTCCAGGGGTCGACGGACCGGAGGGGGTGGCGGGGCAGTCCGAGGCGGTCGGTGATCTGGTCGCAGAACGCCTGGGGGTCGGCGTAGAGCTCCTCGGAGGCCGCCACCAGCACCCGCTCGCGCCCGTAGGCCGAGAACCACCGTTCGAGCATCGGTGCGTAGCACCCCTGGGCCACGTAGGTCTGGTGGCGGTGGGCCAGGGAGGTGGCCAGGGGGTCGGCCGCCAGGCGGGCCTCCTCACCCCGGGTGCGCACCTCCTCGGCCGCCAGCGCCTCGGCGAACCCCAGCTCCTCGGTGTGGTTGCGCCGCTCCTTCCAGTGCGAGAACGCCCGTTCCACGGGGTCGCGCAGCACCGCCACCACCAGGGCGTCGGGCACCACCAGGTGGGCCCGCTCGGGGGCGAGCGGGTGGAACAGGTAGTAGGGGCTGGCCTCGAACGTCACGGTGGGGTGGCCGAGCCGGCGGGCCGCCAGGCGGCGGGTGGCGGTGGTGGGGAAGTGGGACCGGTACCACCTCGAGCCGCGGTGCCACTCCTCGTCGAAGAAGTACGTGCCCTTGATCTGTTGGGCCCGCGGGAACGTGGGGAGCACGCCCGGGTGCTCGGACAGGTAGCGCCACAACGAGGTGGTGCCGCCCCGCTTGGCCCCGATGACCAACAGGTCGGGTCCGGGTCGGAGGTCGGCCGTGGCCAGGCCCACCAGTCGCAGCCCCCGCTTGGCCGCGTCGGTGGCGGCCACGCCGGGGGCCGAGCGGCGGGCCCGTTCGAGGGGTCCGTGGCGGGGGGTGACCGGGTCGACGGGGCTCACCAGGCTCCTCGGGGGGACGGGCCGGGCACGGGGCGACGGGCTTCGCGGTGGGCGAGGCCCACGGTGGCCCCCACGATCACCAGATGGGGCATCAGGCCGTAGTACGGCATCTGGACCACGGTGGCGATGAGGCTCAGGTGCACCCACCAGGCCAGGGGTGTTCGGAGCCGGCCGGACCGGAACACCTCGATGGCCAGCCACACCAGGAACAGCGCCAGGGCGAAGAACCCGTGGATGAACATCAGGTACCAGATGAGCCCGTGGGTGCCCACCGGCGGGGTGCCCTCGGGGAGGTCGGGGGCGAACACCGGAGCGCCGTGGCCGACCAGCGGTGAGTCGAGCGCGCCCTGCCAGGCCCGCTCGTACAGCGAGGACCGGGCGCTGTTGGAACGCTCGGACTTGTCGAGCCGGTCGGTGACCAGTCCCCCGGCCGGGGTGACCACGAGCAGCGCGGCCACCGCGATCACGCCCGCCATGAGGAGGGCGAGGGCGGTGAACCGGCCCCGCAGGGCCCGGCGCGCCGCGAAGTACACCCCGCCCACGATCAGGCTGAGCCACAGGCCCCGGTTCACCGACACGAGGATCGGATAGATGGCGACCAGGCCGATCAGCACCCCCTTGCGGCGCCGCGCCGCCGACACGCCGATGACCCACGACTTGAGGAAGTACGGGGTGAGGATGCCCATGGCGGACCCCCAGGCGTTGGACGAGCCGAAGGGCGCGGCCGGCCGGGGGACGGGATAGCCGAGGAACTGCTGCGTCTCGGCGAACCGCCACTCCGACAGCCGGGCCACGAACTCGATGCGGCCGATCGGGCCGAGCAGGTAGCCGAGCGGCGACGGCGAGGCGAGGTCGGGGAGGAGCGTGGCGAAGTAGCCGAACACGACCAGGGTGATCCAGAGCGCGGCCAGCCAGTCGACGATGCGGTGGGACGGGACCACGCGTTCATCGACGTTCACCAGCCACACGAACGTGGCCAGGCACCCCACCCACAACAGCCAGCGGTAGGTGAACAGGGGGAGCCCGGAGGGGGGGATGACCGTGGCGCTGAGGGGGATCCAACAGACCAGCACCACCAGGGGCAGGCTCGAGAGCGGGAACCGGGTGGGTCGGTGGGAGAGGATCCGGGCGCCGAACACCAGGCCGGGCAGCATCCACGACAGGCCGTGGAGCCCAACGGCCATGGCGGGTGCGGTGCCCACGGTGATGACCCACAGCGGCCAGGCGACGCGCCGGGTGGCCCGGGCCGAGACCTCGGCGGTGCTGCTCCCGCTGTCTGCGGCGGGTGGGGCGGCGACCGCGCCGTTGCTCATCGGTGCGTCCGGGACCTCATGCCCAGACGGCCTCGGTGACGGTGATGTCCGCCTCGGCGAGGGCACTGGCCGCCTGCTCGGCGGTGTGGCTGTCGTCGTCGAGCACCACCAGGGCCGTCTTGTCGACCCAGCGACCGATGGCGGCGGCCGCGGCCTGGTGGGTGGGGCTGGGGGTGAGGAAGAACACGGCCTCGAAGCCGTCGCGGCTGGCCCGGGTGATGAGCGACTCGGCCACCGCCCGCTGGAGGAGACCCGAGGCCTCCACCGACCCTCGGGGGCGGAGCCAGGTGATGGTGGGGGCGGCGCTGTGGGCCGGGGCTGCCGGATCGGCCAGTTCGGCCTGGAGGAGGTGGGGCTGCTCGATCAGGTCGGTGAAGGAGGTGACCACCCGGGCCTGGGGCACATCGGCACGGGTGGTGCCGGCCACCACGAACACCGCGGGGATGCCGGCGAAGGCCAGGCTCGACGCCATGTCCTCGGCCAGGCGCACCGGGGGCTCGGTGGTGTTGGTGGTGAGCAGGACGCCGGTGGCCTTGCCCCGGCGGCCCTGGGACGTGAGCTCGATGGCGAGGCGGTCGATGGCGGCGTCGACCTCGGCCTGGGTGGCGCGGTGGTTGGCCACTCGGGGCAGCAGCCGCACGTTGGCGCCCGGCAGGATCTGGGCGATGCGGCGCCGGCCGCCACCGAGGCTGTCGGACCGGTCCACCACGAAGGCCACGGCCAGGCCCCCGAGCAGGCACAACCCGACGATGCCCACCGCCTTGCCCAGGGCCATCTTGGACAGCACGGCCTCGGGCGGGCTGGTCACCCGCCGGACCACGCGGCCCACATCGGCCGTGTTGACGGCGTCGATGGTGGTGTAGCTGGCGTTGAGCGTGTTGAGCTGGGTCTGGAACTCCTGGACCGCGGCCTGGTCGCCTGATGCGCGGGCGTCGTCCAGCGCTACCCGGGTGAACGCGATCTGCTCGCGGATGGTCTCGAGCCGACTCTGGACGGCCCGCTCGGCGTCGGCCTGGCGTTGGGCCAGGTAGGCGTCGGCGAAGGCGTTGGCGCCGTCCTGGGCCTCTTGCGCGTTGGCGGACTCGTAGGTGATCTCGAGGACCAGCGAGTCTTCCTTGCTGGTGACGGCCACCTTGCGGAGCAGGGTGCGGTTGTCGATCGGCAGGTCGAGCTCGGCCCGGACCGCGTCGGCCACGGCGTCGGACTTCACCAGGTCCTGCTCGGTGGCGATGTCGACCACCTCGGCGTCGGACGTGGGGTCGAGGGGATCGGTGGAGACCGGCTTGACCTGGACGCGCGACGTGGCGCTGAACGTCTCCGGCGAGGTGACGAACGCCAGCGCACCGAGCACGAGGCCGAGCACGGCCGCGCCGATGAGGATGGTGAGTCGGCGTCGGACCAGGCCCACGACGTCGGAGATGCGGAACCCGGTCTCCAGTTCGCTCATGCTGTGCCCTGGTGTTCCTCGTCTGGCTCGGGTCGGTTCCGGTGTGGTCCGGGCCGGCGGACACCTGCCCGGAGAACCTGCAGGTGGAGCGGGGAGCGGGCCATCCGCAGCCCGACGACGTAGCCCGCTGCGCCGACACTACCGGCCGCGAGCAGGCCCGCTGTCGTGTCACCCAGCGCCAGTCGTCCGGCCAGGGCGGCCAGACCGACCGTGGCGGTCGACAGCGCAGCTGCGGTGAGAGCGGGGCGGCCGATCGTGGAGACCCCGAGGCGCCGGCACTGCCATCCCGGGAGCGTGGCGGCCACCACGATCGTGACACCCCAGACCACACCGGCTGCGGTGATGCCGTGCCGGGGGACGAACACCAGGTTCCCCACCAGGTTGATCGCGAGGACGGCGAGGGTGTTGGCCATGGCCTGGCGGCTCCGCCCCGCCATGAGGATCGCCGAGGCCGCCGGGCCGACCGGCGACGCCACGAGCATGGCGATCGACAGGGCCACCAGCGCGCCCCGGGCCTCCGCCACCTCGGGGCCGAAGATGCGGAGCAATGGCGTGGGGAACACGGCGATGAGCGTGTAGATCGGCCACATCACCGCCACCTGCCAGCCCGCCACCACCTTGATCAGCTCGGACGCCTCCCGGGGCCGGTGGCGGGCGAGGAGCCCGCTGATCCGGGGGCCGGTCACCTGCATCAGGGCCTCGGCGGCGAACAGCCCCGGCAGCAGGTACCGGGTGCCGGATGCGTAGATGCCGGCGGCGGTGGTGGACACCAGGGCGCTCACGATGATCGTGTCGCTCCAGTTGACCGCCACCTCCGATGCCTGGCCCACGGCCCGGGGGGCGGTGAACCGCCAGTAGGCCCGCCGGAAGGCGGCATCGACCGGTACGGCGGCGCGTCCGGACCGCGCCACGGCACCGTCGACCCGCCGCCGCAGGGCCCGAAGCGAGAACACGAGGGCCACGGCGTTGGTGGCGGCCCAGGCCACGCCCGCGCCCCGGGGCCCGGTGTCGAGGGCGGCGGCCAGGCCCACCACCAGCGGCAGAGCCACGGCGCGCCCGATGCGCTCGATGAACACCAGGGGGCGCATGGTGTCGAAGCCGCGGGTGCCCTGGATGACCACGGTGTGCACCGCCGCCGCGGGGAGGAAGACGGCCATGGCCCGCAGCACGGAGGCCACCTCGGCCACGGTGTCGCCGTCGGCCAGCACCTCGGCCAGCGCCGGTGCCGTCACGGCGACCAGCACGGCCGCAACCACCGAGACCGCCGTGACGGGCCGGAGGGCCACCCGGATCGTGGCGGGGATGCGCTCGGGCTCGTCGAGGGCGCGGAGCCGGCTGATGGTGCGCACCAGTCCGGTGGTGCAACCGAGCCCGGTGATCACGGCCACCAGGTTGAACAGGGCGATGGCCACCACCACCACGCCGGCGTCGTCCACACCGAGCGCCCGGTTGAGCACCACCAGTACGAGGAAGTTCGACGCGCCGTACACCACGGCCCCGACCATGTTGGTGGCCCCACCGCGCGCCACGGCGGTGAGCGGGGCGTCGGCGGGCGGGCTCATCGGAGCCCGGACCGGAGGGTCGAGGCCCGGGCCTGCGCCTCGGCCATCACCTCGTGGTGGTCGCCCACCGGTTCGCCGGCGAGCTGGTGGAGCAGGGCGTGGCGGGTGGCCAGCGCGACCAGCTGGGCATCGGCCACCCAGGGGTCGGCGGCGGTGCGGCGCGCCGCGGTGACGGCGTCGGCCACCGGCCGGTGGTGCTGGAAGCGGGCCTGCTGGTAGGCGCCGTGGACCTCGTCCAGGCCCACCGGGGCGCCGGGTTCGCTGTACTCCCAGTCCCACGCCACCAGGCCCCGACGCGAGCGCGCCAGGTTCCAGGGCACCCAGTCGCCGTGCCACCGGGCCCACGCCCGGTCCGGCCCGTCGTGGGCGCCGGCCACCGCGTCGAGGAGCGGGCCCACCACCGGGTGGTCTCCATGGTCGGCCACGCGGTCCGTCCACCACGTGGCCGCGTGCAACGGCCGATCCGCCTCGGGCGGGTCGAGCAGGCGCACCGGCCAGGCGCTCACCGGTCCCACGGGCAGGCGGCGCACGTCGGCGGGCATGGGCTCGCAGCAGATGACCGGGTGGCCCTGCCAGGTGGTGGTGGCCACGAGCCCGGGGACCACCAGCCGCGGATCGTCGGCTGCCGCCCAGGCTTCCAACACCGGCCGTTCCCGGGAGACCAGATGGGCACCCACCGGCCCCACGCCCGCCTTGGCGTACGCCACCGGCTCACCGTCGGGCGTGAAGCACTGGACGGTGGGCTTCCAGACCTGATCGACGTTGGCCACCCCCACGGCCACCTGGAGGTCGGGGGTGTGGAGCAGGTCGGCGAGGTGGGCGATGAACGATCCGGGTCCGGTGTCGACCCGGAAGCGGTGGGCCAGGGTGAACCGGTCGAGTCCCACCCGGGCGGTCCCGGCCACTGAGGCCCGGGTCAGGCGGGTGCGCAGCGGGCGGAGCCGGTTGTAGGCGAGGAGGGCGGCCGCGGAGGCGGGGGGGTGGTCGAGCGGCACGAGGAACCGTGGGTGCCCGACGTCGCCGACCAGCCCGAGCACCGACTCGTCGGAACCGGTGCCGGTGCCGCCGGTGCCGCCGGTGCGAACGGGGTCGGCCGGGTGCAGGCCGAGGAGGTCGGCCAGCACGCCGAGACCACCGGGGAGCCGTGGGTCAGATCCCATGGCCTCGTCGGTTCAGGGCCGCGGCCAGCCGTTCGGCGGGCACCCCGGCCACGATGGCGAGGGCGATTGCCGCTCGGGGTTCGAGCATCGACCAGCCGAGGGTGGTGCGGATCTGGCGGAGGGCGTCGCGCCGTCGCCCCTGGGCCGCGATGGCCACCGCGATCTGCCCTTCGACGCGGGCGCGCCCGCGGGGTTCGCCGCTGAACTCGGGGTTGCGGTCGACGACCTGGCGGAGCGCGGCCTCCCACGACGGCCACTGCTGGCGGAAGTGCGACCGCACCACCCAGCGGACCCGGATCAACGGGTCGACCACCACGGGCACCGGCTGGTGGCGGGCGGCTCGCAGCATCCAGTCGTAGTCCTCGGCGAAACCGCCGGGGATGTGTTCGTCGAGGGGTCCGATCTCGTCCCAGAAGGCCGCGGTGCGCACGAGGGCGGCCACCATGTTGGCCTCGATGCGACGAGACCGGAGGAGGTGGGCGTAGCGCAGGAGGGGTTCGGATCCGGGGCGGGCGAACGGGGTGCCGTCCACCTCCAGTTCGAGTCCGCACACCACCGTGTCGGACCCGGTGGTGGCCAGCAGGTCGAGTTGCCGGCGGGCCTTGGACGGCAGCCACAGATCGTCGTCGTCGCAGAAGCCCAGGACGGGGGCGGTGGCGGCGGCGGCGCCGCAGTTCCGGCTCCCGGGCAGCCCGGGCGTGCGGTCGTTGACCAGCACGTGGACCGGCCGGTGGGCGTCGACCTCGGCGGGCACCGCCAGGTCGGGCTCGGGTTCCGCACGGTCCCAGACCACGATCGTCTCGATGGGGCCGGGATGGTCCTGGGCCCGGATGGCGGCGATGGCCTCGCGGAGCTGGAGGGGCCGGTCGTGGGTGGAGACGACCACGCTCAGGTCGTAGCCGGCACCTCCGGTGGTCATCCGTTGAAGCGAGCGGCGTACGCCACGGTGGCGCGGAGCTGGTCGACGAGGGCCGACGTGCTGAGGCTGGCGGCGTTGGTGATCTGGGTGCTGGTGGGCACGGTGCGGAGCAGACCGAACCACGTGGTCAGGGTGCTGACGCTGGTGGCGGTGCGGTTGCGGTACTCGCTCGAATCCGACAGCTGGGCCAGGAGCACGCCGCGTGGGAGCCCGCCGCCGAGGCGGCCCACCCAGAACGCCCGGCCGCCGGCGTCGGGGGTGCGGCCGAACACGTTGGCGTAGATGCGGTCGACGAAGGCACCGTCGTCGAGGGCGCCGTAGCGGTTGATGAACTCGGGTGAGCCGGCGAAGTAGGTGGCGATGTCCACGAGCGTCCGCCCGGCCCGGCCGGGGCCGACCCAGTAGGTGAGCCCGGCGGTCTCGGGGTTGCGCAGGAAGGTGGCGGTGTAGAGACGGGTGATGGGCGGGGCGATGTCTCGCCAGGCCGGTGCCGCCAGCAGTTCCACGGGGAGTTGGGTGGGGCTGGGCGGGTTGCCGGCGCGGAAAGCCTTGACCCACCGGTCGAGCTCGGACGCCGTGGGCCACCGGCCGGCGAGGTCGACGTACTGGCGGACCACGTAGCTGACGGCGTCGGGCGCGAACGGGCCGAAGCGCGAGTTGGTGCCGATCCAGGACCGGGCCGCCGAGACCCGGCTGTAGATGCCAGGGAGGTTCGGCTCGGCGCAGGAGTCACCCCACGAGACCACCCCCACCAGTCGGGGGTGCGACCCGGACGGTTCCACCACGAGCGGACCCCCGGAGTCGCCGCGGCAGGAGTCGGTGCCGCCCTCGAGGCGGCCGGCGCACAACATGGACTGGGCGCGGAACTCGGTGGGCTCGTTGTGGGCCGTGCGCCCCTCGGGGTAGATGGTGGCGCAGGTGGAGTTGGCGATGATCGGGAAGGTGGCGGTCTGCAGGTCGAGCGGGTAGTCGGTGCCGTTCCAACCCCAACCGGCCACCCGGGCGGTGGTCCCGGCGGCCTCGAGCGACCCCTCGGTTGCGCCGATGAGCGCCACGCCGGGTGCGGTGGTGGGCCGGGCCAGCCGGAGGAGGGCGAAGTCCCAGTCGTTGTCGATGCCGGTGGACGACGGGTGCGGGTGGATCGAGGCCACCGCGATCCGCTGGCCGTCGGAGCCGTCGAGGGCGGTGAGGCCGGTGGCCACCTCGAGGGTCTGGGGCCCCACGTAGTCGAGGGTGGGGCCGGGGTAGGTGTTCGGGTACTCGTCGCGCCGGTCGGTGACGCAGTGGGCGGCCGTGAGCACCCAGCTCGGCGACAGGACGGTGGCGCCGCAGAGGAGGTCTTCGGCGACCGTGCCCCCGTCGGCGTACACGAGGGCGGCCATGTACGGGAACTCGCCCCGGGTGGCATCTCGACCGCCGATGACCCGGGTGGTGACGCCGGGCCCGGCCTGCGACGCGACGGGCGGCGCCGGGGCGGCCACCAGCAGGGTGGCGGTCAGGAGGAAGAGGGCCAGGGGTCGCCTACGCACCGGGCGGACGCTAGCGCGGGCCCTTCGTTCCGATCCGGCGCCCGCGCGCCCGGTACGGTCCGCCGTCATGGGTAGCACGGGATCGGCGGCCGACGACGCGGCGCTGGCGGGCTACGCGAGCGACCTCGTGCGGGCCCTCGACGGTGCGCTGGCCGGCTGGGTGGAGCGCCGCGTGGCCGAGGTGGCGGACCGCTGGCGCCCGGGGACGGGGGCTGCTCTGGCCGCCGAGGCGGCGGCGGCGGGTGAGCGCGCCCGGGCGGAGGTGGTGCCCCGCCTGGAGGCGTTGTTGGCCGCCGATGTCGACCAGCAGCGCACCGGACCGCTCGACCTGGTCCGAGCGGCGGTGGTGCACCCCACCGCGGTGCTGGTGGCGGCGGGTGTGCCGCCCGCGGACCGCGACGACTTCAGCCGCCGGGCGTTCCCCGACGATCTCTACGACCTGGCCCCGGCGTCGTTCGCCGACATCCACCCCGACCTGGCCGGCCCCGGGATCGCCTGGGGTGCGGCCAAGGCCCACGTGGTGATGGCCCGGCGCCGTCGCCCGGGACCCTGAGGGCACTGGGCGGGCCGGGTACCCGATGGGGAGCCCGGGTCAGCGGGCGATCACGACCGGGCGCTCGTCGGCCGGGGCGGCGGCGTCGCGACGGCGCTTGAGGATCCGGCGGCGCTCACGTTCCGAGCAGCCGCCCCACACCCCGTGGTCGATCCGGTTCTCGAGGGCGTACTCGAGGCACTGCGACATGACCCGGCAGTCGGCGCAGATGGCGCGGGCGGCATCGACGCCCACCCCGTCGCTGGGGAAGAACGCAGAAGCCGGGAAGTTGCGGCAGCTGCCCTTGCTCATCCACACGAGCTCGGTCGGTTCCATCGGTGGTCTCCTCCGTCCCGCCGGACGCCCCCGGGGATCGGGGGCGGGAGGGCGGAATCCCTCGGTGCTGTTCATGGTGGCGTGACGGCCATAAAGCGAGACGAAACACCTGGGGCCATCGTTCCCCGGATCGCGTGAGGATTCGGTGCAGGCGCCGTGGAGATCCGACGAAAACCTGCTTGCATGGCTTCCATGACCGGTCCGGGGAGCCCCAGCAACGGGTCGTGGTCGCCGTGGGCGCCCCGTACGGGCTCCGATCCGACCCCCCGCGGCGCGGCGCCGGTGAGCGCGCCCCCGAGGTCCTCGCCGCCACCGGCGCCGCCCGCGTCCTCCCCATCGGGCCCCACGCCATCGCCCACTCCCGGGCCGGCCGGCGGGTCGCCGTGGTCCACGCCCGGCCGGGCCGGGGGTGCGCACGGGCCGGGCGGTCGCGCGCCGGTGACGGACCCGTGGCGGCCGGCCGGCTCGCCGTCGTCGCCACCCGTTCAGTCGCCTCCACCGCTGCTCGACGCCCCGGTGCCGGGCGCTGCCCCACGTCGTCGGGGCAACGCCCTGGCGGTGTTCGTGGCGTTCCTGGTGGGGGCGTTGGTGGTGGGGGCCGCGTTCGGTGTGTACGCCCTGGGTCACCGGGCCGGACGGGGCGGCACCACCGTGTCCGAGGGTGAGGCCAGCGCGTCGATCGGGGTCCTCGACATCCGGGCCATCCTCGACAAGGCCCAGCCGTCGGTGGTCACCATCCAGACCGGCCACGAGAACAGCATCTTCGGGGGTTCGGGCTCGGGGGTCGTGATCTCCGACGACGGCCTGATCCTCACCAACGCCCACGTGGTGGAGGGAGCGGCCGGCGTGATCACGGTCCGCTTCAACGACGGCAGCACCGCCCCGGCCGAACTGGTGGGCGCGGTCACCGCCCAGGACATCGCGCTGATCCAGGCCGACCGCACCGGCCTCACCGCCGCCGTGTTGGGCTCGTCAGCCAACCTCCGGGTGGGCGACGACGTGGTGGCCATCGGCAACGCCCTGAACCTCGGTGGCGACCCCAGCGTCACCCGCGGGATCGTGTCGGCCAAGGACCGCAGCATCAGCGACGGTCAGGTGTCGCTGGACAACCTGATCCAGACCGACGCCGCCATCAACCCGGGCAACTCCGGGGGGCCACTGGTCGACGCGGGCGGTCGGGTGGTCGGCATCAACACCGCCATCATCGAGGGCGCCCAGAACGTGGGCTTCTCGATCGCCATCGACTCGGTGAAGGACCTCATCCCTCGGCTGAAGGCCGGCGAGGGCGACATCACCGGCAACACCGCCCTGCTCGGCATCCGCTCGGTCACCGTCGACGGCGACCTCAGCCAGGCCATCCGCACCCAGTACGGCATCACGGCCGAGGCCGGGGCGCTGGTCTCGGTGGTGGAGCCGGAGTCGCCGGCGTCCGATGCCGGGCTCGAGGTGGGCGACGTGGTGGTCGGCTTCGACGGCACACCGGTGGTGTCGAGCGAGCAGCTCACCGGCCTGGTCCGGGCCGCCGACCCGGGAGACCAGGTGTCGGTCACCGTCGAGCGCATGGGTCGCCGCACCAGCGTCGAGGTCACCCTCGGGTCGAACTGACCGTCCGCTTCGCCGACCCCGCACTGCGCTCACCGACCGCAGACCCTGCAGATCCGACCAACTCGACATCCAGCCTCCCGCCGAGTCCGCCCGCCAGCTCACAGCCGGTTCGCACCGAGACCCACCGCGAACCCACCGCCCAACACATCCGCCGACGCCCCGGCTCCGAACGAGGTCCCATGAGCGATCCGTCCCGATCAGACCCGGTCCCGGCTCCCCCCGTGGACACCGAGGTGCCAGCCGGCTGGGCGGCCCTGGCGGGATTGGCGGCCGCCGGCTCG
>WBZL01001565.1_pt1 | contig 23686 bp, 17 predicted proteins | sample 5204291 | NCBI WGS metagenome assembly WBZL01 (sample SAMN12344345, study PRJNA552823) | activated sludge metagenome | biome: Activated sludge suspended growth; feature: Nitrification reactor; material: Wastewater; isolation source: activated sludge from nitrification reactor of wastewater...
CCTTTCCAGGGCATGAAAGCCACCTTCAGGTTTTGGCCCAGCGCGAGTTCACCCTTGTCGGTAGCGTAACCGTCGCAAAGGATCTGCCCCTTGGATACCCGGTCGTTGCGGCGAACGATCGGCTTGAGGTTGATGCAGGTCCCCTGGTTGGTCCGCAGGAATTTGGTCAGGGTGTACGTTTTGCGGTTATCTTCGAAGGAGATCAGCTGATCTTCTTCCGTGCGGTCATATCGGATGACGATCTCATTGGCGTCCACGTATTCAACGACGCCGTCGCCTTCCGCATTGATCAGCATGCGAGAGTCCCGGGCAACCTTGCCTTCCAGACCGGTACCGACAACGGGTGCGCTCGGGCGCAACAGCGGTACGGCCTGACGCTGCATGTTCGAACCCATCAGGGCCCGGTTGGCGTCATCGTTTTCCAGGAACGGGATCATGGAAGCCGATACGCCCACGATCTGGTTGGGCGCCACGTCCATGTATTCGATCTCTTCCGGGGTAAGCACCGGGAAATCGCCGTGCTCGCGGCACTTGATCCTGTCCGACTGGAAATGGCCTGCCTCGTCGATCGGCGCATTGGCCTGTGCGATCTTCAGGTCGTCTTCCCCTTCGGCGGAAAGGTACTGCGCATTGCCTTCCACGGTAACGCGACCTTCCACCACCTGGCGGTAAGGCGTTTCCAGAAAGCCCATTTTATTGATCTTGGCGTGTACGCAGAGCGTAGAGATCAGACCGATGTTGGGGCCTTCAGGCGTTTCGATCGTACACAGACGCCCGTAGTGGGAGTAGTGTACGTCGCGCACCTCGAAGCCGGCCCTTTCCCTGGACAAACCGCCGGGGCCCAGCGCGGAGATCCGGCGCTTGTGGGTGATTTCCGACAGCGGGTTGGTCTGGTCGAGGAACTGGCTCAGCTGGCTGGTACCGAAGAAGGAGTTGATCACCGACGACAAGGTACGGGCGTTGATCAGGTCGATCGGGGTAAAGACCTCGTTGTCCCTGACGTTCATCCGTTCCCTGATGGTGCGGGCCATCCTGGCCAGACCTACGCCGAATTGGGCGTAAAGCTGTTCGCCGACCGTTCTGACACGGCGGTTGCTCAGGTGGTCGATATCGTCGATCTCGGCTTCCTGGTTCATCAGGCGCACCAGGTATTCAACGATGGCGATGATGTCTTCCTTGGTCAACACGAGGGTTTCGTCGGAAGTTTCAAGGTCCAGCTTGCGGTTGATCTTATAGCGACCGACATCGCCCAGGTTGTAGCGCTTATCGGAAAAGAACAGCTTGTCGATGATCCCGCGGGCCGTTTCTTCATCGGGGGGATCTGCACCGCGCAATTGGCGGTAGATATGCGTCACGGCTTCCAGTTCGGAGCTGGAAGGATCCTTTTGCAGGGTATTATAGATAATGGAATAGTCGAGCTCGATGTCCTCGCGCTGGAGGATGACGGTATCCATCTCGGCATCCAGGATGTACTCGATGTTTTCCTCGTCGAGGATCACATCGCGCTCCAGGATGATTTCGTTCCGTTCGATGGTAACCACCTCGCCGGTATCCTCATCAACGAAGTCCTCGGTCCAGGTACGGAGCACCCGGGCGGCGAGTTTCCTGCCGATGGAGTTTTCCAGCGATTCGCGGGTTGCGGATACCTCATCAGCCAGACCGAAGATATCCAGGATGGATTTATCCGTATCGTAGCCGATAGCCCGCAGCAGGGTTGTTACCGGGAATTTTTTCTTGCGATCGATGTACGCATACATCACGGTATTGATATCCGTCGCGAATTCCATCCACGCCCCTTTGAACGGGATCACCCTGGCCGAGTAGATCTTGGTGCCGTTGGGGTGGAAGGTCTGCCCGAAGAATACGCCCGGCGAACGGTGCAGCTGGGAAACGATCACCCGTTCTGCGCCGTTGATGATGAACGTACCTTTCGGGGTCATGTACGGAATGTTCCCCAGAAATACATCCTGAACAATGGTCTGGAAATCGATATGCTCTTCATCGTTGCAGGAAAGCTTCAACTTGGCTTTCAGCGGCACGCTGTAAGTCAGTCCGCGCTGCATGCATTCGTCGATGGAATAGCGGGGCGGATCGATGAAGTAATCGAGAAATTCCAGTACGAAAATGTTTCTGGCATCAACAATGGGAAAGTTCTCCTGAAACACCTTGTACAAACCTTCGTTGATACGGTTCTCAGGAGTCGTTTCCAGTTGAAAGAATTCCTGGAATGACTTCAATTGGATTTCTAGCAGGTCAGGATACTCTGAGGAGAGTTTGATTTTGCCGAAGCTGACGCGTGCTTCTTCGGCATTTAACACCTTACCATTAGACGTCATTGGCAAAAAGGATTTAAAAAGGACAGGCAACTAAAGTCTTTCAATAGACTGCCTAAACAATATATTACCGGTGAAACCCCTAAAAAGTTCACTGGTGACCCAAATATTCTGTAAATATACGACAATAGGCCTAGCCAGTTGCAGCAACTGGCTAAGCCTTTATCCCCGAAGCCGAACCCGGCTGCTACCAACCGGGCCTGTCGGTACGGGGAACGTACTCCGTTACTTCAGTTCCACAGAAGCGCCGGCAGTTTCCAAAGCGGCTTTGATTTTCTCAGCCTCATCTTTGGGAACCCCTTGCTTCACCGGAGCCGGTGCGCTGTCTACCAGGTCTTTGGCTTCTTTCAGGCCCAGCCCCAACAGATTCTTCACTTCTTTCACTACCTGCAACTTGGCAGCACCGCCGGAAGTAAGGATGACATCGAATTCGGTTTTTTCAGCAGGACCGGCAGCTGCGTCGCCACCGCCTGCAGCAGGACCGGCAGCAACTGCAACAGCAGCAGCAGCAGGTTCGATGCCGTAGTCTTCTTTCAAAATTTGCGCCAACTCGTTAACCTCTTTAACGGTGAGGCTTACCAATTGTTCAGCAAATGCTTTCAGATCAGCCATTTTAAAATGGTTTTAAAGTTTGTACGATAATGAATTATCGTGCGTAATACTTGGAAGCTTATCTTGATTGCCGCGCCCGAAGGCAAACGGAAAATATTCGGACGTTATCAGGCGCCGCGTTCCTCCAATGCCTTGATGATGCCTGCGAGTTTCTGGCCGCCCGAATTGAGGGCGCCGATGACATTCTTGGCCGGAGATTGCAGCAGGGCGATGATCTCCCCGAGCAATTCTTCCTTGGACTTGAGCGAGCTGAGCGAATCGATCTGATTGTCGCCGACAAAGACGGCGGAATCGATATAGGCCGCTTTCAGCACCGGCTTGTCGCTGCTCTTGCGAAACTCTTTCAGCAACTTGGCGGGAACGTTGGCCGTTTCCGTGAACAATACCGCAGTAGGGCCGTGGAGCGAGTCGTTGAGCGCTACATAGTTGCGATCATCCGGAAAGGATTCCATGGCTTTCCGCAGAAGCGTGTTTTTCACAACGCGCATTTCAACGCCTTTCTCAAAACACAGCTTGCGGAATTTATTGGTCTGTTCTACCGTGAGCGTAGAGGAATCGGTCAGGTAAAAATAGGATACCTGCGAAAGTTTGTCCTTCAGCGCTTCAATGGTAGCTGTTTTTTCTTCCCTCGTCATTTTATTGATGAGATTTAAATGCTTATTGAATTGTTTTGGTGTCCACCTTGATGCCCGGGCTCATGGTGCTGGCCACGGTGACGGACTTCACATAGGTGCCTTTAGCGGTAGAAGGCTTCATGCGCAACAGCGTGTGGAGCAGTTCATTCGCGTTATCGGACAATTTATCCGGGCTGAAAGAAACCCGGCCTACGGAAGAGTGAACAATACCGAACTTATCTACGCGGAAGGAGATCTTTCCTTGTTTTACCTCGCTTACGGCGTTGGCGACATCCTGGGTAACGGTGCCCGTCTTGGGGTTGGGCATCAAACCGCGGGGGCCGAGGATACGGCCGATCTTACCGACCTTGGCCATCACCTGCGGCATGGCAATGATGACGTCGATATCGGTCCAGCCGCCGGCGATCTTGTCGATCATATCGTCGAGGCCGACGAAATCGGCGCCTGCATTCCTGGCGTCCTCCTCTTTGTCCGGGGTGACCAGCGCCAGAACGCGCTTGGTTTTACCGGTACCGTGCGGAAGGCTTACCGAGCCGCGCAGGGCCTGATCCGCTTTACGCGGGTCGATGCCGAGGCGAACGTGCAGGTCGACAGAAGCGTCGAACTTGGTGGTGTTGACCTGCTTGACCAACGCCATTGCGTCCTCCAGGGTGTAGAGCTTGCTGCCTTCCACCTTGCTGTTGGCCGCTTTTCTTTTTTTACCTAGTTTGCTTGACATTTTCAAAATTTTGAGGTGAATAACGCCCCGGCTTGGTACCCGGGACTCCCTGCTGCGGCTGCCCATCGGCCGGCCGCTTATGAGTAATTAATTTGCAGCTTATTCAGCCCAGGGCGGCGTACCGGTAACCGTGACGCCCAGACTGCGGGCCGTGCCTGCCACCATTTTCATGGCCGATTCGATCGTGAAGCAGTTCAGGTCGGGCATTTTGTCTTCCGCAATGGCTTTCACCTGATCCCAGGTAACGGAGCCGACCTTGTTGCGGTTGGACTGCCCGGAACCTTTCTTGATCTTGGCCGCTTCCATCAGCTGAGCCGAGGCAGGCGCCGTTTTGATGACAAAGTCAAACGACTTGTCCTTGTAATAGGTGATCAGCACCGGCAGCACCTTCCCCATTTTGTCCTGGGTATCGGCGTTGAAGCGCTTGCAGAATTCCATGATGTTCAGGCCCTTGGAACCCAGTGCCGGGCCAACGGGAGGAGCCGGGTTAGCCTGGCCGCCTTTTACCTGAAGTTTTACAAAACCATCTATTTCCTTTGCCATGATATTGCTTTTTAACCGGCTGGTTCCAATCGTTTTCGGGAAGCTGATCCCGGCCGGCGCTCACTTTTCCGGCAGGAAGCAAAAACGCGCATGGAACGGCGCCTGAAACAAATAAGAAACCAGTTGATCAAGCTTGTTTTTCGACCTGCATGAAATTGAGTTCTACCTCCGTTCCGCGGCCGAATATCTTAACAATCACTTTCAGTTTTTTCTTCTCTTCGTTCACCTCCTGGATATCCCCTACAAATTCGGAGAACGGCCCGTCGATGATCTTGACGGTTTCTCCCACGATGAAGGGTTCGATCAGGGATTCGCCCACATCCAGCGATTCGTCAACCTTGCCCAGCATCCGGTTGGCTTCGGAAGCCCGCATCGGGATCGGCGTTTCTTTGCCGAGGAAGTGAATGACGTTCTGAACGTTGGCGATGCTTTGTACGATTTCAGGGGTCAACTTGGAAGGAAGGGCCTCAATGAGGATATAACCGGGCAGGATATTCCTTTCGGAGATCACTTTTTTCCCGCCGCGGATTTTGTAAACCTTTTCAGTAGGTACCAGCACCTGGGTAATGAAATCATCCCAGTTGTTGCGCTTAACCTCCAAATCAATACGCTCCTTGATCTTGCGCTCTTTCCCGCTGATAACCCTTAGGGAGTACCACTTCTTCTCTTCAGACATTGAAATTAGCTGTTGATTCTATAGATGAATTCGGTAAACCCTTTGGACGCCAGGTCCATTACAGCGATAACAGCTGCGAGGATAAGCGTGGAAACGATCACCAGGATGGTGCTGCTCTGCAGGCTTGCCCAGGAAGGCCAGGTTACCTTGTTGATCAGTTCGTTGTAGCTTTCCTTGATGTACAATTTGATACTTTCCATAGCAGAATGAATCAGGTGGAGAAAATTATCTTCTCCGGGTTATTTGCACGGGCAGAGGGGCTCGAACCCCCAGCCTACGGTTTTGGAGACCGTCACTCTACCAGTTGAGCTATGCCCGTTTGTAAAAGTTATAGAACGAGTCGGCAGTTCGCCGATCTGCAGTCGGCAGTTCCGGATGAGGGAACCAACAACAGCCTGATTGACGAACTGCCTGCTTATACTTGTATCCGGATCTGGCGAATTAGGCCAGAATCTCTGTAACCTGACCGGCGCCAACCGTACGGCCGCCTTCGCGGATAGCGAAACGGAGACCTTTTTCCATGGCGATCGAGTTCAGGAGGTTAACTTCCAGCGTTACGTTGTCGCCGGGCATTACCATTTCGACGCCTGCAGGCAGGTTAACGTCGCCGGTAACGTCCGTCGTACGGAAGTAGAACTGCGGGCGGTAGCCGTTGAAGAACGGGGTGTGACGACCGCCTTCTTCTTTGCTCAGTACATAAACCTCACACTTGAATTTCTTGTGCGGCTTAACGGAGCCCGGCTTGCAGATCACCATACCGCGGCGGATGGCGTCCTTGTCGATACCGCGCAGGAGCAGACCGGCGTTGTCACCGGCTTCACCGCGATCGAGCAGTTTGCGGAACATTTCCACACCTGTGACCGTAGAGGTCAGCGGCTTTTCGCCGTCTTTCATCATACCGATGATCTCAACCGGATCGTTCACGTTGATCACACCGCGTTCGATACGGCCGGTAGCAACCGTACCGCGACCGGTGATGGTGAATACGTCTTCGATCGGCATCAGGAACGGCAGGTCCGTCAGACGGGCAGGCGTTTCTATCTGCGTATCAACGGCGTCCATCAGTTCGCGGATGGCTTTGATGCCTTCCGGAGTGCCTTCCAGCGCTTTCAGTGCGGAACCGCGGATCACAGCAGCGTTGTCACCGTCGTATTTGTACTGGCTGAGAAGTTCGCGAACTTCCATTTCAACCAGCTCCAACATTTCTTCGTCGTCAACAAGGTCAACCTTGTTCATGAAAACAACGATATTGGGAACACCGACCTGGCGCGCAAGCAGGATATGCTCGCGGGTTTGAGGCATAGGACCATCCGTAGCAGCTACCACAAGGATTGCACCGTCCATCTGAGCGGCGCCCGTTACCATGTTCTTCACATAGTCGGCGTGGCCCGGGCAGTCAACGTGCGCGTAGTGACGGGATGCAGTCTGGTACTCAACGTGCGCTGTATTGATCGTGATACCCCTTTCCTTTTCTTCCGGAGCAGCGTCAATAGAGTCATAAGAGGTAGCTTTAGCCAAGCCGTCACTGGAAAGAACAGAAGTGATAGCAGCTGTCAAAGTGGTCTTACCATGGTCAACGTGGCCGATCGTACCGATGTTAACGTGTGGCTTCGACCTGTCAAAAGTTTCCTTAGCCATCGGTGATGAATTTTTTTATAATTTAATGAAGAAATTTATTTGGTCCGCCAGGCAACGCCGGAATCCCAACGGAATTCTTTTGCCTCCTGCAATTTTAACAAAATCGGGCCCGCGAGGACCTCTGACCTGAGCCAACGGTGGGAATTGAACCCACGACCCCTTCCTTACCATGGAAGTGCTCTACCCCTGAGCTACGATGGCTAAATACAAAGACATTCCGGATGTCCAACATCCGAAATGCCTTTTTCGGAGCGGGCGACGAGACTCGAACCCGCGACCCTCAGCTTGGAAGGCTGATGCTCTACCAACTGAGCTACGCCCGCAAATGCAACAGTGGGGGTGGTTGGATTCGAACCCACTCAGTCATAGACACCAGATTTACAGTCTGGCCCGGCTCTCCCACTCCGGCGCACCCCCATGATAGCGTTGTCCTGCATTAACCGGAACCCTGCCTGCCGAGTTCCAAAGCGCCGGCAAAATTAAGACCGATCGCCTGAAAACCAAACATTCTGACAGGTTTTGCGCAATCTCTCCGCTAAATTGTCTCTATTTGAGCCAGCAGAGGGACTCGAACCCCCGACCAGCTGATTACAAATCAGCTGCTCTACCAGCTGAGCTATGCTGGCTTTAAAGGTCCGGACACAGCTAAAAATTACGCAAATCGCTGCAAAACAACGTTTTAGCAAGTATTTCAAACTGAAATTTGAGATCATTTTCTCAAAAGCGATTGCAAAGATATGACTTTTTTGATAAACCCAAGCGAATGAATAATTTTTTTTGGGAAAATGATGAGAAAATTTGAAACCTGACTTTTGGACATTTTTGAACCCTTTCTTTTGCGCCTGATGATTACCTTTGTACTGCCCTTTCCCGATTTAAATCTATGGTCCCAAAAAACACCCTGGCTTTAGCCATTAACCGTTTTACGTACCGGCGCGCCCGCATACGCATCCTCGTACCGGAACGCTTCGGGTATGCACCGTTCTCAGGTCTGACAGCCTCCGTTTCTGACGCCTCACCGCTTTTCCGGCGGGAATTTTAAGCAGGGACGACTGTTTTGACCTGAGGGCGACGTAATTCATTTTGGCAGAGCTTTTAATTTTGCTTAACATTGCGCGGTTTTTGCAACAGCAAGACCATACTCAGTATTTAAAATCGTTAATATGAAGCGTTTTTTACTACTATTCTTTTTTATCGCCGCTTCCTTTTCCGCTGTGCTTGCCCAAACCTCCCTTTCCGGGAAAATCACGGACAAGGAATCAGGAGAACCCATCCTGTTCGGAACGGTCGTCCTCTATAAAAATGGGAACCTGTACCAGGGTACGGAAACCGATTTGGACGGCAACTACAGTTTCTCGAACATCGATCCGGGTAACTACGACATCGAGGCCAGCTATACAGGCTACCAGCCTCAGCGGACGGAAGGCGTGCAAGTGCTGGCCGGTAAGGCCATCAAGTTGGACCTTCAGCTGGGGTCCGGCATTACCCTCGACCTGGATGTGGAGGTGAAAGCCTACCGCAACCCGCTCGTCGAACAGGATAACACCACTTCGGGCGCCGTCATCACCAGCGACCAGATCCGAAACCTGCCCGTGCGAAACATCAACGCGGTGGCCGCCACCTCGGCCGGCCTTTCTGCCGCCGATGAAGGGGACGCCATCACCATCCGCGGATCCCGGTCGAATGCTACCGACTACTACGTCGACGGCATCCGCGTTCGGGGAAGCCTGGTGCCTGAAACAGAGATCGAACAGCTGCAGGTGATCACCGGCGGTATGGAAGCCCAGTACGGGGACGTAACGGGCGGCGTGATCTCCATCACCACCAAAGGCCCCTCCAGCAAGTTCAGCGGTTCGGTCGAAGCCGAAACCTCCACCGTGTTCGACGATTACAATGTCAATCTGCTCGGCTTCAACCTCAGCGGTCCGATCCTTAAGAACAGCAAAGGCGTTTCCGTGCTCGGTTTCCGGGTCTCCGGCCGTTACAACGACCGCGACGACGACGACCCGCCCGCCGTACCCGTTTACCGCGTAACGGACGAGAAACTGGCCGAACTGGAAGCCAACCCGCTGATCAGCGTCGGCGGTACCCGCCTGGTCGCAGCTGACTATATGACGGCCGGCGATGCCAAACCGGTAAAGGCCAAACCGTACGAGGAAAGCTCCGACTACAACCTGACCGCCAAACTGGATGCACGCCTCAGCGACGCCATCGATATTACCTTCACAGGCATTTACTCCAATGGTGAAAACCGGTTCACACCCGGTGGGTGGCGCTTGCTCAACAGCCAGAACAACCCGCTGGCCCTGAACAGCTCCTACCGCGGGAACTTCCGCTTCCGGCACCGCCTGGGCGGCGCGCCGGCCGGTGAGAATCGCTCAGCATCCGTCATCCAGAACGCTTCCTATACGCTTCAGGCCGGATATGAGAAGACCGACGGAGAATCCTACGACTACCGCCACAGGAAAAACATCTTCGAATACGGCTACCTCGGTAAGTTCGACGTAGACTATGTTCCCGTATTCGGGGAAGCCCTTGACACCTTAGGGAATTCCTACGGCGTCCATGTAGGCTATCGCCCGGTACTGCGCAGTTATGAGCCCGCCGCCAACAACAGCGTGCTGGCCAACTACAACAATGTGCTGGGATTCCTCAACGAAGAAGGCCTCAATACGATCGAGCCGAATTACGGATTCAGCGACAACCGCGAACTGAACGGCCAAAGCCTCGTATCGCTCGACGACTTCGTAGCCATCAACGGCCGTACGCTGGGCATCTTCGGCAGTTCCTGGAACTTCCATACCAACGTAGGCCAGGTGTATAACTCCTACGGCTATTCCGACGGCGAAACCTATACTTTCAACGCCAACGCAGCGTTTGACTTTGTGCCCGGCGGTTCTGAAAAAGGTCGCCACAATATCCAGCTGGGTATCATCTACGAACAACGCATCAACCGCAACTATACCGTGGCCCCGGTCGATATCTGGACGCTGGCCCGCCAGCAGGCCAATATCCACCTCCAGGGGATCAACCTGGATGCCCCGGATACGGTCGGCGTGTTCGACCTGCCCGGTTTCGGCCAGACACCGCTGCTGAAAGTAACGCAATCGGCCGACTCCGACCTGTTGTTCTACAAGAAGATCCGCGAATCGCTGGGTATGGGACTTGATCAGTACGTCAACATCGACGGACTGGATCCTTCCCAGCTGAGCCTGGATATGTTTGCCGCCAAGGAATTGAACGACCGCGGCGTATTGGGCTATTACGGTTACGATTATCTCGGCAACCGCTTTGACGGCAACTTCGAGGATTTCTTCACAACCGTTGACCCGGTAACCGGGCTGCGTACCTTCCCGGTAGCCCCCAACCGCCCGATTTATTCCGCAGCTTTTATTCAGGATAAATTCACCTTTAAGGATATCATCTTCAGGATCGGTTTGCGCGTCGACCGCTATGACGCCAACACCAAGATTCCGAAAGACGTTTACTCCCTGTATGAAATCATGGGCGCCGGCGAATTCCATTCGCTGAACGGCGGTGAGAAACCGGGCAACATCGGCGACGATTACAAAGTTTATCTGGTAGCCGACAACGGTACGGCCGTACGCGCTTACCGCGATGAAGATGCCTGGTATAAAGGCGACGGTACGCCGGTGAACGGCGCTCAGAACATTGAGGGCATCCGCTCCGGACTGATCTATCCGTACTATAAGGATGAACGCGTCCGCGACGCCCCGAACTTCATCAAGGATCCGGCCTTTGACCCCAACGTCTCTTTCGAGGATTACGAGACGCAGGTCAACTTCATGCCGCGTCTGGCCTTCTCCTTCCCCATTTCGAAGGATGCCAACTTCTTTGCGCATTACGACATTCTGGTACAGCGGCCGCCGTCCAACACCTTGTCTACACCGCTTACTTATTACTACTTCTTTGAAAGCGGCACCAGTGTCCGCAACAACCCGCGGCTGAGACCGGAACGCACGATCGACTACGAGGTCGGTTTCAACCAGGTTTTGTCGCAATCCTCTGCCATCAAGATCTCCGCTTACTATAAGGAAATGCGGGACATGATCCAGTCAAGGGTAATTTTCCCTGTTCCTGTAGTAGGCTCTTACACCACCTACGGCAACATCGACTTCGGTACGGTCAAAGGATTTTCTTTCCAATACGACCTTCGCCGGACGGGCAACGTTTCTTTGCAAGCCAACTACACCATGCAATTCGCTGACGGTACGGGTTCGGACGCCAACTCGCAGCGCGGCCTGAACAACAACGGCGTTTTGCGGACCTTGTTCCCGTTGAACTTTGACGAGCGTCACCGTTTCAACCTGGTGATGGACTATCGCTACGGTTCGGGCAAAACTTATGCCGGTCCCAGGCTGTTCGGTCTTGATGTTTTTGCCAACGCAGGCATCAACCTCCAGGGTGTAGCGGTATCCGGTCGCCCGTATACGGTCAACCAAACGCCGCTTGAATTGGGCGGTACAGGCCTCAAAGGCGCCATCAACGGCGCTCGCAAGCCCTGGAACTTTACGCTCAATCTCCGGATCGACAAGGACTTCGACCTCGGCAACCGCCTTGGTTTGAACGTCTTCCTGCGGGTTTCCAACGTATTGGATCGCCGCAATATCATCGGCGTTTACTCGGCAACGGGTTCGGCAGATGATGACGGGTTCCTGCGTTCGTCAAGAGGCCAGGATCAGATCGAGAACATCGCCGGTTCGAACAGGAGCCTGGAATCCTACCTGGTCTCGTACCAGTGGGCGCTGATCAATCCCGATTTTTACTCGCTTCCGAGAAGGATGTTTGTAGGTGCATATCTGAGTTTCTAAAATACAGACAAATCTGAATATCATGCGATATATGAAAAGATGGCTATTGATGTTGGTGTGCGTGGCGGCTGTCCTGCCCGCGTTCAGCAATGTCAATCCCAAACTCGTAAAAAAACCCAGCGCCAAGCCGGAACGGCTGAATTTCCGGGAGTCCTGCGACAACCCGGTCAGCCCGATCGACCAGGCGATCAACAACGTTAGAGCCCGCCTGAATTCTGCGGGTGATGTATGGTGGGACGGCGACGACGGTCGCTACGTAGTCCCCAAAGTACCGCCGGGGGTTCCCGAAGTTTCCTCCATTTTCGCAGGCGCCGTCTGGCTGGGCGGCAAGACGCCTGCCGGGGAATTCAAGGTGGCCACCCAGACGTACGGACGCGGCAGCGGCAGCTTCGACTTCTGGTCCGGCCCGCTGGTACCCGACGGCCCCAGCCGGGGCACTACCAGCCGGGATACCTGCGCCGCCTGGGATAGATTCTTTGTTGTAACCGGCGACGAGATCAGGTTGCACATTGCCAATTATAAGGAAAACCTTCAGAACGGCACCGAATACCGCGAGGAGGATATTCCCGCCGGCGTAAAAGGCTGGCCCGGTAAGCGGAATCCGTTCTTCTCGGAAATCCACAACTTTGACCTGCCCGACACCGAGCAAGGTCTTGCCGGTTTCTGGGATGAAAACCTGGACGGCTACTACAACCCGCTGGACGGTGATTATCCCGTCATCGAAATCCGCGGTTGCGTCACGCCTCAGTTCCCGGATGAAATGATCTTCTGGATCTATAACGACGCCGGCAACACCCACGAGGAGTCCGACGGTTTGCCCATTCGCATGGAAGTGCAGGTCCAGGCCTTTGCCTACAAGACCAGCGATGAGATCAACAATATGACCTTCCAGCGGTACAAGCTGGTCAACAGGGCTGTTGAAAGCATCGACAGCATGTACTTCGCCATGTGGGTTGACCCCGACCTGGGCTGTTACACCGATGACTACGTCGGTTGCGATATCGACCGGAGTCTGGCATTCGTATACAACAAAGATGCAGCGGACGGTACAACAGGTACCATTTGCGACGGCGGCGTTCAGACCTACGGCACCAATATCCCGCTGCTGGGCGTCGACTATTTCCGCGGCCCGCTGAATGAAAACGGTGAAGAGATCGGGATGTCCTCCTTTACCTATTATAACAACGGCGGCGTCGATCCGACTCCGCTTCCGCCGACCACCGACCCGCAGACGGTACAGGAATATTACTACTACCTGTCCGGCCGCTGGCGCGACGGTACGCCCTTCACATTCGGCGACGACGGCTACAACGACGGCGCACCGATCCGGTATGCTTTCCCCGATCCGCCCAACCAAACCGACGGCTGGTCGATGTGCGCGGAAGACCTCCCGGTCGGCGACCGGCGGACAGTTCAGGCATCCGGGCCCTTCCGCCTGGATCCGGGCGCAGTGAACGAACTCATCATCGGCGTGGTCTGGGTACCGACCGCTGTTTATCCGTGCCCGGATATCACGGCCTTGCTGGATGCCGACGACATCGCGCAGAACCTGTTCGACAACTGCTTCCGCCTGACCCGCGGCCCTGATGCACCGGATATCGACTGGGTTGAACTGGATCAGGAGATCATTGCCGTTTTCAGCAACGATACCCTGACCTCCAACAACGCTTACGAAGCCTATGCAGAACCCGTACTGCGTCTGCCGGAAGGCGAACCGGACAGCCTCTATCGCTTTGAAGGCTACCGTTTGTTCCAACTCTCCGGCCCCAGTGTCACGCTGGCCGACCGCGATGATCCGGCCAAAGTGCGCGAGATCTATACGGTAGACTTGCGCAACGGCATAGCCAAGATCTTCAACTGGGACAAACTGGAACCCGGTACCGGTACGCCGACCTCAAACCCGATTTATGTTCCTGAACTGCAGGTAAACGGGGTTAACTCCGGTATCCGGCACACCTTCAAGATCACGCAGGATCAGTTCGCCGAAGGCGACCGCCGCCTGATCAACCACAAGAAGTATTATTTTGCAGCCGTAGCATACGCCTATAACAATTATCAGTTGTTCGATCCGGTTCAGGAAACCGGTCAGCGCGAGCCTTATCTGGAAGGCGACCGCAACGTAGGCGACGGCGACAATGCGTTCTATACAGTTATTCCACGTCCGATCCTCGATCGCAAACTGCAGGCCGTTTACGGCGAAGGCGTGGAAATCACCCGCCTTGACGGTATCGGCACCGGCGGCAATTTCCTCGATTTCACCCAGGAAACGGTAGATGCATTGGAAGAACACTTCAAATCCAACATCACCCCGTTCAAAGGGGAATTGCATTACCAGGAAGGCCGCGGCCCGGTACAGGTCCAGGTTTTCAATCCGCTGGAAGTGGTCGACGGTGAATTCGAGCTGGCCTTCTTTGACGGCAAGATGACCGATACAAAACTGGACGATACGGCCCGTTGGGTGCTGCGCAACCTCAGCGATCCCAGCTACGGTCCTATTTACGCCGAACGGCAGATCAAAGACCTGAACGAACAGGTGCTGGCTCAATACGGCTTTTCCATTACGGTGGGCCAGCCGCTGGAAACCGGCGTTGACCGGTTCGGCACAAACGGCGCCAGGGGGTACGAAGAATCCTATATCGGCGATGCGCCGAAACAGTGGTTCCAGCCGATTCCGAACAAAACCAACCTCAATACCGGGATATTCTTCCTGGATAATACGATGTATGCTTTTGCTCCGACGGAAACCGGTGAGAAATTCTACGACGATGATCCCAACCAGCAATTGACCAATATGGCCGGCGGGATCGTGCCGTTCTATCTCTGCGACTGGGAGCCGAAAACCGAGGATGACCCGCCCTATATTACCCCGGCATGGACCGAGGGCAACGGCGGTCAGGCAGGCGTTCGCGCCCGTTTGAACCTGGCAGATCTGAACAACGTCGACATCGTATTCACCAGCGACAAGAGCCTCTGGAGCAAGTGCGCTATCATTGAAACGGCCAATAAATACTGGCGCGACGCCGGTTTTATTACCCAGGGCGGTTCGCTGCACTTTGATCTGCGCAATACCCCGTCTGTTTCCAAGGATGCGGACCCGGTCACCAAGCTGCCCTTGCCGGCCGGCGACGGCACCATCGGTTACGGTTACTTCCCGGGTTATGCCGTGGATGTGGAATCCGGCCAACGCCTGAATATCTTCTTCGGTGAGAACAGCACTTACGACGGTTCGCTCATCCCGGCTGCCAACAACGGCGCGGACATGATGTTCAACCCGTCCGATCTGATATTTGCAACGCCTTCGGACGATGTTCCCTTCCTGGCTCAATACAACTATGTATCCGGTGGTCAGCACTTCATATACGTGACCAAGGTGCCGTATGACGGCTGCGAAATCTTCCGGAACTTCCTGCGGCCGGGCGCCCCTTCAGGCGGCAAGGTCCAGGTGTTAAGGGAAGTTACCTGGGCCGGCCTGATCACCGCAGCCCCGGGCATGCAGATGCGCACCTATGATGAAGGCCTCATCCCAACAGACGTCCGGGTTAAAATCCGGGTTGATAATCCCTACAAGGTGGAAACCAAACCGACGATCCCTTCCGGATACGACCGCACCGGTTCAGGCGCCAACAACTACCATCCGTTGTATCGCTTCAAGATCGACGGCAAACAACCGGATGAACTGACGACGCCCGAAGTTGAGACGGCATTGGACGAGATCAACGTTGTTCCGAACCCGTACTACGGTTTCTCGGATTACGAAAACACTTCTACGGAAACGCTGGTTAAGATCACCAACCTTCCGCCGAAATGTACGGTGACCATTTTCTCCCTCGACGGCAAATTCATCCGCCAATACACGCGCGACGAACGGTCGGCAGCGCCTTACGGCTACGGCATTCAGGGGCAGCAGATCATTCCGGACCTGGAATGGGACCTCAAGAACAAGAGCGGCATTCCGGTTGCAAGCGGGGTTTACCTGATCCATATCAGCGCCCCGGAAGGAGAACGCACGATCAAGTGGTTCGGTGTGAACAGGAAATTTGACCCGACCGGGTTGTAATCGTTGGCAGTCTGACAGCCCGCAGTTGGCAGCTCCGGACCTCCGGATCGCCAACTGCGGGTCGTTCTGAATCAAATCGCATAAATAACTTTTTATGAAACGTATTTACTTCAACATACTTTCAGCCTTCCTGGTCCTGCTTGCAGGTTCCGGCGCGCTTTTTGCCGGCAACCCGGACCGTCAGGGCGAAGCGGGCGCCTACGAGTTGCTGATGATACCCTACGCAAGGATGGCCGGCCTCCATGCCATGAATACTTCCATGACGAGCGGCGCCGAAGCGATGCGGCTCAACATAGCGGGCCTTGCCCGGATCAACAAGACCGAGATCGTCCTGGGTAATGCCATTTATCTGCAAGGCACCGGAATCAAAATGAACGCGCTCGGGTTGTCCCAGCGGGTCGGTAAAAGCGGTGCGTTCGGCCTCAGCCTCATGGCTTTGGACTTTGGCGATATCCGCGTGACCACTACCGAACAGCCCGAAGGGACCGGCGTAACCTTCTCACCCAATTTCTTCAACCTGGGCTTGGGTTACTCTCACATTTTCGAAAACAAAATCTCTGTGGGCGTTTTGTTCCGCCTGGTTTCCGAATCGATATCCGACGTATCTGCAACCGGTTTCGCTATCGATGCCGGAGTCCAATATGTCGCCGGGGAAAAAGAGAATTTCAAATTCGGTATCTCCCTGCGCAACATCGGCTCCAGAATGACCTTCGGCGGCGAAGGCCTTTCCATCTTCACCCAGGGGACAGGCGATACGGACTACGACCTGACCTTCAGCCAACGAAGCGCAGGCTTTGAATTGCCCTCCGTCCTCAACATCGGCTTGTCGTATGACTTTTACGCCACCGAAAATCACCGGATCACCGTTTTGGGCAACTTTACCGCCAACTCTTTCTCTCAGGATCAACTCGGAGCCGGATTGGAATATTCCATGAAGGACCTGTTTATGCTGCGCGGCGGTTATAAATATGAGTTCGGCTCCGAAGATGAGATCACAGCGCCGATTTATACCGGCCTTGCTGCAGGCGCCACCATTCAGGTTCCGCTGAGCAAGGAAAACAAGAATGTCAAGTTTGGCATAGACTACGCATACCGCCAAACCAGACTCTGGAACGGCACCCATAATATAGGGGTTCGTATAAATATTTAAGCCAATACCTTGAAATTCTGCGGATAAGCCCTTATCTTTGCAGAGCAAAACAGGCAAGAACGTTTTCTCAACGCGGGAAAGCGTTCTTGCCTTTTTTAATCTTTGGCATTTTGCATTTCCAGGATCAGCAAAGAATAAATGCCCTGGTCCGGTTCCCTTATATAACCAAAAGATAAATTTTTTAAAAAATGGTTCAGTATCTGACGCAGGAAGGTTACGACAAATTGAAGGCCGAATTGGACGAATTGAAAACCAAAGGCCGTCAGGAAGCAGCGCGAGCCATTGCTGAGGCGCGAGAAAAAGGCGATTTGTCGGAGAATGCAGAGTATGATGCCGCCAAAGACGCCCAAGGGCTGCTCGAATACCGCATCAATGAACTGGAAAAAACCATGGCCAACTCCCGCGTGCTTGACCAAAGCATGCTGGATGCCTCAAAGGTTACCGTTTTAACCAAGGTCACCATAAAAAATACGAAGACCGGTAAACTTATGACCTACCAACTGGTTTCTGAATCAGAAGCAGACCTCAAGGAAAAAAAGATCTCTGTGAATTCACCCATCGGCCAGGGCTTGCTCGGCAAAATCAAAGGCGATACGGCAAAAGTCTCCACGCCCAACGGTCCGATCGAATTCGAAATCGTAGATATCAGCTTATAATGGCCAGCATCTTCACCCGAATCATTCAAGGCGAAATTCCCTGCCATAAAATTGCAGAATCTGAAAAATATTTCGCCTTCCTGGATATTCGTCCGGTAAAACGCGGACATACCCTGGTAATTCCCAAAACAGAAGTAGATTACCTGTTCGATCTGGAAGATGATGAATTGGGCGACATGATGATCTTTGCCAAAAAAGTGGCAAAAGCTGTTAAGGCCGTCGTTCCCTGCAAAAAAGTTGGCGTGGCCGTCGTAGGGCTGGAAGTTGCTCACGCCCATATCCACCTGATCCCTGTTGACCAGGTCGCTGACCTCAGCTTCGGCAATCCCCTTTCACTCAGCCAGGAGGAACTGGCGGAACTGGCTGCCGCGATCCGGGAGAAGGTCGGATATTGAGGATTTGAGCTATTAGGTCGAATAACCCGATTGAATCGATTGATGGATTCTTCCTGTAACACGAACCAATCAAAACAATCGGCATAATCGGATCAATCGAAAAATCAAACCATGTTCCCTAAATACGATGTCATAGTGGTGGGCGCCGGACATGCGGGTTGCGAAGCGGCAGTAGCCTCCGCCAACCTGGGATCGAAGGTGTTGCTGGCGACGATGAATATGCAGACCATCGCCCAGATGTCGTGCAACCCCGCAATGGGCGGCGTTGCAAAGGGACAGATTGTTCGCGAGATCGACGCGTTGGGCGGCTATTCCGGCATCGTCACCGACCATACCATGCTCCAGTTCAGAATGCTCAACCTGTCCAAAGGCCCGGCAATGTGGAGCCCGCGCGCCCAAAGCGACAGGATGCTGTTTGCCGCAAAATGGCGCAAAATGCTGGAAGAACACCCCAATATCGACTTCTGGCAAGAGATGGTATCCGGACTGATCGTTAAAAACGGCGTCGCAAAAGGAGTCCGCACCGGGATGGGCCTTGAAATCGAATCCGATGCCGTGGTACTGACCAACGGCACTTTTCTCAACGGCATCATCCATATCGGCGAAAAACAATTCGGCGGCGGTCGCGCAGGCGAGAAAGCGGCCACAGGCATTACCGAGCAATTGGTCCAATTGGGCTTTGAAGCCGGCCGGATGAAAACGGGTACGCCTCCCAGGGTCGACGGCCGCACACTGGATTACGCCCGGATGGAAGTCCAGCCCGGTGACGAAAACCCCGGCAAGTTCTCCTATACCGACACGCCGAAGCTGACCCGGCAACTGCCTTGCCATATCACCTATACCAGCCCGGAAGTACACGACATGCTGAAGTCGGGCTTTGACCAGTCCCCAATGTTCAACGGCCGCATACAAGGCCGGGGGCCGCGCTATTGCCCTTCCATCGAGGACAAGGTCAACCGGTTTGCCGAGCGGGACCGGCATCAGCTTTTTGTCGAACCCGAAGGTTGGGATACTTGCGAGATCTATGTGAACGGATTTTCTTCCTCCTTGCCGGAGGACGTACAATACAAAGCCCTCAGGATGGTGCCGGGGTTCGAAAACATGAAGATGTTCCGGCCGGGTTACGCCATAGAATACGATTACTTTCCGCCGACCCAATTGCAGCTTTCCCTTGAAACCCATCTGGTCAGGAACCTGTTCTTTGCCGGGCAGATCAACGGTACAACCGGTTACGAAGAAGCGGGATGCCAGGGCCTCATCGCCGGCATCAACGCTCACCTGGCCGTCAACGATCAGGAACCTTTCATCCTGAAGCGGTCCGAGGCCTATATCGGCGTACTGATCGATGACCTGATCAACAAAGGCACGGAAGAACCTTACCGGATGTTCACCTCCAGGGCGGAATACCGGATTCTCCTCCGCCAGGATAATGCCGATATCCGGCTGACGCCCCTGGCCCACCAGCTGGGCATCCGCGGCTCAGCCGAACGCCTGGACAGGGTCAGAAGCAAGGAGTCCGCCGCATCGGCCATCGAAAAATTCTTTGAAGACTACAGTGTAGAGCCCGGCGACATCAACAAGGTGCTCGAAGACCGGGACTCCTCCCCTATCCGGCAGAAGGTCAAATTGCACGGCATCCTCCTGCGGCCGCAGATCAGCATGGACGATCTGAGCAGCGCTTTGCCGGACGTCAGGACATTTCTGGATCAATACGACGCAGAAAGCCGGATGCTGGCCGAGATCAATATGAAATACGAAGGGTATATCGTCCGCGAACGGGAAATGGCCGATAAGCTCAACCGCCTGGAAGAAGTCCGTCTGCACGACAATTTCCGGTATGACAACCTTCCCTCCTTGTCTTCCGAAGCCCGGGAAAAGCTCACCCGCCTGCGGCCCAGAACCATTGGGCAGGCCAGCCGGATCAGCGGGGTATCGCCTTCGGATATTTCGGCCTTGCTGGTTTATCTCGGCAGATAGTCCAACTGCTTTATGCCTTTTTTGATTATATTTGTGAAATAGTAATCACCGTATTCTTATAAAATTATGTCCATTCAGGCACAAAAATTCCTGATTTCAGTAGATGACTATCATAAGATGGGCGAGGCCGGTATTTTGCCGGAACGAGGAGTTGAGTTAATTAACGGAGAAATATTTGAAATGAGTCCTATAGGTAGCCGTCACGTCAAAACGGTAAATAAACTTACCAAATTGCTCAGCAAAATGCTTGGTGATGAAGCTATTGTCAGTATTCAAAATCCAATAATTGCTGACAACCTATCTGAACCAGAACCCGATATCGCCATACTAAAATACCGATCAGACTTTTACGGCGACAAATTACCCAACGGGGAAGATGTCCTTTTGATTATTGAAGTTGCTGATACTTCCCTGTCTTATGACAGACAGCTAAAGCTTCCATTGTATGCATCCAGCGGGGTATCTGAGTGTTGGTTAATTGACCTTGAAAACTTGGAAATTCATGCTTATTGGGAACCTTCCGGACGAAATTATCGGTTCAGCCAATTGGCCAAAGCAGGAGATACCTTGTCCGCAAAAAATTTTCAGCTGGAAATTGAAGTAAGTACAATTTTCAGCTAAAGCGCATCCGACAACTGCAGCATCACATCCTTCCAGAAATTCACAGAATAATCCTTGTCCCGCCCGCCGAACCGCACAATGATCAGGTTTTTGGCTGGATGGACGTAAATCATCTGGCCGAACAACCCGGTGGCCATAAAGCTGCCGTATTCGCGGGGCCCCTGCGTGAATCCGCTTCGATAGGAGCGATTGGTCGGCAAACCCGAGGTAAATAATTCCTGCAACCAGGTATCCGGAAAGATCTGCCGGCCGTTCCAGTTGCCGTTGTGCAGCCACAGGCGCCCGATCTTTGCAAAATCAATGGCCCGGGCCTGCAGGCAGCAGAAAGCCCGCTCAACGGCCCCCTCCCCTCTTTTATCGAGCGACCAGAACGCGTCACTTTCCATGCCCAGGGGTTGCCAGATCTTTTCCTGCAGGTAACCGGATAGCGTCCGGCCTGTTGCCCGTTCCAACACCAGGGTTAAGAGTTGGGTATTGGCGCTGTTGTAATTGAACCGGGTGCCGTGATCGGCAACCAGCTCCCGGTCGAGGGCCCGTTTGCTGATGTTGCGGCCGTAATAGAACTGGACCTGGTCGCCGCTCAATTTCCAGGGCGACCGGACAAAGTAAACGCCTGAGGTGTGTTGCATCAGGTCAATGACCTGGATGCTGTCGTAGCCGCCTCCGCGAGCTTTCCACTCGGGCAGAAAATCGGAAATGGGTTGGTGGATATCCTCGATATAGCCTTCCTCGATGGCGATACCCACCAGCGTTGACAGAATGGCCTTTGAGACGGAAAAGGAAGTGACCACATCCTCTTCATAGCTCTCCGGCAGGTATCGTTCGTAAAGGATAGAGTCGTTCCGGATGATGATCAGCGCATGTGTTTTGAACAGGCGGACGAATTCGTCGAGGGGTTGGTTGTTTTCGGTATTGCTGTGGGCGATTTTAATGTCCCGGCCGTAATTGGATGGCGTTTCGGGTGTAATAAATTCAAACGGCTCATCGGCTTTGTGAATAGGTCGTTGTGCGAAAAGCCGGTAATCCCTGGAGTCAGGCTTCAGGAAGATGAGGGCTCTGACTATTCCGCAGGCGTTCAATATAAGGGCAAGGGTAATAAAAAAAAGAACCTTGCTCAGAACCGAAACGCGTTTATAATTCCTCATTGGGTGCTCAATACTTTCCAGAATAAACAATGCGAATTCAATCGGAGTTGAGTAGGTTCCAATTCTGCCTGAGCCTGCGTATAGTAAAAATTGCAGGTACCAGGCTGCGGCCAAAACCGAGCCCAAAAAGCCATTCGGAACATAGGATAGAAGAGGATCGGGAAGGATGAAGCAGGGCGGCAATTAACCCGATGGCCGCCACCAAAACCTGAATGACAATGCTGAAGGCAATTTTACAGCTTTTCACCCTTCCCGATCCGTTTTGTTAACTCATTTCCTCGTCAGCCACCAACCCGACCACAAACCCACCAGCCCCCACTGCACAATTGCATCGATCACATAACCGATGGAATTGCCTTCGAACCAGATGCTGTTGAGGTACGGAATGGTCAGATAGGCGATAAACCCGACAAAAAGGGAAGCCTGCACCGAGGTCATGACGGAAAGGTTGGCAAACTTCATCAGGATCCAGATCAGGAACCAAGCTGACACCAGATCGATGACAAAAGCCCGGATCATATTCAATCCCATGTTGGTATTCATCGATTTGTGGTAGCTGATGGTGGCCCAGGGTTTGCCTGCGGCGGCTTCCATCAGGGCGGTTTCATCTTCATGGCTGCTGCCGGGAGGGACACCGGGTATCATATAGGTACCTGCTTCGGACAGATTTTGGTTAAGGGTTTCCATGATCTGGTCCTGGTTGGCGGTGTACCGGAATTCAGATTGGTGGACGCCCACCAGTGCCCATGACAGGAATTGCCAGATGAAGAGGATCAGGGCGCCGACGACGGTGGCGATAATTTGTTTTCTCATAAAACAAGCGTTTTTAGGTGAATCAATGTTATAAAAGTAGTAAAACAATTTTAATTAAAACAATTATCAATATTTTTTGAGCCCTTAAAGATGGATCATGCTAAAATCAGGATGCGGTCAAAACAGGCTGTTCAACCGTGCCGGATAACTGATTATTCCTGAAATTCTATTCCAAAGACTTATTTTCAAATGGATACAAAAAAAATTTTATTCAACCGGCGCCGACCGTAGCGTTATTTTATTCCGCGCCACTGCCTGAATCGGGGTTTTAGGCGTTTATCGGGCTCAGCCGGGCAAATTTTAGGGTTCCGGGCATCTTGCGGGTTGATATTTTTTTTCTCAAAAAAGCTTGCACAGAATAAAACCGGCGTATACCTTTGCGTCCGCTTTTGAAGAAAGGCGATGATCAAAATAGAAGGCCACAGGTGGTAAGGATAGCAGGAACGGTTTGAAACCGGAGAAATGTGGAAAACTTTTTTGAAAAAACATTTGGTTGATTGAAACATTTGATCGTATCTTTGCATTCCCAATTTAACTACACAGTTACCCAGGGAAATAACAAAGCAATCGTTCAGATTAAAATAATTGAAGTCGGCGCAATGGCGTCTGACTTCGCAAAAGTTCTTTGACACTGAGGGAGAAGATAAGGAAATTGCGAGTGTGAGACCTAACAATTCTTTTTATCAGAGTTGAATTTTAGCATCAATGCCTGTATCTGGCTTCCATTTATGGAAACAGATACGAAGGTGAAAACATCCAGAGTCAACTAATTAACCCATGACTTCAGTCATGGGTCTGAAGAACTTGACCATGGAGAGTTTGATCCTGGCTCAGGATGAACGCTAGCGGGAGGCTTAATACATGCAAGTCGAGCGGTAGAGCAAT
>WBZL01001566.1_pt1 | contig 23672 bp, 20 predicted proteins | sample 5204291 | NCBI WGS metagenome assembly WBZL01 (sample SAMN12344345, study PRJNA552823) | activated sludge metagenome | biome: Activated sludge suspended growth; feature: Nitrification reactor; material: Wastewater; isolation source: activated sludge from nitrification reactor of wastewater...
CGGTCAGCTCGACGCCTACTCGAAGGCGTACATCTTCTTCGTCCTCCCCCACGGCCTGCTCGCGATGTCGATCGTCACCACGTTCACACCGGAGATGTCGCGCGCCGTCGCCCGCAAGGACAAGCAGGCGTTCATCGAGCGGACGTCGATGGGCATCCGCCTCGTCGCGCTCGCCACGTTTCCCGCTGCGGCCGGCATGTTCGTGCTCCGACGCCCGCTGATCGGGATGGCGCTCGACCACGGCAACTTCGATGCCGCCGACGCGACGCGCACGAGCCGCGCGCTCGCCGGCTTCGCACTCGGGCTGGTCGGCTTCAGCGTGTATCTCTTCGTGCTCCGGGCGTTCTACTCGCACACCGATGCGCGCACACCGTTCGTGATCAACCTCTTCGAGAACCTGATCAACATCGCGATGGCGTTCGTGCTCGTCGGTCGTTTCGGCGTGCTGGGGCTGGGCGCGGCGTTCGCGATCGCCTACATGGTCTCGGCCGCGTGGGCGATGCAGGTGCTCTCCTACAAGGTGCCCGGGTTCCCCCTCCGCCCGGTGTTCGCGAGCCTCCTGAAGATGGGCCTCGCGAGCGTCGTGATGATGGAGGTGATGTGGGCGGTCGCCCACGTGGTGGGCACCAACGTCGGCGTCGGGGCGCTGATCCGCGTACTCGCCGCCGGCATCGCCGGGCTGGCCGCGTACGTGGCCGTGCTGACGGTGCTCGGGGTACACGAACTGACGCAGCTGTGGGGTCGGATCAGTTCGCGGTTCGCCTAGGCTTCGCCCATGTTCAAGGCACTCAAGAAGTGGTGGAAGTACTTCGGCGCCAAGCTGAACCGGAACTTCGACAAGAACGCCGATCCGGCCGTGCAACTCGAGCAGGCGATCGGCGAGGCGCAGCAGCAGCACCGCCGCTTGAAGGAACAGGCCGCGAACGTCATCGCCAGCCAGAAGCAGGCCGAGATCCGGCTGAACGGCAAGATGGCCGAACTCGAGAAGCTCAACGCCAACGCCCGCCAGGCGCTCATGATGGCTGCCGACGCCGAGCGCGCCGGCGACGCAGCCAAGAGCCAGCAGTACACCTCCGCGGCCGAGACGATCGCCAACCAGCTGATCCAGGTCGAGCGCGACGTCGAGAGCCTGAAGACGATGGTGATCGAGAGCACGCAGGCGTCCGATCAGGCCAAGGCAGCGGTCGCACAGAACAGCCGGCTGCTGCAGGAGAAGCTCGCCGAGAAGAACAAGCTCCTCAGCCAGCTCGAGCAGGCGCGCATGCAGGAGGAGATGAACTCCGCGATGGCGCAGCTGAACGAGACCGTCGGCGACGACGTGCCGACGCTCAAGGAGGTGCAGGAGAAGATCGAGGCCCGCTACGCGAAGGCCAAGGCCACCGCCGAGCTGTCCGAGACCTCGGTCCAGAGCCGGATCCTCGAGGTCGAGCAGGCCACGGCGAACATCGAGGCGCAGAGCCGTCTCAGCCAGCTGCGGGCCGAACTCGGCCTCGACAGCCCGGCTGCCGCGCCCGCCGTCGAACAGCCCAAGCCCGCGGAGGGCTGACCTCCTCCCCGAAACTCGCTGGTGCCCGATCGAGCCGATCGGGTTGGATGACCGCATGACCGCGGTCCGACGTGTCACGGCTGATCAGGCATCCGCTCTGCGCGGCGTGCGGCTGGCAGCGCTCACCGACGCCCCCACCGCATTCGGCTCCACGCTCGACCGCGAGCTGGCGTTCACCGACGACGAGTGGCAGCAGCGGGCGAGGTCGTCCGCGAGCGGTGACGAGCGCATCACACTGCTCGCGTGGGAGGGCGATGAGGTCGTCGGCGTGGTCGGCGCGTTCCGCACCGAGGAGCACCCCCAGGTCGTCGATCTGGTGTCGATGTGGACCCGGCCGTCGGTTCGCCGCTCGGGCATCGGCGTCGCCCTGGTCCAGGGAGTGGTCGATTGGTCGCGCACGTTCGGCGCCGAGAGGATCGAACTCTGGGTCGTCCGCGGCAACGAGCCGGCGCAACGCCTGTACGAGCGGATGGGATTCCACGTCACCGACGATCACCAGCCGCATCCGAACGACCCCTGCGCCCAGGAGGTCCGGATGGTGCTCCCGCTCGTCTGAGGTGATCCCTGGCGATCCCCGGCGATCCCCGGCGATCCCTGGCGATGCCCGGCGGTCAGTGCAGCAGCACGAGGTCGTCGCGGTGCACGACCTCGTGGGCGATCTCGGCCGGCAGGTCGCCGGTGCGCTTGCCCTTGATGCGACGCAGCGTGTCGGCGTCGCACAGCACCATCCCGCGTGCGATCACCTCACCCGCCAGGTCGCGCACCTCGACGATCGACTCCTCGTCGAACGCACCGCGCACGTCGACGACGCCGGCGGGCAGCAACGACGTGCCCCGCTCGACCAGGGCGCGCTTCGCGCCGTCGTCGACGGTGAGCACGCCCTCGACCAGGCTGGCGAACCCGATCCACAGCTTGCGCGCCCCGAGTTTGCGATCGTTCGGCATGAAGGTGGTGCCGACGTCGAGGTCGTTCGCCGCCTCCACGAGCACGTCGGGGCGTTTCGACGCGGCGATCACCGCGCGCACCCCGCTGAACGACGCGGTGCGGGCGGCGGCCAGCTTCGAGGCCATGCCCCCGCTCCCCCGGTTCGAGCCGGATGCACCGGCGCTGACGGCCAGCAACGGGTCGTCGGCCGGCACGCGTGAGATCAGCGCGGCGGACGGATCGGTGCGCGGGTCGCTGGTGTACAACCCGGCGGTGTCGGTGAGCAGCACGAGCAGGTCGGCCGCCAGGTTGTGGGCGACCAGCGCGGCGATCCGATCGTTGTCGCCGTAGCGGATCTCGTCGTTCGCGATCGCGTCGTTCTCGTTGATGATCGGCACGCAGCCGAGCTCGAGCAACCGCACCAAGGTCTGACGGGCGTGCAGGTACTGGCGACGGTCGATGAAGTCGTGCGGCACGAGCAGCACCTGTGCGGCCACCACGCCCCGGGCACCGAGGTGACGGTTGTACACCTCCATCAGCCGGCTCTGACCAGCGGCCGACAGCGCCTGCAAGGTCGGGGTGTCGGTGGGCCTGGCGGGCAGGCCCAAGGCGGCGACGCCGGCCGACACGGCACCGGAGCTGACCAGCACGAGCTCGTGCCCGAGCCGTTGCACCTGGACGATCTGTTCGCAGAGGCTCTCGATGACGCGCTCGTCGATCACCCCGAGCTCGTCGGTGAGCGACGACGTCCCGATCTTCGCGACGATCCGCACGTCAGCCCCTCGTCACTTGCCCTGCTGGTACTCGAAACTGAAGTTCGCGATCCAGACGATGTCGCCGTCCATCGCGCCGGCCTTCGCGAGCAGCTTGGGCACCTGCAGGCGGTCGAGCTGGTGGTCGATGTAGTTGAGCGCCTCGGGCGTGGTGATGTCGTTCAGCGCCACCACGCGCTCGACCTGACGGCCGACGAGTCGGAACTCGTGCTCGCCGAGCCGCTCGACGAGCGCTCCCTCGGCCTGCGGCCGGATGATCACGATGCCCTCGTGCACCGGCTGTGCCTGGCGGGCCTCGTGCACGAGTGACGCGAGCCGTCCGACGAGCTCGCGCAGGCCCTGGTGGGTGATCGCACTGATGCTCTCGCCGTCCCAGTCCTCGGTGGCCATGTCGGCCTTGGTGCCGATCGTGAGGCGGGGCCGCTCGAGCAGCTCGGGCTGGTACTCGCCGAGCTCGCGCAGCAGGATCTCCTCCTGCTCGTGCGGGCCGATGCCGTCGACCGGCGCGAGGTCGACCATCACACACAGCACGCGTGCTCGTTCGATGTGACGGAGGAACTGGTGCCCGAGGCCCTTGCCCTCGCTCGCTCCCTCGATGAGACCCGGGATGTCGGCGACGACGAAGTCGGTGTCCTCGTCGACGCGGACGACGCCCAGGTTCGGCTCGAGCGTGGTGAACGGGTAGTTCGCGATCTTCGGCTTGGCTGCACTGATGACGCTGATGAGCGTGCTCTTGCCGACGTTGGGGAATCCGACGAGCGCGACGTCGGCCATGAGCTTCAGCTCGAGCCGCAGCCAGCGCTCCTCGCCGTGTTCGCCCTGCTCGGCGAAGCTCGGCGCGCGGCGCTTGTTGGACCAGAACTTCGCGTTGCCGCGACCGCCGCGACCGCCGTGCGCCGCCAGCCAGCGGTCGCCGTGGTTGGCGAGGTCGGCGAGCAGCTCGCCCGTGTACATGTCGTACGCGATCGTGCCTTCGGGGACGTGCACCTCGAGCGGCTCACCTCGTTTGCCGTGCTGGTCCTTGCCCTTGCCGTGCACGCCGTTGACGGCCCGCCGGTGCGGGTGGTCGCGGAAGGCGAGCAGCGAGGCCACGTTGCGGTCGGCCACGAGCCACACGTCGCCGCCGTTGCCGCCGTCGCCACCGTTGGGGCCGCCGAACGCGACCGGGCCCTCACGGCGGAACGACACGCAGCCCGCGCCGCCGTCGCCGCCTCGCACGTTCAGTTGGACTTCGTCGACGAATCCGCTCATCTCACACCACTCCGGCCCGGCTGGGGCCTCGTTCGAGGCTATCGCCACCGTTCGGCCGACCCCCGTGAGGTTCACCGCGGTCCCCCTCCGGCGTCACACGGGCTCGGTACCCTGGCCCCGATGAGCGACCACGCCCACGCCCCCCGGGCGGCCGCCGACCCGAGCGAGGCCGCGGCCGCCGACCTGGCCGATCGCGCCGAGCGCGCCATCCGCTGGGCGTCCACCATGGCCGGCCACGGCGCCGAACACGGGGTGCGCCTGGCCCACGCCGACTCCTGGGCGGGCAGCGGCACCACGGGTATCTTCCGCCGTCCCGATCGCGAACGACGCGAGGCCGAGCAGCTCGCCGTGCTCGCCACCCGGGCCACGGGCGCAGGTGACCGCGCGGTCGACGAAGAACCCGACATGTGGCGTACGTGCTTCGAACGCGACCGCGATCGCATCCTGCACGCGAGCGCGTTCCGCCGACTGGCCGGCAAGACGCAGGTGTTCGTCTTCCCCGACGACCACCAGCGCACACGGCTCACCCACGCCCTCGAGGTCGCCCAGGTGGCCACCAGCGTGGCGCAGGTGCTCGGCCTCAACGTCCCGCTCACCGAGGCGATCGCGCTCGGCCACGACTGCGGGCACGGGCCCGGCGGTCACGCCAGCGAGGACGCGCTGAGCCCCTACCTCGACGGCGGGTTCGACCACGCCACGTGGGGCGCCGACGTCACGCTGACGTCGCTCAACCTGTGTGTCGAGACGCTCGACGGCATCCGCAACCACTCCTGGAGCCGGCCTGCGCCGATGACGCCCGAGGGCGAGGTGGTCAGCTGGGCCGACCGCATCGCCTACGTGTGCCACGACTTCGAGGACGCCGTGGCGGCCGGCATCGTCAGCCTCGACATGCTCCCGTCGATCGTGCACGACCGGTGCGGCGGGCAGCGTCGCGAACAGCTGGGGGCGTTCATCGCGGCGATGATCGACGCCACCGCCCACACGGGGCGCATCGGGATGGCGGCCCGGTTCGCCGAGGCACTGGCCGCGTTCCGCCAGTTCAACTACGAGCACATCTACCTACGGCCGGCGTCGGCCGCGCAGGCACAGGCCGTGATCGGGCTCCTGCAGGCACTGGTCGAGCACTACGCCGACCGACCCAACATCCTGCCCGGGGTCGAGGGGGTCGAGGCCGGCAGTCCGGCCGCCAGACACGCCGCCGTCGCGTACGTGGGTGGCATGACCGATCGCTTCGCCTGCCGCCAGGCCGTCACCCTGCTCGGCTGGTCCAACGACCGCCTCCCCCAGGGCATCGGCACCGCCTGACCGCAGCGAGCCGCGGGACGAACACGCCCGATCCGGGCACATCCGTCCCGCGGTCGGCGAGGTCAGGGGATGGTCACGACGCCGCCGACACTGGCCGTGTTGCCGCCGAAGTCGGTGACGTTCAACTCGACCCACAGTTGCGTGCCCGAGGCCAGCGGCTCGAGGTCGTAGGCGATGCCCGGCAGATCGGCGTACAGACCGACATCGCTGGTCGGCACCCACTCGTCGGACCCGTCGGCACCGAACAGCTCGACGTACGGCACGATGATCCCGTCCGGGTCGGCGGTGAGCTCGCCGTAGGTCTCGGTGTCGGGGTCGTACACGTAGTACGTCTCGCTGACGATGTCGCCGGAACCGTCGAGCACCAGCGACAGGATCACGTCGTCGTACTCGGTGTCCTCGCCGGGCGGGTAGTAGGCCAGCGGCACGTCGATGTTCGTCACGCCCGACGCGTCGTCGTGGTACAGGTCGAGGTACGCGTACGCGGTGTCGATGCCGTCGGTCATGGTGAGCGCGGTGAGGTCGTAGAAGCCGCTCACCGCGCCCGAGCCGTCGGTCGACACGTCGGCAGGCTCGCTGCCGAAGTACGTGACCGACCCGTCGTCGCCCACGATGCCGTACTCGATCGTGGCGTTCGCCACGTTCTCGAGTGCGACCGGGTCGAACAGGCCGGTCACCTCGATGCCGTCGTCGGTGAACGATGCGTCGACGGTGTCGTCGAGCACCGTCGGGATCTCGTCGGCCGGGATCGCGTCACCGCCCGCGTAGTACGCCTGCAGGAACCCGGTCCAGGCGCCAGCGGACGACACGGCGGTGTAGTCCTGGTCGAACCACTCGTCGTCGGCCGGGAAGTAGATCGACAGCCCGGTCGAGCCCTGGGTGGCAACACCGTTCACCCGGTCGAGCACCAGGTCGTTCAGGCTGCGGATCACCTGGTCGGCGAGATCGCTGACGTCGAGCGCGTCGACACCGATCTCCGACACGAGCATCCCGAGGTCGACCATGTTGGAATCGCTCGACGGGTCGGGGCTGCGCCCGAACGACAGCGTGCTCGCCCGGGTCCGGCCGATCACGGGGCCCAGCGCTGCGGCCCGCTCGGCGAGCGCGCCGGCGAAGTCGGCCATGGCGGCATCGAGCGCCGGCATCTGATCGAGGTCGATCAAGGCGAGCGTGATGTCGGCGGCCGTCTCCTCGTCGGTGGCCTGAGACTCGAAGCCGTCGATCAGCGCCGCGCCGAGCGCGTCGACGTCGGTCGACGGGTCGTCGTTGAGCATCTGCAACACGCCATAGTCCCAGCCGTGGCCCGGCTCGAGCTCTTGCGAGGCCACCATCCGGTGCGCCAGCGGAGCGAGCGCGCTCGCGACCTCGTAGGTGGCCATCAGGCAGGCGTCGAAGCCGAGCAGGTCGAGCTGGTCGACGCCAGCGCCCTCGAGTCCCCCGGCGATGCCGGCCTGCAACTCGTCGAGGCCGAGGCCGTTGCCATCACTCGACTCGTCGCCCCCCACACCCGGCCACGACGCACCGTGATCGGAGATGATGAGCGAGTAGTGCGCGGCCGGGAACTCGCTGATGCCGGTGGCGATGAAGTCCGCCAGCAGCTGGGGATCACCGGTGTCGACGTCGCCGAGGTCGGCGAGCTCGGTGGCACCACCGGGCTCGATCTGCAGCAGCTTCGCGCCCTGCCAGTCGTCGAGTCCGAGCACTGGATCGGCGCTGTAGTCGCTGGCGCGATCGACGAGGGCGACGATGTTGACGCCGGGCCCGGACCCGACGCCGCCCATCTCGGTCACGTCGTCGAGCAGGAACGGCTCGAGGTCGGTGTCGGCGATCGAGTACACGAGCACGGTCCAGCCCTCGGCGGTGTCGCCCGCCGGCACGGTGGTGTCGATGACCGTGCCGACGTCGACCGTCGTGCCGACGTCGACCCCTTCGCCGCCATCGGTCTCACCGCCATCGTTCTCGTCGGCCGCGCGGTCGTCGGTCGCCGCGTCGCCGCCGCACGAGGCGAGCAGCAGCCCGACCGAGCAGACGGCTGCGGTCAGGGTCTGGCAGCGACGCATCACGCCCAGCCCTTGCCCTGTGCGATGGCGACGGCAGGAGGCGCGGCGGTGGCGGTGTCGGTCATGCGGGACTCTTTCGGTCGGGCCGCGCGTGCGGCGCGTCGGTGGTACGGCGGGTCGTGACCGTTCCGAGCCGGCCCTCGTCGTCCGGGAACCTCAGCCGCGGGCTCGGGAGCGCCGCACGGTGGCGACGATCCGGTCGCGCACGGGCGAGCCGACCTCGGGTGCGCGACGTCCGACCGTGTACGCCGACCGGACGCGTTCGGCTGCCTCGAGGGCCGCTGCCTCGGTCCGCGCGTGCACGACGCACAGCGGCCGGTCGGGCCCCACGGTGGCACCCAGCGGTGCGAGCTCGGTGAGCCCGACGGCGTGGTCGACGTCGTCCTGCGGACGGGTGCGGCCGCCGCCGAGCACCACCACGGCCAGCCCGGTCGCGCGAGTGTCGATCCGGGTCACCGTGCCGGCCCGCGTCGGCAGCACCGGCACCGCGATCGGGGCACGTTCGAGGTGTTTCCAGGGTTTCGTGATCAGGTCGCCGGGACCGCCCATCGCCTTCACCATCCGGCCGAACCGCTCGGCCGCAGCACCCGAGTCGAGCGCAGCCTGCAACTGCCGGCGGGCGGACGACGTCGACGTCGCGAGCCTGCCGAGCACGAGCATCTCGGCGCACAGCGACATGACCACCTCGTGCATGCGCGGCTCGCGCCGGGCGCCCGTCAGGTAGTCGATCGCGTAGGCCACCTCGAGCGCGTTGCCGGCCGTGCTGGCGAGCGGCTGGTCCATGTCGGTGAGCAACGCGTGGGTGGGCATGCCGGCGCCCGTGGCGACGCTGGTGATGCTCTGCGCCAACGCGCGTGCCGACGGCACGGTCGACATGAACGCGCCGTTGCCGAACTTGACGTCCATCGCCAGTGCGTCGAGGCCAGCGGCGAGCTTCTTCGACAGGATCGACGCGGTGATCAGCGGGATGCTCTCGACGGTGGCGCTCACGTCGCGCACGCCGTAGAGCCGCTTGTCGGCCGGCGCGAGGTCGGCGGTCTGACCGATGATCGAGACACCCACCTTCGCGACCACGCTGCGGAACCTCGCCATGGTGGGCGTGGCCACGTAGCCGGGGATGCTCTCGAACTTGTCGTAGGTGCCGCCGGTGTGGCCGAGCCCACGCCCGGAGATCATCGGCACGTACCCGCCACACGCGGCCACCATCGGCCCGAGCATCAGGCTGACCGTGTCGCCGACGCCACCGGTGGAGTGCTTGTCGACCACGGGCCCGGGCAGGTCCCAGCGCAGCTGGGTCCCGCTCGCGGTCATCGCCCGGGTGAGCGCCACGCACTCGTCGACGTCCATCCCCCGCAGGTAGACGGCCATCGCGAACGCACCCGCCTGGGCGTCGGCCACGGCGCCGGAGGTCAGCCCACCGACGAACTCGGCGATCTCGGCCTCCGTCAAACGCTTGCCGTCTCGCTTCGTGCGGATGATCTCTTGCGGCAGCATGTGCAGCTCCTGGGGTCGGGCGGGCGGTCGGTCAGTACGCGGCGTCGGACCGCGCCGAGGGATCGCCCTCGATGGCCTGCTCGAGCGCGTCGAGCAGTCCGCTGGCGCCGAACCGGAACGTGTCCGGCGTGGCCCAGTGCTCGCCCATGATCTCATCGGCGAGGGCGAGATAGGTGGAGGCGTCCGACAACGTCCGGATCCCACCGCTCGGCTTGATGCCCACCGGCCACCCGCTCGTCCGGATCTCGGTGAGCATCGTGCGCACGGCCTCCGGCGAGGCCGACGCGCTGGTCTTGCCGGTCGACGTCTTCACGAAGTCGGCGCCCTGTTCGATCGCGAGCCGCGTCGCACGCCGCACCGCGTCCTGGTCGGGGTAGCCGCCGGTCTCGAGGATCACCTTGAGCCGAGCAGGTGCGACGACCGCGGCCCGCACGGCGCTCACCATCGCCTCGGCGGCCGCGACGTCGCCGTCGAGGAACGCCTGGTACGGCAGCACGAGATCGATTTCGTCCGCTCCGTCGGCGAGCGCCTGCGTCGTCTCGGTCACGGTCGCGGCGACATCGGTCCCGCCCGCCGGGAAGTTGACGACGGTGGCCACCCGCACCCCCGAGCCGGCCAGCCGGGCCACGGCCTGCGCGACGAAGCGCGGCCACACGCAGACGGCAGCCGTGCTGCCGTGCGGACCGACGGCGCGCTCGCAGAGGCGGTCGATCGCCTCGACGGTCGGCTGGTCGTCGAGGTTGGTCAGATCGACCAATGCGAGGGCCCGGCGGGCGGCGGCGACGGAGGACTCGTCGGTGTGGCTCATGAGACGACAGTAGACCTTGGCGAAAACGACCGAACCCGGCCGTTGGGCCGGGTCCGGAGAGGAGTTTGGTCCCGTACCGGCACCAGGCCGGTGGGACGCTCAGGCGTTGGGAACGACGTCGACGACCTTGCGGCCCTTGCGCTCGCCGAACTGCACGGCGCCGTCGACCAGGGCGAACAGGGTGTCGTCGCCGCCGATGCCGACGTTCTTGCCGGGGTGGAACTTGGTGCCGCGCTGGCGGACGATGATCGTGCCGGCCGTGAGCTGCGTGCCGCCGAACACCTTCACGCCGAGGCGCTGGGCGTTGCTGTCGCGGCCGTTGCGAGTGGAGCCGCCACCTTTGGTCTTCGACATGTTCGGTCAGCCCTTCTTGATCGAGGTGATCTCGACGACGGTGTACTTCTGACGGTGGCCGTAGCGACGACGCTGGTTGGTGCGTCGCTTGTAGGTGAAGCCGTCGATCTTCGGGCCCTTGGCCCAACCGACGACCTTCGCCGTGACGGCGGCGCCCTTCAGCTGATCGGGGGTTGCCAGGACCGTGTCACCGTCGACGAGCATCACGGGGGTGAGCGACACGTCGCTGCCCTGCTCGGCATCCAGCAGATCGACATGGATCTGCTGGCCCTCGGTCACCCGTTCCTGCTTGTTGCCGGAGGAGATCACTGCGTACATAGCAATCGGCAATGCTACCGGGCGCGCCCGGCCCGACCAACGCCGGAACCGGCCGGATCGGCGGTTCGGGCGCGGATCAGCCGATCGTGCGCAGATCGACCACCGACCAGCGTGTGGCGACGGCGTCGAGCAGACGTCGCAGCGCATCGGCCCGGTCGGCACGGCCGGTGTAGGTCTCGTGGTGCAACAGCAGACCGACCGTCGACGTCCGACGCTCGGCGTCCTCGATCTCGCGCAGCACCTCGTCGACGACCACGTCGCGTGGCGACCCGTCGCGGGCGAGGTCGATGTTCACCGACACCGACACCTCGACGATCGACGGCTCGCCTGCGACCGACGGACGGTCGTGCGCCGACACACCACGCCCCCCGATGCTCACCACCCCGAGCCGCCGAGCCACCGCGTAGACCACACGGCTCGGCAGGTCGTGATAGATGCCGGCGCTGAGCCGGCGCACGCCGAGCTCGCGCAGGATCGTGAGCGTGTCGCGGTCGTAGCGGTGTCGCGGCGGGGTGAACGTCTCGAGGTCGAGGCACTCGGGCGCTCGGCCGCCGACCAGGTCGGTCATCACCTGGCGGCCGCGCCGCAGCGCGTCCCGCTGCGCGCCGAGGTCCGCGTAGCCCGGCAGCTCGTCCTCGGTGTCGGTGCCGTCCGCCTGGATCCGCTCGTGCGACCACCCGTGCTGGTGCAACGACGTGCCCGGCACCGCAGCGAGTCGATCGACGGCGTCGGCGGTCAGGCGCTTCGGGATGCAGGCCCACGCGCACGGCAGCGACACGTCGTGCAGTACGTCGGCCACGGCTGCGAGCCCGTCGGTGTCGCCGGCGACGTCGTCGCAACGCAGGAACAGCCGGGTCACCCGACGATCTCCCCGGCGCTCGCGAGCGCCGCGCGCAGCACGTCGATCGTGAGCTGGTCGACATCGGCGAGCGCCGTGACGCCAGGACGATCGATCACCCGGTCGACGAGCTCGGCTTGGTGGTCGTCGACGACCTCGCCGAAGCTGCGGCACCGAGGAACCGCCACGATCGGCACACCGACACGGGCAGCCGTGACCAGCGTGCCGACCCCGAGGTGGGAGATGACGACCGAGGCCGTCTCCATCTCGCGGCGCACCGCCTCGTATTCGAGCGTGCGATGGTTCTCGGCGCCCGGCACCGGCTGGCTGACGCCGTGCTGCACCACGAGCTCCCAGTCGGCCGGCACGACCTCGCGCACACGTCGCATCAGCCGGTCGAACGGATACCCGAAGGTGCCGACGGTGACGAACACACGCGGCGGCCGACCGGCCCGAGCCGGGTCCGGCGTGCGGGGTTCCCACGAATCGAGTGCGGTGTCGAGCACGCTCGGCCACTGCTCCCAGCCCTCGAGCTGCAATGGCGCCTGGGTGACCTTGCGGACCCAGGGCATCTTCGCGATCAACCGACCCGACGACGACAGCCCCGTGTTGCGCGCGGCCGACTCGACGTAGATCGCCTTGGTGTGCGTGAGCAGCGCGGCGAGCATCCACGGGAAGGCGTACGCCGACCCGGTCGACAGCACGAGTCCCACCCGCCATCGGGCGAGCAGCATGAACGCGACCATGAACTCGCCCATCGCCCCGGCGACATCGCGCGACCGCACCCGACGACGTGAGAACCGGACCTGACGGCCGGCCAGGAGCGAACGGGCCATGTCGGTGTCGGAGGTGCGCCAGCGCACGGACCGCCCGTCGAACCGCTGATCGGCGAGCTCCCACGCCTCGAGCAGATGGCCCCCCGAGTCACACACGACGACGGCCTGGTCGTCGTGCCGCCAGCGCAGTCGCGGCCGGCGCGACTCCGCGCTCCCACGCGCTTGCTCTCCCATGGCCAGAGCCTACGAACCCCGTGGCCGGTGGTGCCACGACCGCCGGGTGGTTTGGGCCATCCGGCCCAGCGTCCTCCCTGGTCGCGGCGGCATCGCGGCAGCCGCCGCCTCAGCCCAGCAGGGCGTGGTCGATCACCACGCCTCGCCCGTCGCAGTTCGGGCACTGGTCGGCGAAGTTGGTGAGCAACCCCTCCCCGATGCGCTTGCGGGTCATCTCGACGAGTCCCAGCTCGGAGATGTCGAACACCTGGGTTCGGGTCTTGTCGCGAGCGAGGGCGGTGCGGAACGCCTCGACGACCTTCTTGCGGTTGTCGCGGATCTCCATGTCGATGAAGTCGATCACGACGATGCCGCCGATGTCGCGCAGCCGCAACTGCTTCGCGACCTCCTCGGCCGCCTCGAGGTTGTTGCGGAACACCGTCTCCTCGAGGTTCGTGGTGCCGACGTTCTTGCCGGTGTTCACGTCGATGACGGTGAGCGCCTCGGTGTGCTCGATGATCAGCGATCCGCCGCTCGGCAGCCAGACCTTGCGGTCGAGCGCCTTGTGGAGCTGTTCGTGCACGTGGTGGCGCTCGTAGATCGGCAGGCCGTCGGCCTCCTGGTCGTGGAACTCGATGCGATCCGCCAGCTCCGGGTTGAAGGCCGAGACGTAGTCCTTGACGTCGTCGTAGAGGCGGCGGTCGTCGATGATGACGCCGCGGTACTCGGCGTTGAACTCCTCGCGGATCACGCGCACCGCGAGCTCGGGCTCGCGGTACAGCAGCGTGGGGCTGTTGGCCTTCTTCGCCTTGGCCTCGATCGCGTTCCACTGGTCGAGCAGACGGGTCATGTCGGCGCGCAGTTCGTGCTCGGTGGCGTTCTCGGCCGCCGTGCGCACGATGAGACCGTGCTCGGCGGGCTTGACCCGGTCGAGGATGTTGCGCAGGCGCTTGCGGGTGTCGTCGGGCAGCCGCTTGGAGATGCCGTAGGTCTTCGAGTTCGGGATCAGCACCACGAACCGCCCGGGCAGCGAGACCTCCTGGGTGAGGCGCGCGCCCTTGGCACCGATCGGGTTCTTCGTGACCTGGCAGATGATCAGCTGCTTGGCCTTCAGCATCTGCTCGATGCGGAGGTTGTTCCCCTTCTCGACGATGTCCTCGGCGTCGTACTGCACGTCACCGCGGTACAGCACCGCGTTCTTCGGCGTGCCGATGTCGACGAACGCGGCCTCCATGCCGGGCAACACGTTCTGCACCTTGCCGAGGTAGATGTTGCCGTGGATCTGGCTGATGTCGTCGGCCGGGCGGCTGACGTAGTGCTCGATCAGGTTGCGCCCTTCGAGCACCGCCACCTGCGTCAGCGTCGGACGCACCTGCACACACATGAGGTACCGGCCGACCGGGCGACCGTTGCGCTCACGCCCCTTGCGCTTCTCGAGCACGTCGGGGTCGACCTCGACCGCCGTCGGGCGTGCCGACGTGACGGCACCGCCGCCCGTGCCGCTGCCGCGCCCGCGCCCGCCGCGGCGGCGCTTCTTGGCTCCCTCACCGGCGCCGGCCCCGTCGCCCGACGTCGTGGATCGCGCACCGTTGGCCGCCTGCTGATCGCCCCTGCCGTGCTGCCCGTTCTGCGCGCTCTGGCCGTTCTGCGCGTTCTGGCCGTTCTGGCCGTTCTGACCACCGGACTTCCCGCGGCCACGACCCTGCTTCGCTGCCAGTGCCGGTGCCGCTGGTGCTGGTGCGACGGGCGCCGGGCGGGTGTCGCCGATCCGGGGGCGACGCACGAGTGCGGCCTCCGCGGCTTCGGCCGAGGGTCGGCCCTCCGCGAGGCGCTCGGGCAACTCGGGTTGCTCCGGCGCGCCACCCGCCGATGTCGCCGATGTCGCCGATGTCGCCGTGGGCGCGGCCGAGACCGGCGCGCGCGGGGTGCGTGGTGCCCGGCTCCGCGGTGCCGGACGCTCGGCCGTCACGACCGGGCCGTCGACCGCGGCGTCCGCCCCGTCCCCGTCCCCGCCGGCGTCGGTGTCGCGGTCATCGCGGTCGTCGTCGCTGTCGCTGTCGTCGTCGCCGTCGGTGTCGGCCGGGCCGGCACCGGGCTTCTTGCGGCCCTTGCCGCCGCGGGAACCCCGGCGGCGCTTCTTGGCAGCGCCGGGCGCGCCACCCTCGTCCGCCGTGGCCGCGGTGGCCGCGGCGTCGTCACCCGAGGTGGGATCGTTCGTCGCGACGTCGCCGACCGGACGCGCCGGCGGCTCGCCGACGAGTGGTGCGGCGAGCAGCGGGTCGAGCGGCGCCGGGGCGGCCGGGGTCGGGCCCGACGTCGGGGCCGGATGCTCGTCGCCAGTGGCGTCGAGGGTCGTCTCGTCCATGGAGGATGTCCCTTCTGACGTGCACCTCCGGCGTCGGACGCCGCGTGCACGGCGGGGGCCGTGGCGTCGTCCGCTCGTCGGGAGCGCACGTGTCGCACCGGTCGGGCGCAGGCTGCTGCCGCTCGGTGCAACGCGTTCGGTTGTCGATCGCCCGGGTCGGGCCTGCCGTCCGCCGGCGGCCGATCGGGGCGTGGGCTGGGGTCGAGGAGCGCCGGTGGGGTCCGACGCACCCTCGGGGTGTGCGTGTCACGGGTGCGACGCGGCAGCATGCTGCGTCCGACCGTGTGAGGTGAGTGTACCGCCACACCGCCCGGCGACCGGGCATCCCGCCGTCTCCTGACTGCGGAGCGTGGTGGGATGCCTCCGATACGCGCGCTCAGCGGTAGCGGCGCATGTGGACGTTCTGCACGAGGCCCAACATCATCGAGAACGCGATCAGGCTCGACCCGCCGTAGGAGATGAACGGCATCGGCAGGCCCGTCACCGGCATGATGCCGAGGGTCATCGCCACGTTCTGGAAGACCTGCCACAGGATCATCACGAACACGCCCGCACAGAGGTAGGTGCCGAGCATGTCCTTCGACAGATGGGCGATGCGCCAGATCCGCAGGAGCATGAGCGCGAACAACCCGATCACGACCGTGCAGCCGAGCAGTCCGAACTGCTCGCCGACGGCGGAGAAGGGGAAGTCGGCCCACTGCACCGGGATGTCGTTCTTCGCGTTGGTGAGCGGACCCTGCAGCCACCCCTTGCCGGTGAGCCCGCCCGTCGCGATCGCTCGGATCGCATTGCGCGGCTGGTAGATGTAGTCACGCAGGGCGGCGTCCGAGCTGTCCTGGTTGAAGAACGCCTCGATGCGACGCAGCTGGTAGCGGTTGACGATGCCGGAGATCACCGCCGCCACCACGGTCGCCACCGACATCGCGCTGATCAGCGCGATGTACTTCAGCTTCGCCCCGGCCACGAGCAGGACACCCATCGCCATCGCCACCAGCACGGATGCCGACCCGAGGTCGGGCTGCACGATGATGAGCGCCGACGGCACGCCGACCATGATCAGCCCGCCGAGGAAGCGCGGGTAGCTCACCTCGTCGCTGCGCTCCTCGGCCAGATAGGCCGCCAGCGCCAGCAGCACGGTGGCCTTGGCGAACTCGGCCGGCTGCAGGCGCAGCGGACCGAGGTCGAAGCTCAGGCGAGCGCCGCCGCTCACCGTGCCCGCCACGTTCACGAGCACCAGCATCATGATCGTGATGCCGTAGAAGAACCGCGATCGCTCGCGGAGGGTCTCGTAGTCGATCGACATCACGACCACCATCGCGATGACCGCGGCGATCAGGAACACCACTTGGCGCGTGACGAACGTGAACGGATCGGCCTGCTTGGTCCGCGACGCCGAGTAGATGACGAAGCACCCGATCGTCGCGACCGCCGCCTGGAGCAGCAGGAGGAACCAATCGATGTTGCGACTCGGATCGCTCGGGCTCGCCTTGATGTTGCCCAGGCCCGAGTCGGGCTTGCGCTGCAGGAACGTGAGTGCCACGGCGGGTCAGTGCCTCCGGGTGCTCACTCGCGCACCGACCCGTCGTAGCCGCCGAGGCACGTCGAGTCGGCGAGCTTCTTCGGCGCCGCGGTGTAGGGCGAGTTCACGTCGAGCGGGTCGGACGGCTGCACCGGGTCGGTGGTGGTCTTCTCGGCCAGCGCGGTGAAGATGCACTTCACGACCGGCGCTGCGGCCTTCGACCCGTAGCCGCTCTTCTCGAGGTATGCCACCACGGTGTACGGGTGGTTCTCGTCGCGGCTGAAGCCGGCGAACACCGACGAGTCGTTCCACGGGTAGTTGCCGGCGCCCTGCGCGGTGCCGGTCTTGCCGGCGATCGGCAGCGTGGTCCACGGGTAGTCGCGGAACAGGTTCTCGCCCGTGGTCGTGTGGTAGAAGGTCTCGGGGAAGTAGGTGCCGCAGCGCTCCTCGCGCTCAGGGTCGCCGCAGATCACCCGGTCGAGGCCTGCCACGATCGGCTCGCGCACCTCCGGCGGCATCTCGAGCTGGTGCAGGATCTCGGGCTGCTCGAACGACTCGACCACCACCGCCGCGTCGAGGTCGGCCATCGCGGGCACGCCCTCCTCGTTCGGGGTGAACGGGGCCAGGATGTTCTTCACCAGGTGCGGGCGCATCACGAACCCGCTGTTGGCGAGCGCGCTGTACGCGTTGGCCAACTGCAGCGGGGTGGCGGCGAACAGACCCTGTCCGATCGCCACCTGCACCAGGTCGCCCGTGACGAGGCGCGGTGCCTCGCCCTTCGCGAGCACGCCCCGGTCGACGAGGTCCTTCTTCACCGCGTCGTCGGGGATGCGACCGTCCCACTCGAAGGGCAGGTCGATGCCCGAGTCGGCACCGAAGCCGAACTCCATCAGGTCGGCCTTCAGCTCGTCACGCCGTCCGAGCAGGGTGAAGAAGCTCTCGCCGAGGCGGTAGAAGAAGGTGTCGGAGCTGACCGCGAGCGCGTCCTCGACGGTGACGTCGCCGTAGCGGGCGGGCCGGCCGAAGGGGTCGAGCGCGTTCTTGAACTCGCAGCGCACGCCCTCGGCGCAGATCTCCTTGTCGACCGACACGAGCTTGTAGACACCCTCGTCCTTCCAGACGAAGTTCGAATCGATGAGTCCGCTGTGCATCGCCGACCAGGCGATGAACGGCTTGATCGTCGAGCCGATGTTGTAGCGGCCCTGGACGGCGCGGTTCACGAGGATCGAACGGTCGGGGTCGTCGGTCGGCGGGAACAACTGGTCGAGTTTGCGCTTGCTGATGCCCGCCTCGAACCAGCGGTTGTCGAACGTCGGGTAGCTCGCCATCGCGAGCACCTGCCCGTTCGAGTTGTCCATCACCACCACTGAGCCGGCCGGCGCCTTGTACTGCACCCACTCCTGCGTGCCGAACTCCTGCGAGCTCGCATAGACGCGTGCGGTGCCGTCGCCTTTCGGGTCGATCGGGTTGTGCGCCGCGAGGTCGGCGCACTGGCACTCCTCTTTGTCGGTCGGCAGATCGCGACGCTGCTTCAGCTTGGTCTCGAGCGCCTGTTCGGCGTACTGCTGCAGATCGAGGTCGATGCTCAACTGCACGTCGTTGCCGCCGACGGGCAGCACCTCCTCGAGCAGCCGCACCGTGTTGCCGGCGGCGTCGATCTCCCACTTCTGATAACCCCACTGCCCGTGGAGCACGCTCTCCATGCTCTGCTCGACACCGAAGGCGCCGACACGCTCGTTCAGGTTGTAGCCGAGCGCTTCGTACTGGTCCTTGGTCTCGGCGAAGATCGCGCTCATGTAGCCGACGACGTGGCTGGCGAGTGGCGCATACGGATACACGCGGCGCCAGCCTTCGGACACGTCGACGCCCGGGAAGTCCTCCGACCGTTCGAGCAGGTACTGCACGGTCTCCTCGTCGACGTCCTCGACGAGCGGCATCGGCAGGAGCGGGTCGTAGTACTTCACCCCGTCGTCGTAGATCTGTTCGAGTTCCTCGACCGGCTTCCCGAGTGGGCCGCTCAACCGCTCGAACAGGCTGCGGCGGTTGTTGTTGCCGCGCAGGACGCTCCACTCGACCGTCACGGACAGCACGCGCTCGTTGTCGGCCAGCACACGTCCGTCGGCGTCGAAGATGCGCCCACGTTCGGGCGGCAGTCGCACCTCACGGATCTTCGAGGCGTTCACCGACGCCTGATAGCTCTCGGCCTGGACGCCCTGGAGGAACCACAGCCGGGTGCCGAGCGAGCTGACCAGGATGACCGCCACGACGGCGAGGATGCCGAGTCGGCTGCTCCGCTTGTCGATGGCCATGGTCGGACATTCTGTCGGACGAGCGGCCCCGAGCGGGCGCGCGCGACGCCCGAATCAGTCGTGGATGGCCTTCCACTTCGGCTTCTTGACGCACATGCACCATCGGCCGAGCGGCACGGTGAGGGGGCTCACGACGAGCGAGAACACGGCCACGACCGGCACGATCGTGAACAACCGCGACGTGAACCATCCGTCCTGGCCGACGAGGGCACGTGCGGCCGGCACCGCGGTCTCCCCCACCGCGGCGCCGATGCCGGCGAAGACCGACGACAGCCACCACGGCGGCGTCGGGGTGAGCGTCACCACGTAGCCGGCGACGAAGCCGGCGAGCGCGTACACCAAGGCGGTCAGCCCCAGCGGGGTCGCCGTGGCGAGGTCGTACATCAACCCGAGGGTGAAGCCCGCCACGGCACCGCGCTCGGGTCCTGCGCCGGCGCCGGCCCCGGCCACGAGGGCGAGCACGACCTGGAGCACCACACCGAACACCCGCGTCTCGGTGAGGAACGTGCGCTGCATCGCCAGCAGGCACAATCCCACCGGGAACAGGCGCACCAGCGGCCCGGTCAGGAACGCCCGCACGGATCAGCCCCCGCTCGTGTTGGGCACGTACAGCAACACGCGGACGAAGTTGAGCTTCGACAGGTCGCCCGCGGAGGCGGCCACCTCGACCAGCAGGGCACGCGTGCCCGACTGGCTGCGGATGTCGACGATCTCGCCGATCGGGATGCCGGCCGGAGCGATCGACTGGGTGCCACCCGCGGTCTGGACGGTCGACCCCACCTTCACCCGGCCCTGCGACGACGAGTCGTCGACGAACCGCAGCACCAACGGCTTGCCGGAACCCTGCCCGTTCAGCGTGCCGGTCTCGCGGATGATCTCGAGCGGGGTCGTGGTGGTGGTCGTGAACAGCGGCACGCCGGTGTCGTCGGGCGCCTCGGTCGTCGACGTGGTGGCGGGTTCGTCGACCGGGTCGAGCGGCCCCTGCACGCGGTCGATGGTGGTGGACGTCGTGTTCGCCGGCACGGTGGTGGTGGTCGTGGTCGCGACGGTGGTGCCGGTGCCGACGTCGTTGCCCGAGCTCGGCCCCTGGCCCTCGGTGGCGACGGTGATCGTCGGTTGCTGCGGCGCCTCGGTGAGCACCTTCGCCCCGATCGAGAAGTCCGGGTCGGTGATGAGCAACACGACGCTCGAGTTCGGACGGACCTGGGTGATCTTGCCCACCAGGCCACCGCCGTTGACCACCGGCATCCCGACGGCGATGCCGTCGACGCTGCCCTTGTCGATCTCGACCGTGTAGCCGAAGTTGGTGGGCGAAGCGCCCTGCACCTGGGCGGTCTGGCTGGGATAGCTGCTCGCCCCGAGCAACTGGTTGAGCGTGAGCAGCTCCTGGTACTCGAGGATGCCGGCGCGGTACTCGATCTCGGCGCCACGCTGGTTGTCGAGCTCGGCCTGCAACCGCTCGTTCTCCTTCACGAGCTCGTCGTACTCGGTGACGCCGCGCCAGGCGTTGATGATCGGCCGCGACACCGCCCGCGATGCGGCGTCGAACGGTTCGAGGATCAGCGAGAAGACGCTGCGCGCCCGATCGATGACCGCGTTGCCGCGTTGATCGAGCGTGATGAAGAGGATCGAGGTGAGCACCAGCAGGGCGATGACCCGCCGACGCCCCATCGAGTAGAGGGCCATGGCCGGAGCAGTTCTACTCGTCGCCGCCCAGCGACATCAGCCCCCGCATCGCATCGATGTTCTCGAGCGCCCGCCCCGAGCCGATCACCACGCTGTACAGCGGTTCGCGGGCGATCTTGATCGGCATGCCGGTCTCGTGCGCGAGGCGCTGGTCGAGCCCGGCCAGCAGCGCGCCACCACCGGTGATGGTGATGCCCTGCTCCATGATGTCGGCCGCCAGCTCGGGCGGCGTCTTGTCGAGCGTCGTCTTCACGGCGTCAACAATGGCAGCTACGGGCTCGGCGAGGGCTTCGCGCACCTGCTCGGTGGTGAGCGGGATCGTGCGCGGCAGGCCACTGATCATGTCGCGGCCACGGATGTCGGCGGTGAGCTCGTCGTCGAGCGGCCAGCACGACCCCATGTGCATCTTGATCTCCTCCGCGGTGCGGTCACCGATCGCGAGGGAGAACTCCTTCTTGATGTACTGCATCACCGCGTCGTCGAGCTCGTCGCCCGCGACACGAACGGACTGCGCGGTGACGATGCCGCCGAGCGAGATGACGGCCACCTCGGTGGTGCCGCCGCCGATGTCGACGATCATGTTGCCGCTCGGCTCGTGCACGGGCAGGTCGGCGCCGATGGCCGCCGCCATCGGCTCTTCGATGATGTGCACGGGCTTGCGGGCCCCCGCGTACTCGGCCGCGTCCTGCACGGCGCGCTGCTCGACACCGGTGATGCCCGAGGGGACGCAGATCACCATGCGCGGCTTGCTCCAGCGGCTGGCATGCACCTTCTGGATGAAGAAGCGGAGCATCTTCTCGCACACTTCGAAGTCGGCGATGACGCCGTCCTTCAACGGGCGGATCGTCTTGATCCGCCCGGGCGTGCGACCCATCATCCGCTTGGCCTCGATGCCCACCGCGACCGGGCGGCCGTCGGTGATGTCGATCGCGACGACCGACGGCTCGTTGAGCACGATCCCCTGACCGCGGGCGTAGATGAGCGTGTTCGCGGTACCGAGGTCGATGGCGAGGTCACGGCCCAGCGCCAGCGGATTGGATCGCGCCATGGAACCTGCCTCCTCGGCAAAGCGGTGGAACGGGGTCGGCGGACCGGGGCGCGACGGCACCACCGGAACGGGTCACGAGTCTAGCGGTGCACCCGGTCCGGCCAGGTGACGCGGCAACAGGTGCGGACGGCTCGGATCGGGTCAGAGGCCGGGGAAGAAGATGCCGAGCTCGCGCTCGGCCGACGCCAGCGAGTCGCTGCCGTGCACCAGGTTCTCGGTGAACAGCGTGCCGAAATCGCCGCGGATGGTGCCGGGAGCCGACTTGAGCGGGTTGGTGGCGCCCATCATGCCGCGCACCACTTCCCAGGTGTCCTGGGGGCCCTCGATCGCGAGCGCGACCACCGGGCCACGGCTCATGAACTCGACGAGGTCGGCGTAGAAGCCCTTGCCGACGTGCTCCTCGTAGTGACGGGCCAGCGTGTCGGCATCGAGCTGACGGAGGTCCATCGCCACGATCTTCAGACCCTTGGTCTCGAAGCGGGTGAGGATCTGGCCGACGAGGCCGCGCTCGACGGCGTCGGGCTTGAGCAGGACGAGGGTGCGATCGGACATGGCGGGCAAGGCTACCGGCGCGCCACCCGGTCGTGGCAGGGGTCAGGGCAGGAGTTCGCGCAGGGCCGGGCGGGCGGCACCGACCACGTACAGGCTGCCGGCGATCAGGATCGCGTCGTCACCACCAGCCAGGCGCAGCGCCGTCGCGCACGCATCTTCGGTGGTCCGACACTCGATCACCTCGTCACAGCCGAGCTCGGTCGCGGCCGCGGCGATCACGCTGCTCGCCAGCCCACGCGGCGACGGCGCCGTGCACGTGAGCACCACGTCGAACTCGTCGGCGCGCAAGGCCGACAGCAGGTCGCGCACGTCGCGGGTCTTCAGGCAGCCGACGATCAGGTAGCGCATCCCGGCCGGGTCGAAGTCGTCGAAGAAGACCTGCGACGCCACGTCGGCGCCCGCAGGGTTGTGCGCGCCGTCGACCACCACCAGCGGCTGGTGCCCCATCACCTCGAACCGTCCCGGCATGACCACCTGGGCGAAGCCCTCGCGCAGCACCTCGTCGTCGACGGGCGCGGCGAAGAAGGCCTCGACCGCGGTGAGCGCCACCGCGGCGTTGTCGGCCTGGTGCCGGCCGTGCAGCGGCACGAACACCTCGGAGTAGATGGTGGTCGGCGTGCGCAGGTCGACGAGGCGGCCGCCGAGTGCGAGCTGGTTCTCCTCGACGTCGAAGTGCTCACCGCGCACGAAGTGGGTGGCGCCACCCGCGTCGACGAAGATCTGCGCCAGCTCGGGATCGGTCTCACCGATCACCACCGCGCTCCCCGGCTTCACGATGCCGCTCTTCTCACGAGCGATGTCGGCCTTGGTGGGACCCGCGTATTCGTTGTGGTCCATACCGATGTTGGTGAGCACCGCCACCTGCGCGTCGACGACGTTGGTGGCGTCCCACTTGCCGAGCATGCCGACCTCGATCACCGCGACGTCGACGGCCACGTCGGCGAACCAGCGGAAGGCCGCGGCCGTGACGAGCTCGAAGTACGTGGGTCGCACACCGGCGACGATCTCGATCTCGGCGAGCGCGGCGATCTGCTCGGCGAAGTCCTCGTCGCTGATCGGCTCGGCGTTGCGGCTGATCCGCTCGTTCAGCCGTTCGAGGTGCGGGCTGCTGTAGGTGCCGACCGTCAGCCCGTGCGCCATCAGCAGCCTGGTCACCATCTGGGTGGTGGAACCCTTGCCGTTGGTGCCGGTGATGTGGATGACCGGGAAGGCGCGCTGCGGCTCGCCGAGCACGTCCATGATCCGGCTGATCCGGTCGATCGTCGGCGACTCGACGCGCCCGGTGGTGTCGTAGCTGGCGTGCGCGTCGAGGTACGCCATCGCCTCCGCGAAGTCCATGGATCCCGCCTGTCCGGTGCCGGGGTGGCCGCCGGCCGTCAGCTCGCGGCGCGGCGCGGCCGCGTGGTGCGCGACGCCTCGCGCGGCACGAGCGTGGGGTTGACCTTGGTACGCACCGTCTCGGCGTCGATGACGACACGCCCGACGTCGGTGCGACCGGGCAGCTCGTACATCGTGTTGAGCAGCACCTCTTCG
>WBZL01001567.1_pt1 | contig 23663 bp, 17 predicted proteins | sample 5204291 | NCBI WGS metagenome assembly WBZL01 (sample SAMN12344345, study PRJNA552823) | activated sludge metagenome | biome: Activated sludge suspended growth; feature: Nitrification reactor; material: Wastewater; isolation source: activated sludge from nitrification reactor of wastewater...
GGCCTCGACAAGAACGCGGCCAATTACACACCGCTGTCTCCCCTCTCGTTCATCGAGCGTACGGCCACCGTATACCCGCAGCGCATCTCCGTCCTGCATGGCGCACGCCGTTTCACCTGGGCCGAGACCTACGCCCGCAGCCGACGGCTGGCCTCCGCCCTGCAGGCGAACGGCATCGGCAAGGGCGACACCGTCGCGGCAATGCTCTCCAACACCCCGGAAATGCTGGAATGCCATTTCGGCGTGCCGATGGCCGGCGCCGTGCTCAACACCCTGAACACCCGACTGGATGCCGAGGCCATCGCCTTCATGCTCGGCCATGGCGAGGCGAAGGTCCTGATCACCGATCGCGAGTTCTCGCCGACCGTCGCCAAGGCACTGGCCGGGCGCGAACTGCTGGTGATCGACGTCGACGATTCCGAGTACGCAGGGCCGGGCGAGCGGTTGGGCAGCGTCGAATACGAAGCCTTCCTCGCTTCCGGCGATCCGCAGTTCGCCTGGCAGGGACCGGCCGACGAATGGGACGCCATCTCGCTCAACTACACTTCCGGCACCACCGGCAACCCGAAGGGCGTCGTCTACCATCACCGCGGCGCCTATCTCAATGCCACCTCGAACATCGTCTCCTGGGGCATGCCGCCGCATGCGGTGTATCTGTGGACGCTGCCTATGTTCCACTGCAACGGCTGGTGCTTTCCGTGGACCATGGCGGCCAATGCCGGCACCAGCGTCTGCCTGCGCAAGGTGGAGGCAAAACCGATACTCGATGCGATCCGCACGCACAAGGTGACGCACTACTGCGGCGCGCCCATCGTGCATTCCATGCTGATCAACGCGCCGGCGGAGTGGCGGGCCGGCATCGACCACAAAGTCAGCGCCCTGGTGGCGGCGGCGCCGCCACCGGCCTCGATGATCGAGGGCATGAGCAACATCGGCTTCGACATTACTCATGTCTACGGCCTGACCGAAACTTACGGGCCGGCGGCAGTCTGCGCCAGGCATCCCGAGTGGCGCGATCTGCCGCTCGAGGAGCAGGTGCGCCTGAACGGGCGCCAGGGCGTGCGCTACCATCTGCAGGAAGGCCTCACGGTGATGGATCCCGAGTCGATGCAGCCGGTGCCACAGGACGGGGAGACCATGGGCGAGATCATGTTCCGCGGCAACATCACCATGAAGGGCTATCTGAAAAACCCGCAGGCCACCGAGGAGGCCTTCCGCGGCGGCTGGTACCATTCAGGTGATCTCGCGGTGATGCACCCCGACGGCTACGTCAAGATCAAGGACCGCTCCAAGGATGTCATCATCTCGGGCGGCGAGAACATCTCCTCGGTGGAAGTCGAGGACGTGCTCTACCGCCATGCGGCGGTGCTGGCGGCGGCGGTGGTGGCCACGCCCGACCCGAAATGGGGCGAGGTGCCCTGCGCCTTCATCGAACTGAAGGACGGCGCGCAGGCGACGGAGGCGGAGTTCATCGAGTTCTGCCGCGAGCGCATGGCGCGCTTCAAGGTGCCGAAGAAGGTGGTGTTCGGCCCGTTGCCGAAGACCTCCACCGGCAAGATCCAGAAATTCGTGCTGCGCGAGAAGGCGAAATCGACGCAGGCCATCGATTAGGAGAAATGAACATGAGCGCCGTGATGCAATCTTCCAACGAACCGCTTTTGCTGCGCACCGACGACCGCGGCGTGACCACGCTTACGCTGAATCGCCCGAGCCAGTTCAATTCCCTTTCCGACGGGTTGATCGACGAGATGTTGGTCTCGCTCGATGCCATCGGCGCGGACAAGTCGGTGCGCGTCATTGTGCTGGCCGGCGCCGGCAAGGCCTTCTGCGCCGGCCACGATCTGAAGGAGATGCGCAGCCATCCGGACAAGGCGTACCAGCAGGCGCTGTTCAGGAAGTGCGGCAGGATGATGATGAAGCTCGTCGAGCTGCCGCAGCCGGTGATCGCCCGGGTGCACGGCATGGCCGTCGCGGCGGGCTGCCAGCTGGTCGCCATGTGCGATCTGGCGGTGGCGGCGGACACGGTGAAGTTCGCCGTCTCCGGCGTCAACCTCGGCCTGTTCTGCAGCACGCCCGCCGTGCCGCTGTCGCGAAACCTGCCGCGCAAGCAGGCTTTCGAGATGCTGGTGACGGGCGACTTCATGGATGCGCCGACGGCGCTTGCGCGCGGACTGGTGAATCGTGTCGTGCCAGCCGGCGAACTGGATGCGGAGGTGGGGAAACTGACGGATTCAATTTGCGCCAAGTCGCCGAAGGCGGTGGCGATGGGCAAACAGTCTTTCTACAAACAGATCGAGATGGGGCTGGATGGCGCCTATCAGCTGGCCGCCGAGACCATGGCCTGCAACATGATGGCGGAGGATGCGCAGGAAGGCATCGACGCCTTCATCGCAAAAAAGCCGATGCCGCCGTGGAAAGGGTGCTGACTCTTCCTGTCGCCAGGAACGGCAGGGGAGGGCGCTGACCGTCCGATCCGTGCCGGCCGCAAGCGCTCGGCACGGACGCGCATGCGTTGAGGACCGCACCGGCCAAAGACCCGGCTGCGGCGTTGAGTTTTCCGGGCACTGCATCTCTGGGAGGCGAAGTATGCAGGCGACCATGCAAAGCGTTCCCCTGTCTACGAACCAGCTTCTGGAGCGGGGAAAACAGTTTTTCGGAAACCGCGAGATCGTTTCGCGCCTGCCGGACAGATCCCTGCACAGAACGACCTTCGACGCTTTGCATCGGCGCGCGCGCCAGCTGGCCGCGGCACTCGTGCGCGCCGGCGCGCGGCCAGGAGAGCCCGTGGCCACGCTGATGTGGAACCACGCTTGGCATATGGAGGCCTATTTCGGCATCCCGGCGGCGGGCGCTGTGCTGCATACGCTGAACCTGCGGCTGAGCCCGGACGATCTTGCCTACATCATTGCCGACGCCGGGGACCGCATCCTTCTGGTTGACGACGTGCTGCTGCCGCTGGTGGAAAAACTGAAGCCGCTTGTCGGGCTGGAGCGCATCATCGTGGCGCCCACGGGCGGCATGCCCGTACAGGAGGGCTACCAGGACTACGAAGCCTTCATCGACGTCGATGCCACCGGCTTTCGATATCCGGATATGGACGAGAACGCCCCTTGCGGCATGTGTTACACGTCCGGAACGACGGGGCGGCCCAAAGGCGTCGTCTATTCACACCGTTCCACGGTGCTGCATTCGCTTGCGATTTCGCTGCCGGATTGCCTCGACCTGTCCTGCAACGATGCCGTGCTCGCGGTGACGCCGATGTTCCACGCCAATTCCTGGGGCGTGCCGTATGCGGCGACAATGGTGGGGGCCAATCTGGTTTTCCCCGGGCCGCATCTGGCCGCGGAGGATTTGCTGGACCTGATGGAACGGGAGAAGGTGACGCTGGCGCTCGGCGTGCCGACGATCTGGATGACCATCCAGCAGGCGCTCGATACGGCGCCAGGACGCTGGCAATTGAAGGATGGCATGCGCATGATGGTCGGCGGATCCGCCGTGCCCAGGGCCATGATCGCGGCCTTCGAGAAACACGGCCTCTCGATCAAGCACGGATGGGGCATGACCGAGTTGTCGCCGGTCGGCACATTGTCGTGGCTGAAACCGGAACACGCCGCGCTGCCGGAGGAATCGCGATACCAGGTACGCGCCAGGCAGGGCATTGCCCTGCCGCTCGTGGAGTTGCGCATCATGGGCGAGAACGGCTCGCAGCCCTGGGACGGGACATCCGTTGGCGAACTGCAGGCACGCGGCCCCTGGGTCACGGGAGGCTACCACAACACGCCGCGCGATCCCGACAAGATCACGGACGACGGCTGGCTGCGCACCGGCGATGTTGCCACCATCGATGCGGAAGGCTATATGCGCATCTCAGACCGAACCAAGGATTTGATCAAGTCCGGTGGCGAATGGATCAGCTCGGTTGACCTGGAAAACGCCATCATGGGACACCCGGCTGTCGCCGAAGCGGCCGTGGTGGCGATCAGACATCCGAAATGGGATGAGCGGCCACTGGCCGTGGTGGTGAGGAAGCCCGGAAACGCAGTCACGCCCGAGGAACTTCGGGCCTTTCTCGCAACGCAATTCCCGCGCTGGCAGTGTCCGGACGACTTTGCCTTTGTCGAAGCCCTGCCGCGTACTACGACCGGTAAGTTTCAAAAAACAAAACTTCGGGATGAATATAAGGATTGGGTGTCACGGACGCCGCAATGATGGGCACGCGAAACGGGAGCGGCGCGGGACGATGCAGGGCCTCCTTCGATCAGTTGATTAAACCTAAAGCATCAACCATAATCGGCTCGCAGGGTATGCGGGCGAGAAAAGTACAGGCCGGATAGCCGCAGGGGAGGAAATGGCAGACGACTTCATCCTTGAAACGAGGAATCTCGTCAAGGAATTCAAGGGATTTGTGGCAGTCAATGGCGTCGACCTGAAGATCAGGCGCGGGCACATCCACGCCCTGATCGGACCGAACGGCGCCGGCAAGACGACGGTCTTCAATCTGCTCACCAAGTTCCTCGGTCCGACGCGAGGCAGCATCCACTTCAACGGCGAGGACATTACGGCGTCCCACCCGGCTCAGATTGCCCGGCGCGGCGTCGTGCGCTCCTTCCAGATTTCCGCCGTGTTCCCCCACCTGAGCGTGTTGGAGAACGTGCGCATCGCACTGCAGCGCAAGCTCGGCACCTCCTTTCATTTCTGGCGCTCCGACCGGACGCTGGATGCCCTCAACGGGCGCGCCATGGAACTGCTGGCCCAGGTCGGACTGGAGTCCTTCGCCGACATGGTGGCCGTTGAACTGCCCTATGGCCGCAAGCGCGCGCTGGAGATCGCCACCACCCTGGCGCTGGAACCCGAGCTGATGCTGCTCGACGAGCCGACCCAGGGCATGGGCCACGAGGACGTCGCTCTGGTGCGGGACCTCATCAAGAAAGTGTCGGCCAACCGCACCGTGCTGATGGTCGAGCACAACATGGGCGTGGTGGCGGGGATCTCGGACACCATTACCGTGCTGGCGCGTGGCGCCGTACTGGCGGAGGGCGCCTATGAGGAGGTGGCCGTGAACCCGCTGGTGATCGAGGCCTATATGGGAACCGAGGCGGAAGAACTCGCCTCGCCGGCGGGGCACTGACATGACGACCGGCGAATACCTGCGGGTCTCGGATCTCCATGCGTTCTACGGCGAATCGCATGTGCTGCACGGAATGGATTTCACCGTGCGTCGCGGGGAATGCATCTCGCTGCTCGGCCGCAACGGCGCCGGACGAACGACCACGCTGCGTGCCATCCTCGGCCTGACCGGAAGGCGCACCGGTTCCATCATGCTCAATGGCCGCGAGGCGATCCGCCTGCCGCCGCACCGGATCGCCCAGTTGGGCGTCGGCTATTGTCCGGAAGAGCGGGGCATCTACGCGAGCCTGAGTTGCGAAGAGAACCTGCTCCTGCCGCCGCAAGTCGGCAGCGGCGGCCTCGGCCTGGAAGCCATCTACGACATGTTTCCCAATCTGGCGGAACGCCGCAGGAGCCAGGGATCGCGGCTCTCCGGCGGCGAGCAGCAGATGCTGGCCATGGCGCGCATTCTGCGCACGGGGGCCAGGCTGCTCTTGCTCGACGAAGTCTCCGAAGGACTGGCGCCGGTGATCGTCCAGAAGCTTGGCGAGGTCATCCGGATGCTCAAGGAACGCGACTACACCATCATTCTGGTGGAGCAGAACTTCCGTTTTGCCGCGCCGCTGGCAGACCGCATGTTCATCGTCGAGCACGGGCAGGTGGTCGCGGAGATCGCACGGGACGAGATCGAAGAAAAGCAGCACCTGCTGCAGGAGTACCTCGGGGTCTGACCGTTCCGACCCCGTCAATTTCCACCAAGGAGGAACATCATGATGAAACGCAAAACATTGGCTCTGGCCCTTTCCGCGCTGTTGTTTCCGGCTGCGGGCTCCGCACTGGCGCAGGCCCCGGGCAAGATATCCGGCGACGTTGTCAAGATCGCCGTGCTGACAGACATGTCAGGTGTGTACTCCGCCCTGGGCGGCAAGGGATCCGTGCTTGCAGCCGAGATGGCCATCGAGGATTTCAAAGCGCAGTTCAAGCCGAAGTTCAAGATCGAACTGGTGTCCGCCGACCATCAGAACAAGGCCGACGTGGGCTCCAACAAGGTGCGCGAGTGGTATGACACGGACGGTGTGGACATGGTTACCGACGTGCTGAATTCCGGCGTCGCCATCGCGGTCGCCAAGGTCACCACGGAGAAGAACAAGATCATGCTGAACACGGGTGCCGCATCGACGCGCCTGACCAACGAGGATTGCGCGCCGAACAATGTGGTGCACTACGTCTATGACACCTATGCGCTGGCCAATGGCCCGGGCAAGGCCGTGACCAAGGCGGGCAAGGACACCTGGTTCTTCCTGACCGCCGATTATGCATTCGGCCATTCGCTGGAGAAGGACTCGACCGAAGCGGTGAAGGCCGCCGGCGGCAAGGTGCTCGGCGCCGTTCGCCACCCGTTGAATGCCTCGGATTTCTCTTCGTTCCTGCTTCAGGCACAGGCCTCGAAGGCCAAGGTCATCGGCCTCGCCAATGCCGGCGGCGACACCATCAATTCGATCAAGGCGGCCAACGAGTTCGGCATCACCAAGGGCCAGACCCTGGTCGGCCTGCTCACCACGGTGGTCGACATTCACGCGCTCGGCCTGCAGACGACGCAAGGCATGATGTTTACGGAAGGTTTCTACTGGAACCTGAACAAGGAAACCCGCGACTGGAGCCGCCGCTTCTTCGACAAGCACAAGGGCATGCCCAACATGCTGCCGGCCGGCACGTATTCGGCGGTGCTGCACTACTTGAAAGCCGTGCAGGCAGCCGGGACGGATGACACCGCAACAGTCATGAAGAAGATGAAGGAAACGCCGATCAACGACCCGTTCGCCAAGGGCGGCAAGATCCGCGAGGATGGCCGCATGCTGCACGATATGTACCTGGTCGAGGTCAAGAAGCCCAGCGAGTCGAAGGAGCCCTGGGACTACTATCACGTGAAGCAGGTCATTCCCGGCGACGAGGCCTTCCAGCCGATGGCTTTGTCGCGCTGCGCAGCGGTCAAGAAATAGCTTGCGGCTGACAAGGCAGGAGTGATGTCCGCATGACGGAGATTTTCGGCGTACCGATACAGGCCCTGTACGGCCAGCTCATGCTTGGGCTGGTCAACGGTTCCTTCTATGCCGTTCTGAGCCTCGGTCTCGCCGTGATCTTCGGCATGCTCAACATCATCAACTTCGCCCACGGCGCCATGTACATGACCGGTGCCATGCTGACCTGGGCAGGCCTGGAGTACCTGGGCATCGGCTATTGGTGGATGCTGGTACTGGCGCCCATCGCCGTGGGTCTGATCGGCATTGCCATCGAGCGCCTGATGCTGCAATGGCTGTACAAGCTCGATCACCTCTACGGCTTGTTGCTGACCTTCGGCCTCGCCCTGATGATCGAAGGCCTGTTCCGGGACCTTTATGGCGTTGCAGGGCAGCCCTATTCGATTCCCGAGGTGCTGTCGGGCGCGTTCAATCTCGGCTTCATGTTCCTGCCGAAATACCGCGCATGGGTCATTCTGGCCTCGCTGTCGATTTGTCTCGTCACCTGGTTCGTGATCGAGAAGACGCGGCTGGGGGCCTATCTGCGCGCCGCCACCGAGAACCCTCAGCTGACGCAGGCATTCGGCATCAATGTCCCGCTGATGGTGATGCTGACCTACGGCTTCGGTGTCGGACTGGCTGCATTTGCCGGCGTGCTTGCCGCCCCGGCGACGCAGATCAGCCCGCTGATGGGGTCCAACCTGATCATCGTCGTGTTTGCCGTCGTGGTGGTGGGCGGCATGGGCTCGATCCTCGGTTCCATCGTCACCGGGCTGGGGCTGGGCGTGATCGAGGGGCTGACCAAGGTGTTCTACCCCGAAGCCTCTTCCACCGTGGTGTTCGTCATCATGGCCATCGTGCTGTTGGTGCGGCCGGCCGGCCTGTTCGGGAGGGAGAAATGAACCGGCGCCGGATCGGATACGGCATCCTGCTGGCGATCATGCTGGTAGCACCGACGGTGATCTACCCGGTCCTGGTGATGAAGGTCCTGTGCTTCGCGCTGTTCGCCTGTGCCTTCAACCTGCTGATCGGCTATACCGGGCTGCTTTCCTTCGGCCATGCCGTCTTTCTTGGCACGGCGGGCTATGTCGCCGGCCACAGCATCAAGGTGTGGGGTTTTCCGCCGGAGTTGGGCCTCATTTTTGCGGCGCTGGCGGCTGCAGCGCTGGGCTGGGTGATCGGCAGCCTGGCCATTCGCCGTTCCGGGATTTACTTCGCCATGATTACCCTGGCGTTGGCGCAGATGATGTATTTCGTGTTCCTGCAGGCGCCTTTCACCGGCGGCGAGGACGGCCTTCAGGGCGTGCCGCGCGGCAAGCTGCTCGGGTTCATCGATCTGAAGGACGATCTCAATCTCTACTACTTCGTTCTGGCGATTTTCATTTTCGGCTTCTGGATCATCCACCGCACCATCCATTCCCCTTTCGGCCAGGTGCTGAAGGCCATCCGTGAGAACGAGGCGCGCGCCATTTCGCTCGGCTACGACGTGGCGAAATACAAGCTGCTGGCCTTCGTGCTCTCCGCCGGGCTGGCCGGGCTGGCCGGCGCCACCAAGACACTGGTGTTCCGCTTCGCCACCTTGACCGACGCCCACTGGCACACCTCGGGCGAGGTAGTGCTGATGACGCTGCTCGGCGGCATGGGCACCGTGTTCGGCCCGGTCGTGGGCGCGGCCACCATCGTGACACTGCAGAACGAGCTGGCCGACAAGGTCGGCTCGCTCGTCACCGTCATCATGGGTGCGATCTTCGTTGTCTGCGTGCTGGCTTTCCGCCGCGGCATCGTCGGTGAGTTGGGCGCGCTTTACAGGAAAATGACCGGTTCCCGCTAGGACTGGGATCATCCTCCGCCCCCTTGCCGGGGAATGGGCGACGGCCGTTACTGCGCTCCAGATTCTTGAATTGCGCCGACCTGTGGCGGCCCGGCGGCGCTAACGGGCGATGCGGTCGGCAATCCAGCGCTTCATCTCCGCCATGTCGGCATCGAACTTGCCGCAACTCATCAGGCTCAGGCCGAACACATAGGCATACAGCAGCAGGCTGCGGCTGGAGGCTTCCAGTGGCGGCATGCCGCGCGCCTCGAAGCCCCTGCGGCCGAATTCAAGACGGTTTGCGTCCACCTCTTCCACCACCGCCGCCGCTGCCGGATCGCGTCGCGCCCAGTCGCGCATGGCGATCTCGATCATCATGCCCTTGCGGTTGCGGTTGGCGCCATAGACCTCGATGACGTGGTAGGCACGGGGAAGTTCCTCGCCGGGCACGGCGCGGGTCTGCTTCTGGATATCCTTGATGCGGCCATCCTTCCATGTTTTCAGCACGGCGTCGAAGAGGTCGCGGCGATCCCGGAAATGCCAGTAGAAGCTGCCTTTGGTGACTTTCAGGCGCTTCGCCAGCACCTCGACGCGAATGCCGTCGAGGCCTTTCTCGGAGAGGACGTCCAGCGATGCCTTGATCCAGGCGTCGCGGTCGAGTTGCGTTCGCCCGGATTCGGGCTTGTTTCTGGCCATTGCCGTCGGCTGCTGTCTTGAAATCCTGTCGGGCTTGCGCTAGGATACGCCTTCCATACGGTAGCGTATGGAAGAATTCTGCCGGCACCTGCCGGCCGTGTCAAATCCCTCGACCCGGTGCCATAATCCGCCGGAGGAGAGGCAGATAGAGGCAGCCGCGCGTGGCGCGGCGTTCGCACTAACGCAAAGGAGAACGGGATTGAAGATCCTCGTACCGGTCAAGCGCGTCGTTGACTACAACGTCAAGGTGCGCGTCAAGGGCGATGGTTCCGGCGTGGACCTCGCAAACGTCAAAATGTCCATGAACCCCTTCGATGAGATTGCCGTCGAGGAGGCGGTGCGTTTGCGGGAGGCCGGCATCGCCACCGAAGTGGTGGCGGTGAGCTGCGGCGTGGTCGCCTGCCAGGAGACCCTGCGCACGGCACTGGCCATCGGCGCCGATCGCGCCATCCTGGTCGAGACGGATGTCGAACTGCAGCCGCTGGCCGTTGCCAAGCTGATGCAGGCGGTCGCCGCGAAGGAGAACCCGCAACTGGTCGTCTTCGGCAAGCAGGCCATCGACGACGACGCCAACCAGACCGGCCAGATGTTCGCCGCCCTGATGGGCTGGCCGCAGGCCACATTCGCCTCGAAGGTGGTGATTGCAGATGGCAAGGCCACGGTGACGCGCGAGATCGACGGCGGCCTGGAAACAGTCGAGATGAAGCTGCCGGCGGTGGTCACCACCGACCTGCGCCTGAACGAGCCGCGCTATGCCACGCTGCCCAACATCATGAAGGCGAAGAAGAAGCCGCTCGACAACCTGAAGCCGGCCGATCTCGGCGTCGATGTCGCGCCGCGCCTGACGACCCTGAAGATAGCCGAACCGCCCAAGCGCGCCGGCGGCACCAAGGTGGCGGACGTCAAGCAGCTGGTGGACAAACTCAAGAACGAAGCAAAGGTGATCTGATGAGCATCCTTGTCATTGCCGAACACGACAACGCGTCGCTGAAGGCCGCGACGCTCAATACATTGACAGCCGCAAAGAAGCTCGGCGGCGAAATCCATGTGCTGGTGGCGGGCAGTGGCTGCGCTGACGCAGCCCAAGCCGCTGCGCAGCTCGAGGGCGTGGCCAAGGTGCGCGTCGCCGACGCTGCGCCGTACGCGGATCAGCTGCCGGAAAATCTGGCCATGCTGGTTGTCGCCAACGCGAGCGGCTACTCGCACATCCTCGCGCCGGCTTCGACCTTCGGCAAGAACCTCCTGCCGCGCGTGGCGGCCCAACTCGACGTGGCGCAGATCTCCGATATCGTCGCCGTCGAGTCCGCCGACACCTTCGTGCGGCCGATCTACGCCGGCAATGCGCTGGCGACCGTGAAGAGCGCGGACAGCGTGAAGGTCGTCACCGTGCGCGGCACCGCGTTCGAGGCGGCCGGGCAGGGCGGATCGGCAGTGGTCGAGCCTCTCGACCCGGGCAGCGACCTCGGCATCTCGAAACTGGTCGGGCGCGAGCTGACCAAGAGCGCGCGGCCCGAACTGGGCGCGGCGAAGATCATCGTCTCCGGCGGCCGCGGCATGGGCAGCGGGGAGAACTACCACAAGGTGCTCGAGCCGCTTGCCGACAAGCTCAATGCGGCGTTGGGCGCCTCCCGGGCCGCGGTCGATGCGGGCTTCGTGCCGAACGACTACCAGGTCGGCCAGACCGGCAAGATCGTCGCGCCGGACCTCTACATCGCCATCGGCATCTCCGGAGCGATCCAGCACCTGGCCGGCATGAAGGACAGTAAGGTAATCGTCGCCATCAACAAGGATCCCGAGGCGCCGATCTTCCAGGTGGCCGACTACGGCTTGGTGGCCGATCTGTTCCAGGCAGTGCCGGAGTTGGTGGCCGAACTGGGCTAGCGCCGATGGGTCGGCTTCGCGCCGCGGGTAGTGCCGGCTTCTGTGGTGCTGGCTGGCTGGCTTCTCTCCTGTTGCTTGTCGCGCCGCACGCGATGGCGGAGTCCTCCTTGCACTTCGAGCCGGCGATTCAGCTATCCCTGCAGTTGTCGGTGCCAGATGCCTCAGAGGAGGAACGCGATCTGCTGCGGCGCGAATACCGTCTGATCCAGGCGGCCAGTGCATTCTGGACCGGCTTCGACAGCCTGAACGCGCGCATTCACGGCATGACCGATATCGTGCAGGCCCTGCGCGCACAGATCGAAGGCGTACCCGTCGTCCCGCCTTTGCCTCTTTCCTTGCTGGCCAGCCTGGATGCCGCTCCCGCCGAGCCGGCTCGGCCATCGGCGGCCTCCAGGACATCGCAATTGTCGTCCCCCAGGGTGGCGGCCTCGCACAGCGCAATGACGTGGGCGGCGCTGGCCGCCGCCGTGCTGGGGCTGCTGACTTTGCTTTTCTTGAGGCGGAATGTTGTGAAGGCGCCGCTGCGCCGGGTAGCGACAACACCGGCCGCTGCGCCGGCGATCATGCCGCCGCCCGCGCCTGCAATGCCGTCGCAGGCGGGCGACAGCGCCGATGGACTGAGACGGCAGACCGTTCCGGCGCCGGAAGATACGCCGTCCCAGTGCGATCCCGTCCGCGAGGAAATGGATCACGCCCTCGATCTCGCCGAGGTGATGCTGAGCTACGGACGCACGACGGGGGCCATGCAAACCCTGAAGGACTGCCTGCATGGCCATCCGGCCGTGTCCGTCAGGCCATGGCTGAAACTGCTCGATCTCCATCGGCAGACCGGGATGCGCGAGGACTTCGACCGCGCCGCGGAGACGGTGCATCGCCATTTCAACGTCAAGGTGCCCGGCTGGGACGAGGGCGTCTCCGACATGCCGCTGCGCTCCTTCTTTGGCGAGGATGAAGGCATCGAGATCCTCGGATTAGAGCAACTTCCCCACATTCTGGCGAAGATTCAGGCAACATGGCCCGAAGCCTCCTGCCTGGAATATCTGAGCCACCTGTTGGTCGACAACCGCGGCGGCGGCCGCATGGGATTCCCCGTTTCGGTCGTGGCCGAGATCCTGCTGCTGGAAGACATCCTGAACGACCGGCTTGCCGGTCATGCGTGACAACCCAAGGAGAAAACGATGAGCACCTATTCCGCTCCCCTGCGCGACATGCACTTCGTATTGCGCGAGCTGGCCGGCATCGAGCAGGTCGGCAAGCTGCCCGGTTACGAGGAAGCGACACCCGACACCATCGATGCCATTCTCGAGGAGGCTGGCAAGTTCGCCTCGGGCATGCTATCCCCGATCAATACCTCCGGCGACCACGAGGGCGCCAAGTGGAAGGACAGCAACGTCACCATGCCGCAGGGCTTCAAGGAGGCCTACCGCCAGTTTGTCGAGAACGGCTGGAACGGCATCGGCTGCGAACCGGAGTACGGCGGTCAGGGCATGCCCAAGGTGGTCGTCGCCGCCGTGCAGGAAATGTGGAAGGCCTCGAACATGGCTTTTTCGCTCTGCCCGCTGCTGACCACCGGCGCCATCGAGGCGATCGTCCTTAATGGTTCGCCCGAGTTGAAGCAGACCTACCTGCCGAAGATGATCGAGGGCAGTTGGACCGGCACCATGAACCTCACCGAGCCTCAGGCAGGTTCCGACCTGGCGATGGTGCGTTCGCGCGCCGTGCCGCAGGGCGACGGCACCTACAGGATCTTCGGCCAGAAGATCTTTATCACCTACGGCGAGCACGACATGACGGACAACATCATCCATCTCGTGCTGGCTCGCACGCCGGATGCGCCCGAAGGCGTCAAGGGCATTTCCCTCTTCGTCGTGCCGAAGTTCCTCCTCAATCCCGACGGCACGCCGGGCACGCGCAATGACGTGCGCTGCGTCTCCATCGAGCACAAGCTGGGCATCCATGCCTCGCCGACCGCCGTGCTTGCCTACGGCGACAACGGCGGCGCAACAGGCTATCTCGTCGGCAAGGAGAACGAGGGCCTCAAGTACATGTTCGTCATGATGAACGCGGCGCGCTTCGCCGTCGGGCTGGAAGGCGTGGCGATCGCCGACCGCGCCTATCAGCGGGCGCTCGAGTACGCCAGAGAGCGCGTGCAGGGCCGCGACCTCGTCGAGGGCGGCGGCGCCGTGCCGATCATCCGACATCCCGACATTCGCCGCATGCTCATGCTGATGAAGTCGCAGGCCGAAGCGATGCGCGCTCTGGCCTATGTCGTGGCGGCGGCGCACGATGCCGCCGCGCGCCATCCGGATCCGGAGGAGCGCAAGCGCAACCAGGCCTTCGTCGACCTGATGATTCCCGTCGTCAAGGGCTGGAGCACCGAGACCGGCATCGACGTCGCCTCGCTCGGCGTGCAGATCCACGGCGGCATGGGCTTCATCGAGGAGACCGGCGCCGCGCAGTACCTGCGCGACGCACGCATCACCACCATCTACGAGGGCACCACCGGCATCCAGGCCAACGACCTGATCGGGCGCAAGATCGCCCGCGAGGGCGGCGCCACCATCAAGGCGGTGGTCGGCATCATGCAGCAGGTCGATGCGGCGCTGGCCAAGCAGTCCGGCGATGATTTCGCCGCAATCCATGCCGGCTTCTCGCGCGGCGTGCAGGCGGTGGCCGAGGCGGCCACCTACATTGCGACGAACTTCAGCCAGGACATCAAGGGCGTGCATGTCGGCGCCGTGCCCTTCCTGCGCCTGATGGGCATCGTGTCCGGCGGCTGGCAGATGGCGCGTGCGGCGCTGGTGGCGCAGGCGAAGATCGCCGCGGGGGACAAGGATCCGTACTATCCAACCAAGATCGCGACCACCCGTTTCTACGCCGACCATATCCTGTCGCAGGCACCTGGACTGGCGCAGACGGTGATCAGGGGCGGAGCCGGTGCACTGGCGGTGCCTGAAGAACACTTGTAATCGTGGTCGGGGCGGCGCACCAGCCGCCGCCCCTCTATTTATTCCTGCCGCCGGTCTGTTGGCAGCACGCCTGCTTCATCCGCCATCTTCTTGATTCATAAACTGAAACACGCCTACAGAGGCGTTGCTGTCGTGCGTCAACGACAGTTGCGCGCCGAATCATCGCATGCTATTTATCATCCCGAATACCGTGAAATATTTCACGGTGGCTCCTGAGGGCTTCGGGATTGAAGGCCTCAAGCAAGAGATCCATCTGACGTTGTTGCAGATGGATCCAAGAATCTGAAAAAGGGCTAACCCATCGAAAGATGGGGGCGCAAAACAACCGGTCTAAGGGATTTCCCGGCTCAGGGGAGTTCTATGGCAGCGGAGTCGCCAGATAGGGGTCGCAATGCCTTGTGCCTTTCTTTCTGTCAATGCAACGCCGGGTGAAACGGCCCGGATCGCGTCTTCGCAAGTTTCCCGCCAGACTGGCTGCTTACGCTTCCATCCCGGTGACGTTCGTCCTCCGGCTGCTGCCCTTTCGGCATCGGCCTGGTGAATGATGCCATCCGCGCTGTTGCGCGGTACGGCGAATACTGGAGGCGAGTATGGCTGCGAGCGCATTAAACAATGTCGTCAACCTGAGCGAGCGGCGCCAGTTGAGTGCGGCGGAATCCAGCCGCATGCTCAACGATTGCCGCGAAATGGCCATGAAGCGGCTGTCCGGATCGCTGCGCGAAATGCTGGCCGACGTCGAGGAAGACCTGTTCCAGATGGCCGAGGCCAGCTACGACCGCGAGATGCAGAACCTCTATCTCGAGGTGCGCGGCAAGGCCAAGGAAAAATGGCCGAAAATCGAAGCCGCCTTCTCGCGCCATTTCGTCGATGTCTTCAACCACAAGACGCGCGGCGAGATGGACTCCGCCATGAAGACCCTTGCCGCCTCGACGCAGGAACTGCGCCTGGTCGAGGAGGACGATCTTGCCGAAAGCATCGCCATGCAGGAACTCGCTGCGCGCCTGCGAGAGCAGAACGAGGACGAACTCTCTCTCCTCGGCGAGCGGGTCGCCATGCTGCTCGGCAAGAATGAACTGAAGGACGAGGAAAATCCCATCAGCCCGCAGGCCGTCTGCGATGCGCTGAAGCTCGCTTGCGACGAGATCGAAGGCAGCGTCAAGCTCAAGCTGGTACTGCTCAAGCAGATCGAACAGCATGTCTCCAGCGCCCTGCATGCCGTCTATGCCGATCTCAACAGCGAAATGGTGCGCTGGAATGTCCTGCCCGACCTGCGCGCGGCCTATCGCAAGGCGGTGAACAATCCTTCGACCGCCAGGCCGGCGGCCTCCCAGGCGCCGGCAGCCGCACCGTCCCGACACGAGCCGGGAGGCGGCGATCTGTTCGCCGTCCTGCAGCAGTTGATGCAGCAGACACAGCCGGCGGACATGAACGGATTCGCCTGCATGACGCCCGGCGTTCAGACGCCGGCGCTGACAACCGTTCCCGGTGCCGGATCTGTCTCCGGCACCGGGTCTCAGGCGACCCTGGTTCAGGGCGGTTTCATCGACACCCTGACGGAAATGCAGCGCCTCGACACGCTGATGGGGGAAAAGAGCCGCGTCGCAGGCCTGCCCGATCTCGGCCAGGCGCTCGGCACCATGAACATCCTGCATCAGGTCAAGGCCAATAGCCTGACGCAGGGCATCGGCCAGCTCGATGCGATCACCATCGACATTGTCGCCATGCTGTTCGATTTCATCTTCGACGATGCCAAGATTCCCGATGCCATCAAGGCGCTGGTGGGCCGGCTGCAGATTCCCGTGCTCAAGGTGGCGATGCTCGACAAGTCATTCTTCTCGAGCAAGGCACATCCGGCGCGCCGTCTCCTGGACGGCGTTTCCCAGGCTGCGGTGGCCTGGGGCGATGCGGTCGACCCGGAGGATCCGCTCTTCCAGGAGGTGGTCTTCATCGTCGAGCGCATCCAGAGCGATTTCGACCGGGATGTGCAAATCTTCACCGACGCGCTCAACCTGCTCGATGCCTTCATCGCCGAGCGGGATGCCATGGCCGAGGGCATCGCGGAACGCTCGGCGGACCTCATGCGCAAGCGCGAGACCGAGGAGATCGCCTGGGTCGTCGCCGGCGAAGCGATGACGCGCCGCCTGTCGTCGAGCGTGCCGCAGGGCGTGCAGCGCTTTCTGATCGACCATTGGCAGCATGTGCTGAAGGAACTCTACATCCGCCATGGCGAGGAGCATCACGCTTATTTGAGCGCGCTGGCCATGATGGACGATCTGATCTGGAGCGTGGCGCCTAAGGCGAACAGCGATGAGCGCAAGCAACTGGTGAACACGCTGCCGGGCCTGTTGCGCGCCATGCATGTCGGTCTTGACGTGATCAGCCTGCCGCAGGAGCAGCGCGGCCGCTTCTTCGACGAACTGGTCGCCCTGCATTCGGCGGCGGTCAAGGCCGGCCTGGGGGGCGCGGAGACGCCGGTGCCGGTCGAGGCCCCATCCCCTTCTGCGCCCGCGCCGACCGCTCAGTACAACATCAACCCGGAGGGCGAACTGCTCATCACGCGCATCACAGAGAACGATGTGCAGATCGATGAAGTAGCGCTTGTCGGTGCCAGCGCGGCCGTCATGACGGTCGGGGACATCCATTTGCAGCAGGTGACGGCTATTGGCCGCGGTGACTGGGTGGAGTTCAATCAGGGCGATGGTGCGGCAGCGCGCGCACGCCTTTCCTGGGTCAGTCCGCAACGCGGCATCTTCCTTTTCACCAATCCGCGATCGCCTCGGGCGACTTCGATTTCCCGGGAGGCGCTGGCTTATCAGTTCAGAATCGGCACGGCCCGCATCGTCACCGACGAGCCCCTCTTCGATCGCGCCGTGAATGGCGTGCTCGACAGCCTGCAGATCGCCTGATTACATGTTCGGGTAGACCGGCCCCTCGCCTCCCTGCGGTGCAACCCAGGTGATGTTCTGGGTCGGATCCTTGATGTCGCAGGTCTTGCAGTGCACGCAGTTCTGCGCGTTGATCTGAAGGCGCGGGTTGCCGCCGTCGGCGTCGCGCACGATCTCGTAGACGCCGGCCGGGCAGTAGCGCTGTTCGGGCGCGTCGTAGAGCGAGAGATTGGTGCCGATCGGCACGCGCTCGTCCTTCAGGCGCAGGTGGCAGGGCTGGTTTTCCTCGTGGTTGGTGTTGGAGAGAAATACCGAGGAAAGGCGGTCGAAGGTGATGACGCCATCCGGCTTGGGGTAGTCGATCGGCCGGCAACTGGCTGCCGGCTTCAGCTTCAGGTGGTCGGCGGTGAGGCGCAGCGTCCACGGCGCCTTGCCGCGAAACACCTGCTGGTCGATGCCGAACATCAGCGACCCCAGCCACAGCCCCTTGCTCATCCACGGCTTGAAGTTGCGCGTGCGATGGAGTTCCTCGTAGAGCCATGATTCGCGGAACTTTCGCGGATAGCCGGTCAGCTCGTCACCGCTGCGCCCTGCGGCGAGCGCCTCGGCCAGGGCCTCGGCGGCAAGCATGCCGGTCTTCAGAGCGGCGTGCGACCCCTTGATGCGCGCGGCGTTGAGGAAGCCGGCGTCGTCGCCGATGAGGGCGCCACCCGGGAAGATCAGTTTCGGCAGCGCCTGCAGTCCGCCGGCTGTCAGCGCCCGCGCGCCATAGGAAATGCGCTTGCCGCCTTCGAGGAAAGGCTTCACCATCGGGTGCAGCTTGTAGCGCTGGAACTCCTCGAAAGGAGAGAGGTATGGGTTGCCGTAGGCCAGCCCGACCACGTAACCGATCGCGACCAGGTTGTCCTCGAGGTGATAGACGAAGCCGCCGCCGTAGGTGTCCGACGCCATCGGCCAGCCACCGGTGTGCATGACCAGCCCCTTCACATGCTGTTCAGGCTTGATCTCCCACAGTTCCTTGATGCCGATGCCGTAGACCTGCGGGTCGGCGCCGGTGCGCAGCGAGAACCGTTCCTCCAGTTGCTTGCCGAGGTGGCCGCGGCAGCCCTCGGCGAACAGGGTGTACTTCGCCAGCAGTTCCATGCCCGGCTGGTGCGCCCCGGTGGGCTGGCCGTCGCGACCGATGCCCATGTCGCCGGTGGCCACGCCTCTCACCGCCCCATCCTCATCGAAGAGCACCTCGGCGCCGGCGAAGCCCGGATAGATTTCCACGCCGAGCGCTTCGGCCTGTTGCGCCAGCCAGCGGCAGACATTGCCCAGGCTGACGATGTAGTTGCCGTGGTTGAGGAAGCAGCCGGGCAGCAGGGCGTTGGGCACCCTGATGCCGCTCTTTTCGGAGAAGATGATGAAGCGGTCTTCCGAGACCGGCGTGTCGAGCGGGGCGCCCTTTTCCTTCCAGTCGGGAATCAATTCGTTCAGCGCGCGCGGGTCCATCACTGCGCCGGACAGGATGTGTGCGCCGACCTCGGCGCCTTTCTCGATCAGGCAGACGTTGATGTTCGCGTCGAGTTGCTTGAGCCTTATCGCGGCGGCGAGGCCGGCCGGGCCGCCGCCGACGATGAGCACATCAAATTCCATGGATTCGCGTTGCATGCTGTTTTCCTTTGCTTCTGTATTCTGGTCTTGTAGCGGGCATTATAATTCGGTTTTATCACGCCACTCCGAATGCAAATGGAACACAAGCGCAAGCTGATATTCACCACGACCCTGCCCATCCGCTGGGGCGACATGGACGGCATGGGGCATGTCAACAACACCATCTATTTCCGCTACATGGAACAGGCGCGCATCGAGTGGTTCGATTCGCTCGGCTACGACACCGGTCAGCATGCCGATGAGGGCCCGGTCATCGTCAATGCCAGCTGTACCTTTCTCGTGCCTCTCGTCTATCCCGGCAACGTCGAGGTGCGCATGTACCTGGGACACCCGGGACGCAGCAGCCTGCCGACCCATTACGAATTGCGCCTGGCCGGAAACGACAAACTGTACGCCCACGGCGATGCCAAGATCGTCTGGATCGATCCTGCCGGCGGCCGATCCATCCCGCTGCCCGACAACATGCGAGCACTCGCCGAAGAGCCGTGACATGAGCAATACCAAGCCCCTCTGGAAGCCCTCGAAGCGGCGTGTCGACGCCGCCAATCTGACCGCCTTCATGCGCTCGGCCAGCCGGCGCTGGGGCGAGACATTTTCCGACTACGATTCGCTGCATGCCTGGTCGGTGACGCAGCCGGAGCAGTTCTGGGCCACGCTGTGGGAGGTTGCCGGCGTGATCGGCGAACGCGGCGAGCGCGGACTGGTCGACGCTCATCGCATGCCGGGCGCGAAATGGTTTCCCGATGCGCGGCTGAATTTCGCCGAAAACCTGCTGCGCGATGACCGGCCTGGCAACTCAGATGCGCTGGTCTTCTGGGGAGAGGACAAGGTCAAGGGCCGCGCCAGCCGTGATGAACTCCATCGTGCCGTGGCGCAGACCGCCGCGGCCATGCGCGCCATGGGCGTGCAGACCGGTGACCGTGTCGCTGCCTACCTGCCCAACGTGCCCGCAGCGATCGTGGCGATGCTCGCCACTGCCTCGATCGGCGCCATCTTTTCCTCCGCCTCGCCGGACTTCGGCGTGCAGGGGGTGCTCGACCGCTTCGGCCAGATCGAGCCCAAGGTGCTGTTCGCCTGCGACGGCTACTGGTACAACGGCAAGCGGCTCGACTGCATCGGCAAGGTGGCCGAGATCGCCGCACGCATGGCGTCGCTCGAACGTGTCGTGATCGTGCCTTACACCGGCGGCGGCGACCGCGCCGAAGTGAAGAATGGCGTGGCGCTGGCCGACTTTCTTGCGCCTTTCGCCGCAGCGACGGAGATTCGCTTCGAGCGGCTGCCCTTCGACCACCCGCTCTACATCATGTATTCATCCGGCACCACCGGCGTGCCCAAGTGCATCGTGCACAGCGCCGGCGGGACGCTGTTGCAGCACCTGAAGGAGCATCGCCTGCATTGCGACGTGAAATCGGGCGACCGCCTGTTCTACTTCACCACCTGCGGCTGGATGATGTGGAACTGGCTCGTCTCGGGCCTTGCCTCGGGCGCGACGCTGCTGCTCTACGACGGCTCGCCCTTCGTCGGCCGCGGCAACATCCTCTTCGATTACGCCGAGGCCGAGGGCATGACGCATTTCGGCACCTCCGCGAAATTCATCGATGCCATCGCCAAGATCAACCTCGCGCCGCTGAAGACACGCAACCTGCGCAAGCTGCGCGCCATATTTTCCACCGGCAGTCCGCTGGTGCCGGAGGCCTTCGACTACGTTTACGCCAACATCAAGCGCGACGTGCAGCTCGCCTCGATCTCCGGCGGCACCGACATCATTTCCTGCTTCGTGCTCGGCAACCCGATCGGTCCGGTGTGGCGCGGCGAGATCCAGTGCCGCGGCCTCGGCATGGATGTCGAAGTGCTCGACGAGGAGGCCCGTCCCGTGCGCCGGGCCAAGGGCGAACTGGCCTGCGTCAGGCCATTTCCGTCGATGCCGATCGGTTTCTGGAACGACCCGGACGGCACGAAATACCATGCCGCCTATTTCGAGAAATACCCGAACATCTGGTGCCACGGCGATTATATGGAAGAGACTGCACATGGCGGCTTCATCATCTACGGCCGCTCCGATGCCACGCTCAACCCCGGCGGCGTGCGCATCGGCACCGCGGAAATCTACCGCCAAGTCGAGAAGCTCGACGAGGTGCTCGAGTCCCTCGTCATCGGCCAGGACTGGGAAAAAGACGTGCGGGTCGTGCTCTTCGTCAAGCTGCGCGAGGGTATCGTGCTGGACGATGCGCTGATCAGGCGCATCAAGGACGTGATCCGCGAGAACACCACGCCGCGCCATGTGCCGGCGAAGGTCCTGCAGGTGGGCGACATCCCGCGCACCAAGAGCAACAAGATCGTCGAGCTGGCGGTGCGCAACATCGTGCATGGCGAGCCGGTGAAGAACGTCGAGGCACTGGCCAATCCCGAGGCGCTCGACGATTACCGCGACCGCCCGGAGCTGGCATGCTGATCGAACGCGACCGCTCCGCGCTGCTGGTGGTGGACATCCAGGAGCGCCTTCTGCCGCACATCCACGAGAGTCAGGCGGTGCTCGACAACGCCGTCTGGCTGGTCAGGGTCGCACAGCGCCTCGGCGTGCCGGTTATGCTCTCCGAGCAGTATCCGAAGGGCATTGGCCACACCGTCGCCGTATTGCGGGGACTGACTTTGCCCGGGCAGGTCGCCGAGAAGCTGCATTTCTCCTGCATCGCGGCGCAGTGCCTCGACGGCTTGCCGGGCAGCGGGCGGCCCCAGGTGGTGGTCGCCGGCACCGAGTCGCATGTCTGCGTCCTGCAGACCGTGCTCGACCTGCGCGCGCAGGGCAAGGAGGTCTTCGTCGTCGCCGATGCCGTCGGCTCGCGCAGGCCCTCGGACAAGGAGATCGCCCTGGCGCGCATGCGCGGCCACGGCGTGCAGATCGTCTCGCGCGAGATGGTCGCCTTCGAGTGGCTGAAGCAGGCCGGCACAGAGGAATTCCGCCAAGTCAGCCGGGAATTCCTCAAGTAGTTTCTCAAGTGGATTTTTCCCCGATTTCCCGCGTTTTCGTTGAGTGGCGGGAAAGTTTCGGCTATCATTTGGCTTTCCAGCAGACGTAGTGCAAATGACCAAGTACGTCTTCGTTACGGGCGGTGTCGTGTCCTCGCTGGGCAAGGGCATCGCCGCCGCCTCGCTCGGCGCCATCCTCGAATCCCGCGGCATCAAGGTTACGCACCTCAAGCTCGATCCGTACATCAACGTCGATCCGGGCACGATGAGCCCGTTCCAGCATGGCGAGGTGTTCGTCACCGAGGATGGGGCGGAAACCGATCTCGATCTTGGCCACTACGAGCGCTTCACGCGTGCCAAGATGGGCCGGCGCAACAACTTCACCACCGGCCAGATCTACGAGTCGGTGATCAAGAAGGAGCGCCGCGGCGACTACCTCGGCCGCACCGTGCAGGTCATCCCGCACATCACCGACGAGATCAAGCTCTACCTCAAGGCCGGCGCCCAGGGCGCCGATGTCGCGATTGTCGAGATCGGCGGAACGGTGGGCGACATCGAGTCGCTGCCCTTCCTTGAGGCCATCCGCCAGATGGGCATCGAGGAGGGCCGCCAGAACACCTGTTTCGTGCACCTCACGCTGCTGCCTTACATCCCTACCGCCGGCGAACTGAAGACCAAGCCGACCCAGCACTCCGTCAAGGAACTGCGCGAGATCGGCATCCAGCCCGACGTCCTGCTGTGCCGCGCCGACCGCCCGGTGCCCGACGACGAGCGTCGCAAGATCGCCCTGTTCACCAACGTTGCGCCCGAGGCGGTGATCTCGGTGGTGGATTCGGACAGCATCTACAAGATCCCGGCCATGCTGCACGACCAGATGCTGGACGAGATCGTCTGCCACAAGCTCAACATCCTGGCGCGCGCCGCCGATCTCTCGGTGTGGAACAAGCTGATCGACGCGCTCGAGCATCCAGAACACCGCGTGAACATCGCCTTCGTCGGCAAGTACGTCGACCTTACGGAATCGTACAAGTCGCTGTCGGAGGCATTGATCCACGCCGGCATCCACACGCGCAGCAAGATCGCCATCCACTACATCGATTCGGAGGCCATCGAACGCGAGGGCACCGCCGCGCTGGATGGCATGGACGCCATTCTCGTTCCGGGCGGCTTCGGCAAGCGTGGCGTCGAGGGCAAGATTGCCGCCATCCGCCACGCCCGCGAGAAAAAAGTGCCCTACCTCGGCATCTGCCTCGGCATGCAGCTGGCCGTCATCGAATTCGCCCGCGACGTGGCCGGCCTCGCAGGCGCGCACAGCACCGAGTTCGACGCGGAGACGCCGCACCCGGTGATCGCGTTGATCACCGAATGGCTGGATCGTGAAGGGCGGGTGGAAAAACGCGGTGCCGACGCCGACCTGGGCGGCACCATGCGGCTCGGCGGACAGGCCTGCACGCTGGCGCCAGACTCGCTCACCCGGAAGGTGTATGGCGCGGACAGGATCGTCGAACGCCATCGCCATCGCTATGAGGTGAACAATGTTTACCTCGACAAGCTGCAGCAGGCCGGCCTCAAGGTGAGCGGCAGGTCCGAGGACGGCCGCCTCTGCGAAATGGTGGAACTGCCGGATCATCCCTGGTTCATCGGCTGCCAGTTCCACCCCGAATTCACCTCCACG
>WBZL01001568.1_pt1 | contig 23655 bp, 13 predicted proteins | sample 5204291 | NCBI WGS metagenome assembly WBZL01 (sample SAMN12344345, study PRJNA552823) | activated sludge metagenome | biome: Activated sludge suspended growth; feature: Nitrification reactor; material: Wastewater; isolation source: activated sludge from nitrification reactor of wastewater...
ATTACCCCAACAAAATCACCACTCAAATAACGAACAAATCCCTCATAACTCTTAAAACCCATCAAAACAATGGACCCCTCAAAACACTTTAACATTTAAAACCCTCAAAACATTTTAACATTTAAAACCCTTAAAACATTTTAACATTTAAAACCCTCAAAACATTTTAACATTTAAAACCCTCAAAACATTTTAACATTTAAAACCCTTAAAACATTTTAACATTTAAAACCCTCAAAACCCTTAAAACATTTAAAACCCTCAAAACACTTTAACAATTAAAACCCTTAAAACATTTTAACATTTAAAACCCTTAAAACCCTTAAAACACTTTAACATTTAAAACCCTTTAACACTTCATACACTCTTACTTCCCCTTTGTTCTTTAAATGAACCATCCCCTTATCTTCAAGTATAAAAGCTTCGCTGATCATCTGAGCTGTGGCCTCACTGACATAAATACTCCCTTTCGCTGCTGTTTCTTCCATCCGTGCTGCGATGTTTACCGTATCTCCCCAGATATCATATGCAAATTTCCGCGTGCCAACGATTCCCGCAACTACCGGACCTGAGTGGATGCCCATCCTTGCTTCAAATCCGGACTTCCCCTCCAGAATACGTTGTTTCCGGTGTTCGTGGAGGAAATGCTGCATGTCCATGGCCGCAGATACGAGGTCGATAGCATGCCGGTTATTCGCTACAGGTAGTCCGCTCACACACATATATCCGTCGCCGATGGTTTTTATTTTTTCAATTGTATATCGGGCAATGATCGCGTCAAATGCACTATAGCAGATGTGAATCTCATTCACCAGTTCTTCCGGACTCATCTTTTCGCTGATGCCGGTGAAGTTGCTGAAATCGGAGAAGAGTACACTGACGGATTCATAGCGCCGGGCGGTGGTTGTGCCCTTCTGTTTTAATTCCTCCGCAGTTTCTTCTGGTAGAATATTTAGTAACAAAGCGTCTGACTTTTTCTTCTCTTCTCCAAGAGCAAGGTGTTGTTCCTGTATCTGCTTTTTCTGCCGGTTAGTAACCGCAAATCTGTTTAATACAAATCCTGCAAAGAGGATGGTGAGCAACAATACTGCTCCCGTAGCCCTCGTAATGGTTTCTTCTTTTTCTACCCGTGCTTCCAGTAAAAGTCGTTCTTCCTGAGCTTTGAGGGAATCTGCAGCTGCCTTGCGGTCATATTCGTATTGAAACTGCCGGCGGATATTGTCTTTTCTGAAATTTTCGTTAACGATAATATCATGCATTTCAATATAGAGTTCATGCATCTTCAACGCATCGGCAGTTTTACCTTTCGTTTTGAAAATAGCATATAGAATCTTTGCGCTGTTGTAAACAATTTCAGGATATCCAAGTTCCTTTCCGGTTTTAAGCGATGCTTCTGCCAGTTGCAATGCCTTGTCAGTGAATCCGCGTCGCTGATAGTATTTTGCAAGTGAATTTCCGGCAAGTGCTACACCTTCTTTTTCATCAGCAAGTTGAAAAGCTTCGTAGCTTCTTAGCAATAGCGATTCTGCTGTTGTTGTTTTTCCGGTACTGTCAAGCTTCTCCTCAATTTGTCCGATGTACATCAGTGAAAAGGCAATACCCTGATTGTCGTGAATCTTCTCCCGTATTGCGAGACTCTTGCAATGCGTCTCTAAACTTAGTTGTAGTTTCCCTTCTACTTCATACATCTTTGCCAGATTGTTCAGTGCATAGGATAAACCGTATTCGTCACCGCTTTCCTGTAAAATCTGTAGACTTTGTTCTATTGATTTTCTTGCCAGATCATGGTCTCCCTGATCATTAAAGATAACGCCCAGATTAAGCAGAGAAGTACTCATCCCTTCCAGATCACGAATGCGTTCCTGAATAGCTAAACTTTTCCTGTAGTAATCAATGGCGACAGGGATGTTGCCCTGAGTATGATATACATGCCCAAGATTATTCATTGTCTCGGCGATACCTCTTTCATCACCTGCTTCTTTCCGCAGTAGCAACGCTTTCTCATAAAGCATCAGTGCCTCCTTACTGTTGCCTTTGTTCTGCTTAAGTACACCTTCGTTGTTCAGCGCTGCACCGAGATATTTCTTGTAAAATTTCAGCAGGAGGCTGTCTCTTTCCTGTGCGATGTGTTTCTCCGCAAGTATCCGTAGCTCTTCGTTATATCTGGGCCAGATCTTATCATCAGCTTCCGCTTCTATTTTCTCGAACAATAATCGGCATGTAGAGGTGTCATTTCCAGCCTGCAATCGCTGAATGTTCCAGAAAAGCATCAGGACCCAGAATAGATAAAGCGTTTTATGACTTCTATTGCATTTCATTTAGAACAAATCTATGAAATACGAGGTTATCTGCTTATGAGCATAATCAGGATTGTTTGTTGCCGCTGAATATGTTGCTTACAAGTTCATTTTTTAATTTGAATAGATTTATATCTTTGTTCATTGTTAAAATACTGAATGAAAAAAATATACGCTCTGCTGAGTTTCCTGTTGATGACGGGATTTGCTTCAGCTCAATTCTCTTCGGACTCTACCCTTAATTACGCCATTCACGACCTCGCAGGCAGTGAACAATCGGTGCCATTAACCGCTGCTACTTCTTCCGGGAATACATATGTGAGTTGGTTTGATATCAGCTCGGGACAATATAATTTGAAAATGCAATTGCTGGATATTGATGGAATGCCATTATGGGGACAAGGTGGAATCGTGATCAGTTCTTATCCCCAGAATTCTGCAATCTTCCGTTATGATCTCGAAGTAGACCAGGAAAATAACGCAATTGTGGCTTTTCAGGATGAACGGACCGGCACATTGCAGGTGGTAGCCTATAAAATTACTCCGACCGGATCGTCAGCATGGGGCAATGGTATCGTGTTGCAGGATTCAACTTCTGATGGATTGAGCCCGCGCATTACTACCACTGCCGCCAATGATGTGATCATCGCCTGGAATGCTTCTCTCGGTTCTTCCAAGTGGGTGTCCTATGCTAAATTATCCTCTGGTGGACAATTGCACTGGATCAAACGCATCTGGAATAACCAGAAATATTCAAGGGCAGTTATGCTGCCTGCCGGTACTAGTGGTTTCCAGATGTTGTATGTGCAGGAAACAGGCAATTTCCCCGGCGTTACCTGCACGATGTATCTGCAGCGGTTTGACAGCAGTGGTACAGCACAGTGGCCTGTTCCCGTTCAGGTTTCTACCAAAACAATTTCTTTCTTCTTCTTCCCTGATATTATCAGCGACGGACAAGATGGTATCTACATCGCTTTCAATACCGGTCATCCCTCTAATCCGATGATGAATGATGTGTATGCTCAGCATATTGACTCGGCCGGTGTTGTTTGGAGTGCAACCGGTACAGAATGTGCCAACTCGGCCACAGAACATAAAACGGTGGGAGGGTTTACCACGAACACAACCGGCACCGAATTATATGTAGCCTTGCAGGTGTTGAATTCTTCACAGTCAAATTCAGGCATTTCATTACAACGTCTCGATGCTGCCGGTAATAATCAGCTCGGTGCAAATGCGATGACCTTGCGGCCCATCAGTGCAAGCTATTATCTGCCGGTTGGTATTGTGGATGAACAGAACGGTGTGATGATCGCATATGTGCTCGGAGGATTCGGAGCGCAGACGATTCACGGATTGAAAACGGATTATAGCGGTTTGGCAATGTGGGGATATGATCCGGCGATCAGTGCTGCATTGAGCAATAAAGATGATGTGAGTTGCGGTCCGTATATGAATGGGCAGTCCGTACTGGTATGGTTCGACGATCGCATCGGTGGTGGTATCTATACGCAAAATATTTCTGCGAATGGCACCTTTGGTCCGAATGTAGGACTTGAAGAGCAAACTATGATTCAACATGCTGTTTTGTTTCCTAACCCTTCTGCATCTCCGAAACTCCGGTTCGAAGCAGATCGTTCAGCCATTGGGGAGTTGGTGGTGTATTCAATTTGCGGACAGCAGTTATATGCGTCAGGAATTAAAATGAGCACAGGTACCAATCTGTTTCAAATGCCCGGGAACCTCGCTGCCGGTACGTATCTGGTGAAAGTGAACGTGGATGGTGAGCAGATCTGGTGTGGCCGCTGGATTTCTGAATAATGGATCATAACAAATCGAAAAAGGAGATGAGGATTTTTCCTCATCTCCTTTTCTGTTTCAGGAATATAAATGTTTACCGGTTTGCTTTGATTGCCTTCGCAGTATAACTATTGCCCCGCTGATCCGTGACACGAACAATGTAATATCCGTTGCTGAGCGTAGAAAGATCAACCGTGGAGGTTTTTACTGCTACCATTGACTGCGTTTGTTGTAACCGTCCTTCCAGATCAAATATTTCAACCTGACGGATCATTCTTCCTTCGTCTTTTATTTGCAGAGAGATATAATCAGCGCTCGGTACCGGATAAATCAGCAACGACGTTGCTGTCTCCTTCGTTGAAAGTACATCCTCCAGCCCCGACAGCACTGTAATATTATCGATTTTATAGAGTTCGTAATTGGTATTGATACTATAGGCATTCATCAACGCCATATTGTTATATGGATAGAAACGTTGTACATAGCTGCCCATTGCAGCTGTATTGATGTTCCCCAATAGTGTCGCAGTAGTTCCATTGTACAACCAGCATTCATTGCCGTCCGTCTGATTGTCAAGCGCAACAAGTAATCCGAGATTTGTACTGGCCATCGCAGTTGGATAGGTTTTGAAACCGGGCGCGAGATTCAACGCACCGACCTGACTGATGCTGTTTCCGTCACTGGAAAATACATCTCCATCAGAGTGAAAGTAAAGCTGACCATTGTGCAATACAGGTTGAGCAGCGTAACTGTAATTATTACATCCGTTGGAGCAGATTGTGCCGATCATCGATGATCCGCCGGTTGTTCCGTCGCTCTTCCACAACTCTTCCCCGTATTCTGCGAAGAAGAAGAAATAGGATCCATTGGGCGTGTTGTAAGAAGGCCCGGTGGAATTGGTTCCGGTTGTTGCGTCAACAATCAGTTGTGTTCCTCCGCTGGTTCCGTCACTTACCCAAAGTTCTCTTCCGTTTGTATTGGTAAATGCTGTAAAATAGAATTTATTTCCGAAGAGAAAGAATCCGTATGGATCACTGTCAAACGTGCCGCTGTTGATGTCTTTCACCAATTGTGTTCCATTGGCGCTTCCATCAGTAACCCATAGCTCACGGCCTGTGCTTCCGTTATCTGCAACGAAATAATACAAACCGTTGTACTCAATTCCTCCCGACACACGGGATCCTGATACACCTGTGAAAATGTCTTTCAGGAGTACGGTGCCACCAGTTGTTCCGTCGCTCTTCCATAACTCGGTTCCATAGGTCGGGTCGTAAGCCGATATGAGCAAAGATCCACTGTAAATACCAAGTATACCAGTATATCCCTGACTCAGTCCGGATCCGGACGGATTGAAATCTTTAACCAATACCGTGCCTGCCGTATTGCCATCTGTTTTCCAGAGTTCACATCCATTGGCTGCATCGTAGGCAGAGAAGTACACAGTATTATTGTAGTTGACAAATTGTGATGGTGTGCTGCTCAGATTACCACTGTATATATCCTTGATCATCACGGTACCATTGGCTGTGCCATCCGATTTCCAGAGTTCGCGTCCGTTGTTACCATCGTCGGCAGTGAACAGGAGTGTCCCGTTCCAGTTAAATAATTGCTCCGGGTTTGATCCCGATGACCCGGCGTAAATGTCTTTTACATTGACCGTGCCTCCGTTAGTGCCATCCGTTTTCCAGAGTTCTGTTCCCTGATTTCCGTCGGTGGCCGGGAAGTAAACGTTGTTTCCAACGGTCATCATATTCTCTATGTAAGAATTGTTGTTGGTGGTGACGATTGCAGAATTAATGGCCGATTGCATAACTGTACCGGCCGTTGTACCATTCGATTTCCAGAGGTTAACACCGCCGTTGCTGGTAGCTGGAAAGTAGAGTTCGCCGTTATGCACACAGGGTATTCCAATACCAGTAATCTGATTGCCGGGATTGATATTTAATGTTCCGGCCAATGTACCATCGGTTTTCAATAAACTGTTTTGTCCGCTGTACATGAACAGATTATTGCCAATTGTCACATCGAAATATTCGTAAGGAATCGGTACTCCAAGATCAATGGTAGTAGTGGCATTTGCAGATAGCAGATTGTTGCCATCGGCATAATCCCAGATAACATAGTTGGCATTGGATCCATGTATCCTTTCGTCATGAAAAGGAGCCCACATGCCGGATAAACCGGGAGTATTGTCGAAGAAGAAGGTATTGGCAGCTGTTCCGTCGGTGTAACAGAGTTCTGTTCCGAATAAAGTGTAATGCGTTCCAATGAAAAACACATACCCTGCTGCAGCCGCGATCTGTGCACTGCAATCATCGATGATAAGTCCGGATGGCGGTGAGAAAAATTGTAAAGTCCCTGCTGTTGTACCATTGGTCTTCCAGATCTGTACGTTAGTACCTATCATGCAGGTAAATAAGACCTGACTGTTATAGACAATAAATTTGCTGTACTTGGGGTAACTGGAATTGTTCCCATCTCCATACCAGAACAGTGAACTATTGTTTCCCGATGCTATATTTTTCAGCATGAAGGTTCCGGATACAGTGCCATCACTGATCCAGGGTTCAATTCCTGCAGTATTGTCGCCCATGGCAAAGTAGATCTTGTTGTTGTACTTCAGACTTCTGAACGTGTTTGCGTTTACATAATTCGCACCGTCAACGATGGTCTTCACCATCGTGGTTCCTGCAGAGGAACCATCACTTTTCCAGATTTCAATGTCGTTGCCTTTCTCAAAAATTATCCAGAGTCCCGTCGTGATGGAGTACATCTTGTAGGGTACACTGCTCCCACCGGAAAAGGATTTGATGAGTGTTGTCCCTGCTGCTGTTCCATCAGTGCGCCATAAATCAAAATCCTGCGTTCCCGCTGTAAAGTAGGTGTAACCATTATGTGTGGTGAGGTTATAAATCGTTCTGGAATCATTGAGCCCGGTGTAGAGATTTTTAATCATCTGGGTGCCACCTGCCGTGAGGTCTGACTTCCATAGTTCTTCTCCATCTAAACCTCCTGTGGCAGCGAACAGTAAAAAACTGCCGCCGGAGATCAGATTTAAATTGGTGCTGAAGGGGGCATTGTTGGGAGTAGTGGTGTTGTTGATGTTCTTGACCAGCGTGGGTGTCTGAGCGTTTACACCGGCTGTTACAAGAAAGAGCAATAAAAAGTATTTGTTGAGCATGAGTTTTTTTTACAAATGTATAGCCGGATGTTCTTTCGCGTCACTCCGGTGAATAAGAAAACAAACCACTTGCTTTTTACATATGGACAGTTGTTTGTTGGTGAACTTGCTGTAGCCTTTTCAGAACATCCTCCCCGGAAATACCACCAGCTGAATGTAATTGAACTCAAGCTGATCCATTGGTATTTTGTTTCCGTTGCCGGTGTTGAATTTCATGCCGGGATACCATCTCAGATGAGTGCGTAGATACAGGCTTTGCAAACGGTTGGGACGAATGTCCCATCCAAACACAATACCAGGTTGTATTTTTTCCTGTCGTAGGCGTTCCTGACCTTGTCCGCTTTTGTGTGTGGTGGAGGTCCACCATTCTTTGCTGAGTGATGGTCCGGCGAAGAAACAGAATCCGTGATAGTCGAAAAGAAATTTATAACCTTCTACGGCGAGTGATGTGCGCTGTAGTGTATGCTTTGCTCCGTATGCTTCGCAGGTGCTGTGTAATGTTCGGAAGGCGATTTGCAGTTGCAGGTCGGGTTGGTGGAGATAGTATCCAATGGCTGCGTCTACGAAGAGTGGTGCGTCGCGGTGGTGACCCAGTGAGCGGTTTTCCTCCGGTTCTGCTGCGGGACGCTGAAGGAAGAACGCAGAGGAAGGACCTATACCGACGGTGATGCCGTTGAGCCGTTTCATAACGGCCAGCGTATCCGTCAATCGTTGGGTGATGCCGTTTTTCCAGTCTTTTTCGGCGCTGAGCGTGGTGTCGAATACGCGTTTGTAGCGAAGCCCGAGTCTCCACCGGGGAAAGTCCAGCGGCATAGCTTGCGTGGAGGAGATGTAGTAGTTTTCGGGTTTGCTGAAGTCGTATGCGGTGTAGAGATCAAATAGTCCCGCTTTGCAGAGATAACTGAAGCCCGCACTTACCGGAGTGGAAAACCAGCGTTGTTCGGGACCTTCTCGCTGCCGGTAACTGTTTTCAGTGAAGGCTATGCCGGCAAAAGGAACAGCCTTGTTGTTGCTGACCCGGAACGGGTATATTCTGGCCCCGGTTTCTGCTCCGGTACTGAAGGGAGATACTTTATCGCGTAACACCGGGATGGCCAGATAAAAATCCGCATGGCCCCAGAAATGGAGTCCGCCGATGATGAGCCGCGCTTCGCTGTACGATGTTCCGTTGAAACCGGAGATGGTGGTACCGTCCAACCGGTAGTTCTGATGTCCGCCTGCCAATCCATATCCCACATCAATGCCAAGGGTGGTTTGTGCGAACCGGTGGCGGGTACGACCACCTTCTACGTAGACTTGCGCTGACAGCCAAACCGGCAGGAAGAGTGCAAATATGGGGATAAAGAATCGGCGATTCATAGGCTTTGTAACAGATACCGGATCAGTGGCATCAGGATACTTTAGACAAGTGGGTGAGCATTGACATGAAAAGGATGCTGCAAAAATGCGAACCGGATCGCTGCCTGTCAATCGTTTAGGGACTAACAACAAATGCCGGGATGAACAGCAGCCTTCTGGGACAAATAACATAAAACAAAAGGCCGGAGTGCATCCGGCCTCTTTGGGGAATTTGGGTTAAAGCTTCAGTTTATCGCAGGTCGTCCACCAGCTTCGCCACTTTTTCTATGGCTTCCTTGTCCTTGATCACATATTGTTCAGCACCTTTCTGAATACTCTGCAGAGCGATGGCATACCGTTCCTGGCTGCTGAGCATGATTACATGGGTGTCGGGGAGATATTTTTTAATCGAAGTCAGGATGTCCATCCCGTTCGCCGCCGACCGGTCGTTGCTGTTGAGGTTATAGTCAATGATCACCACTTCCGGGTTTTCGGAAAGGGAACGCATGCACGACTCACCGGTATAAAACACCTTCACATCATGGCCGGTATCACGGGTCAAACGATCCTTCAACATATCTGCCTGCAGGGGATCATCTTCAATAATAAAAATCTTCCGGGGCTTACTGATTTGCATATCTATGGTTCTTGATACAGCGAAGATAGGAAAAAAGAAGAGGAGCATTCCGCACTACGTGCGGCAAGGGGAACGTCCCGTTCGCTGCGCGAGACGGAGAGGGGCATCCCGCTTGCTTCGCAAGACGGGAGGATCAAGGGGAGCAAAAGGTAAAGTGGAGTTCTTGATCAATCACTATCCTCTCTTGCCCCTCTTGCCCCTCTTGCCCCACTTTCACTCTTGTCCCTCTTAACCTCTTACCGCTCTTGCTCCTCTTCCCCTCTTGCCCCTCTTCCACCCGCACGAAGTGCGAACGCTCCTCTTCCCCCAAACCCTTAAAACCCTCCGCCGGACGGCGGAAAACAATTCTAACCCTTAAAACATTTAAAACCCTTAGAACCCTCCGCCTTTGGCGGATAACCCTCCGCCGAAGGCGATCAATATTATTTACCTTTGCCCCCGTTATGACAATCCAGGTCTTAAAATCAAAAATCCATAGGGCGAAAATTACGCAGGCCGAACTGCATTATGTGGGGAGTATTACCCTCGATCCCGACCTGATGGATGCAGCTAATCTGATTGAAGGGGAGAAGGTGCATGTGCTGAATATCAATAATGGCGAACGCCTTGAAACATACGTGATTACCGGCCGCCGGGGTAGTGGTGAGGTCTGTATCAATGGTCCCGCTGCCCGTAAAATGCATGTGGGTGATATGGTGATCGTTATTTCGTATGCAAGCATGGATTTTGAAGCAGCGAAGTCCTTTAAACCCTGGCTCTGTTTCCCGGATGCGGAAAATCGTCCTGTAAAATCTTGATAACCATTGATTAGCGCCTTAAAGAACCTCGTTTTTCTGGCCATCGGCGCCCTCTTGCTCTGGCTCACGTTCCGCCATCAGGATTTTTCTGTGGTATGGGAGAAGGTGAAAACAGCCGATCCTTTTTATATTCTCCTCTGTTGCCTTTGTTCAATCGCAGCACTCATCAGCCGGTCGATGCGTTGGCTGCAACTTACGGAGCCGCTTGGCTATAAACCCCGGCTTTCGTCTGCTTATCATGCATTGATGTTCGGCTATCTGGCCAATATGGCGATTCCGCGATTGGGGGAGATCTCCCGTTGCGGCGCGCTCAGCAAAAGTGATGAAGTACCTTTCGAGAAACTGATCGGTACGGTGATCGTGGAGCGTCTGCTGGATGTGGTGTTGTTGGCTACATGTATCGGCCTTACAGCTATGCTGGAATTCGACCGCCTGGGTGGGTTTCTCTATACCGAAATCCTCGAACCGGCAATTCAGAAGGTGGGGAATGCTACCAATCTGATCCTGATCCTGCTGGTGCTGGCCATCGCTGGTATCGGTTTGATCATCTGGCTGTTTCGAATGCCATCACCGCCAAATTTTGTGCTGAAAATCAGGAAGTTAATGTCGGGTATTGGAGATGGATTGAAGAGTATCAGCGGTGTCCGGAACAAGCCGTTGTTCGTGTTTCATACGGTGTTTATCTGGGCTATGTACTTCCTGATGAGCTACTTCTGTTTTTTCGCACTACCTGAAACGAAGGATCTCGGGGCCCCGGCTGCTCTCTTTATTATGGTTCTGGGTGGTATAGGCATGACAGCTCCGGTACAAGGCGGCATCGGAACCTACCATCTTCTGGTTTCCCGCGGTCTCCTCCTCTACGGACTCACGGAAACCGACGGATTGGTGTATGCTACAATGAGTCATACTGTTAGCACGTTATTGTTGATAATTCTGGGAGCGATTTCCATGCTGGCACTCTTCTTTTGGGTGAAAACCCGTAATTCTGCAATACAATGAGCCATCTGCGCAGCATCGAAAAAAAGGTGATGGATTCGGTCGCCCTGACGGATCAAATCCGGATGTGGAGGGATCAGGGATGTAAGATTGTGTTCACGAATGGCTGTTTTGATATCCTCCACCTGGGTCATGTGGACTATCTGGCCCGTGCAGCTGACTTTGGTGACAAAATGATCATTGGGTTGAATACAGATGCCTCAGTTTCGCGTATTAAAGGTCCTACCCGGCCGATCAATGACCAGCGGTCAAGAGCCATGGTGCTCGCCTCTCTGGGATTTGTATCTGCCATTACGTTCTTCGACGATCCTACCCCTTACGAACTCATCAAACTGGTACAGCCAGATGTCCTGATCAAGGGCGCCGACTATAAACCGGAAGAGATTGTAGGCTATGATATCGTGACTGCCCGTGGCGGAAATGTGCAAACCATCCCCTTTGTGGATGGTTATTCCACCACAGCCATCGAACAACGTATCCGGGCAGCAAAAAACTGACAATTGTAATATTTCACCTAAATTTAACCGTACCTTTGATCGAAAGGGACGGTATAAAGACTCAAAAACAAATCAGACGCATGAAAAATCTTTTATGGATCCTGACAGGCCTTCTGTCTATGACCTTCGTAAGCTGCGAGCAGAATGATCTCTTATTGTCGGAGAAGAAGCTGGAAGAAAAGATTCAGACCTCATGGAAAGTGCTATATGCCAATAGCAACGATTCTCATGAAACCTGGAGCTTTGCTGATGGCACCGTCAGCATTCATTTGCAGAAGTATTACCAGAATGGTACCATGTCAATGGATACAGTTCTTACCGGTGATTACTCAATCGACGCCCGTGTTTCAAAAGCTTATGTAAAGCTGAGTAACTTCACATTTGCTGATTCTACAATCGGTGCTACCAACTCAGGTTTCAAGGCTGTGGACCTTAACCGCGCCTGGACAATTGTAATGCTGGATGATAAAGTACTTTATCTTTCAGCGACCGATAATGCCGGTGCAATCCGTTCACTGGAATATATTAAGCAGTAAACAACGTCTGAAAGAATAAAAAAAGTCCGGGGTTTTCACTCCGGACTTTTCCGTTTAATGCCGTTTTTACGGTTGTTCAGCGTTGATTGCTCTTTTGGTATCAGTTGATAATGTCCATTTCCTGGATAAGACGTTGTGCTCCGGCAAATTTTTCAACGATAAACAGCGTATACCGGATGTCGAGTGTTACATTTCTGCATATTTCCGGATTGAACAGAATGTCACTCATGGTTCCTTCCCAAACACGATCATAGTTGGTTCCGATGAGTTGTCCGAATGCATTGAGTACCGGACTTCCTGAATTTCCGCCGGTGGTATGGTTGGTAGCGATGAAAGCTACAGGTACAGTACCGTTCACCGCATACCGTCCGTAGTCTTTCTTTTTATAGAGTTCAATCAGACGTGCAGGTACATCGAATTCTTCATGTCCCGGAATGTATTTTTCCATGAGTCCGTCGAGGGTGGTGTGATAATCGTAATGAACAGCATCTCGTGCATCATACCCTCTTACCTGACCATAAGCCAGACGCAGCGTACTGTTGGCGTCCGGATAGAATTTTTTATCGGGTTGCATCTCCCGCTGACCAGCCATGAAGATGCGGTTGAGACGGGCCAGTTCAGCATTGAGTGTGGTCACTTTATCGGCAATGCGTGAACGATAGTAGGTGATGAGTTCATCCGCCAGTCGATAGGCCGGATCCTTCTTCAGCGATTTTGCACACGTTGCCGGATCTTTGGAGAAGAGTCGGGTGAGCTGATCGCCATTATCAAGTATGCTTTTGGCGAAGAGGTCTCCGGCCATTTTACCAAAGTCGTATTTATAACGGCTGCGCAGATCCGTAAAGTAAGATGGTTTGAGAGAGTCGGGCACGGATGCATTGAAAATCTCCAGCAGTGAAGCTGCCATTTTACAATCGGTAGGAGCGTCATAGTCTTTAAAATAGCCCTCAAATCCGCCTTTTACACCTCTGTATTCTTTGTTGAGTGCTGCTGTGTCTGGTTTTTCTTTTCCGGCCAGGTCAGTAAAGTTTTTCATCCCCACAGCAAAAGACAGAATCTCCACGCCCAACGCCGCTTCAGCATAGAAATCATTGGCAGAGAGATATGGGCGGTTACCGGCATAGAGTTTTTCAAGGGCGGGCAATACAAATCCGTATTTTTTATTGAGTACGGGATCTTTGGAGCACCAGGCGTTGAAATCAGTTTCGAAGTAGCGTTTTTTCTGCAATCCATCGGCGGCCTCCAGTCCTTTGCTTTCTCCTTTCCATTTTTTCCAGGCATTGCTTACACCACTTTGCTTGTCAGCATATTTGAGGTGGAGGGCTTCGCTGCTGCGCATGGCTTCTCCCATAATGCGTAGCCGTTCATCACGTACACGGATACGGTTGGGATTAGTGACTTCGAGTATTGTTTGCAACTGGTACGAGGAAATGTATTCCTGTGTGCGGCCCGGAAATCCGTAAACCATCGTAAAGTCTTCCGGCTGCACCCCTTTAAGGCTGATGGAGAAAAAGTGCCTTGGCTTGAAGGGTACATTTTTATCGCTGTATTCCGCCGGTTTGTTTTCTGCGTTGGCATACACCCGAAACATAGAGAAATCTCCTGTGTGCCGCGGCCACATCCAGTTGTCAGTATCTCCACCAAACTTCCCGATGGCAGAGGGTGGCGCACCCACCAGACGTACATCTTTGAACGTTTCGGTTACGATGAGATAGAATTCGTTGCCGCTGTAAAACTGCCGTACCCTGGCTTCGTAATGTGTGCCTTCAATGGCGTTCTTTTCGAGACGCGCAGAGATCTCCTTGATCTTTGCAGCCCGCTCACTTTCCGCGAGCCCTTCCAGCGAAGTGAATTCTTTCGTCACATCTTCAATACGGATAATAAAGGTGGCGGTTAAACCCGGACAGGGCAGCTCCTCCTGCGGACTCATGGCCCAGAATCCGTCACGGAGATAATTATGCTCCAGTGTACTGTGACCTTGTATTTCACTGAATCCGCAATGATGATTTGTAAGAAGTAATCCCTGAGAAGATATAATTTCTCCTGTACATCCACCACCGAACAACACGACGGCATCTTTCAGACTGTTTTTGTTAACGCTGTAGATTTCTTCTGCAGGAATCTGTAATCCTTTCAGTCGCATTTCTGCTGCATTGAGCTGTTGTAATAACTGTGGGAACCACATGCCTTCATCAGCTGATACAGTGCGGGTGAGAAGCAGTAAAACAAGGAATAACGTGGAGGTTTGTTTTTTCATCGGCGTTAAATGTCGGGTAAAAATAAAAAACCCCGCCGATCAGGCAGGGTTTTTTGTAGTCATATAAGGATTAGAAGGGCAAATCGTCCATTGTTTCTCCATCACCTGAACTTGTTGTGGTCATCGCAGGTGCGCCAATACCGGTATCCACCGGGGCTCCGGCCGATGCTCCGTCAGCAACCGACGCTCTCCAGGGACGTACGTCCGTGTACCAGCGGCCATTGTATTCACGCGATTCAACACGGAAGTTAATTTTAAGACGTGTTCCGGGTGCAAAGGAACGGAAGGTAGCAACCATATCACCCCATGCACTCATGCATACTTTTTTCGGGTATTGTTCTTCCGTTTCAACGATAATATCCTGCTTCACCCAGGGACCGTTTTTTCCCTGTCCTGTCTGCTCCGGAAGAGAGTACAGTACTTTGGCTGTAATTTCGAGACTCATAATAAATGTTGATTATAGAATTTCAAAGGTATGAAATGAACGCGTTCGGCGCCCGGTTTCGTGTCCCCGGAAATTCAATTTGTTTATAATTTTTTTAACCAGCGACAAAGATACTTCGCTCCTGAATAAACCACCGTTTGTTAAACGCTTATAATCATTTGTATACGTTTGAAAACGGGTAGGAGAGAATGAACGTTAAAACCGATAATTACGAATGGGTCGCCTGAATACCTTAAGCATAGTCATCAATACCCCCAAGGGGTTCACACCTGCTGCACTACCTGAAGTATAGCTTTTTAAACCCCGAAGGGGTTTACACCTGCCGCAATACTTGATGTACAGCTTATAAAACCCCGAAGAGGTTGAACAAAAGATCTTTCGATCAAAGCCCGAAGGAGAACACCGGCCTTATGTATCCACGAAAGGTATAGATGTCATTGGTAGTCCATGGCGTTGAGATCTCGCATATATTTGAAATCGCCATGATCAATAAAGCTCCCGTCACCTCTGGACAGCTTTGTATTCATCTCCTCTAAAAAAAAGAGGCCGCCTCGTTCTGAGACAGCCTCTTCTGTATTTGCTGATTGATCAAAATTTACCGGAAACTCCGAAACTCAACCAGGCAATGTTGTAACCAAGTTCAGAGAATACACCGAACTTGTCACTGAACATATAACGAACACCACCGTAAGCGCTGGTAGTGAATCCGCCTACTGAAGTTTCAGCAAATAAACTCTCGGTCACCGTAGCATCATTTGATTTGAACTTTGCACTGGCAACATTGTAGCCTGCCATAACACCAGCATACAGATCAATCTTATCATTTTCAAGGAAGTGATACGCCCCGCGTGCACCAATGATCAGATAAGAATAGGTCCAGGAGTATTCGTAAGAAAAATAATTGGCAGTGTATTTAGATGCCGTGTAACCAATACAACCACCCAGACCAATTCTGTTGGTTGCGCTAAGTTTTAATGGCATTTCAAATGAAGCGTGGATCGGAGGAATTGTCATGTCAGAACTTGATGCATAATACGGACTTCCGATCCCGATTCCGCCCTGAATGAATTTTGATTCACCGTCCCATACCTGGGCTTGTGCAGCTACCGCAAGTGATGCCACCGCGAGTAACGTAAAGAGAATTTTTTTCATAATGATAATTTGTATTTAGGTTAGTGCGACAAAGCTAACCCTTACACTGTTAACCTGCAAACAGATATCAATTATTTACCAACCTTTATTTTAACAGGGAGATACTCTGCTTCATGAAGCGTGATAATGCCTCTCCTTTGAGTAATCCCTGCGCCAGTAAACCCAGGTCAATCGCGTGTTGTAGCATATTCTTCTGTGATTCAGGGTTTTCTTCCTGAAGAATATGGGTCATTACCGGGTGGTTTTCATTGATGATGACCTGATAACTGTCGGGCATCTCTCCCATAAAACCATATCCTCCGCCCATCGCCGACATCTCTTTCATCCTGCGCATGAATTCAGGACGTGTAACCAATACCGGTGCATCACCGGCGGTTAACGGAGTCAGAATCACCTGATAGTGTTGTTTGTCAATCAGATTTTCGGCTATGCCTTTGAGTGAGTTTTTCTGTTCCTCACTGAGTGTAGAAGGGCTGGTTTCTTCTTTCTGAATCAGTTTGTCAATCGTATCAGCATCAACACGTACAAAAGATGTTTTTTCCAGTTTGCTTTCTAGGAAATTGACGAAGTGGCTGTCAATTATTCCATCCATCCACAAAACATCATACCCTTTGTTTTTAGCCGTTTCGATATACAAATGCTGTTCTTCCGGTTGTGTGGTGTATAGATGTATCAGCTTGCCTTCTTTGTCTGTTTGTACCGGAGTGATCAGTGTTTTGTACTCTTCAAAAGTGAAATACTTGCGGTCAGTGTTGCGCAGCAGACAGAATTTCTGCACACGTTCGTTGAATTTTTCTTCACTGAGCATGCCGTATTTAATGAATACACCAATGTCGTCCCACTTGCTTTCGAAATCTGTTCTGTTTTCTTTGTAAAGCTCTTCCAGTTTATCAGCTACTTTCTTGAGAATATGATTGCTGATTTTCTTTACGTTACTGTCACTTTGTAGATAACTGCGTGATACGTTGAGCGGAATATCGGGTGAATCAATTACGCCATGAAGCAGGGTAAGGAAATCAGGAACGATGCCTTCTACGGCGTCGGTCACAAAAACCTGACGGCAGTATAACTGGATTTTGTTTTTCTGTACTTCCAGATTCTTTTTGAGCCGGGGGAAATATAGTATTCCGGTCAGATTGAACGGATAATCTACGTTGAGGTGAATCCAGAAGAGTGGCTCTTCGGCAAAGGGATAGAGTTCGCGGTAAAAGTTCTTGTAATCTTCGTCGGTGAGATCGGCAGGTTTTTTTGTCCAGGCCGGTTCGGTATTGTTGATCTTCTCTCCTTCAAAACGGATCTCTACCGGTAAAAAGCCGCAGTATTTTTTAAGCAACGTGCGGATGCGTTCTGTTTCAAGGAACTCCGACGATTCTTCGTTGATGAAGAGTTTTACTTCTGTCCCCCGGTCGTTGCGGGGATCAGCGGTGAGACTGTACTCCGGACTTCCGTCGCATGACCAACGTACCCCTTCGTTTTCTTCGGTTTGCCATGACCGTGAGTGAATTTCTACTTTGTCAGAAACCATGAAAGCCGAGTAAAAACCTAATCCGAATTTGCCGATCAGCTGGGCCGGACTCTGGTCCTTGTATTTGTTTACGAATTCTTCTGCTCCGCTGAATGCAATCTGGTTAATATACTTTTCAATCTCCGCTCCGGTCATCCCGATACCCCGGTCAATAACACTGAGTGTCTTGTTTTCTTTGTCGAGTTTTACTTCTACGTATAGTTCCCCGGTTTCAACAGGTTTTTCGGCCAGCACATTCAGTGTCTTCAGCTTCTGCGAGGCATCTACCGCATTGGCAACTAACTCCCGTAAAAAGATCTCGTGGTCGCTATAAAGGAATTTCTTGATGATCGGAAAAATGTTTTCCGTTTGAACGTTGATTTTTCCCTGTTGCATGGTCATAGTAAGTCTTGTTGTTAATTCGTGGTTATTTTAACGGCCCGAAACTACTCAATACCGATGCCAAACCCTCATTCCTGCCATTTTGACCCACGATTTTATGACATTCGCCAAAATGTACCGCAGATTTGAAAAACGACTGGTTTTCGGCTTGTTTTAATCGCTAACCGCCTGTAAATCTGCATAGTTTTGTGATAGATTTCAGGGAACTTTTTTCCCGGATTTCAGTATAAGAGATGTGCTGAAATACCCTCTCGTGATTGGTGAATTTCAGCGCTTTGAACACAAGCATGACAACGTATAAAAATATTCACAGCTGGGTAGAGGCAAGGGTGTTGCAACACCCTGATCGTACCGCAGTTGCTTTCGGTGAGCAGACACTATCGTATCGCGAACTGAATGATCGGGCTAATTGTATGGCCGCTGCAATAATGGCCGCCGGGCCGGTGAAGGGTGGCTATGTAGGCATTTGCCTCGAACGCTCTTCCGATCTCATGGCGGCAATACTGGCAGTGTTAAAGTCTGGGGCCGCGTATGTGCCGTTCGATGTGGAATACCCCGCTGAACGATTGCAGTACATGGCTTCGCTGAGTGAAATTCCCGTAATGGTGACGTCTGCTGCATTGCGTCAGCGGTTGCCGCAAGGCAATTACCGCATGGTCACCGTGGAGGAAATTGCAGCAGGTGAGGCGCATAATCCACAGGTGGAAACAACACCTGACAATGCCGCGTACGTCCTCTTTACATCAGGATCTACCGGTCAGCCGAAAGGGGTTCAGCTGCCGCACCGCGCGTTGCTGAATCTTATCGACTGGCAGTTAAAAAATACAGGGGTTCACGATAACGGTCGTACACTCCAGTTTGCTCCGGTAAGTTTCGATGTGCATTTTCAGGAGATATTTTCGACCTGGTGTGATGGTGGTTGTATCTACCTCATCAATGATGAAACCCGCCTGAATGCACTGGCTTTACTCCAGTATATCAGCCGTTATAAGATCGAGCGTTTGTTCCTGCCGTTTGTGGCGCTGAACAGCCTCTGCGATTTATCGCGGCATGCCGAGGTGTTACCTGTTTCGCTGAAGGAAATCATCACTGCCGGTGAACAGTTGCAGACGACGCCTGCTCTGGTGGAGTTTTTTACACGTATTCCGCTCTGTTCACTGCATAATCATTATGGCCCGACAGAGACGCATGTCATTACCGCATATACCCTGAAAGGAGATCCGAAAGAATGGCCTTTGCTGCCTTCGATCGGGACACCGGTGCAGGGAACAGAAATTTATCTTCTTGATGAGCAGGGCAAACCGGTGAAGGATGGGGAAGAGGGAGAACTCTTCGCCGCCGGTGTTTGCCTGGCCGATGGTTATCTGCGAAGAGAAGATCTGACTACTGAACGTTTCATCCCGAATCCTTTTAAAAAGGGTGAGCGGATGTATAAAACCGGTGATCTCGCGAAGCGGATGCCCGATGGAAATATTCAGTACCTGGGTCGTATCGACGGACAGGTGAAGGTACGAGGTTACCGCATAGAATTGGGTGAGATAGAAGTGGCCGCCGGCCGTTTCGATCAGGTGGTGCAGACCGCTGCTACCGTCAGGGAAGATAAACCCGGTGAGAAAAAACTGGTCGTGTATCTCGTGTTGAATGAGGGTCACCAGCTAAACGTGAAGGATATCCGAAATTTCCTGCACAGCCGCCTGCCCGACTATATGATGCCCTCCGCTTTTGTGCAGTTGAAGGAACTGCCACGTACACCAAGTGGTAAAATCGACCGGCGCGCCTTACCGGCTCCCGATACCAAACGTCCCGAACTGGGCATCCCGTATAAAGCACCTGCCAATGATCTGGAGAAGTCGATCGCGAAGCTCTGGTCCTCTCTGCTGAACATTGAACCGATCGGTACACTTGATAATTTCTTTGACCTCGGTGGAAATTCACTCCTGGCACTGCAGTCAGCTGCTTTGCTGAAAGTGGAAACCGGAATGGAAGTTTCGGTCATCCGTATCTATCAGTATCCGACAGTCTCCACCCTGGCGAAAGCACTCGGCGGTGAAAACGATGGACATTCACTCAACGAACAGATGCGTCAGCGGGCTTCCGCACGAAATAATAACAGCTCCGATCCGCTGAAAGATGCAGTAGCTGTCATTGGTATGTCACTGCGTTTTCCGGGTGCAGAGTCAGTGGAGGAGTTCTGGAATAATCTCGTAAACGGTGTGGAGAGTGTAACGAAGTTCACTCCCGAAACACTCGACCCTTCCCTCCCTGCTGATCTCGTCAGCGATCCGAATTATGTACCGGCCAGGGGTATCATGAAAGATGCCAAGGGCTTTGATGCGGCGTTTTTCCAGATGAATCCCAACGTGGCCAAGGTAACGGATCCGCAGCAACGTAATTTTCTCGAACTCTCCTGGAATGCCCTTGAACATGCCGGATATAGTCCAAATAAATTTAATGGCCTCATCGGTGTCTTCGCAGGTATCGGAAACAATACTTATTATCTGAATAATGTGCTGCCGAACAAGGATGCGATCAATCGCGTGGGTTCGTTTCTGGCCATGACGCAGAATGAAAAAGATTATATCGCGACACGTGTAGCCTATGAGCTTAATCTAAAAGGTCTTGCAGTGAGCGTGCATACAGCCTGTTCAACTTCATTGACTGCCATCGCACAGGCCTGTGAAGCGCTCCGAAACCGTGAGTGTGACATGGTACTGGCCGGCGGTGCTTCAGTAACCGCTCCGATCAACAGCGGACAACGGTACGAAGAGGGCGCGATGTATTCCAACGACGGACATACCCGCACCTTTGATGCCCAGGCCCGCGGAACCATCTTCAGTGATGGAGCAGGAGTCGTAGTATTGAAGCGCTACGAAGATGCACTTGCAGACGGCGATACGGTTTACGCACTCGTACGTGGTGCTGCACTCAATAATGATGGCAGCGAAAAAGGCAGCTTTACCGCACCCAGTGTCAGCGGACAGGCTGCAGTTATCAGCATGGCACAGGCGATGGCCGGCGTGGATGCTTCTTCTATTACGTATGTCGAAACGCACGGTACTGCCACACCGTTAGGTGATCCGATTGAAGTGGAAGGGCTCACCAAGGCATTCCGCGAACAAACAACCGATAAACAGTTTTGCGCACTCGGCTCAGTCAAGACCAATTTCGGTCACCTTACCGCTGCTGCGGGCGTTGCGGGATTCATCAAAACCGCACTCGCACTCTATCATAAAACATTACCTCCTAATCTTCACTATACAACACCTAATCCGCAGATCAGCTTTGAATCGACTCCGTTTTATGTGAACGATAAGCTGAGGGCCTGGGATACGGATCGTCTTCCTCGTCGCGGAGCGGTGAGCTCATTTGGTGTGGGTGGTACCAACGCGCACATCATTCTTGAAGAAGCGCCGGAAGTACACCGCCCTTCTCCCGAACGTAGTAAACACCTGATTCAGCTTTCTGCAAAAACAGAAACCGCACTACAGCAGCGCCTCCGCGATTTTGCTCAGTTTCTGCAAACCCATCCTGATGTTAATCTCGCCGATGCTGGGTTCACCTTGCAGACCGGCCGATATGATTTCCAGCACCGCTGGTTTGGTTCCGGCAGCGATGTGGCGGATATGATTCATGTGCTGAACGGAGGAGATAATAAACGAAGTGCCGGAGTGCAGATGAAACAGGCTGCCGATGGTGTTGTGTTTATGTTTCCCGGACAAGGATCACAGTACATCGGTATGGGCTCTGTCCTCTACCGGGATGAGATTGTGTTCAAAGAAGCTGTTGACCGTTGTGCCACACATTTACAACCGATTCTCGGCCGCGACCTGCGCGAAGTGATGTTCGCTGCAGAAGGAAATGCGGATGCAGAACAACTGCTCAAACAAACCTACTGGACACAACCCGCACTCTTTACGATAGGATATAGCCTTGCGCAGCTCTGGATGAGCTGGGGCATCAAACCGTCGGCCCTCATCGGACACAGCATCGGTGAGTTTGTAGCGGCCACCATTGCCGGTGTATTTTCACTCGAAGATGCGCTAACGGTAGTGGCCAGCCGAAGTAAGCTCATGCAGGATTGTCCGGGTGGCGCTATGCTATCAGTACGACTCCCGGAGAAAGATATTCTCCCGCTGCTCAATAACCATGTTTCCATCGCCGCGGTGAATGGTCCGCAACTCTGTGTTGTGGCCGGACCGCACGACGAAATACAGAAACTCCAGCGCCAATGGGAGAGCCGTGAAATTATGTGCAAGCCCTTGCATACCTCTCACGCTTTCCATTCACCGATGATGGATCCGGTGGTGGAACCTTTCCTGAAGGTAGTGGAGAAAGTACAACTCCAGGCACCTGCAATTCCGATTTTATCTACTGTAGATACTGTATGGCTTAGCGATGAACAGGCGAAAAACCCGAAATACTGGGCCGGACATCTCCGCGCTACCGTACGGTTTGCAGAAGGCGTAAAAGCTCTCTGGGCCGACAAGCCGGGACATCTCATGCTCGAACTGGGCCCCCGCAACACAGCATCTACACTCGCACGCCAACAGGCCATCGACCCGAAAACACAGAAGGCCGTTTCATCACTCGGAGAAACCGCTGTCAACGACGCTGAATGGACACATCTCCTCAGCGCCATCGGACAACTCTGGCTCAATGGTATCACGATCGATTACAAAGCCTTTTATGCACTCGAACAACGGAAACACATTCCGCTGCCGGGATATCCCTTCGAACATAAAGAATACTGGCTCGATCCACCTGCCACACATGCAGCAGTACAACAACAACAACCGGCAGCCTATCAGCAATGGCAACCGGCAGTCATCGAACCACAACCGATGATCACCAACGCAGAAAATACACTAAGTACAATTTCTCAAGATAACAATACACACATGTCACAACGTAAGGAAAGATTAATCAAAGAGATTTCTGAAATTCTTGAAGAGGCCTCCGGAATGGAACTGGAAGGTGCAGACCGCAATGCCGGTTTTGTAGAGTTAGGCCTCGACTCACTATTCCTCACATCGGTAGCCCTTACGCTCACAAAAAAATACGGAGCGAAGGTGACTTTCCGGCAGCTCAATGAAGATCTCTCCACACTCAACAGCCTGGCAGAATATTTTGACCAGCAATTACCGGCAGAAGCTGCAGCACCGGCTCCACAGCCGCAACAACAGCAGATCCAGCCACCAGCAATGCAACAGCCAATGATGCAACAGCCGGCAATGCAACAACCGATGATGCAACAACCGATGATGCAACAACCGATGATGCAACAGCCGATGATGCAGCCCGGCGGTGGCAATAACTGGCAATGGCAGATGGCGCAGCAGATGATGATGATGCAACAGCAGATGATGATGATGATGACGGGTATGGCCATGCCACAAATGCCTGCATCACCTGCACCTGCTCCTGCTGCTGCTCCTCCTGCTCCTTCAGCTGCAAAACCGGTGTCCGACAGCGGATTGTTTGTTAATGCGGAAGAAGAAAAGGAAGTCAAGAAGCCTTTCGGAGCAGTTGCGCGCATTGAAAAAACAAATTCCGGACAATTCAATGCTGCACAACAGCAATGGATGTCTGCCTTTACAAAGGCCTTTAACGCACGTACTGCGAAGAGCAAAGCTTATACACAGGAACACCGTGCACATCTGGCCGACCCCCGTGTTGTGACCGGTTTCAAACCGCACCTCAAAGAGCTCATCTACCAGCCGGTGGTGAACCGCTCACTGGGTTCGCGCATCTGGGATATCGACGGCAATGAATACATCGACATTCTGAATGGTTTTGGTTCGAATATGTTCGGACAT